>JAABUN010004849.1_pt1 | contig 17581 bp, 12 predicted proteins | sample 5559311 | NCBI WGS metagenome assembly JAABUN01 (sample SAMN10711877, study PRJNA513370) | rock metagenome | isolation source: Antarctica rocks | place: Antarctica: Victoria Land, Siegfried Peak sud | reverse complement strand
CGCGGCCGGCGGCTGGACCGGATCGGTCTGCGGGCAACGGTGATGCCGTCGCTGCTGGTGCTCACCGCCTGCTGGGTCCTGGCTCCCTGGGTCGGTTACTGGGCACTGCTGCCACTGGCCTTCGTGGCCGGCCTGTTCGTGGTGCCGACGTTCTCAATCATCCGCCAGGTACTGATCAGCGCGGTCGACGACGAGCGACGCAAGACGGCGCTGGTGCTGGACTCGGTCGCCGTCGAACTCTCGTTCATGATCGGCCCTGCCCTCGGGGTACTGGCCGCCACCTACTGGAACACCTCCTGGGCGCTGCTGACCTGTGAGTTGCTGAGCGTTGCCGGTGGTCTGGCGCTGTGGATCATCAACCCGCCGCTGCTACCGGAGAGCGGAACCGGATCCGGCTCCGCCGGGGCCGACCCGACGTCCAGCGCCAAACCGTCACTGCGCGGCTGGATGTCCCCAGCGGTGCTGGCCATCATCGCCGCTTCCGCGACGGCCACCATCGTCCTCAGCGGCACCGATGTGGGAATCGTCGCGAGCCTGCGGCAGCTGGGTCACCAGTCGTCCATCGGCTGGATCCTGACCGTCTGGGGTGCCGGCTCGGCCGTCGGCGGGTTGATCTACGGCGCCATGAAGCGCACCGTCTCGGCGTTCGTCCTGGTCGGGCTGCTGGGCCTGACCACCATCCCGGTTGCCTGGGCATGCGACCGGTGGTCGCTGGCGGTGTTGCTGTTCGTCGCCGGCCTGTTCTGCGCGCCGGCCATCACCGCCACCATCGACAACCTCAGCCGGGCGGTACCGGCGCGGGTGCGCGGCGAGGCGATGGGTTGGCACGGATCTGCGCTCACCGGCGGCAGTGCCATCGGCGCACCGATGATCGGATTCGCCATCGACCACGGCGGCTGGCCGGCCGGATTCGTGTTCGCCGGCGCCATCGGCTTGTTCATCGCGGCCATCGGCTTCGCCGCGACGAAGGCCGGCCGCTCCGGTCGGGCAGCCCCCGAGCCTGCCGCAGTCATCAGCGCCGGCACCGGCGCCGCCACCGATCTCCACCCAGCCGGCCCGCACCTGAGCGAAGGGCGAGGGTAGGCGGGCATCCCCCCGCGACATCGCTCTTACCGTCACGGTGGCCGTGCTGGGGGCGGGGAACGTCGCCGCCATCGACAGCGGACTGCTGCCGGCCCGGCGTCCTGCCGGGCTACGGCATCTTCGGCACCGCGCTGACCCGCTGTCCGCACCCGTCGGTCCGGCCGGTCAGCAGGGCTGGTTCCGGTGCCCGGAATGCTGACCGGCTGGCGGGTGTTGACGCAGGTGCCGAACGTGCTGGAGATCGTCGGGGTGTGCTGCCGGTCGGGGAGGCCGCTCTCTGGCCGCAGCTCTCGACGGCTCCGGAACACGGCGGCGCCGCTGTGGACATGATGCTCGCAGATGGACTGGTCACCGCAGGTCGCTGACGCCGCGAGTGCGCAGACGGCGCCGTCACGCCGCATGGTGGCCCGGCGCTGATCGTCGCTGTGGGATACTCGATCGCAGGCAATCGCCGGGTCACGTTCCGGTGCCGCCCCGGACGGGTGACAGACGTCGCGCGGGCAGCGTCCGGAAGTTGGAACGGCAACCTGCTATCCGCAGACTTCCTGCGACGCGGCCATTTCGCTGGCCACGCCGCAGCACACGTACACAACGACCCCTGTGCGGACGCGTTCACACGCGCCCGGGGGTCCCGAGAGGAACTGTCACATGATCAACATTCCAACCGGCTCCGACGCGCTCACCGAGGCGCTGATCGATCTGCCGCCGAAACCACGGGTGCACGAACTGGCCAAGCGGTCGGGCTTGTCGAGCAAGGAACTGATCGCTGCGCTCGCCGAGCGTGGCGTGGCGGCCAAGGCCGCGTCGTCGTCGGTCGACCGGGACGTCGCCGTCACCCTGCTCACCGCACTACTGGGGGACACCGGCGCAGGGACGGACGAGTCCGCAGTCGTTGCCGAGGCGGCGGCAGCCGCCGAGACCGTTGCCGCCGCTGAGGTTGCCGGAGCGGCCGAGCCGATTCTGCCACCGGTCGGCACCATGGGCCTTTTCCTCGAGCCCGACCCGGCCAAGGCGATCAAGCCTCGGCGGTCGCGGGTGAGGGCACCCAGCGCCTCGGCACCCGGCGGCTCTGACGTAGGCCCGGTGCCGACCGAGCCGTCCGCTTCGCCGGACGGGGACGGCGCCGCTGCCGCCGGACCCGACGACCGGCCCCCCCGTAGTCAGGGTCGGACTCGGTCCCGGCGCAAGTCCGCAGACGTCGGAGCCGGGACAGACGTGGCGACGGACACCGTCGATCCGGCAGCGACGGACAAGGTGCTGCCCGACGAGATCGTTCGCAGCGACACCGATCCGAACGACAGCGAGAACGCCGATCCAGCCGATCAGGAGGGGGAACCGACCGAGTCCTCCGAGTCCGGCGCCCGTCGACGTCGGCGTCGCGGTCGCCGTGGGCGTGGCCGGCTGGACGACGAGGGCGCCGCCGATCAGATCGGCGAGGCGACATCAACCGGGCTACCGGCCGACGAGCCGGCCGAGCCGGCCGCTGACATCGACGCCGGCAATCCGGCGGCCGGCTCCTCGAGCATCGACACCGATGCGGCTACCGAGGAAACGGAGTCCGCCGCCGGCACCCGACGCCGCCGACGCCGCCGACGGGGCGTCCCGGCGGTGGAGGAGAGCACCCGCGAGGACGACCCGGACAACACGGTGGTCCATGTCCGGGAGGTCCGGACCGGTGACACCTCGATCTCCGAGGTGCAGGGCATCAGGGGCTCGACCCGGCTGGAGGCCAAGCGCCAGCGCCGTCGCGATTCCCGCGATTCCCGGCGACGGCCGCAGATCCTGACCGAGGCCGAGTTCCTGGCGAGGCGGGAGTCCGTCGACCGGGTGATGGCCGTCCGGCAGCGCGGTGACCTGGCACAGGTGGCGCTGCTCGAGGACAACATCCTGGTCGAGCACTTCGTGTCCAAGGCCGGGTCGGCTTCGATGATCGGCAACATCTACCTCGGTAGGGTGCAGAACGTCCTGCCGTCCATGGAAGCGGCGTTCGTCGACATCGGCCGCGGACGCAACGCGGTGCTGTACGCGGGCGAAGTGAACTGGGACTCCAGCGGACTGTCCGGCAAGGCCAGGCGGATCGAGACGGCGTTGTCCAGCGGCGACACCGTGCTGGTCCAGGTCTCCAAGGATCCGGTCGGCCACAAGGGCGCAAGGCTCACCACCCAGATCGCGCTGCCAGGCCGGTTCCTGGTGTACGTCCCGACCGGTGGCGCCACCGGGATCTCGCGCAAGCTGCCGGACACCGAGCGTAAGCGGCTCAAGAGCATCCTGGACCGGATCGTCCCCGACGATGCGGGCGTGATCATCCGGACCGCCGCCGAAGGTGTCGCCGAATCCGAGCTTGCCCGTGACGTCGAGCGGCTGAAGTCCCAGTGGGACGAGATCAAGGCCGTCACCGAAGGCGCGGACAGCAAGAGAACCGTTGCGCCGGCCCAACTCTCGGCGGAGCCGGACACTCTGATCAAGGTGGTGCGGGATCTGTTCAACTCCGACATCAACAAGCTGATCATCGACGGTGAGGACACCCGGAAGTCGGTCTCCGAGTACGTCGACCAGGTCGCCCCGGAACTGTCCGATCGGGTCATCCGGTATGAGTCGACTGATTCCTCCCGTGACGTGTTCAGCGATTACCGGATCGACGAGCAGATCGCCAAAGCGCTGGAACGCAAGGTGTTTCTGCCGTCCGGCGGCTCGCTGGTGATCGACCGCACCGAAGCGATGACGGTGGTCGACGTCAACACCGGCAAGTACACCGGCTCGGGTGGCAACCTGGAAGAGACCGTCACCAAGAACAACCTGGAAGCGGCGGAGGAGATCGTCCGCCAGCTACGGCTCAGGGACATCGGCGGCATCATCGTGGTCGACTTCATCGACATGGTGCTGGAGTCGAACCGGGATCTGGTGCTGCGCCGGCTCACCGAGTGCCTGGGACGGGACCGGACCCGGCACCAGGTCGCCGAGGTCACCTCTCTCGGGCTGGTCCAGATGACGCGCAAGCGGATGGGTACCGGACTGGTGGAGGCGTTCTCCGAGAACTGCGAACGCTGCCACGGCAGGGGAATCGTGCTCCGCGACATCCCGATCGATCACACGGCGGCTACCGACGTCGAACCGATGAGGGCCACCGGGAAGAACCGGCGTGAGCGGAAGCGGGACCTCGATCCGGAGTCGGTGCAGCCGATCACCAGGATCCTCACTTCCAGAGCGGACCCTCGAGGACCGAAGCCGCCGATGCGTTCGGGTGCCGCGGTACTGACCGGCGATGCCGGCGCACCCACCGGTACGGCTGTCGACGGCGCCGCGGCGGCACCGGCGGACTTTGCACCGGCGGACCCCGGGTCGGCCACCACCCTTGTGCCGGCCGATCTGGTCGATGCAGCAGCGGTCGAGGCAGCGCCGGCCGAGGTCGCACCGGTCGATGCAGTGCCCGGGGACGGGGGGACTGCAGTGGTGATCGCCGTCAACAGCGACGGGGTGGCCATGCCGACCAGGTCTCGCCGGGGGCGTCGGTCCTCCTCCACGAAACCGTCGGCAGACCCGGTGTCCGTCCCGGTCGCCCCGCAGTCGACCGGACAGCCGCCGGCCGCTGAAATCGCCCCGACGGTCGAGGTGGTCGCGGCAATGCCTGCCGCAGTATCCGGCGCACCCGCTGGCCGGCCGCGCCGCCGGCGTGCCGCCAGTCGTCCCGCCGGACCGGCCGGATCGGCCGAGCCGGTGGTGATCGCCGCACCCGACCCTGCAGCGTCGGGCTGAGCTGGACCGGCAGTCGGTGGGCTGCTGGTTTGTGGCGCGGGTTTGTCCGGGGCCGCGGCACCGCGTATCGTCGGGGGTCGGTCCGGCGCCTGTCGCGGGCTTTTGGATGCCCGGCCATATCACGTTGCTCAGCAACGCGGCAGCCAGGGCGTCCTGATCATCGGAGCGTCGGCAGCACTGCAACCTGCTGCCGATGCGCATGCAGCAAACGGAAGGCACACCCGCGATGTACGCGATCATCTCCACCGGCGGCAAGCAGTACAAGGTCGTCGAGGGTGACGTCATCGAGGTCGAGAAGCTGGACCAGGCAGCCGGCACGCCGGTGTCGCTGCCGGCCGTGCTGCTCGTCGATGGCGGCGCCGTCACGGCCACCGCCGCTGAGCTGACCGGCGTCACGGTCTCCGGCGAGGTGGTCGAGCACACCAAGGGCCCGAAGATCGTCATCCACAAGTTCAAGAACAAGACCGGCTACCACAAACGCCAGGGTCACCGTCAGCCGCTGACAAAGCTCCGGGTCACCGCCATCACCGTCGGTACCGCCGCGAAGTAATCGCTTGCACCGCACCGAAAGCTGAGAGGCATCAGTCATGGCACACAAGAAGGGCGCGTCCAGTTCCCGCAACGGTCGCGACTCCAACGCTCAGTACCTGGGTGTCAAGCGCTTCGGCGGACAGACGGTGTTGGCCGGCGAGATCCTGGTCCGCCAGCGCGGCACCAAGTTCCACCCGGGTGCCGGCGTCGGCCGGGGCAAGGACGACACGCTGTTCGCGTTGATTCCGGGAGCGGTCCAGTTCGGCGCCAGACGCGGGCGCAAGACAGTGAACATCGTGCAGGAACAGGTCCCGGCCGCCGCGGAGTCGGTGTCCTGATCGTCCAGCACCCCGGATAGCAACGACACGAGGGGCGGACCGGATCACCGGTCCGCCCCTCATTCTCGTCGGCCGTGCGAGCGGCACCGACGTGGTCGCCCATTCCGGGCGAGGATCGACTTTCGGATTCGAGGATGTGATGAACGCGTTCTGTCACATCCGTCACAGGATGCACGACGTCGATTGTCGCGGCGCACCCGAGCGTCAATTAGATCTTCGCGGCGCACCCGGGAGCGCGAAGTTGACGCTCGCGGCGCAACCGGAGCGCGACGTTGATCCTCGCGGCGCACCACGAGCCCGCATGCAAGCATGGAAGTGTCCGTCACCGAGGAAGGCAGTCATGGCTCGTTTCGTCGACCGCGCGGTGCTGCACCTGCAGGCCGGTGACGGTGGCCGTGGCTGCGCGTCGGTGCACCGGGAGAAGTTCAAGCCACTGGGCGGCCCCGACGGCGGCGACGGCGGCGACGGCGGCGACGTACTGCTGATCGTCGACCCGAACGTGCACACCCTGCTGGACTTCCACTTCCGGCCACACGCCAAGGCCGGCAGCGGCAAGCAAGGCGCCGGCGACCACAAGGACGGCGCAGCCGGCGCCGACCTCACCATGCGAGTGCCCGACGGAACCGTCGTGCTGGACGACAAGGGCAGGATGATCGCCGATCTGGTGGGCGCGGGCACCAGGTATGTCGCCGCCAAGGGTGGCCGCGGCGGCCTCGGCAACGCGGCGTTGGCATCCAAGTCGCGTCGGGCCCCCGGATTCGCATTGCTGGGGGAACCGGGTGAGACCGCCGAGATCACCCTGGAGCTCAAGTCGGTCGCCGACGTGGGGCTGGTGGGATTCCCCAGCGCCGGCAAGTCGTCGCTGGTATCCGTGTTGTCCGCGGCCCGCCCGAAGATCGCCGACTATCCCTTCACCACCCTGGAGCCGAACCTCGGCGTTGTGGAGGCGGGGCCGCAGACCTTCACCATCGCCGACGTGCCAGGGCTGATCCCTGGCGCCAGTCAAGGTAAGGGACTCGGTCTGGAGTTCCTCCGGCACATCGAGCGGTGCGCCGTGCTGGCCCACGTCATCGACTGCGCCACCTTCGAGAGCGGCCGTGATCCGGCCTCCGATCTGGCCGCCGTCGAAGCCGAACTTTCGCAGTACATCCCGTCGCTGGCCATCGACCTGGCGGACAAGCCCCGGCTGGTGGTGCTGAACAAGATCGATGTGCCGGAGGCCAGGGAGCTGGCCGACTTCGTCCGGCCCGATCTGCAAGCGCTGGGCTACCGGGTCTTCGAAGTGTCGACGGCGACCCATCAGGGGCTCAGGGAGCTGCGGTTCGCGCTGGCCGACGTCGTGGCGGCGGACCGGGCAGCCCAGCCTGCTGCTGTCGCCGAACGCATCATCGTCCGGCCGAAGCCCGTTGACGCGGAGCAGTTCTCGGTGGAACCCGACCCGACCGAGGCGGGCGCCTTCGTCGTGCGCGGTGAGCGCCCGGAACGGTGGATCAGGCAGACCGACTTCAGCAACGACGAGGCCGTCGGGTTCCTGGCCGATCGGCTGGCCAAGTTAGGGGTGGAGGAACGGCTGACGCAACTCGGCGCACTGCCGGGAGCCACCGTCACGGTCGCCGACGTGTCGTTCGAGTTCGAGCCGATGTCGGCCACTGCCGCCCAGCTCCCGCACGGCGGACGCGGCACGGACGAACGGCTCTCCGGTGCCGGCCGGATCGGTGCTGCCGAACGCAAGGCCATGCACCGGCTGCGTCGCGGATTACCCGTGCAGAACAGCGACTGGGAGGGCTTGGCGATCGAGTTCGGCACCGGCGGTCCGTACTCGGCGAAAGCCGACCACAGCGGCGAACCTGACGGGGACCTCGAGCCGATCAGCACCGCCGACGCTCGCGGCCGGCCCGATCACCCTGCCGATGACAACGGCCACTGACCGACGGGACGGCCTGCTGCCTCCCGCATCGTCCAGGGTCGCCGTCGGTACCGGCCGACGGCTGGTGGTCAAGGTCGGTTCCTCCTCACTCACCACCGCTGCCGGTGGCCTCGACCTGTCGCGACTGGACGCCCTGGTGGATGCGGTGGCGGCGCGGGCCGCTCACGGCAGCCAGGTGGTGCTGGTCTCCTCCGGTGCCATCGCCGCCGGTCTGGCGCCGTTGCACCTGGCCCGCCGGCCACGCGACCTTGCCACCCAGCAGGCTGCGGCCTCCGTCGGTCAGCAGCAGCTGGCTGCGCGGTATGCGCTGTCGTTCGCCCGTCACCGGCTGACGGTTGGTCAGGTACTGCTCACCAGCGATGACGTCGTGCGGCGCTCGCACTACCGCAATGCCCAGCGGACTTTCGACAAGCTGTTGTCCTTCGGCGTAGTGCCGGTGGTGAACGAGAACGACACGGTTGCCACCGCCGAGATCAAGTTCGGTGACAACGATCGGCTGGCTGCTCTGGTGGCTCACCTGGTCAGGGCCGATGCGCTGGTGCTGCTGTCGGATGTGGACGCCCTGTACACCGGCGCGCCTTCCGATCCGAGATCGGTTCCGGTACACGAGGTTTCCGGCCAGGACCAACTCGACCGCATCATGATCGCGGATACCGCCGGCGACGTCGGTACCGGTGGCATGGCCTCGAAGCTGACCGCGGCCGCCACCGCCACCAGCGCCGGCATACCGGTGCTGCTGGCCAGCGCGGAATCCGCTTTCCAGGTGCTGACGCCGTCGGCAGGCGGACCGACGATCGGCACCGCATTCACCGCGTCGACCCGCCGCACCGGCACCCGGCTGCTGTGGCTGCGGTACGCCGCCACTGCGCTCGGCTCGCTGGTGCTGGACCCTGGCGCGGTGGCCGCGGTCGCCGGGCGTCGCAAGTCGCTGCTGCCGGCCGGGATCCTTGCCGCCCACGGCGATTTCGAATCGGGTGACGTGGTGGAACTCACCGACGTCGACGGAGTGGCGGTGGCCAGGGGCTTCGTCTCCTACGATGCTGCGGAGCTACCGGGCATCATCGGACGCCAGCTGTCCGAGTTACCGGCCGCCCGTCGCCGACCGGTGGTGCATGCCGACGACCTGGTGATGATGGCGGCCGGAGCCGCCGTCTCGTCGCCGGGCTTTCTGATCGACGAACCGGAGCAGCCATGAGCCCGAACCCGGCGGACATGACCGAGGTGCTGGACTGCGCGCGCCGAGCCCGCCCGGCGGCCCGCACCCTGGCCTGTTCGACCGCATCGGCCAAGGAAGAAGCGTTGCAGGCCATGGCCGCTGCCCTTCGCCGGGATTCCGGCACCGTGCTGGAGGCCAACGCCAAGGACATTGCGGCAGCAGCGGAGTCCGGCATGGCCGCCTCGCTGGTCGACCGGCTGCGGCTGACCGACGAGCGCATCGACAGCATCGCCGCCGCACTGGTGAAGGTTGCTTCCCTGCCGGATCCGGTGGGCGAGGTGATCCGCGGATCGGTACTGCCGAACGGCTTGCGACTCAACCAGATCAGGGTTCCGCTCGGGGTGGTGGCGGTGATCTACGAGGCGCGGCCGAACGTCACGGTGGACGCCACCGCGATCGCGGTGAAGTCGGGCAATGCCGTGCTGCTACGGGGTTCCGGATCCGCTTACCGCTCGAATCTCGCACTGGTGCAGGTTCTGCACACCGCCGGCGTCGCCGCCGGGCTGCCCGAGCGCTTCGTGCAACTCGTGCCAGGCACGGACCGGAGCTCGGTCAACGAACTGATGACGGCCCGCGGCCTGGTGGATGTGATCATCCCGCGCGGCGGCGCCGGGCTGATCGAATCGGTGGTGAAAGGATCAACCGTTCCGGTGATCGAGACCGGTGTCGGCAACTGCCATGTCTACCTGGACGCATCCGCCGACGCCGGCATGGCGATCGACATCGTGCTGAACTCCAAGGTCCGCAGGCCATCGGTGTGCAATGCGGCGGAAACTGTTCTGGTGCATCGCGATCGGGTCGCAGACCTGTTGCCGGCGCTGGTCGACTCCTTGCACGGAGCCGGCGTCACCGTGCATGCCGATGCCGCCGGGTTCGCGGCGCTGCCGGCGCACCAGCGGACCGTCGCCGCCGCCGCCAACGACTTCGACGGTGAGTTTCTGTCCCTGGACATCGCGCTCGCCGTCGTGGATGATTTGGACGCGGCGGTGGCGCACATCGACGCCCACGGCACAGGGCACACCGAGGCGATCGTCACCGACAATCTCGCTGCTGCAAGGGTTTTCACCGAACAGGTCGATGCCGCGGCGGTGATGGTGAATTGCTCCACCGCATTCACCGACGGCGGTGAGTTCGGCTTCGGCGCCGAGATCGGCATCTCCACCCAGAAGCTGCACGCCCGCGGGCCGATGGGGCTGGCCGAGCTGACCAGCAGCAAGTACATCGTCACCGGCACCGGCCAGACCAGGGGAGAGTCGTGAACCGCGACCCTTCCGCCACCGGCCGGAAGATCGGTGTGATGGGCGGCACTTTCGACCCGATCCACCACGGTCACCTCGTTGCCGCCTCCGAGGTCGCCGACCGGTTCGGGCTGGACGAGGTGGTGTTCGTGCCGACCGGACGGCCATGGCAGAAGACCGACCAGGACGTGCTCTCGCCCGAACACCGATACCTGATGACAGTGATCGCCACCGCGGCGAACCCTCGCTTCACCGTCTCCCGAGTGGACATCGACCGGCCGGGGCTGACCTACACCCGGGACACCCTGGCCGAGCTGCACGCCGCCGAGCCGGACGCGCAGCTGTACTTCATCACCGGCGCTGATGCGCTGGCGAAGATCATGAGCTGGCAGAATGTCGAGGAGATCCTGTCGCTGGCGCACATGGTCGGCGTCACCCGCCCCGGTTACCCGTTGGACGACCCGGATCTGCCGGACGGCGCCGTGACGATGATAGAGGTGCCGGCCATGGCGATCTCGTCCTCCGACTGCCGCGAGCGGGTCCGCCGCGGCGAGCCGGTCTGGTACCTGGTTCCGGACGGAGTGGTCCAGTACATCGGGAAGTACCGGCTCTACCGGGACGCCACCGAATCCGGGAAGCCGCTCAGCGTCACCGATCCCACCGTCAGAGACGACACTCAGGGAGTGCTGTGACCGCCACCGATACCGCCCGCGAACTCGCCGTCATCGCCGCGCAGGCGGCGGCGGACAAACTGGCCACCGACATCACGATCATCGACGTGTCCGAGAGATTGGCGATCACCGATTGCTTCATCGTGGTCACCGGTTCCAACGAGCGTCAGATCAACGCGATCGTCGACGCTGTCGAGGAGAAGATGCGGGAAGCCGGCTACCGGGTGGTCCGACGTGAGGGCGAACGGGACGGCCGATGGGTGTTGCTGGATTTCGTCGAGGTGGTGGTGCATGTCCAACACGCCGAGGAACGCGTCTTCTACGCGCTGGACCGGCTCTGGAAGGACTGTCCTGAAATCCCGTTCCAGGACAGCGGCCGACAGTGACGCTCGAGCACCTGATCCTGTTGCGGCACGGCGAGACCGATTGGAACGCCGGCTTCCGATTGCAGGGCCATCGTGACATCGCGCTGAACGAGTTGGGAGTGGAGCAGGCAGACGCTGCTGCGCCATCGGTGGCGGCGCTGCAACCCGACGTCATCGTGTCGTCGGATCTGCAGCGGGCCACCCAGACCGCGGCGCCGGTTGCCGCCCTCATCGGCCTGCGGCTGTCCACCGACCCCAGGCTGCGGGAAACCTCGCTGGGCGAGTGGGAGGGCCTGACCCGGGAAGAAGTCATGGACGGCTGGCCGGGGATGTGGGACCGATGGCGTTCCTCCACCGCGGAGTTCTCGCCGCCCGGCGGCGAGTCCCGCTCTCAGGTCGCCGAGCGCGCCTTCGGGGTGGTCACCGACCTGGACGATGCGGCACACCGGCGCGCGCTGCTGGTCGCGCACGGTGGCCTGATAGTCGGCCTCACCGGCAAGCTGCTGGGCTTGCCGAGCGCCCACTGGTCGGTGCTCACCGGCGTCAGCAATTGTCACTGGGTGATGGTGCACCGGGCCGGCGAGAGCTGGCGGCTGCACTCCTATAACGCCGGACTGGGCAGCGTGGTGCTGCCCGGCGGCGAGGACGAGGTTGCCGGCGTGTGACGATCGAACGGGGCGATCGGTCCTAAGGTCGGTCCATGGACGTCGCGGAACTGCGTGGATGGGCGTGGCACTGCCAGGGCCTCGACGGCTCCCTCGCGGGCTGCGAGCCGGCAATGGTGCTCACCCAGGCCGGTTGGGCGCGCACCGTCGGTGGCGCGAACCCGTACTCGACGCTGTGGGCAAGAGCCGGCACCGACCGGGCCACCACGGACGCCGCGGTCGCCGCTCTGGAGGTGCACGAACTGCCATCGGTGCGGAGCTGCACCTACCTGTTGCCGGCTGCCGACTTCGCGCTCGGCCTGCAGTTGTCCCGCCCCTCCACCCAGTCCGACCTGGCGGTCGTCGAGCGGCTCGGCGTCACCCAGTCGGAGATCGAGCAGCTCGGCCATGCTGTGGTGGCGACACTGGCTGAAGCGGGAAGTCCGCTGGATCCTGGACAACTGAAGGACCGGCTGGGCGACCAGGTGCGCAGTCTCGGCGAGGCGGGCCGCAACAAGGGCGCATCGACGACGCTGCCGACGGCTCTGGGGCAATTGCAAACCTTCGGCCGGATCCGCAGGGTGCCGCTCGGCGGACGGCTCGATCGGCCGCGATACGCCTACCTGCCGTGGGAATGTGAGCCGTCCGGGCTGACCGACCAGGCCGCCAGGGTGCAGCTGCTGCGCCACTACTTCGGCTGGACCGGCGGCGCGACAGCTGCCCAGTCCCGCTGGTTCAGCTCGTTCACCGTCGCGCAGACGAAAGCCGCCATCGCCGAGATCGACCTCACCGACATCGGGGACGGGTTGCTGGTGCCGACCGAGCGACTGGATGATCTGCGCGGCTACCAGCTGCCGGAAGCTCCGGAATACCGGTTGCTGGCCGGAATCGATGCGTTGATCCTGTTGCGTCGCAACGGTCCTCAGTTGTTGGACGCGCAGGATGCCGCCAGGGTGCTGCCGGGCAGCAGCACCGGCATCGGCGCGGACCCGGATCTGTCCGATCATCCGATCGTCGACCGTGGCCGCATCATCGGGCTGTGGGAGTTCGATCCGGATAACGGCGACATCGCCGCCTGGGTGTTCGCGGGTGAGCCGGATACCGACCTGCGTGCTGAGATCGACCGGACCGCCGCCTGGATAGCCGACGACCTCGGCGACTTCCGGTCGTTCTCGCTGGATTCGCCGCAGTCCCGCCGCCCCCGGATCGCTGCCCTGCGAGCCGCCGCCGCGGGGTAGCGCCGTCGAGGAGCTCACCCTCTACGTGTCCCACGACTTGTCCACCCACCGTGGTTCATCCACAGCGGTAACGGTGCGGCCGCCCCGCCGTCGCCGGAGTTCCTACGGTCGACCACATGTCCCGGCACCGGATGACGACCGCAGATCGCGATCCCATGGAACGGCTGCATCCGCTGCGGGCTGTCGCACCGCAACCGACCGGCTGGATCCCCGGACCGGCCGCCGCCGACGGTTCCGATGACAGTGGCGATGACGGTGCAGATGACGGTGCCGCCGACGGTGACCACGGCCGTGCCGACCGGTGGGACCACGACCGTTTCGACGACTGGGACGACGCGCGCTGGTCGGCCGAGGACCTGCTGACCTTCGGAGTTCCGGACGACGGAGCGGTCGTCCCGGGTGACGTCGCCGGCGAGGACGTCGTCGACGCGGACGCCCTCGAGGAAGCGGAAGCGGAAGATCAGGCGATCCGACCCACCGGCGGTGCTGCCGGCCGGGCGAGCACGGCGGCGGCCGGCAGTGCCGCCGCCGGGGCATTCCGTGCCCGACGGGTTCGGGCCGGGGGGTGGGGGCGGCTGGCCGAGGCGTGGGTGCCGGAACCGCTGCGGGACGCGCGGGTCGACCCTGGACGACGCGGCGCGCTGTTGCTGACGCTGATCGCCGCTCTGGCGGCGGTGGCGGCGGCGATCGGGGTCTGGCGGGATCGTCCTGAACCGCGGCCGGTGCAGCCGGTGGCGGTGGCTCCGTTGACGGACACCATCAGTGTGGATCCGGCCCGCGGAAAGCCAGGAGCCGGTCGTCCCGACACGCGAGCGTCGACCGGGCCGGCACCCACCGGAAATCCCTCAGCTGGCAGCTCCGCATCGGCCGGACCTGCCATCATCGCGGTGTCCGTCACCGGCCTGATCCGCACGCCGGGATTGGTTCGGCTCCCGGCCGGATCACGGGTCGCCGATGCCATCGCGGCCGGCGGCGGCGTCACCGGTGAAGGCAGCATCACCGGGCTGAACCTTGCCGCTCAGCTGTCCGACGGGGACTCCGTGGTGGTCGGCGCCGCGCCGAGGACCCCGGCATCTGGATCCGCCCCCGGCCGCAGTGTCGGCGCGACGACGGGAGGCACCGCCGGCGGCCAGGGGCCGCCGCGTACACCCTTGAACCTGAATACGGCAGACGCCGCGACGCTGGAAACCCTGCCGGGCGTCGGACCGGTGATGGCGGCGAACATCGTCGCCTGGCGCGAACAGAACGGGTCCTTCGGCTCGGTCCAGCAACTCCAGGAGGTCACCGGGATCGGGCCGGCCCGCTATGCCCAGTTGGCACCGTTGGTCGTCGTCCGATGACGGCGGCACCGGAGCCCACCGCGGCGGTGGCCCAGAGGGCGCCACCCACCCCGGAACGACGGGCCGGCCGCGTCCCTCGACCGGGGCGCCGTAGCCGCCGGTGGACGGAGGAAGATGCCGAGCCGCCGATCGATCTGCGGCTGGTGCCGATGGCGCTGGGCCTTTGGGCCGGATCGATCTGCGGCTTGCTGGCCGGTGCAGACCTGTTCACCCGCCTGCTGTGGTGGATTGCCGCCGTGATCGCTGTCGTGGGGCTGCTGACGGTGTTGGTCGGCGCCCGCCAGGGCGCCCTCGGCGACAACGCCCCGCCGACCGGCCGTTGGCGCCTCGGCCTCGCGGTGGCTGTGGTCGCCGGCGCCGCCGGTGCGCTGATGGCGGGGCTGGCCTTGGTGCGGGCGGCCGGCGATCCGTTGGCGGCGGCTGCCGGCGCCGGGCGGTTCGCCGTGCTGACGGTGCAGGTGGATACGCCGGCGGTGCCGGTGCGCTCCACGTTCGGTGTCTCCGACAGCGATCTGTCAGCTGGTCGTGCCCTGCGTTTCCGGATCGCTGCCACAGCGGAGCAGGCGGCCGTTGCCGGCCGTCAGTGGGAGACCGACCTGCCGGTGTCCGTGCTGGCCACCGGGGAGCAGTGGCGGTCGGTCGTCCCGGGCGAGCATCTTCGGGTCGAGGTGTGCTGCGGCCGGACAGCTTTCCGGTGATCCCAGCTGTCCAGCTGCGGACTGCCCAGCAGCCGGCGATGCTGACCCAAGCCCCGTGGTGGGCGCGTGCTGCGGTCGCGATCAGAGTCGGGCTGACAGAACGAGCCGGCCGACTCGGCGGCGATCCGGCGGGGCTGCTGCCGGGTCTGGTGGTCGGCGACACCTCCGGCATCGGTGACCGGTTGGACGCCGATGCCAAGGCCACCGGTCTCACCCATCTGCTGGCGGTGTCCGGCTCCCACTTCGCGATCGTCTGCGGGGTGGTCGTGCTGGTGTTGCGCCGCCTGGGACCGCGGGTCGCGGCGCTGGGCGGAGCTGGTGTGCTGCTGGGACTGGTGGTCCTGGTCGGCCCGCAGCCATCGGTGCTGCGGGCGGCGGTGATGGGCGGCATCGCGGTGTTCGCGCTGCTGGTGGGCAGGACCAGAACGGCGTTGCCCGCGTTGGCGACGGCGGTGATCGCGTTGTTGATCATCGACCCGAGTTTGGCGCTCAGTGCCGGGTTCGCACTGTCCGTCCAGGCGACGGCCGGTCTGGTGCTGCTGGCCCCGGCGTGGTCGGAGAGCTTGCAGCGCAAAGGATTGCCGCGCGGGTGGGCCGATCTGCTGGCGGTTCCGCTGGCCGCCTCGGTGGTAACCCTGCCGGTGGTGACGGCGCTGTCCGGCGCGGTCTCGTTCGCGGCGGTGCCGGCGAACATCCTGGTGGCCCCGGTGGTGCCGCCGGCCTTGATCATCGGATTGTTGTGTGCGCCGGCCGGAGCGCTGTCCGGTCCAGCAGGAGACGCGCTGGCCAGGGCGGACCAGCCGCTGCTCGGCTGGATCTCCTGGGTTGCGCACACCCTGGCCCGGGCGCCGGATGCGACCCTGCCGTGGCCGGCTGCGCTGCCGTGGGTGCTCGTGCTCACCGGTGTGCTCATCGTGGTGCTCGGCGTCCTGCGGCACCAGCGGACCAGAGCGTTCGTCGGCGCCGCGCTGGCCGGCGTGGCCTCGGTGATGATCCCGATCCAGGCGCTGCCTCCACTGGGTTGGCCGCCACCGGGCTGGCTGCTTTCCGGCTGCGAGGTGGGCCAGGGTGACGCCTTCGCGCTGGCCACCGACGATCCCGGGACAGCGGTGGTGGTGGACTCGGGCCCCGATCCCGGCCTGGTGGCCGACTGCCTCGATCGGCTTCGGATCGGGACGGTGCCGCTCTTGGTGCTGACCCATCTTCATGCCGACCACGTCGACGGGCTGCCCGGTGTGCTGGACGGTCGATCGATCGGGATGATCGGTGTCGGTCCTGGTCGCGATCCGGCGGTTGCCTGGGCGACGGTGTTGCGCTACGCCCGCATGCGCGGCATCCCTGTGGTCGAACTGCATCCGGGCAATCACTGGGCCGCCGCAGGTCTGTCGATCGACGTACTGGGACCCGAACACGCATTCGTCGGTACCGATTCCGATCCGAACAACGACTCGGTGGTGCTGCGAGCGGAACGCTCCGGGGTGCGGATGTTGATGAGCGGCGAGGTGGAGATCGAGGCGCAGCAGGCGCTGCTCCGGTCGGGAGCCGACCTGCGCGCCGACGTGCTGAAGGTCCCGCACCACGGGTCTGCCAAGGACCTTCCGGAATTCTTGGCGGCGATCTCGCCGACCGTTGCGGTGATCGGCGTCGGGCTGGGGAACGACTACGGACATCCGAGCCCCCAGCTGCTGTCGCGGCTCACCGCGGCCGGCGTGGCGGACATCGAACGCACCGACACCCAGGGCGATGTCGCGGTCTGCCTGATCGACGGCCGGCTGGCCGACGTGCACCGCGGCGCAACACTGCGGGCGCCTTGAGTCCGCGGCCATCGCAGGTCAGGCGTCAGGCGTCAGGCCGAAGCCGCGCTGCCCGCCGCGGTTGCCGCGGCGGGCAGCGCGGCTTCGATGTCGGCGAGGGCATCGTCGTCATGCGCCCCGGAGACGAACCAGGCCTCGTAGGCGGACGGCGGCAGGTACACCCCGGCGTCCAGCATGGCGTGGAAGAACGCGGCGAACCCCCCGGTGTGCTGAGCGCGGGCGGTGTCGTAGTTCGTCACCGCGGCGTCGCCGAAGAAGATGGAGAACAGATTGCCGGCCCGTTGCAACCGGTGCGGGACACCGGCCGCTGCCAGCGCAGCCGACGCCATGTCGCCGACCAGCATTGCCGTCTTGTCGAGGTGGGCATACAGGGCGTCGTCGCAACCGTGAAGAGTGGCCAGTCCGGCCGCGGTGGCAATCGGATTACCGGACAGCGTTCCGGCCTGGTACACCGGCCCCTCCGGCGCCAGCATCGCCATCACATCGGCGCGGCCGCCGAACGCGCCGACCGGTAGCCCCCCGCCGATCACTTTGCCGAACGTCATCAGGTCCGGCGCCCAGCCCTCGACCGCGCCGTCCAGGCCGAACATGCCGGCCGGCGACACCCGGAAACCGGTCATCACCTCGTCGCTGATCAACAGTGCTTCATCGGCGAGGGTGATCGCTGCCAGCGCAGCGTTGAACCCCGGTTCCGGCGGCACCACGCCCATGTTGGCCGGCGCCGC
>JAABUN010004848.1_pt1 | contig 17585 bp, 20 predicted proteins | sample 5559311 | NCBI WGS metagenome assembly JAABUN01 (sample SAMN10711877, study PRJNA513370) | rock metagenome | isolation source: Antarctica rocks | place: Antarctica: Victoria Land, Siegfried Peak sud | reverse complement strand
CCCCTGTCCTGGCCGAAAAGCCCATCCGTCCGGGGAAGGGGAATTCTCCACCCGATCCATGGGCGCTGCCCATGCCACCGGCGACAAGCCGTACGTTCAGCGGTACAATGACTGCCACGGCGATCGTCGGTGGGAGATCGAACGCACGGGACTGGTGATGACCGAGCAACCGCCGCAGGCGCAATCGGGGGTGCAGATCGCGCGGCAGGTCGCCGAGACCTTCGCGCGCGTCCGCGCCATCCTGGCGGACGCGCGGGCGGCGGCGACGCGCACGGTCAACTCGGAGATGGTCCGCGCCTATTGGCTGATCGGCCGCGCGATCGTGGAAGGGGAGCAGCAGGGACAGGCTCGCGCCGGCTACGGCGAGGAGTTGATCGAGCAACTCTCCGCCCGGCTCCAGGCGGAGTTCGGCCGTGGCTTCGCTCCGACGACCTTGCGCTACATGCGCCTCTTCTACGCGGCCTATCCCCGGCTCCTTGGGGATGCGATTCATCACACGGCGTGTGATGAATCGCCCAGGCGCGTGACACCGCTGCCCGCGCCGCCCGATGCGCTGCCGGAGCAGGTCGGGCGGCTCAACCCGCGACTCGCCTGGTCGCATTACCGGTTGTTGACCAGGGTCGCGTCGCCCTACGCTCGCGCCTTCTATGAGGCGGAGACGGCCCGGCACGGGTGGTCCGCCCGGGAGTTGGAGCGGCAGATCGCCAGCCTGCTCTTCGAGCGCCTGGCCAGGAGCCGCGACAAGGCGGGGCTGCTGGCGCTGGCGACGCGAGGCCAGGAGGTGCAGCGCCCCGAGGATGCGATCAAGGATCCGGTCGTGCTGGAATTCCTGGGGCTGCCGGAGTCGCCGCGCCTGGTCGAAGCGGACCTGGAGGCGGCCCTGCTCGCCAATCTGCAGGCCTTCCTGCTCGAACTGGGCACGGGCTTCGCCTTCGTCGCCCGCCAGGCGCGGCTCACCCTCGACGGCGACCACTTCTACGTGGACCTCGTCTTCTACCACGCGGTCCTGAAGTGCTACGTCCTGCTCGACCTCAAGGTCGGCAAGCTGACCCACGCTGACCTCGGCCAGATGCAGCTCTACGTCAACTACTACGACCGCGAGCGCCGCACCACCGGCGACGGCCCGACGATCGGGCTGATCCTCTGCACCGACAAGAACGACACGGTGGTGCGCTACACGCTCGGGGAGGACCACCGGCAGATCTTCGCCAGTCGCTACCAACTCTACCTGCCGAGCGAAGCGGAACTGGCCGCCGAGATCCGGCGCGAACTGCGCGCGGTGCGAGCCGATGAGCACTGAGGCGCAGGGACCAGGGTTCAGACGCGACCTGAGCGCTGCCCCGCGCGTCCCCACGCCAAAGCGACTCTCCCCCGGCCGTCATCCGTCACATACCCCCGTCCCGGCCGAATAGCCGATCTACCCCGACTTGGCGGCTGCGCTGTGCCGTCCCCCTGTCCTGCTCGCAGGCGCGGGAAAGGCTACACGCCGACTCGTAGATGAACGTGCCGCATTCCCGGAGGAGGAGCCGCGTGATCCTTGCCCGCTCGCCGCAACGCTTGCTCGACGCCAGCCGCCGCGCTGTCCAGGCCATCCGCCATGGCCTCCTGGTCGCCACACGCCCGGCAGGCGCGGGGCTCATCCCCGGCACCCTCGTCGATGTGGGCCGCAGTCGGCCGGCGCTCATCGCCGAGAATGCCTTCTTCCGGCAGCAACTCATCATCGCGCGCCGCAGCGTCAAGCGGCCGCGCTGCACCCCAGTCGAGCGGACACTGCTGGTGCTGCTGGCCAGCCGCGTCCGCGCGTGGCGGCAGGCCCTGCTGATCGTCCGGCCGGAAACCCTCCTGCATTGGCATCGCCAGCTCTTTCGCCTCCACTGGCGGCGAAAGTCCCGCGCGGTGGCCCCGGCATATCGGCCGCCTCTCGCGCCCGACACGATCGCGCTGATCCGGCAGATGGCCGCGGCCAACTCGCTGTGGGGCGCCGAGCGCATCCGCGGCGAGCTGCTGAAGCTGGACATCCGCGTCGCCAAGTCGACCATCCAGAAGTACGCGCGCGGTGCCTGCCCGCCGGGACGCACGGGGCAGCCCTGGGCGACCTTCCTGCGGAATCATGCCCACGCTATCTGGGCCTGCGACTTCCTCCCGGTCACGGACGCCTTCTTCCGGCCCGTATACGCGTTCTTCGTGGTGGCGCTCGGATCGCGCCGCGTCGTCCACGTCGGGGTGACGCGCCACCCGACCGACGCCTGGGTCGCCCAGCAGCTGCGCGAGGCGACGCCCTTCGGCCAGCACCCCAACTATCTCATCCGCGATCGCGACAGCAAGTACGGGCAGGCGTTCACGCGCGTCGCCGCCGCATCCGGCATCGCAGAGCTGCGGACGGCGTATCGCGCGCCGAAGGAGAACGCCACCTGCGAGCGGTTCCTGGGCAGCGTGCGGCGCGAATGCCTGGACCACATCCTGGTCCTGGGCGAGGCCCACCTGCGCCGTGTCCTCCGCGAGTACGTGGCCTACTTCAACTGCGACCGGCCACACCAGGGCCTAGCGCAACGGGTCCCCGAAGCGGCCGAAGTAGCGCCTGCTCGCGTAGGGGTGCGCGGTGTGGTGAGCGCGGTCCCGATCCTCGGTGGCCTCCATCACGCCTACGCGCGAGCCGCGTAACGCCACACGGATGTACTTTTCGGCCAGCACAACCGCCCAGAGCATGCCCCCTCCCCTCGCTGATCGCCGCTGCCATTCGCGCTAGGCCATCATACCAATGAGGATGGGGCTACCGGGCGGTGTCATGTGGTTCAGATGAACACGGATGAGGTTACCGCACGCTACGGGCCAGCCGCGTCCGCGCCTGGCGGTCGGCGCTGCACATCGTGCAACCGGACACGCTCTTGCGGTGGCATCGCGAGCTGTTCCGCAGGTACTGGCGGCGGAAATCCCGGGTCGCGGCCCCGGCGCACCGCCCGCCCCTCGCGCCCGAAACGGTCGCCCTGATCAGGGAGATGGCTGAAGCCAACTGCCTGTGGGGCGCGGAGCGCATCCGGGGCGAGCTGCTGAAGCTCGACATCCGCGTCGCCAAGTCGACGATCCAGCGCTACCTGCGGCAGGCGCGCCCGCCGCGCCGGGCCGGGCAGCTGTGGGCGACCTTCCTGCGCAACCACGCGCAGGATATTTGGGCATGCGACTTCCTCCCGGTCACCGATCTCCTCTTCCGCCCGCTCTATGCCTTCATCGTCATCGCGCTCGAGACCCGCCGCGTGGTGCATGTCGGCGTGACGCGGCACCCGACCGATGCCTGGGTCGCCCAGCAGCTGCGCGAGGCGACGCCCTTCGGGCAGCACCCCCGGTACCTCAGCCGCGACAACGACAGCAAGTTTGGGTTGGCGTTCGCTCGGGTCGCGGCGGCGAGCGGCATCACGGAGCTGCGGACAGCCTTTCGCGCCCCGAGGCAGAACGCCACCTGCGAGCGCTTCCTCGAGAGCGTGCGGCGGGAGTGCCTGGACCACATCCTGGTCCTGGGCGAGGCCCACCTGGGGCGCATCCTGCGGGAGTACGTCCGATACTTCAATCACGACCGGCCGCATCAAGGTCTGGCGCAACGGGTCCCCGATCTCCCTGATGCGGGTTCTTTTCGCATGGTGACAGGTGGCAGGGTGAAGGCCTCCCCTATCTTGGGCGGCCTTCATCATGTGTACGCACGAGCCGCGTAGCGCCGGACGGACTTCTCGGCCACCACAGCTGCTGATCGCGTGCGGCCCAGCCGGGGTGGCCGACAGCGCACCGGGCGTTGGCGCGGCCGGGCGTTGGCCGGGCGCGCACGCCGCCAGGCGCGTGCCGCCCGCGAGCGTCCCCGTCAGGACGCCGATCCGGCGCAGGAAGTCACGCCGTTGCAGCGGCACGGTCACAGCGTCTGGTTGGCGAGCGCCAGATGGTGGCGCGTGTAGCGCTCCAACGCGCGCACCTGCGTGTCGTCGAGGATGTCGCAGGCCCAGCCCCAGTGGATCGAGAGCCAGTCGCCGACCAGCGCGCGATCGGCGAAGCCGCGATCGGCGACCTGGCGGGTGATCCGCGCCGGTTGGGGCGGACCGAGGGTGAGCTTGCCCGCCTCCAGCAGCAGCGGTCGCCGCTCGACGACGAAGACCGGCCCGTCGATCGCCGTGACCCGGCCCCAGCTGATGCGGCAGTTGTCCATCGTGTCCAGGCTGTGCTCCAGTTCGCCCGCGCGACTGTGGACGTCGAAGACGTGGAAGCTATGGTGCGGGCGCGCACCTGCCGGTGCCTTGCCGATGACCAGGTCGAGCGTCCGCCCGCTCAGCTGCTTGCCGTAGCGCGCCCGCAACGAGTCGTAGAGCTGCCGCACCTCGACCCGCTCCAGCAGCGCGTTGCCGATCCAGTAGGCTTCGACCACGCGCCGATCGAACGGGTCGGCGATCCCGTTCGCCCGCGCGATCAGCGCCAGGTAGGGGTAGGCGCCGGTGAACTTCCGCAGCAAGGGCGGCACGCCGCCGTCCGTCTCCCCGGCGAGCGCGTGCTGGAAGAGGGTCGCGTTGTCGTCGCCGCCGCAGTAGCGCAGGCGGTTCGGCATGAAGGCGTAGCGGATGAAGAGCAACATGCCATCGAGCGGCGCTTGCGGCGCATCGTCTTCCCGGGTGACCGCGCCGAGCAAGGGGGTCGCCATCCGTTCACCTCCCCGTTGGTGCGGACTGCGGCCCGAAGGCCAGGAGCGCATCGACCCCGTCGGGATTATCCAGCAAGGCCTCCATCGCGGCGAGGAAGGCCAGCGCCTCGCGCGCCTCGTCCGCGGTGAGCCGCTCGATCGCGGCGTCGGCGTGGAGGAGGACGAAGTCGCCGGGCGCGAGGCCGTCCAGGCCCGCGCAGACGACCTCGCGCGGGACCCCCTCGACCAGCACCTCGGCGCGATCGGCCCAGACCCGCACCACCTGTCGCGGTATCGTCACGCACATCGCGGCCTCCACTGTCGCGCCGCCGGGCCGAACGCCGCCCGGTCGTCGTCATCACTCCGTGTCGATCCCGACTATACCCCACACCGGCGAGGCGGGCGATGCGCCGTCCCAATCATACTCACGATAAGGGCACCGGCGCGGTTGGGTGCTCAGTCAGCAGGTCCGTCACGATCCGCGGCAGCCGCGGGATGACCGCCTCGACCGCACGCGCCACCGCCGGCGTGAGCCCCTGGATCAGATCATCGACGGTGGCGACCTGGCAGCCGACGATCAGGACGCGCGCTGGCAGGGCTCCGACCGCCTCCGCCAGCGCCAGCGCGTGCGACGGCTCGGCGTAGTGCGTGTCGGCGAAGAAGTCGCGGCGCGTCTCCGCCGACCAACTGGCCGTGTCGGCGCGCTCCGGCTCTAACAGGAACAGTGTGCCCGGTGCCGCGCCGCGCTCGACGGCGTCGATCACCACCAGCGCGTCGTAGCCTGACAGCAGTTCCTGCACCAGGTGCATCCCGCCGATGCCGGTCTCGATGATCGTCACCGCCACGCCCGGGAGTGCTGGCGGGTGGGCGAGGAGCCGCCGCGCGACCTCGACACCGAAACCGTCGTCGCGGCGCAGCAGATTCCCCACCCCGGCGATCAGCACGCGCCGCTCGCCGGGTGTGCCGGGAGGCTGGCCCTCCCCTTGTACGAGCGGGATCGCGCCCCGCAGATCTTCCGGCATGTCGCTATACCCGGTGCGGGCCGCGCGCCGCGTCGTGCCCGGCCCATAAGCGGGCGAGCCAATCGGGCGCGGTGGCATCGGGCCGCAGTTCGTCGCGCAGATAATAGCCTTTGAGGTCGAGCACCGGGGTACCCGGCCAGCCATCCATGCCGGTCACACGCAGCAGATTGCCATCCCGCGCGAGCAGGCGCGGGTAGCAGAGTCCCAGGGGGTTCGGCCGCCGGGGGCTGCGCGTGCTGAACAGCCCGACCTCCGGCATCCCCTCGACCGCTTCCACGCGGTGGGTGAGCGGCTCGTCGGGGTGACGCGGGGCGGCGCGATCCATGTAGAGGACGAGCGCCAGATGGCTGAACCCCTCGATGCCGACCAGCCCCGCGCCCCACTCGGGATAGATCTCGATGATCGATTCGGCGAAGGGATCGAAGTAGTCGGTCGGCGCGGTCGTGGCGTCATCCGGCCAGCCGGGACGGGGGACGACGCCGACGGCGGTGACGGTGAAGCTGGGGCGCTGGTCGACCACTGGTCCCTCCAACTATCGTCGCCGACTCACGGTCGGGAGCGGTTCGTGACCGCGATGAGCTGCTCGCCGGTGGGGCGTGGCCCGGTGACATTCACCGCCACGCGGACCGTCGCCCCCGCGAGCGACACCGGGAAGGACCGCAGGCCGGTGCCGCGGTGGCCCGTGCGTCGCCCCGAGCGCGCCTCGAAGCGGCAGCCGTGCCAGGGACAGACGATCTCGTTCCCCTCGAGTTGCCCGACGGAGAGCGCGAGCGGGGTGTCTGGGCAGGCATCCTCGTAGGCGAAGATATCGCCGTCCGCGTTGCCGAGGAGGACCGCCACGCCGTCGAGGCGAACGCCGCGCAGGGTCCCCGCCTGCAGATCGTCGAGGCTGGTGACATCGCGCCACTGGGGCGCGGTGGCGCCGCCCGCCGCGAGGATCGGCAGCGCCCGCTTGCCGGGTACCGGCACAGGGGTGTGCCGCACCGGGATCACGGGGGCGGGGCGGGGCGGGGCGGGTGCCGCGGCGGGCTCCGATGGTTCACCTTCCCGCACCAGATCGTAGAGGAGCAACACGGCGCGGATCACCGGATCCTGGCGGGCCTGCGTCCAGATTGCGGCCCCGCCCGGTGCCGCGAGCAACGCCACCAGCCGCCCGAGTGCCGCGCGGTGCAGGGCGTCGACACCATCGAGCAGGGCGAAAGCGCGCTCGCCGACCGTCGGGTCGGGGTGCGCCGCGAGTTCCTGGATCAACCCGTCGATCCAGGCACCGAGCGCCGCGAGATCGGCGGGCGGCGTCGCTGGAGCTGTAGGGCGCTGGTCGGCCATCCGGGACATCCTTTTTCTCTGGCCGCTCGGCTCAGGCCACCAGATTCTTGCATGCCCCGATGCCATGCTGCTGGCAGTTGAGGCATCCCGGACCGCATTCGCCGTGCGCCGCGCCGGTCAGTTCGGCGAAATCGTCGGCGAAGACCCGGCCACCTTCCCGCCCCCCCACCTCACTGAGGCTGTAGCGGGTTGCCTCAGCGTCATCTGCCCGCTCGAGGTAACCGCCCGCGACGAGCCGTTCGAGCTGGTCCGCGAGCACGCCCGCGTCGGCCACCAGGAAACCGCTGAGATCACCGACCGTCGCGGCACCCATGATCCCCTCGCCCCGGAGCCAGTAGAGGACGCCGAGGATCTCGTCGCGCCAGCGCAACTCTTCCACCGCCGCGTGCCGCGTGCTGATCAACGCATCCTGACCCGCCTCGTCCTGTGTCATCGCATATCCCCGTATTTATTCCACCACCCACGCGGGCACCGCCTCCTCGCGCGTCGTCGTGGCCCCGCACTCAGCGCGCAACTCGGCGACCACGCGCGCGATCGACCGGGCGACCGGCGGCGAGAACTCATCGCCCCAGCCATCATCCCCCGGCGCGATCTCGATCACCGTCACCTCCGGCGGCAGCGCCGCGAAGTGGGCGCAGATCACCAGCAGGTTCTCGAGGCTGATGACCCCGGTCACCGCCTCGGCGACGCGCGCCTGGACCAGCGCGGGCGGCTCCGGCGCGTAGTGCCAGCGTCGCCGGTCGACCTCACCCGGCGAGCCGACGGGTCCGGTCGCCGCGCCGACGATGATCAGGCGCGCGAAGTGGGCCTCGCGCAGCCGGAAGATCACATCCATCGGCCCGTAGCTGAGATCTTCGACCTCCACCCCGTCCGGCCACACCAGCGGCAGCAGCGCGTCGACAATCGCGTTCGCCGCCGAGAGATCGCGCAGGCTCCGATAGCCGACGCCCCCGATCAGCGTGGGCGGGATCGGGGGCATTCCCTCAACCGAGACCATATCACTCGTCATTCCACCCCGCAGGCGCAGGTATTGACCTCGCGCACGATCGTGCGGTCGCCGGCGTAGACGTGGGTCGTGCAGGGCATGCAGGGGTCGAACGAGCGGATCGCGCGCAGGATGTCGATCCCCGTGAAGTCTTCCGGCTTGCTGAACTGTTCGAGGAGCGGCGTATTCAGCACCGCCTCCTCATACGGCCCCATGTTGCCGAACGGGTCGCGCGGCGACGCCATGAAGGTCGAGGGCGTGATGATCTGGTAGTTGGCGATCTTCCCGTTGTCGACCACCATGTGGTGCGTCAGGTAGCCGCGCCCCGCGCCCCAGAAACCGACGCCGACCTGCGTGCCGCGTCGCGGCAGCTCGAACGGCGTGCTGACCGCCGTCCTGCCGGCGCGCAGGAGTTCCATCCCCTTCAGCCAGTTGTTCATCGCCACCAGCGCGGTGTAGGCGCAGGCGTAGGCGCGCGCACGATTGCGCTCCAGGGCGTTCCAGTCCTGCGGGACGTGCCACTCCAGTTCGAGTTCCGGGGTCGACGCGCGGGGGAGGCGCAGCTTCAGGCTGTGACCGGTCGCCTCGATGAAATCATTCTTGGGCATCTTCTGGGCGACGGCGGTGTTCCACATCCGCGAGTACGGCCCGGTCTCCATCGCCAGGCGGTCCCAGCGCGGCGCGGTGTCCCAGGTGTACTTCTCTTTCCAGTTGATCCCCTCGGGGCGCGGCTTCGTCTCCTTGTTCCAGGGGTGATTCGGGCTCAGCGGCCCGCCCGACGGGTCGGTGCGGAACCGCTGCGCCTCGTCGGTCCAGCCCTCGTAGAAGGAGTGCTCGACGAACTCCTCGATCCCGATGTTGATGTCCTTCAGGTTCGTCGTCCGCAACTCGCCATCCACGATCACGCCGGGGGTCGCCCAGCGCCCGTTCCCCCAGTCGTTGCAGTTGGCATAGCTCGCGTCGTAGAGATTCGGGTCGTCCCAGATGCCGGTGTCGATCATGTTCTTGGCGCGCGCGCCGACCTTGGCGTACTGCGGATTGGCGCGCAGGAAGAAGTCGAAGACGTCGTCCCAGAGGAGCGCGACCTTCTTGGCGTAGTCGAAGAGCTGCACCAGCCGCGAGTAGTACTCGTTGAAGGTCGTCAGCGAGACGGTCGTGCTGATCCCGCCCGGCACGATCGTCTCGGGGTGCGGGTACTTGCCGCCGAGGATGACGTATGCCTCGCGGGCGATGCGGGTCATGCCGAGCGCCTCGAGGTAGAGCTTCCCCTCCAGGGGATTGAGGTCGGCCATGATCGCGCCGATCGTGGCGTAGCCGTGGACGTTGCCGTGGTCGCTCCGGGTGCGCTGCGCCAACTCCCACAGCTCGGGGTTGGTGTTTTCCACCGCCATCTGCGAGTAATCCGGCCCGGCGAGGAGGAACAGGTGCAGCGGGTGGTCGTAGAGGAATTCGGCGGCGAGCAGCATGTTGCGCACGACGACGCCGAGCGGCGGCGGCACGATCCCGAAGGCCATCTCCAGCGTCAGCGCGGCGCAGGTCGAGTGGACGCCGCCGCAGACGCCGCAGGCACGGCTGCTGATGAAGATGGCGTCGCGCGGGTCGCGCCCCTTGAGGATCACCTCGTAGCCGCGAAAGAGGGTCGCGACCGCGTTCGTCTCGACGACGGTGCGCTGCTCGAGATCGGTCACGCTATGGAAGGCGAGCGCGCCGGCGACGCGGGTCACCGGGTCGAAGTTGACCTCCTTGAGATGGCCGTTGCGGGTCAGCAAGTCCTTGATCTGGCCGTCGGTCAGGTCCTGACGCGGCTTGTACTCGTAGGGATTGGCGATCCCCTCGCGCAGATAGGGTTTGCCCTCGGCATCGAACTCGACCGGCAGGTTCTTGAAGCACATACGGCGCTATCCCCTTCCGAATGCGGAGTGCGGCATGGGGAATGTGGAAGAAGGTGCGGCGATCAGGCGTAATCTCACGCCCGTACCGTCGTCATTCCGCACTTCGCATGCCCCATGCCGCATTCGCCTTATCCCTTCTTCAAGGCATCCTCGACGTGCGCCAGGTGCCCGTCGACCGAACCGAGTCCCTGCCCGACCGCCGTCAGGCCGCCATTGATCTGGGTGATGTGCCCCTCCAGCGGCTGCGTCTGGGAATCGATGGCGCGCAGGCCCATCGTCACCTTCGCCAGGCTCTGCTCGACGCTGGTCAGCGCGTTGCCGATCTGCACGAGCGCGGCGGCGAGGGCCGCCACCAACGCTAGCACCTCGGTCAGCGAGAGGATCATGAGCACGCGTCGCATGATACCCTCCCTATTGCGCTCGTGGCGCTTCAACGATGGCCGTCTCGGTTGGCGCGGCGGGGTTCAGGGCCTGGTCGATGGCCGCCGCATGGCCGTCGATCGACTGCGCCGTGGCGAGGATCTGCCCCGCGACGCTGTTGGTCTGGCCCAGCTGCCAGATCGCGGCGGTGTTGCGGGCGATCGCCTGCCCCGCATCCCAGATGTCGGCGGCGTAGCGGTCGATGCTGTTCGCCGCGCGGATGATCCGCAGCAGCAACGCGGCGACGACGGCGATCACGACCGCCCCGACACCGAGCGTCAGCACCCACCACCGGGTGATCGTCGCGCTCTCGGACTCCGACATGGTCTCCCTCCTCAATCTTCGGCCTGACACCGCCTACTTGTCGAAGCGCACATCCTCGCCGGTGCGACCGGGCGGCTCGCTCCCCAGGTGCTGGAGCTTGTCGTAGAAGAAGTGCATCGCCTTCCCCGCCGCCGTCGGCATCGCCTTGTGCCGCGCCCAGCCGCTCGGTACGGCGTTCTCCCGGTCCCAAAGTGGGGTACGGTTGCGATCGCGCTGGCTGATCTGGCGCAGGGCGCGGATCCCCCCGCCGACCACGCGCGAGGTCGTGCTGGAGACGAGCGAGCCGGGCGGGGCCTTGTAGAACGGGGCGAACTTGTCGGGGAAGCCGGGCATCGTGCAGCCGATGCAGACGCCGCCGACGTTCATGCAACCGCCGACGTGGTTGATCGCGCCGCGCGAGGTGATGTTGCACTGCACGACCGGCCCCCAGCACCCGATCTCGACGAGGCACTGCTTGTCGCCGTACTCGTGGGCGAAAACACCCTCCTCATAGTAACCCGCGCGGGTGCAGGTGCGGTGGACCGTCTCGCCGAAGAGCCAGGCCGGGCGACCAAGTTCATCGAAAGCCGGCAGCGGGCCGATCCCCTGGAGGAAGAGCAGCACCGCCGCGACCGTCTCGGTGAAGTTGTCCCCCTGCGGCGCGCAGCCGGGGACGTTGATCACCGGGAGCCCGAAGGCGCTCTTGTAGTCCTTGCCGAGAAAATCCATCAGGCTCATCGAGCCGGTGATGTTGCCGGCGGCGGCGGGGACGCCGCCCCAGGTGGCGCAGGTGCCGATGGCGAACGCGGCGGCGGCACCGGGGGCCAGGCGCTCCAGCCACTCGTTCATCTTCGTCGGGCGGCCCGCGCCGTGGTCGTTCAGGCCGCCGGTACCCATCGCCGAGAACCAGCCGTCCCCGGAGAGCGACTCATCCGGGACCGAGCCCTCCAGGATGATCACGTAGGGCGCGTCGAGCTCGCCGTGCCAGGCGTCCTCGAAGTGCTTCACGAACGCCTCGCCCGCGTCCACCGAGAGGACCGGATGGTGCAGGATCACGCGCGGGATACCGGGGATCGTCCCGAGCAGCAGCGACTCGACGGTCGGCTGCGTGGCCCCGAGGACGGAGATCGAGCAGCCGTCGCAGCTCATCCCGGCCAGCCAGAAGGCGTAGACCTTCTCGAGCGGGCCGAGCGGGTGCGGGGGACGGTCGTGCTTCGTCTCCAGCATCATCTCCGTACCGGTGACGTTGCCCGCCTCCCGGGCCGTGGCCAGATCGTGGCCGCCCTCCACCGATGCCGCCTCGGTCGTCGCGCGGCCCTGCCAGCCCTCCTCGACGACGCCTTCCGGCGTGCCGTGCCGCGCCACGCGGCCCTGCAGCGATCGGTCGCGGTCGCGATCTTCGTCCATCGCTCTTCCTCCTGTATGCCTATCCGAGCCTGACGGGTCGCGGACTAATCGGCGACACGATCCTCACGCGGCGCGTCCGGCCCGGCGAGCACGCCGCGCGCCAGTTCGCGGATCGCCGCGACCGCCGCCGCCTGGGGCGCGAAATCGATCGGCGCGCGTCCCAGGCGCTCCGCCTCCGATACGTCGTCGTCGAGCGGGACGACGGCCATGACGGGGAGAGCCTTCGTCGCGCAGAAGCTACGGATGGCCGTCTCGTCCCGTGCGGACTGCACCTTGTTCGCCACCGCGTAGACGGTCGGCACGCCGAGGTTGCGCGCGAGTTCGACGACGCGCCCGGCGGCTTCGAGGGATTTGAAATAGGGCTCGATGACGATCAGGAGGGTGTCGGCATGCTCCAGCGTCCCGCGCTTCAGGTGCTCCAGGCCCGCCTCCATGTCGGTGACGGCCAGGAGATCGGCGCCGGTATCGAGATGCTCGAGGATACCACGGACCGTGGTATGGGCGCTGCAGTTTCAACCGGCACCCGCCTGGTCGAGTTCGACGCGGCCGATCAATAGGAGGGTGATGCCGTCCGGGGCTTGGGTGCCGTACTCCGCGACGATCCGCTCGGGGGACACGCTCATCCCGACCGAGTAGCGCCCCTGCTCGTCCTCGGTGTGATGCACGAACGAGTGCGGGACGGGCGTGAGCCGCGCCATCGCCTCGGCGGGGAGCCCCAGGCTCACCGCCAGGTTCGGGGCCGGGTCGGCGTCGATCGCAAGGACGCGATGCCCGTCGCCCGCGAGCACGCGCGCCAGGGTCCCCGCGATCGTGGTCTTGCCCGAGCCGCCCTTGCCAGCTACCGCGATCTTCATGCTGTCTCCTCCTGACGCTCCGCTTGTGTCACTGTATCTTCCGCGAGATCGAGGGCGAAATCAGCGGCTTCCTCCACCCAGGCGAGCCCGTGTGCTGGCAGCGGCCTATATTGGGGCGTAGCGGCATCGCCCTGGTGCATGAGCCGCTGGATCGTCTCGTGGAGATACGGACCCAGATCGGCGAAGGACCAGCCCTCGCGCGCGAGAGAGGTCATGGCGAACGCCGCCTCCAGGTCCGCCCGGTGCATCGCCAGCGACGCGGCGATGTCGTCCGCCAGGGCCTGGCACGCGCGCTCGAGCAACTCGCGGTCCGGCGCGCGGATCACGGGAACGGTCGGGGCGTAATAGCGCTCGGCCGCGAAGCGCCGCTCGGCGACGGGGACCTCCACCTCGACGAGCAGGCCGTCGCGCAACGCCCGCCGTACATGCTCCAGCACGGTCGGCTGGGCCAGGCCGAAGGTCTTGGCGAGTTGGGCGACCGTCTGCGGCCGGTCCGCGAGCGCGGCGATCAGGCGCTCGCGCGCGGTGGGCGCGACGTCGTGCGCCGCTGCCGACCCCATCGATCCGGAGGAAGACACCTGCACCTGCTTGATCCAACGGAGTTGCTTCCGTTCGTGCCTACACACCATACTGCCTCTTTAGGGACGAGGCTAATTGCCATTGATGATGTTGTACCATCCGTCAGCGGCAATGTCAAACAACCCAAGGGTGCCCGGGTCTAGCGAGGTAAGCCACTGACGTGACGTTGTTAACCGGCGCCGGAGATCCAATGCACACACCGTCGGGTCTCCCGTAAAGTTGGTGCTCCGGGTTCCCGAGTAGGGACAATACCCTTGGAAACGGCTGAATGCGGGCCCCGCTGGGCTGATTCTCGACGGTTTCCGGCTCGCTATCCCCACCTTCGAGGCGATTTTCCGTCGACGCACCAACTTTACGGGAGACCCCGTCGCCGTTTGCTATCGCGTGATTGACCGATCCGGGATGCTCGCGGTGCAGTAATTCGCGCCTTTCCCCGCACTACGGGAATCGTGTCGATGTCGGTACAAACCCGCACCTCAGCCTGCTGACCGAGTGGTTCGCGGCAGCCGCAGTTAATCCCCCTCGATGCTGAGGAATATGTGGGCGGCCTCGGCGACGTATTCGCGTCTCCACCTCCAGCGACATGCGAACGTCAGCAGGAACGGGACGAGCCTGGCGGAAGCAGGCCCTGCACCGAGGATATGGGGATATTGTGACGGCCAGCGGCGTGAGCTAGGGCACGGAAGGGCCGACACGCGGCGACAAATTGGCCGGTAGTGGGCGGCGGGAAGGTAAAGGGTTCGTGGAAAGGCTGCCAGGCGCACCGGCGAGGCTTTCGATGTCTACCAGCGGCCCCCTCGCGGGGTGCAACCTTACCTGTGCTGGCTACTTTCGCCGTCCGTCGCGAAATCTTGGCAGTCTTGGACCGCGAGTGCCAGGAAATTATCGCGGATGGTGAAAGTAGCCAGCACAGGCGTCATGAGCGACGGCCTCGCCACCCTCCTCACCCAGGTGCAGCTGGCCCAAGCGGCGACGGTGCTCCCGGCCTGGCTCGACCGCGCCGCGCACGAGGGCCTGAGCTACGCCGACTTCCTCCAGGGGCTGCTCGAGGAGGAACTCGTCGCCCGCGCCGCGGCCGCCACCCAGCGCCGTCTCCGCGACGCCGCCTTCCCGTTCGCCGCGACCATCGAGCAGTTCGACTTCCGCTTCCGCCCGGATCTCAAGCGCCAGGTGGTCCTGCGCTACCTCGACCCGACCTTCGTCGCCGAGGCCCGCGCGCTCACCCTTATCGGGCCGCCGGGGCTGGGCAAGACGATGCTGGCGATCTGCGTGGCGACCAAGCAGGTGCAACTCGGGCACACCGCCCGCTTCGTCACCGCCCAGGCGCTCGCCAGCCAACTCGGGCGCACCGCCACGGTCGTCGGGCGCCAGCGCCTGCTCAAGCCGCTGCTCACCTGCGACGTGCTCGTGCTCGACGAACTCGGCTACCTGCCCACCGTCCCCGCCTTCGGCCCGGCGTTGTATGAGATCGTCGCCGAGCGCCACACGCGCCGCCCGACGATCCTCACCTCGAACAAGAGCCTGATCGAGTGGGGCGGCATCGTCCAGGAAGCGATGCCATCAGTCTGCCTCCTTCTTCGAGTGCCTGACGCTGTCGGCGTAGTCGCGTAAGGTGGCGACCCCTTCTACAGTAAGGTAGATGACCCAACCCCGGCCCTTCTTCCGCTGCTCCCCCTGGACCCGTCCCGTCCGCAACCACTTGTAGACCGTCCCGGGGAAGACACCAACGGCGGCCGCCGCCGCATGGACCGAGTAGGGCCGGGCGTCAGCGGCCACAGCGGCGCTGGGCGGCAGCACCGCCTTGGCGATCCCCCACTGCTGGCGCAAGCGCCAGAGCAGCGGCCCCTGGAAGCGGCGGTCGCGCGCGGTGCGGAACCCTTCCAGATTCAGGGCCTCGGCGATCTCGTCATCCTCGCATGCCGCCCCAGCGAGTTCGCGCACGCGCTGTTGGAGGTGCGCACCATCGACATAGTCGGCGTAGCTATGGACCCGGCGCGTCACCCAGTGCTCCGTCTGCGCCCCGGTCTGCCAGTTGATTTGCACCCAGACTTGCCCCCGCCCCCGGTGCTGATCGAGCAGGACCTCGCGCACGACGAGCCGGAGGAGGCGTTTGCGCTCCGCCGGGGTGGTGGTCGGCGCGTGCCACAACGCCGGGAGATCCTGCCCCAACGCGAGGATGGCCTCGCGGTCGGTCGCGGTCGCCGTCACCGCTTGCTGCCGGTGCCACGTCTGGTGCTCGTGTTCGAGTTGCTCGACCGCGCGCAGCGCGGTCTCCCATTGGCGTTCCAGGCTGCGGGCGACGAGGCGGTTCTCCGGCTCGACCGCCCGATACTGCCGCTCCGCCCGCTGGGCCGCATAGCGGGCGCGCTCCAGGCGCAACTGCCACTGCCGCTGGAGGCCGTGGGCCTCCGTTTCCAGCTCGTCGAGGGCGGCGAGCGCGAGGGCGAGTTGGTCCGGCGCGAGCGCGGCGAGGACCACGTCCGCGACGGCGGCGTCGACGGCGAGGGCGCGCACCTCCTGGCAGGCCTTGCCGCCGTATTCGGCCTGATTGTAGCGGCACTTGTAGACCGGCCAGTCGCCCTGGGGGCCGGAGTAGTGGAGCGTCATCGGGCCGCTGCAGCGCCCGCAGCGGGCGATCCCCTGGAGGAGCGCCTGCCCCTGGCGCGGGGTGCCGCGCCGGTCCTCCCTGAGCCGACTCTGGTTGTCGCGCAGCCGGGCCTGGTTCGCCATGAATTCGTCCCACGAGAGGTAGGCCGGGTAGCGATCGTGGAGGCAGATGGGCCAGTCCTGCGGTGGCCGCCGGACGATGCCGCTCTGGCGACGGCCCGGCCGGCGGCGGGTGGGGTCGTGGGTCGACCGCCCATAGACGTAGGTACCAGCATAGGCCGGATTCTTGAGGATCGCCAGCACCCGGCTGGATCGCGCCGTGTCCCACTGCAGCGGGTGCGGGGCCGGGCCGCGCAGCGGGCGCGCCGGCAAGGGCAGGCTCGCCCGCTGCAAGTAGCGGACGACCGCCTTGGCCGAGCCGAGTTCGGCGAACTTGGCAAACACGAGCCGCAGCCGCGCCTGGATTTCCTCATCCGGGTCGAAGGTGACGGTGCCGTCGGACAGGCGGACGTAGCCGACCGGCAGGGGCAGGGCGAGTTCGCCGCGCTCGGCCTTGTGCCGGGCACCGGCCTGGAGCCGTCGCTTGAGCTGGTGCAACTCGGCCTCGCTCATCATGCCGGACAATCCTAAGAGCAGGCGGTCGTGGTAGGTGCTCGGCTCGTAGAGGCGCTCGCCGTCGGCGAGGAGGGTGCCGAAGAGCCCGCAGAGTTCGAGGAGGTGGTACCAATCGCGGTTGTTGCGCGCCAGCCGCGAGGCGTCCCAGCTGAGCACGATGCCGACGCGGGCCAGGCTGATCTCGGCGATGAGGTGCTGGAAGCCCGTGCGCTGCTCGGCGGAGGCACCCGACCGGCCGAGGTCCTCATCGATGATCTGGACGCGGTCGCGCGGCCAGCCCAGCGCGACGGCCCGCTCGACGAGCCGATATTGCAGGTCCGTGCTCTCGCCGTGGCGGGTCACCTGCCCGGGCGAGGATTGCCGGACGTAGACATAGGCGAGGCGGGCCTGGTGCGTGCTCGTCACTGCCGACGGGGTGGACAGCAGGCTACTCATCGGCGGGTTCCTCCTCGCTCGGGCGTGCCGGCCACCGGCGCCGCAAGAGCTCGGCGACGAGTTGCGCCAGTTGTCGCCGATGGTCGCCGGGCAGGTAGGGCCAGAGCGGCGGCGGCAGGCTGCGCACCTCCGGCGGATATTGGGGCGGCAACCCGACCGGGGGAATTTGCCGTTGCATCGTTATCCTCCTCGGCGGCTTGGCGGAGCGCTGCCACCAGTCTAGCGAGGGGGAGCACGGTGCGGACGGAGATCCGCGGCGGGGAGGGCGAAGATGCGGGCGGACCGGGCGTGTCTACGAGGGTGACGGCGGCGCGCGGCACACGCCGGTGATAGCCACCGGGCAGCACGATGGTCACGGCGGCAGCGGGGCACGAGGCCGTGGTGCGCGCGAGGGGGAACTGCTGGCCGCAGAGTGGATGCTGCGGGTCGGTGATCGTCACGATCTGCGTGAACGAATCGTCAATGAGGGCATTGTGCGGTGTTCGATGA
>JAABUN010004847.1_pt1 | contig 17590 bp, 19 predicted proteins | sample 5559311 | NCBI WGS metagenome assembly JAABUN01 (sample SAMN10711877, study PRJNA513370) | rock metagenome | isolation source: Antarctica rocks | place: Antarctica: Victoria Land, Siegfried Peak sud | reverse complement strand
TCAGCGTCACCAGGTACTGCTTCCTCGGCCTCGCCGCCTCCTCGCCGCTTGGCCCCCACCACGATTCCAGCGACCAGGATACCCTCGGGCGGCGCGTTGCTCAAATCAGCCCTGACGCGCCACTAGCGTACGTCAGCAGAATATGCCCCGGCACGTACCGCGCGACCAGCGACCATGGATCACGACGTATCGTGGACTACGACGTATCGAGGAGGGGAACGATCATGGGCGACATCCAGCGGCGCGTCCAGGAAGCCATCGATCGGTTGGTCGAGTTGGGGGCCGAGCGGGGGCTGCAAGTCGCCGTCTACCGGCACGGGGAGCAGGTGGTCGATGCCGTCGCGGGCGTGGCCGATCCGGCGACTGGCCGCCCCGTCACGTCGGACATGCCGATCTATAGCTACTCGGCCGGCAAGGGCGCGACCGCGACCGTGGCCCATCTGCTCGTGGAGCGCGGCCTTTTCGGCTACGACACGCCGATCGTCGCGCTGTGGTCGGAGTTCGGGGCGCATGGCAAAGACCGCGCGACCGTGCGCCATGCCCTGACACATACGGTCGGCGTGCCCGGCCTGCCCGCCACGACCACGCCGGAGGATCTCTGCGACTGGGACGCGATCTGCGCGACCATCGCCGACACCGCCCCTTGGTGGGAACCGGGCACGCAGACCGCCTACCACGCCTACACCTTCGGCTACATCGTCGGCGAGATCGTCCGCCGGGCGACAGGCAAGCCGATCTCGCAGGTGCTGCGAGAGGACGTGGCCGGGCCGCTGGGCATCGCCGACGAACTCTATTTCGGCGTCCCCGAATCCGAGTTGTGCCGTTTGGCCCGTCTGGAGGACGCGGCGGGCAGCGCGGATTTCCTCGCCGCCATGCCGGACGATGCGCCGTTCTTCAAATGGGGGCCGCGCGCGACCTTCCCGACCGCCGATTTCGGTAACCGCGCCGACGTGCTGATGGCCGACATCCCCGCTGGGGGCAAGATGTCCGCGCGCGCGCTGGCGCGCATGTATGCCGCGTTGCTGGGCGAGGTGGACGGCGTGCGGCTGCTGTCGCCCGAACGGCTGCGCGAGGTTTCCGCCGTGGCCTTCAGCGGTCCCGACCAGATCTTCGGCAACCCGGCCACCTGGGCGCTCGGCTACGCCCTCGGTCGCCCTGGGGCCGACCCGCAAGCGCCCGCGACCGCGTTCGGGATGGGGGGCGCGGGCGGGAGCTACGGCTACGCCGACGCCGCCACCGGGGTCGCGTTCGCGCTGACGAAGAACCGGCTCACCGCCGATTTCACCGCCGCCGAGGAGGTCGCCGCGATCGTCGCGGAGGCTTGCGCCGGGGAGTAGCCGCTGGTACGGCTTGTGCCGCCACATCGCGCGGCACGACCCTTGTTCGTTCGCATCGCCATCGGGCCATGTCGCGTTGTGTAGCAAGCGAGGTGAACGGCATGAAACTTCTCCTGACCTCGGCGGGGATCGCCAACGACAGCATTCGCGCGGCGTTGGTGGAGCTGCTTGGCAAGCCGATCGACCAGTGCAAGGCGGTCTGCATCCCCACCGCGATCTACGCCTTGCCCGACGGCGTCGGCGACGCCTGGCTGACGCTGCGGGCGCTCGACCTGGGCTGGGCGGAGTACGGGGCGCTGGAATTGACCGCGCTCCCGACCCTGCCTGAGGATTGCTGGCTCCCCGCCTTGGAGGCGGTCGACTGCGTCATCGTCGGCGGCGGCAACGGCGGCTATCTCAACCACTGGATGCACGCGTCGGGGCTGGGCGCGCGGCTGCCCGCGCTCTTGCGCGACAAGCTCTATCTGGGCGTGAGCGCCGGGAGCGTGGTCGCCACCCACAGCTTCCAGGCGGACCCCGTGGCGCTCGCGGAGCGGGGGATCTACCGGGACGCCGACTACGAGGAGGACGCTCCGCCGGGCGCGGGCAGCGATTGGACGCTGGGGCTGGTCCCCTTCGTGATCCGGCCCCACCTCAACGCCGACTATTTCCCCACCGCCACTATCGAGCGCTTCGCCCGCTCGGCCGCCGCGCTCGATGTGCCGCTCTACGCGATCGATGACGCCACGGCCATCGCCGTGGACAACGGCGACGTGCGGGTGGTTTCGGAGGGCGAGTGGAAGCTGTTCGATGCCCCCCACGCGGCAAGCACGCGCTGGCGCAAGGGGTCGAAGCCCGTAGGCCTGTAGGCTGGCAGAATCCGCGCCGGGAGTTTGGCGCTATTGCTCGCGTTCTCTGTCTGTGGTGGTAGTGTATTTTTGCTTGCCACACGGAAGCAGATCGTATTCCTAGAAGGAGGACAACGATGAGGAAGCTCTGGGTGAAAGCGTGGACCACCCTGGATGGGGTCTTCGACGCCGAGACGATGGATCACTGGTGGCAGAACACCAACAGCCCCGAGCGGATGCAGTACATCACGGAGCAGTACGCGCAGGGCGATGCGTACCTCCTGGGACGGTTCACCTACGAGATGCTGTGGCCGGGCTGGTCCACCCAGACGACCGGCGATGGTCCCGGGCCGCTCCTCAACCGGATGCACAAATATGTGGTCTCGACCACGCTCTCGACCGCGCCCTGGCAAGAATCCACCATCATCGCAGGCAATGTGGTGGAAGCGATCGCCAAACTGAAGCAGCAGCCGGGCAAGGACATCATCATCGATGGCAGCGCGACCCTGGTCCACTCGCTGCTGGGCACGGATCTGATCGACGAGTATCGGTTCATCGTCGAGCCCTTCGTCATGGGCAGGGGCAGGCGGTTCTTCCCGGATGGGACGCCTCCGACGAAGCTGAGGCTTGTCGAAAGCAAGGCGCTCAGTTGTGGATCCCTCGCCCTTGTCTACCAGCCAGACAAGAGATAGCCGCTTGGATTTGCGGGAACATGCTGCAGGTGGGGCCGAGGGGCGTCGCGCAGCCGGTGGGTCCGCCGCGCGTAGCGGCCCACGGGCTGCCGCACGAGCAGCGCGCGCTCTTTGACGCGCTGCTGGCTGAATGGCTCGACCGGGTCGCCGAGCGGCGCCTGGCCGACTCGCCCGTGGCGAAGGCTTGAACCGGCGTGCTGGCTGTAAAGTAGATTCGTCGGCAGAATGTCGTCACGCCGCGGGCAGCGACGCCGGGCCCCTGCCGCTGATGGTGGCGCTCCCCGATGTGCCCGCACCCAATGGGGAGCGAGCGGCGATGAATGGACCGAAAGGAACGACGATGACAAGCGCAACCCCGCAAACCGGCTACGCCGTGGTAAATGGCCTCACCATGTATTACGAGATGCAGGGCACGGGCGCGCCGCTGATCCTGCTGCACGGCGGCCTCGGCGCGACCGGGATGCTCGGCGATGTTGTGCCGGTGCTCGCCGCGCGCCGACGGGTGGTCGCGGTCGATTTGCAGGCCCACGGGCGCACCGCCGACATCGACCGCCCGCTGCGCTACGAACACATGGCGGATGATGTCGCCGCGTTGATCGCGCACCTCGGGCTCGCCACGGCCACGGTGATGGGCTATTCCCTGGGTGCCGGGGTTGCTCTCCAGCTTGCCATCCGGCACCCGGATGTGGTGGACAAGCTCGTGGCCGTCTCGGCCACCCACAAGCGGGCCGCGTGGTACCCGGAAGTGCTGGCGGGCATGGCGCAGATGGGCGCGGCGATTGCGGAACCGATGAAGCAGTCCCCGATCTATCGACTCTACGCCGACATCGCGCCGCGACCGGAGGATTGGCCGATCCTGCTGACCAAGGTCGGCGACTTGCTGCGGCAGGACTACGACTGGTCGGCGGGCTTGGCCGCGCTGACCATGCCCACCCTGCTCGTGTTCGGGGACGCCGATAGTATCAGCCCCGCGCAGATCGCGGAGTTCTTCGGCCTCCTCGATGGCGGCAAGAGGGACGGCGGCTTGGACGGCTCCGGCATGTCACGAAACCGGCTCGCCATCCTGCCCGGCACGACGCATTACGACATCTTCTCCTCCCCCACACTGGTATCCATGATTGCGCCGTTCCTTGACGTGCCGCTACCGGGGGCCGACTGAGCGACGAGGTGGAAGGCGCCGGTGGAGGCACCGGCAAATCGCATGAGAGGCCAGGTGAGACAGCATGGGGGAAGCAGCGATGAGCGCCGGGGGGCTATCCGAGAAGCGGCTTGGCCGGATGCACGACGTGATGGCGGGCTATGTGGCGCGCGGCGACGTGCCCGGCATCGTCACGCTGGTCAGTCGGCGGGGGGAGGTGCATGTCGACGCGATCGGCACGCAGGCGGTCGGTGGCCACGAGCCGATGCGGCGCGACACGATCTTCCGCATCAGTTCGATGACCAAGCCGATCGCGGCGGTCGCGGCGCTGATCTTGATCGAGGAATGCGCGCTACGGCTGGACGAGCCGGTCGATCGGCTCCTGCCCGAACTGGCCGATCGCCGCGTCCTGAAACGGCTCGATGGGCCGTTGGATGACACGGTGCCCGCGCGCCGACCGATCACCGTGCGCGATCTGCTGACCCTGCGCATGGGCTTCGGCTTCATCATGGGGTCGCCGGAGGCGTATCCGATCCTGGGGGCCGTCGATGAGCAGCAGCTCGGCATGGGGCCACCGAAGCCGCAGACGCCCCATGGTCAGGACGAATGGCTCCGCCGGTTCGCGACGCTGCCGCTGATGCACCAGCCGGGCGAGCAGTGGATGTACGATTTGGGCTTCGCCGTGCTGGGCGTGCTGATCGCGCGCGCTGCGGGTCAGCCGTTGGAGACGTTTCTGCGCGAGCGCATTCTCGCGCCGCCCGCCAAGCTCAATCGGCTGGCGAGTTGCTACACGACGGATGCCGACACGGGGGCGCTCGAACTGTATGATGGCGTGGCTGATAGCCAGTGGTGCCGCCCGCCCGCCTTCCCACATGCCGGAGGGGGATTGGTTTCGACCGTTGACGATTACGTGGCCTTCGGTCAGATGCTGCTGAACGGAGGCAAGCGAGGTGGCGAGCGCATCTTGTCGCGGCTCTCGATCGAGGCGATGACGACCGACCAGTTGACGCCCGAGCAGAAGTTGGCGTCCGCCGCCGTCCCCGTCTTCCTGGACCCGCGCGGCTGGGGCTTCGGCGTGTCCGTCATCACCAAACGTGACGACATCGCGGCGGTGCCGGGGTGCTACGGGTGGGACGGTGGCCTGGGTACCTCTTGGTTGTCGGATCCCACCGAGGACATGGTCACGATCCTGCTGTCCCAGCACCTGCCCCCAGCGGAGAATCTCTCCGGCGATTTCCGGACTTTGGCCTATGGGGCGATCGACGACTGAGGCGTGGTAAGGAGGAGCGGGCGTCTCATCACCACGCCTGCTCGCAAGCGCCCGCCGACCGGGGCGCGCACATTCCGCGATCGGGCGTTGCGATGAGCGGGGCCAGCGGATACGGTCGCGGTCGGTTTGGGTTGAGCTACGGGAGGTCGCCATGTGCCGCAACATCAAGACGCTGTTCAACTTCGCGCCAGCGGCCACCGAGGAAGAGATCCGCGCGGCATCGTTGCAGTTCGTGCGGAAGTTGAGCGGCTTCAACCAACCGTCGCAGGCCAACGAAGTGGCTTTCGCGCAGGCCGTGGACGATGTGACGGCGGCGGCTAGGGTGCTGCTCGCGTCGCTGTCCACGAACGCGAGTCCCCGAGATCGCGCGGTCGAAGCCGACAAGGCGCGCGAACGCTCACGCCTGCGTTTCGACCGCGACTGAGCCGCGCGCCGGTTCGGACCGCCCCCCTCGCAACCGCCCCGCCATGCGCCGATGGGCCAGGTGCGCCACGCTCCAAACACAGGCGTGTCGTCCGCGTCTCCTGCGCCACTGTGTCCGCACCGGGCGGACGTGCGCTAGATGCCGAGCGCCTGCTTGGCCTTGAGGCGCAACGACTCGGCGTGCGCGCGCCGCTCCTGCTCGCTGTCGAGCCGCTGCTGCTGCTCGGTCACGCGGCGGGTCATCTCAGCCCGATAATCGGCGTTGGCCTTCGCGACCGCCTGGCGCACCGTCTCGGTGTACGCACCGACCTCGGCCTCGGCCAGCGCGATCCGCAGGGCGTTCTCGTTCAACTCGATACGGCGCAGGCCCGTCTGCGAGTTGTAGGCGCTGTTGAAGCGCTCGGGCCAGAAGCGTTCGGGGACGCGCGAGAGCATGAACGCGAAGCGGTAGCTGTCGCCGGAAGCCCCCGGCTCCACCTGCACGTCGCTCACCATGATGTCTTCAAAGTCCATTGTCGGCAACTCCACGCGCGATCGAGGCGCGATCACTTCCGGCTTCGCCCAATCATGCGGCCATCGTACCACACCGCCACGGGCCACGCCGATTGGCGCGCGGTCGCCTGCCTATGTCCGGGCGCGGGTGTCCCAGGGCGTCACGCGGGGGCGCACGCGAAGGTCGCCATCTCTGGTAGGCTGTGCCTGCTGGGTCGTGCTGGATGGTGTAGGGGACGTGATAGGACGTGCTGGGGCGTGATAGGCTGGTTCGGGTGGCGCTTGTACTGTGGTGATTATTGATGAGAAGGAGCGTGGGTCATGCGCGACAACGCATCGTGGCGGCGGGAACAGGCACGGCAGGAGGCCCAGGCGCAGGGGAGTACGGCGGCAAGCCGCGATCTTGCCGCCGACACCGCCGCTCGGGAGATCGTCGCGGCGCTGCGGGCGGAGGTGGCGCGGCTGCGGATGGCGAGCGATTGCGGTGCCGCGCCGCGCCTGCGCTCGACGCCGTGTGGCAGTGGGCTGCCGACGCCGTGTTCTGCCTGCCAGCTTGCGCGCGCAGAGGTCATCATCGATGATCTGCGCCGCGAACTGAAGAACGCCGACAGTCGCCCGGTGTAACGCCCGCCGCCGTGCGTGGGTGGCGGGCACCGTGTCCGGCTGCGGCGCTGCGGTCGGCCGCCTCACGCGCCTGCGCCGGGGGGCTGTGCTAGGATGGCGCGGTGGGATTGGGGTGAATGAATGGAGGGTGGGGATGCAGTTTGGCGTGGCATCGCTGGTGGGAATCGAGCCGCTGCCGTTCGCGGATTTCCTGCGCGCGGCTGGGGCGCACGGGCTGGAGACGGTGGAGATCAATGTCGGGCCGACCTTCGCGCGGCTTGGCGGGGCAGAATATGGGGGCCATCTCGATCTGGCGGCGATCGTGCGCGACGGGCCGCAGGCGACCCTGGAACTGGTCGCCCAGCATGGCCTGACGATCTCGGCGCTCGCGCCGATGCTGAATCTCCTGGCCCCCGATGCCGGGGTGCGCGCGGAGCGGATCGCGGCCTTTAAGCTGACGATCGACGCCTGCGCGGCCCTCGGTGTCGGGACGGTCGTCACGTACGGCGGCTCGGCGTTCGGGATGCACTTCCAGGGCTTGCCGGGGGTCGGCGACGGGCACCCATCGAACAAGCTGGCCGAGAATCTGCGCCAGTTCGCGGAGGTCTACACCCCCCTGGCCGCCTATGCCGAGGGGCGCGGGGTACGCATCGCCTTCGAGACGGCCCCGCGTGGGGGCGGGCAGGGCAACCTGGCCCATGCGCCCGCCCTCTGGGATGCCATCTTCGAGGCGGTCCCCTCGCCCGCGCTGGGCCTCAGCTTCGACCCGTCGCACCTCGTCTGGCTCCAGATCCCCGGTATCCCGGACATCATCCGGCGTTACGGGGCAAAGATTTACCACATGGATGGCAAGGATACCGAGATCCTGTCGGGTCGACTCGCCACGCAGGGCAACCTTGGCAACGCCTGGTGGCGCTATCGCCTGCCGGGGTGCGGCGCGCTCGATTGGGTGGCGATCCTCTCGGCGCTGCGCGACATCGGCTATGACGGCGCGCTGGACATCGAGAACGAGGACCCGCTGGCATTGGGGCTCGCCGGGGCCGCGTGGTCGGCGAACTACTTGCGCGGGCTGTTGCCGGGGAATTGACGCGACCGGGTCGCCGGGGCCGGGGCCGGGGAGTCTCTGCCCTTGTACTTCGGGCCGGGGCCGGTCGATCTCGACGGCCTGCGGCCACGTGGGCGGCGCGCTCGACCGTTGTTGCATCGTGAGGGGGGATTCGGATGGCGGGGAAAGTACGGGTCGGGCTGATCGGCTGCGGGAAGATCGCCAAGACGCACGCGGCGGCGCTGGCGAGTCTGGCGGAGGCGGATTTTGTCGCCTGCTGCGACGCCGAGGCCGATCGCGCGACCGCGCTGGCGGCGGAACACGGCGTGCCGCAGGTGTTCTCCGACGTGGGGGCGCTCCTGCGGAGTGGGGCGGTCGAGGCCGTCTGCGTCTGCACGCCGCACCCGAGTCACGGCGCGATCGTCGTCGCGGCGGCGGAAGCGGGGGTGCATGTCCTCTGCGAGAAGCCGCTGACGATCAGCCTCGACGAGGCGAACCGGATGGTCGAGGCGGCGGAGCGGGCGGGGATCACGTTCGGCGGCATCTTCCAGCGCCGTTTCTGGCCCGCCGCCCAGCGCATTCGCGCGGCGATCGATGGCGGGAAGCTCGGCACGGTGACGCTCGGCGAGTGCGCCGTCCGCATCTGGCGTCCCGAATCCTATTTCGCCCAGGATGCCTGGCGCGGGCAATGGGCGACCGAGGGCGGCGGCGTGTTGATGAATCAGGCGGTCCATGCGATCGATCTGTTGCAGTGGTATATGGGGCCGATCAAGGAGGTCTTCGGGCGCTACAACACCTTCATGCACGGCGCGTATATCGACGTGGAGGACACGGCGGTGGCGACGCTCGTCGGCGTGAACGGCGCGCTCGCGACGATTCAGGCCGCCTCGACCTACACGCCGACGTTCGGCTTCCGGGTAGCGGTCCATGGCACTTCCGGTGCGACGGCCAGCGTGTGGGAGATGCCCGAGGGGCGTGAAGGGGTCAACGACGTCTGGAACATCCCCGGCGAGGAGGCGCACCAGCACGATTGGCAGGCGGCGGCGGCACCCGGCCCCGGTTTCCCCGGCTTCCATGTGTTGCAGATTCAGGACTTCTTGCAGGCGGTGCGCGACGGTCGCCCGCCCGCCGTCAGCGGGGCGGAGGCGAAGAAGGCGTTGGAGATCATCCTGGCGATTTACGAGTCGTCACGGTCCGGGCGGGTGGTGACGCTGCCGATGGGGTAGGGTGGAGGTGGCGTGGTCGGGGGGCGGGCGCTGTGCCCGCCCCCCGACGCTCCCTATCCGCCCTACCAGGGCATCGTCCGCCCGCGTTGCTTGCGACCGATCTCGGCGGCAAGCTCGCCCTGGAGGCCGGAGCCGATCATGACGCCCTCAGCGAGTCGCGCGATCACATCGTGTTCGTAGACGGTGTTCAGGAACGCGATCCCGTTGGCCTTGCAGGCGGCGAGGACGCGCGCACGCGCGTCCTGCAGCACCGCCGGGAAGGGTTCGTCGTGGTTGTCGGCGAAGCCGAAGGACATGGCCATATCGCCCGGCCCCCACTCGGCGAAGGCGATGCCGGGGACACGCAGCGAGGCCTCGACATTCGCCAGGGCGCGCTTGTTCTCGATCTTCAGCCCGAGCAGCAACTCGCCGCGCGGGTTAAGCGGCCAGGGATCGGCGAGATCCAGATAGTCACGAGTCGCGACCCCCCAGATCGTGGCGGCGTAGAGCTGGCCGCCGCTACCACGCCGTCCATCGCCGAGCCCCTGTCCGAGGCCCGCAGTGTTGAACGGGTAGCGCGCGCATTCCACGAACGCTCGTACCGCTTCCGGTGTCTCGGCGTGGCAGAGGAGCAGGCCGTGGACGCCACAGGCCAACACCTGTTTGATCACCCAGGAGTTGGCATCGACGTTCGCCGCGCTCGTGCCGTCGATCGGCAGCGTGACGATCACGGCGGGGGTGCGGTGACCACTGCGGGTCGTCCCGCCGGCGATCAGCCCTTCCATGAAGGCGCGGAGTTCGTTCATGTCGAACGGATGATGTTCGATATCGTAGCCGATGTAGTCGGCCCAGGTCTGCGCGGCCTGCATCCCGCCCTCGTAGCCACGTTTCTCGGGGGCGGCGTAATAGATCGGTTGGTTTTGCTCCAGTAGCTCGATAGCGCGATTCACCCGTGGCATGTCGGCTCCCCCTGTATCCCTAGCCCGCACCACACGGCACTTTCGCCATCGGTCGGTTGATCCGACGGTCCGACGGTCCGCTGGTCCGCTGGTCGCCGACGAAGAAGATTTGCGCGGACGCAGTGTAGCACGCTCCGCCGATCGCCGAGGCCACGCGCCGCCGCGAACGCCTAGCTGGGTGGCGCGCTCTTCCAGACGGTGTATCCCAAGCCGGCGATGGGGCGGATTCACTGAGGGCCGCACGCAAGAACGTCTCTGGTGTGACACATGGGTCAACACGGGGTGTTCAGGAACACGATCACAGGGCGCGGCAGATCAGCCCCTTCAGGTATTCGCTCTCGGGGAAGCTCAGGAGGACCGGGTGGTCGGGGGCCTGGGTCAGTCGCTCGATGATCTGGGCCGGACGCTCGGCATCGATGCTCGCGCCGAAGACGACCTTCTGGAAGAGGTCGGGGCTGACGAGTCCGGAGCAGGAGAAGGTGGCGAGGATGCCGTTGGGATTCAGCAGTTGGAGGGCGAGGAGGTTGATGTCCTTGTAGCCGCGCGTGGCGCGTAGCACCTGATCGGCGCTGTGGGCGAACTTCGGCGGGTCGAGGATGATCAGGTCGAAGCGCTCGCCGCGCTCGCGGTAGACGCGCAGGGCCTGGAACACGTCCGCGACATGGTACTCGTCGCGCGCGCTGGTGTAGCCGTTGAGCGCCAACTGTTGCTCAGCCAGCGCCAGGGCGTCGGCCGAGGAATCGATGTTGACGACCTGCGCCGCGCCCGCCGCCGCCGCGTAGACCGCGAATGCGCCGGTGTAGGCGAAGCAGTTGAGGACGCGCGCATCGGCGCAGTAGGCGGCGACGCGGCGGCGATTCTCGCGCTGGTCGAGGAAGAAGCCAGTCTTCTGCCCGCCGAGCGGGTCCACGAGGAAGCGTAGGCCATACTCGGTGATCTCGAGCGTCTGGGGCAGCTCGCCATGGAGGGTGCTATCCGCGACGACCAACCCCTCGCGCGTCAAGACCTCGGTCTCGGTGCGCTCGATGATGGCGACAGGGTTGAACAGGTCGCGCAGGGCGGCGACGATCGCGCCTTTGCGCTGTTGCAGGCCGAGGGTCGAGCATTGCAGCACGAGGATCTCGCCGTACCGATCGACGATCAGGCCGGGGAGGCCATCGGACTCGCTGAAGACGACGCGGTAGGCATCGGTGTCGCGCGGCAGGGTGCCGGTGCGGCGAGCAGCCGCCGCCGCGATCCGCGCGTGCAGCAGTTCGGGGGTCAGGTCGTCATCCGCCTCGCGGGTGAAGAGGCGCGCGACGATCTGCGAGCGCCGGTTGAGGAGTCCGCGCGCCAGGAAGCCGCCGCGCGCATCGGTCACGTCGATCACGTCGCCATCGGCGGGCTGGCCCTCGATCCGGGCGATGGCCCCGGAGTAGACCCAGGGGTGATCGTTGCGGACGGGCTTCTCGCGACCGGGCTTGAGGACGACGCGCGGGCGGGTCATGCGACTGCTCCCTGCTGCTGAGGACATTTCCCAGGCCGATAGCGATCGGGCAGCGGAAACCTTACCATACTCGCTGTGCGATATTGACGCGCTGGAATAGGGGCTTATCGATGCTGGTGCAGGGAGCCTCGCTGCAACTTCTGCCTATGCTATCCTCGTGGCGTCGCGGTTCAGCAGCGCCGAGCAGGAAATCGAGCGGTGACAGGGCGATAGAAGGAGAAGCGGATGGCGAAGATCGCGTTTATCGGGGCAGGGAGTACGGTGTTCGCGCGGAATCTGCTGCGCGATCTGTTCACCTTCCCGGAGTTGCACGGGTCCGAGATCGCGCTGATGGACATCGACCCGGAACGGTTGGCGGTGACCGAGGGGGTGGCGCGGCGGGTGGCGGCGCAGGCGGGTGCGCGCCCGACGATCACGACTACGGACGACCGACGGCGCGCGCTCGACGGGGCGGTTTACGCGATCAACATGATCCAGGTCGGCGGCTACCGGCCCGCCACGGAGATCGACTTCGCGATCCCCAAGCGGTACGGCCTGCGCCAGACGATCGCCGACACGCTCGGTATCGGCGGGATCATGCGCGCGCTGCGAACGATCCCGGTGATGCTCGACATGGCGCGCGACATGGAGGCGGTCTGTCCCGAGGTCACCTTCCTCAATTACACCAATCCGATGGCGATGCTCTGCTGGGCGCTGTCGCGCGCGACGCCGATCAAGACGGTGGGGCTCTGCCATAGCGTGCAGGGGACGGCGGCGGAACTGGCGCATGTGCTGGGCGTCCCGGAAGGGGAGATCGACTATCTCTGCGCAGGCATCAACCACATGGCCTTTTATCTGCGCTTCGAGCGCGCGGGGCGCGACCTCTATCCCGAACTGCGCCGCGCGTTCGCGGAAGGGCGTTTCCCGGCGCACGAGCGGGTCCGTTTCGCGATGCTGCGCCACCTCGGGTATTTCGTGACCGAGTCGAGCGAACACTTCGCGGAATACACCCCGTACTTCATCAAGCAGGGGCGACCCGAATTGATCGACCGTTACAACGTGCCGCTTGACGAGTATCCGGCGCGTTGCGAGGAGCAGATCGCGGCATGGGGCGAATTGCGCTCGGCGTTGATGGCGACCGATCCGCAGGCGTTGCCGACCTACGAGGCGGCGCGGCGCGACAAGCTGGGCGGCACCCGCGAACGGCGGCTGGCGTTGCTGGCGCGGGAGGACCCGGCGCGCGTTGCGGCCACCCGCGCGGAGTGGCTGGCGGCGCGGCAGGAGCGTATGGACGGCCACTCGGGCGAGTATGGCACGCTGATCATTCATAGCATGGAGACCGGCCAGCCGCGCGTGATCTACGGCAATGTGCCGAACGGGGGGCTGATCGACAATCTGCCGACCGGGTGCGCCGTCGAGGTGCCATGCCTGGTCGATCGGCAGGGGGTGCAGCCGACGCGGATCGGCGCGTTGCCGCCGCAACTGGCCGCGCTGATGCAGACGAATATCAACGTGCAGTCGCTGACGGTGGAGGCGGCGCTGACCGGCAAGCGTGAGCATATCTACCACGCGGCGATGCTCGATCCGCACACGGCGGCCGAGCTCGACCTCGATCAGATTCACGCGCTGGTGGACGAGCTGATCGCGGCGCATGGGACGTGGTTGCCGGAATATCGGTGAGGCGATGCGGGCGGGCATGGCGGGCGCGGGAAACCCCCGCGCCCGCTGATAGCGATCAGTTGCTTCGCGCCGGGGGCAGGAGCCGACGCAGGCGGCGATAGAGGCGCACCGGCAGTCGGCTTTCGATGCGGGCGATATGGCTTTGCGTGGTGGCGAGCGCCAGCGCGAGGCGTGCGGCGTGCTGCTCGCCTGCGGCCAGGGCTGCGGTCGCCGTGCCGAGCCGGACCGACAATTCGCCGCGCTCGTGCGCGTCCTGCGCGATGCGTTGGTCTTGCGCGGCCTGATGCCGTGCCAGGTGGGCGATGTGCTGATCTTTATCGCCGATGGCTTGGGTCAGGTTGGCGATGTGCCGATCCTTCAGCGCGATCGCCCCGTCCAGGTTCGCGACATGCTGATCTTTGGTCCCAAGCGCCTGTTCGATGTTGGCGATGTGGTGGTCTTTCAAGGCGAGGGCACCGTCCAGGTTGGCGATGTGCTGGTCCTTCACGGCGACCACTTGGTCGAGATGGGTGGCCTGGCGACGCTGATTATCCGCGTCGATCAGCAATTCCGCCCGCCCGACGCAATGGTCGATTTCCTGATGCACGGCACCGCGCAACGCCCGACTCCACCCAGCAGGATCGGCGGCGAGCGCGGCCCAGGTGGTTGCTTGCTCGGTCTGGCCCGGCTCGACCGGGACCGACGCCAGCGCGGGCGGCAGGATACCCCGCGCGCGCAGTTCCTGCCATACGTAGAGTTCATAGGGTCCGGCGGTCGCCTCGATTTTCCAGATCGCGCGGAAGTGGAGGCAGGTCGGCTCCGGCTCGTAGACGAAAGTGCGCTCGCCGCCGCCGCTGATGATCCGTCGCCACATATCCCAGTCGCCGTTACGCGGCAGGGTTTCGTCCCAGTAGCCATGGCGGTCCAGGCAGGTGCGCCGGTGTACAACGCAGGTGGCCGAGATGCTGTTGGCTTCCATCGCGAGGAAAGGTTGCCGCGTCGCCGGATCGTGGAGGTTGAACGCGCTCGGGGTGATCGTGCCGTCGCGCGCCACCCAGAGGGTGCGGCTGTATGCAAAGTCGATGTGGGGGGCGGCGAAGTGGCCCCCGAGCCGTTCCAGGTGGTCGGGCAACCAGATATCGTCGTGGGTCATATAGGCGATCAGTTCGCCGCGCGCCGTGCGGAGCGCGATGTTGCGATTGGCGTAGCCGAAGTTCGGCGCTTTCGGCAGATCGAACCAGCGGATACGCGCGTCGGCGAAGCTGGCGACGACCTCCGCCGTCCTGTCGGTGCAGCCGTCGCCGACGATCAGCAGCTCGAAGTCCTGCACCGTTTGAGCCAGCACCGAGCGGAGGGCGAACGGCGGCACATCGGCGCGATTGTGGGTCGGGAGGAGGATGGTGTAGCGCGGCGCGGCCCCCGACGCGGTCTGCATCCCTGCCTTACCAGCCGTTCAGGGGCGCGAAGGTGTAGGGGATCTCGTCGGTGTCGAGGGGCAGGCGATACTTGTCGGGATTCGCGTGATCGTACGGCTTCGTGGGGAAATTGATGACGACACAATCCGTGCTGCCGATGTTGCGGTTCGCATGCCACACGCCGGTGGGGATACTCATCAGGCGGCGGCGATATGCCGAGAGGACGACCGACGCGACCAAGCCCTGCGTCGGCGATTCGGGGCGGGCGTCGTACATGACGATCTCCAGCTCCCCGAAAAGTACGAAATACCGGTCCTCGTGTTCCAGGTGCATCCCCCAACCCTTGATCATGCCGGGACGAACGGTAAACATGTAGACGAAGACGAGCGGATCCTTGTGCCATCCCCAACGGTTGTCGAAGAGTTCCGTGACGCTGCCGCGCCCGTCGATATGTGTGGAGGCGTCGCGGAAGGTGACGCCGTCCGGGAGTTGCTGCACCGGCTCGCCCTCCGCCGTGGCGGTCTGCGGATCGCGGTGGCCGAGGCCCATGCGTTTCCTCCTGACATTCACGCGGCCCATCTCGTGGGCAGGGCTGCTGCTGCGTTTACCGTCGCCTTATCCCGATCGCTCTTGTCGCCGAGGAAGGAGGAAGCGGGCAGCGCAGGGCTTCGCGGACCGCTGTTCAGCGGCTGACGCGGATCCGTGCGCCGTTGGTACGGTCGAGCGGGAGGAGTTCGCCGGTGCCGGGCGTGGCGTCGGTCGCGCTCGCCAGCGTGACCTCGTAGGGGCCTTCGTCGCGCGCTCGGAGATGTTGACCGGCAGGGCTGTGGGGGTCGCCGGGTTGCAACACCGCCAGCCACTGGTCGCCGATAGCGAAGCGGAGCATCGCCCCCTCCTCCGCGATCACGTCCTCGCCGGGTGCGCCGAACAGGGATGTCAGCGCCGTGGCCGCCTCGTCCAGGTTGTCGGTCACCAGCGTCAGCCCGGCGACACGCGCCACCTCGAGCGCGTGTCGGGCGGCCCCGCCGCCCGGCACGCGCAACTCGCGCGCGGTGACATCCTCGATCACGAAGGGGAGGGTGGGGTTGCCGATGCCGCGCCCGAGCATCGCCGAGCGCCAGGAGATTTCCTGGCCGTCCGGGCGCTTGCGCCCACCGTCAGACGGCCCCTCCACGACCAGGCCACGACCGCGAAATCCCGCCGCATCGGTGTTGAGATCGTCCGAGAGGAGCGCGTAGTCGATCAGCCCCTCGCCATCGGCCACGCGCGGCCACCAGCGGTGTTCCTGCTGCGTATCCGGCTCGAAGAAGGCGATCAACTCGAAGTAGGTGCCGTCCTCGAAGGTGACCAGGGCGTTATGGGTCGTTCCGGCGGCGTGGGTGCCGCCCGGCGTGACCGTGAAGCCCGCGCGCGACCAATTCGCCGACGCCTCGTCGAGGTCGCGCACCAGGATCACGATGTGGTCGATGCGGTGTAGCATTTGTCCCCCTTTGGGCGTACTCGCGCGGCTGCGAGTGGGTGAGTATAGCCGATTGCGGTGGGCTGTAGGGGCGGCTGGGTGCGGGCGGGGGCGGGTCCGGTTTTGCGTGGGTGGTCGGGGCGGTTGAGGCAGGCGGTTGAGGCAGGCGGTTGAAACCGCGCCTCGGGGCGACTCACGCCGCCACGAAACCCACCTGCGTGGGTTAGGACGGGCGTGTCTCGTCCGCGCAGGTTTCTGAACCACCGCAACTAAGTGGGTGAGCGGCCAACGTTCGTAGAATCTGGTATGCTCCGGTGCATGTATCGAATAACGCTGACACCTGAGCAACGCCAAGATCTGCACCAGCGCACCCGACAGGCCGGGCTGGTCCCCAGCACCCGCGATCGGCTGGAGATGGTCCGCCTCGCAGATGCGGGCTGGCGCGTGCCGAGGATCGCCCGCCACCTGGGGCAGCACGAGCAAACCGTCCGCACCTGGATCAGGGCGTTTCTCGTCGGCGGCTTTGCGGCCCTGCCCGACAAACCGCGCGGCGGGGGCCACTCCGCCCTGACGCCCCTCATCCTGGACGCCGTGCGTGGCGAAGTCGCCAAGGGGCACCGCAGCTGGACGGCCGGGCAGCTGCGCGACTGGGTCGCCGAACACCACGGGGTGCGCCGCAGTCCGGGGCGGATACGCGTGCACCTCAAGCGCGCCAGGCTCTCCTACCAGCGCACCAGCCGGTCGCTCACACACAAGCAAGATCCCCCGCAGGTGGCCGAGCGCACCGCGACGCTCGCGGGGCTGGAAAAAAGGGGGCGCAAGGCCTGCTTGACGTGTGCCATCTGGACGAAGCCGGCTTCGCCATGACGCTGCCCATCTGTCGCAGTTGGTTCCCGGTCGGCGCGCGATTGACGGTGCCCTACGAAGCGCCGCAGGGGCGGCGGGTCAACGCCATCGGGGCGCACTTCACCCACGGCCCAGAGGCGGGGCGCTTCGCGTATCAGACCTGGGCGGCCTTGCCCAAGAGCCGCGCCAAGCAGCCACGCAAGACGCCCGCAGAGGTCGCCACGGCGCAGGGCCTGCGGGTGGATGAGGTCGGACCAATCGATGCGGCACGCTTCTTGGCGTTCGTATGGCGCATTGCCGGGCGCGCGGCGGACGCGCCGGCGGGATGGCAGCGCGAGCGGCCCCTGGTGGTGGTGCTGGACAATTATTCGGTGCATACGAGCCAGACGGTGGCGGCGGCGGCCCCCCAGCTCGCGGCCGCGAATGTGCACTGGATGTACCTGCCGTCGTACTGTCCGCAGTTGTCGGCGATCGAGCCGGACTGGAATGATGTCAAACAGCATCAGTTGCCGGTGCGGAGCTTTGCCCACGTCGCTGACCTGAAACGGGCGGTCGATGACGCGCTTGAACGCAAGGCGTACCAACTGCACCAGCAGTATGCCGAAACTACGAACGTTGGCCGCTCACCCACTTAGGGCCTCGCGTGGAATTGGCTATCCCGTTGCGAGTGGCGGCGGGAGGATGGTGACGAACCACTTGCCGAGGGTGGGGTGCCGGGTGAGGCGGGCTTCCACGTCCGCCATCGCGTCCTTGGT
>JAABUN010004846.1_pt1 | contig 17593 bp, 17 predicted proteins | sample 5559311 | NCBI WGS metagenome assembly JAABUN01 (sample SAMN10711877, study PRJNA513370) | rock metagenome | isolation source: Antarctica rocks | place: Antarctica: Victoria Land, Siegfried Peak sud | reverse complement strand
TTTGCGACCCGCGTGTTGCCGTGCATCGGGTCGCAGCTCCAGACCACCGGGTGCCCCTCCGCCGTCACCGCACGCACCAGCCGCGGCAGGTGCTCGGCGACGGCGTCGTGGCCGTAGCGGGTGATGAGCGTGATCCGCCCCGCCTCCCGCTTCGGGTTCAGCACGTCCAAGAGGCGCAGAAGCTCTTCGACTTTGAGCGAGGGGCCGCACTTAATGCCGAGCGGATTCATCACGCCGCGCAGGAGCTCGACATGAGCCGAACCGACGAATCGGGTGCGATCGCCGATCCACAGCATGTGAGCCGAGGTGTCGAGCGTCTCCCCCGTCAGCTGGTCGGTCCGCACCATCGCCTGCTCGAAGGGCAGCAGAAGCGCCTCGTGGCTGGTGTAGAACTCGGTGCCTTGCAGCCGCGGGTCGGTTTCGGGATGAACGCCGCACGCGGCCATGAAATCGAGCGCCTCGCCGATGCGGTCGGCAACGTCGCGATACCGCTCCGCCCAGCGCGACTGACCCATGAAGTCGAGAGTCCAGCGGTGAACCTGATGAAGGTTGGCATAGCCGCCACCGGCAAGCGCGCGCAGCAGGTTGAGCGTCGCGGCGGCCTGCGAATAGCCGCGCACCATTCTCTGCGGATCGGGCGAGCGACCGGCGGCGGTGAACGCGATATCGTTGACGTTGTCGCCGCGATAGGACGGCAATTCCTCATCACCTTGTCGTTCCGTCGCGGTGGATCGCGGCTTGGCGAACTGCCCTGCCATTCGACCCACCTTGATGACGGGCCGCTTGGACGCGAATGTCAGCACGATCGCCATCTGCAGGATCAGGCGAAAGGTGTCGCGGATCGAGTGCGGGTTGAACTCGGCGAAGCTCTCCGCGCAGTCGCCACCCTGCAACAAGAACGCCTCTCCCGCCGCGACGCGCGCGAGCTGTCGCTTCAGCTTCAGTGCCTCTCCCGCGAAGACGAGGGCAGGGTAGGAGGCGATGATGCGTTCCGCTTCCACCAACGCCTCGGCGTCAGGGTAGTCGGGCTGTTGGCGCACGTCGTGCGAGCGCCAGGACGCTGAGGTCCAGGGATCGGAGTGAGCAGGTGAAGGGGACAAGCTTGGAACGGTCACATGCGCAAGGTGGTGGAAAGTTGGGTTTCGAGCAACGTGAAAAGGCCTCGCGTCCGTTTCCGGACGCGAGGCCTTCCAGTCAGATCGTGGCGTCGATCAAGTGCGCGGATTGCCATCCGTGCGATCGGACATCATGCGGTCGCCACCAAGCTGCTCGACTTCGACGTCCTTACGGCGAACCGAGCTTTCGACGTCCTCCGTCTCAACATCGACATCCTTGCTGACGACGACCTCCTCCACAACATGGGCGGTCTTGCCGACGACTGCTTCCTCGCTTGTCGCGGTCAGCTCGATCGTACGATCCTGGAAGGCGTCATCACCGACGACGCCGGCGCGATCGACCGGGCGACGCTCGACGTTCACCCGCTCCTTGCGCAACGCGATCTGCTCGTGAACGGGCATCTCGGTGACGTAGGATCGCACGCGGACACCACCGCGCTCGACTTCGCGCTTGCCGACCACAAGCTGCTCCTCGACAACGTCGAGCGTCTGGCCGTCGTTCGTCGCGACGGCTGCCACGGGAGCCACCCAGCCCTCGTCACGCCAGCCAGTCGAACGCTCGTCGAGGTCGACGCTGCGCGCGTCCTCGAGCGCACGAATGGCATTGTCGATGTCGTCATTGTCGACGTCGGCAGTGAGCAGGTATCCGCCACGACGCAGACCCTCCTCATAGGCGTGACGATCCTCGTCAGGCAAGAATGCGTTCTTGATTGAACCCCAGAAGCCGTTGTGGCTGTTGTCCGAATAACCATCGGACGTCAGCTCGGTCTTGTCGTGAATGCGGATGTTGTCGGCATCCACCCGGGCGTCGATCAGACGCTGGCGACCCGCCATGGCGTCGTCGCGATCGTCGAACAGTGCGGTGATTGTGCGTGACATGAGATGTGTTCTCCTTTGTTTGGGTTAGCGAGACAGGATGGTGATCGACGCCCGACGGGCTTCGGCACGCGCTTGCTCGATTGCCGCAGCATTGTCCGGCAAGGTCTCTCCACCGCCGGCGGTTTCGATACGCTCCGCGCCGATCCCGGCTGCGACGAGCGCCTGCTTAACCGAGTCCGCCCGATCTTGGGCCAACTTCTGGTTGTACGGCTTGGTGCCACGCGGATCGGCATAGCCGGTCACGCGGATACGAACGGCCGCACGATCCTTCAGCGCGGCCGCCATCGCCTGCACCTCGGCTTCGTCACCGGGTAGGATGTTGGCGCTGTCGTTCGGAAAGTTCAAACGCTCGAACGTGAACGTCGCCGGCGTCGGATCGGTGCCCGCAATGTAGGACGGCAGTTGAGACAGCGGCCGCTCGATGCTGTCGGACACATTGTTGGGATCCGTCACACCCGTGTCGCCGACCATCATGTTGCCGTCGTTCAGCGGCTCTCCGGTGGCGACGACCTCATTGGTCGTGGCGTCCGCGATCGGAACCACGTCATCGTCACGGTCCAGCAGCCACCAGAGCAGTGCGGCCAATCCGGCGAGAAGCAACAGCCAAGCAAGCCAGTTCGTCGACTTGTCCTTGCCCATGACGTCGACCTTGAGCGGCGGATCGCCCTGCGGCGTGTGTGGTGGTACGGCCATAATGGTATTCTCCCTATTGTTGTTGTGTGCGGTCGATCTCGACGCGAGTGACACGGCGACTGACGGGCACGTCGACCCGCTCGACCGTATCCTCCCGGCGAATATGAAGCTCTTCGACCAGCCAAAGCTCTTTCGAGACGATCAGCCGCTCTTCCATAACAGGAAGGATGCGGACGTCACCCTCGAAGCGCTCGTCAGGCAAGCTTTCCACCCGACGATTGATCGGAACGCGGTCAACGAACACCCGGCTTCGGGCAAGGTCCTGTGACAAGGCAAGTTCCTCGACTTCGGTTCGGGTGCGAACCGTAACGGAACCGGCTTCCGTTTCGCGGACGCCGATCGTGACGGCTTCCTCAACAACGGGAATCCGAATCTCGTCTTCCGAATGGCTCATCGTAGTTCCTGGCCTCCGAGTGGAGCAGAACGCCAGTCACGGTTCCGCTGTTCAGGAAACACACTGGGGGACAGAAGGGTCCATCCGCTAGCAATGAGCCGTTCAGGTCAAGCGCCAATCCCATCCGAGCGGGTCGCCATCCATCACGTCCACCCCGGCTTCCGAAAGCGTGCCGCGCGCCTCGTCCGCCGCCTTGAAGTCGCGCGCCGCCCGAGCCCCTTGCCGCTGTGCCAGCACCGCACGAACGTCCGCATCGCTCATCGTGGCGTCCGCCGGCCGCAGCCGCAGGTCGGCGCGGGTGAGGGTCGTGAGGCCGAGGCCCAGCACCTCGTCCATAGTAACGGCCAGTCCCAGTCGCACCGGCTCTGGCAGACGCTTGTCGGCCAGCATCTCCTCCAGCACGACGAGCGCGCGAGGTGTGTTCAGGTCTTCGCACAAGGTCGCCCCGAAGGTCGACAGGTGCTGACGAGCGGCCTCCGCGAGCGTGCCTCCCAGCGCTGCCTCACGGGTGAGCGCACGCAAAGCGTCGAGACTGATGACCAGCCGCTTCAATCTCGTGAGCGCCGCCAGCGCCCCCTCCCAGCTCCAGTCCAGCTCGCCGCGATAGTGCGCCTGCAAACACATCAGGCGGAAGGCAAGGGGGTGGATGCCGCGGTCGACCAGACGCTGAAGGGTGAGGATGTCGCCTGACGACTTCGACATCTTCGCGTCGCGGGACACGAGGAAATTGTTGTGCATCCAAAGGTTTGCGCCGGTGGTGGCGCAGTCGGAACGGGCCTGATTCTGGGCGATCTCGTTCGGGTGATGGATCTCGCGGTGATCGATGCCGCCGGTGTGAATGTCGAACGGAGAACCGAGATAGAGCGCACTCATCGCCGAACATTCGAGGTGCCAACCCGGCGCGCCCCGACCCCAGGGGCTGTCCCACTCCATCTGGCGTCGATCGTCGTCGGCGAAGGTCCGCCAGATCGCGAAATCCTCCGGCCGCCGCTTGCCCTTGACGGCAGCAATGCGTCCTTCCGGCTCGTCCGCCCGGACGCCCGCGAGCCGGCCGTAGTCGGGGACCGTGGTCGTGTCGAAATAGAGCCCGTCGACCAAGCGATAGCAGCGCTCCTCGATGGCTTGCGCGAAGCTGATCATCTCACCGATGTGGTCCGTCGCCACCGCCCAGCGGGCCGGCGGTCGGATGTTCAGGCGCTCCACGTCGGCCAGGAAGCGGGCGGTGTGCCGGGCGGCGACGTCCCACGCGCTCTCGCCCGAGCCGCGTGCGGCGACCTCCATCTTGTCCTCGCCCTCGTCGGCGTCGGACACGAGATGACCGACATCGGTGATGTTGATGACATGAGTGAGCTTGTGCCCGCGATAGGACAGGGTCCGGCCGAGCACGTCGGCGAACAGATAGGCGCGCATGTTGCCGATGTGCTGGTCGCTATAGACCGTCGGGCCGCAGCTATAGACCCGCGCCTCGCCGGGATGGATCGGTTCGAAGCTCTCCAGCGAGCGGGTAAGCGAGTTGAACAGCCGGAGCGGTTCGCTCATGCCGGCACCGACTCCAGCGTACGCAGCGCGTCCACGAACATCGGCAGGTTCGTCTCCGTCAAGCCTGCCACGTTGATCCGCCCGCTCGCCGCCATATAGACGCCGTGATCCTCACGCAGTCGAGCGACCTGATGCGGGGTGAGGGGCAGCAGCGAGAACAGACCGTTCTGCCGCTCGACAGGTGCCGTCTCCACTGGCGAAACCGCCCGCCCGAGCGCCGTTCGGATGGAGCGGATGCGGTCGCGCATCATGTCCAGTTCCGCTCGCCAGATCGGCTCAAGCGCCTCGTACGTCAGGATTATGCGAACGGTGGCGGCTCCATGATCGGGCGGCATCGACCAGGCGGCGCGCGCGATTGCGTGCTGATGCCCCTCCACGACGTTTGCCGCCCGCGCGTCGGCCGCGACCGTGAAGAGCGCGCCCGTGCGCTCCCGATACAGGCCGAAATTCTTGTCGCAGCTGTAGGCGACCATCGCCTCGGGCACGCGCGAGAGCACCGCACGCACGCCGACCAGATCCTCCGACAGGCCCTGACCCAGGCCGTGATAGGCGAGATCGATGAGCGGGATGACGCCCCGACGTTCGAGCGCCTCGGCCAGCGTCGACCATTCGTCCGCCGACAGGTCGGCACCCGACGGATTGTGGCAGCAGCCGTGGATCAGCAGGGCGTCCCCACGCCCCGCCTCCTCGACCCGTTGCATGAGAGCGTCAAAGTCGGCGCGTCCCGTCGCGCGGTCGAGATGGTCGTAGCTGATCGCCGGCAGGCCGATCGCGTCCAGGACGTTGGCGTGAACGGGCCAGCTCGGCACGCCCAGGATGACCCGCTTCACACCCAGTCGCTTCAGCGTTTCGGCAGCCAAGCGAACCGCACCGGTCCCACCCGGCGTCTGCAGCGCAATCCATCGCCCATCCACGTCGGTTCCGTCGAAGAGGAGGTGGGAGAGGGCGGCGGTGAACTCCCGGTCCCCTTCCGGCCCCAGATACCGCTTGCTCGCCTGAGTCTCCAGCAGCACGCGCTCGGCCAGCTTCACAGCCTTGAACACCGGCGTGTCGCCGTGCGCGTCGAAATACACGCCGACACCGAGGTCGATCTTGTCGGGTTGCGGATCGGCGCGAAAGCGACCGATGAGCCCGAGGAGCGGGTCGGCGGGCTGAGGAGAGAGGGTGTCGAAGAGCATGATCGGCAGCCTGGCTGGATGGGGCGTGCCGCCGCTGTAACGCCACCCGGCGCGCTCGCCAACCGGAGCGCCGGCGCTATCGCCCGAACAGCCCCGCCCGCGTGTCCGCCTCGAACTTGATGCGAGCGGTCACGAACACGCCCTTACGGGTCGCTCGCGCCGCCTCGGAGTCGCGGTCGCGGAAGCTGCCGACGTTGTAGCCGACGGTCATGGCGGTGCCCACCACCGGCGTGGAGGTCAGGCGAAGACCGTAGGCGAAGGCGCTCGTCCGCCCGCCGGTGCGCACGCTCGCCTGTCCACCGACGGAGAGGCGCTCCGTCACGTCTATCTCGGCGTCCGCGCCGGCGAGCAGGCTGAAGCCGCTGATGTCGAGGTCATCATAGCGGTGAAATTTGTAGCGTGTGCCGAGGAACCAATGCAGCTCGCCGCGCTCCAACCGCTCGCCGCCGCGATGTCCCATCGGCGTCCAGTTGAGCGACAGGCTGTTCACCAAGCGGCGCGAGCGCGCGTCGCCGGACACCGTCAGTCGCTCGCCGCCGACCGGGCCGAGAGTGCCGGCCACGGCGTTCGTCACCGAGTCCTCGCGATAGTCGAAGCGGTCGAGCACGCTCCAGGCGCTGGCCGCCGGCCGGATCGCCATGGCGGCCGAGGCCTCGATGGTGCGCGTGCTCACGCCGCGATCGTCGTCGGCCGCCGAGGCGATCAACCGTCCGCCAAGTGAGCGGCCCTCACCAAACTGGCGAATGCCGCCAAGCCCCACGCCCCAGCGATTGGCCAGACTGCCGCGACGCAGTTCGGCGCGTCCGGTGACGCTCCAGCGGTCGGCTCGCCACGTTCCGCCCAGCGTGGCCGCGACGAAATCCACCGTCAGCTGGTCGCCCGCGCCCACATAGCCGCCGGTCGCCACCGGCTGCTCCGGGTTCATGATCGCGCTGCGGCTCGAAAGTGCCGAGCGTCGTGTTCGCGTCCAGGCTGGCGTCGACCGTCAGCCGGCTGATGACGGGCAGCGACTGCGCCAGGCCGAAGGCGGCGTAGGTGCGCGTGCCGAGCTCCTCCACCGACTGGCGATTTCCAGTCGCGGCAATCTTCGCGCCAACCCATGGCCGCAGCTCAAAGCCGGCGCGTGCCGTGCGCGCGTCGACGCTGCCGCCGGTGACCAGCTCGTAGGAGCCGATCAGAGAGAGCCACCCGAGCGCCTGCCAGCGGGCACCGACGGTCAGGCGCTGGGGCAAGTCGATGCTGTCGTCCGGCCCATCGAGGGCGAACTGCGCCTTCGCATCGACCTCCAGCCGATCGCCGAGCCGCCGACGGCCACCCAGCTCGACCAGGGTGGAGCGTTTCGTCTGGCCGCTTCGCGTGCGATCGTCGGCGAACAGCAGCCCGGCGCGCAGGGTCGAGCGGTCCCGCTGCCAGTCGAGCGACGCGCCCCCCGCGATCCGCCGCGCCCCATTGTCCAGATACTGTTCGGTGTGGGCGGACCCGGTCAGCGACAGCGTGCGCGTGAGGCGATAGCGCCCATCCAACCCGGCCTTCCGGCTGGCGCGCTCCGACCGGTTCTGCTGCCCGATGCCGAAGCCCCCATCGAGCTGGCGGGCGTAGCCGAGCAGGTCGAGGTCGGCGACATGGCGCTCCGCCTCGATCAGCCACGCCACGGCGTCGCCCCGGATGGCGGTGCCCGGCGCGCTCACGGCGGTGCCGCGCGACAGGGCGAGCTCGGCCCGGATCTCGGTGGAGGTGAGCGGGCGAAAGCGCACGTCCGCGCCCACGATGTCCATCGTCCCGCTCTCCACACGACCGTGGATCGCGGTCGCCGCCGCCTCGATCCGACCGTCGGCCGACGTCCAGCCGGCCCGCCCGCCGGCGTTGAGCACCCGTCTCGTGCCCCGCTCCGCCTCAAAGTCGATGACGATGGACTGCGGGTTGAGGCCCAGATCGCGCGACGTGATCGGTTCACGAAAGCGCAGAGTGCCCGTGCGATAGTCGATCTCGTAGTCGAGATAGCGGCGCAGCTCGCGGCTCTCGATCACCAGATAAGATCGCAGCCGGTCGCGCACCTCGATCACCACGCGCTCGCCATTCGGCACCAGATCGCGCGCGCCCACATTGTAGGGGCCGCTGAGGCCGCTCCCCTGAAGCTCGGCGCGCTGGGTGCGAAAGGCCGTGGCCGCCACGAACGCTTCTGCGGCGACGCGTCCGTTGTCGAACTGAGCCCGCGCGCCGTTGAACGAGCGAACGTAACGGGTCAGCTCCGGCCGATCGAGACCAGTCTGGAATTCGCCGAATCGGGCGGCGAACTGCGGCCGCTCCAGCTTCAGATAGAGCTTGCGGATCGAGGCGGCGTCGAACAGCCGCTCCGACCCGTCGGCATAGACGGTGTAGTAGGCGGTTGGGTCGATCGCGCCACCAAAGCGCGTCTCCCCGCGCTCCTTGTCGATGTCGTAGGAGGCCGTCAGCAGCCAGCGGCCGAGCACGCGCCCCTTGGCGTCGAGCGCCAGCCGACCGTCGAGCAGCGGGCGATCCGAGCCCACCGGCTCGATGTGCCCGTCGATGGCCGCCCGGCCGACCGAGCCCTCCGCCAGCCCGACGACGGGCCAGGGGCGCTCGCCCGGGTCCAGCCACAGGTCGAGGCGGTCCTCGCGCGTCAGCGTGCCATCGGCGAAGGGCAGGGGGACGCTCAGGCTGCCCGACGCGGTGGTCGGCATCAGTTCCAGATAGGCGACGCCGTCGTCGCCCTCGACCCGCCAGGTCGCCGGTGCCTGCTCGAGCCCGCCGAGCTGGCGCAGCTGCAACGCGTCGGCTTCTTGCGCGGGGAGGTCGGGGAGGGCACGCGTAGGGGCCGGTCGCCCCATGGTGGATCGGCCGCCCGGCACCGTCGGTCAGACGCACCGCGATGACTGGTCTGGAGACGCCGTCGGCGAACAGCAGCGACCGCTCCGACAGCAGCTGGGCGCGCACGGGTGACTCGGCGAAGTGGATGGTGCGGGTCAGCGTCTGGACGAGCGCGCCGGACGCGTCGCGGACCTCCGCCGCAAAGCGCGTGTCGCGGCCCGTCAGCTCCAGGCCGCGCCAGCTGCTGATCGCGACGGCTCCGTCGACGCTCGCCCTCGTCCCGTCGGAGTTGAGCGCGGCGACCGCCTGCCCCTCTCGCTTGAGGGGGACGGTCTGTCCCGGGGCGTGCTTGACGACAACTCGGATGACTCGCGCGCGCGGGTTGTCGTCGGATTGTCGTCGGTGCCGGGATAGAGCCACTCGATACCCGACGTTTGGCCCGACACCCAGTCCCGGCCCTCGCCACCCGCCGCCGCACCGTCGCTCGCGATGGCGGGCCGCTCGACTGTCGGATGGCAAGGCGCTGACCACCTTCGCCGACGGTCAGGACGAAGTCGGCGCGGGCGAGCGACCCACCGGTGCCGCGCACGAAGCGGGAGGTGGCCGAGCCGGCCGAGCGGGTGTTCCGCGCGCAGTCTATGGCGATGCGATCGGCCGGCAAGGTCGCGGCCTCGATCTGAACCACATGAGTTCCGGGCGTGACGCCGTCCAGATGATAGCGGCCGTCGGAATCGGTGACGGCGAACCTGCCGTCCTCCACCACCACCTGCACACCACCGACACCGGTGACGAACGCTGGATTGAGCCGGCACCCGCCATCGGTCACGCGGCCCACGACGGTCATCCGATCCGTCAGCGGATCGCGGACGATCCGGACGATCGCGTCGGCCGTCGCACTCTCCACCCCGAAAGCGTCGCGGGCCTGAGCGCGGTTGACCGCGAACCCGGACGGTGCGTCGGGGCGAACCTCCGCGAAATAGCGGAGCTGCCGGCTTTCCCCCGCGGCGAGCGGTGTCAGGTCGAACGCGATTGTGCGGCCGTTGATCGAGGTCGTCTGGGCCTCCTTGGTGGCCGCACGAACCGATCCGGCGATCAGGCGGAGGCCGGGGGGGAGGGTGTCGGCGATCGTCACCTTGGGCGTGGGTCGCTGCGCGTCCACGTTGGTGACGGTCAGCGTGTAGATCAGTCGTTCGCCTCGCTCGGCCACGGACTCGTTCACCGACTTGGTGAGGAGCAGGCCGGAGGCCGTCCGGTCGAGCGGCACATCGAACTGAACCGTGCCGGGCACGGCGACGGTGAAGTCGCGGTCGTAGGAAGCCTCTCTCGATCGTCAGTCGGCCGACGATCGAGAGAGCTTCCGGACTGGCGGTCGACGGCGCGACGTAGGGCGAGGGCGGCTCGATCCGGACCCGGTATCGACCGGACGGCAGCACGCCCAAGCGAAAGCGCCCGCTCGCATCGCTCTCCACGGTCGGCGACAATACGGTGGTGCCATCGGGCGCGAAGCGCCTGGCGTGCGCGCCGGTGGTGGCGTCGACCAGCGTCAGCCGAGTGCCGGGCACCGGATCGCCGGTTGCGCTGTCGAATGCCAAACTGTCGATGCCGGACCGGATCGCGATCGTCGCGGACGCGAACGGCTCGCTGTCGCCAAGCGCGACGGCGATGGTGGCCGCCTCGTCGGCTGGCATCGACAGGACGCAATCTTCGCTCACCGCCGCGGGAGGAACGGATCGGGTTTGCAGAAGCCCGTTGAAAACGCCGCTGTCGCTGGCGGTCTCAAGCAGGCTGAGGTGTTCCTCATCGACGCCGGACAGGGCCCGGACCGTCGGCCCGTCGCGCGCCGCCGGGTCGAGGTTCGCCTCGGGAGCCGTGACGGTGACGACGAGGGGGGTTCCGATCGCCAAAGCGGTCAATGGCGCGAGGGTCGCGGCCGCCAGCGACTGTCCGGCAAAGGTCGCCCGCGTCGTTCCACCGCCGCAGCGCGTTCCATCGACCGCGCTCGTCACCGTCCCGCCGGGGACCAGCTGCATCAGCTCGAAGCGGGGCTGGCCCTGAGTCCGTTCCTCGACCAAGATCTTGACCGTGTTGCTGACCGCGCTCTCCGTCCGCCCCGCCGCCGCCGACTGCACCTGCGCCGTGGTGGCCACGACGCGCGGCTCCGCCGTCGCGGCCACTCCGCCGAAGAGCGCCAGCGTCATCGCGCATCGCAGCAGGGTCGAGGAGGCGTTGACCATGACCAGCCGGAGGATGTGCCCGGCTCCCGTTCAGCAAGGCGGACGCATCACGGGCCTCAGTTGGCCGTCGTGTCGAACAGCAGGGCGATCGTCTTGTTGGGGGCGATCGACCCCCATGGGACCGAGACGTTGTACGGTGCCACCGGCGCGTTCGTCGCCGTGGTCAGATCGGCCGGCGTGCCGATCTCGCACAAGCCCTTGTTGTTGATCCGGAAGGTGCCCGACTGGATCGTCAACTGAGCGGGGACGGTGTCGTTCGCCGTCACCCCGGATGCGGTCGCACCGTCCGCCGGGTTGATGACCTTGATGCAATATGGGATCGTCGCACCCGGGATCGCCTTCGCGTTGGCGCTGGTGTCGCCGAGCCCGTCGTGGGTGACCTTGCTGCTCTTCTCGACCGCCACGGCGCCGGCCTGGACGGTGTAGGTGGCCGTGGCAAAGCTCTCACCGTCGCCCGCGACGTTGCCGTCGGCTCGGGCGGCATCGGCCAGCACGACATCGGCGGCACCCTGCTTCGAGTTCGTGGCGCTCGTCTGAAGCGGCACACCAGCGGCCGTCACGGCCTGGGCGTTGAGGCGCACGGTGGCGACCTTGCCGTTGCCCACGTCGCCGGTCGTGCCCAGCACGCGCACGTTCACCGTCTCATCGGCGGCGAGCGTGATGACGCCGTTCGCATCCGGCGTCACGACGGTTCCGTCCTGCTTCTTGACCTCGACCGTCAGCCCGGCGTTCAAGGCGTTGTCGCGGTCGTTCGTCTACGCCGCCGTCAGCTTGGAGAAGATGGCCGAGTTTGACGGATTGCTCACCATGAACGACGTCGCGGCGGCCGTGTTCGGCGCGCCGGTGACGTCGGACACCTTGGTGGTCGTTGCGATGACCTTCTGGTCGACCGTGAACTTGTCGTCGTTGGTGCTGTCGGTGGTCACCGACTGCGCGGTGCCGCCCACTGAGAAGGTGACGGTCGCATTGTTCGTGATGGTCGTGTCCGACCGCGTGCCGGTCGCAAAGGCGGGCGCGAGCAGGAGAGCGGTGCCGGTCAGCGACGCGGTGGTCTCGAACTAGGGCATCGAGAGAACTCCTTGGGCTTGCTGTCGGATTGAACGGGCGCGGCGGAACGGGTCGACGGTCAGCGGACCATCGCCCGGAACGAGAGCCGGCTTGGCGCGGCGGTCAGCGCCCAGCGAAGGTGGGTGACATCGTCCGCACGGGCCGCCCGCTCGCCGCCTCGCGAACCCGCGACCGTCAGCGCGCCCAGCGTTCCAAAGGTCAGCCCTCCGTCGACGGACACCGCGACGTGTTCGCGCAGCGCGCCGGTGAAGCGCAGGGCGTGGGGCACCGGCTGGACCAGGCGCGCGCCGATTCCGGCCGGCACGGCGACTACGACCACGATCCGGTCGCCACTGCGAAGCCGGCGTGGGACGGGCGCGAGTCGAAGACTTCGGCCGGGCTGTGCGCGTTCGACGAACAGACGCGTGGTGAGCGATGGCCCGGCGGCCGCGACGGGCATGCCGACGGCGAGCAAGGTGGATGCGATCAAAAGTCGGCGCATCAGTCGACCTTCACCTGAAAGGTCACGGTCCGGGTCTCGCCCGCGGGCACCGTCCCCAGCGACACGGTGTTCGTGCGGTTGGCAACCTGCGCCTCGTCGGCGTCGACGGCGTCGGCCTTGGCGGCACCGTTGCCCGTGTTGGTGACAACGTAGGTGGTGACCTGCTTCACCGCGCCGTTGCGCGTCGCGATGGCTCCCGGATCGGTGTTGTCGACGAACACATCGATCAGTTCGTCGACGCGAACCGAGACGGTGTTGGACGGAACCGTTGCGCGACCGCCGCCGGGATCGTGGTAGGATGCGGTGGCCGTGTTGGTGATCGTCGTTCCCGCCGCCGTCTTCGCGGTCTGCTGGGCCAGGGCGGGCGACGCGCCAAAGGCGGCGACGGACGCGACCAGGGCGCAGATCGTCGGTCGGGAGGGCAGCGGCATGGTGATCCTCGAGGCGTCGTCGAACCCTCCTTTGCAACGTGGCCTTCAGATATGCTTAAGCTCGACGAAGCTCTGAGCCTTCGCTCCGGACCGGAGGCATCCGCCCGGCCGGCACGCACGTCGGGGATTGACGGGGGCGTGGGAGACGTCGCAGCACGTGCGTGGACTTTCCGCTGCCAAAGAGTGTCCGGATTGGCGACGATCGCGGGAGACGGGGATCATGGCGGAACCGATGAACTTGCCTGTGGCCGTGCCGGTCGAGACCGCCGAAGCGACCGGGCCGGACGAGCGCCGGCGCGACCGGCTGCTCGCGTCGCTGACGCTCACCGCCGGGGCCGGGCTCATGCTCGCGCTGCCGTTCGCGCTTCACGCGGGCGCGGAGTTCTTTCTGCCGGTGGTCACTGCCTTCGTCATCTCGATCGCGCTGGTGCCGTTCCTCGAATGGCTTGAGCGCAGAGGTGTGAAGTCCGGCCTCGCCGCGCTGCTGTGCGTGCTCGTCTTTCTCGGCGTGTTGAACGGCATCCTGGTGCTGATCGTGGTGCCCGCGAGCAGCTGGGTGCAGATGTTGCCCGAGAGAATTCCCGTGATCCGGGAGAACCTGCAGGCAGTCATCGACCTCTACTCATCGCTGCAGCAATTCATCGAGCGGACGCTGCGCACGGTCGCGACCGCGCCGGCCAAGGAGGTGCCGGGCTTTGCGGTGCAGCCGCCGGGATCGCTCCTCAGCCTGATCGCGACGAGCGCGCCGCACGCTCTTATCCAGGGGGTGTTCGGCCTGCTCGTGATCTACTTCTTCCTGTCCAACTGGACCACCCTTCGTCGCTCGGCCATCGCTGGTCGCGAGGATTTCCGCGGCGCGCTGACGCTCGCCCGCGTCATCCAGAACGTCGTGGATGCGACCTCCGCCTATTTGGCCACGATCACCGCGATCAACATTACATTGGGCCTGATCGTCGCTGCCGCGCTGTGGGTGCTCGGAATGCCCACGCCGTTGATGTGGGGAGGGATCGTGGCACTCATGAATTTCGTGCCCTATCTGGGGCCGATCATGGCGGCGTTGCTGCTGACCGTCGGCGGCCTGATGAGCTTCGGCGACATCGGCACCGCGCTTGTGCCGGCGGCGATCATGGTCGGGCTGCATCTGGTGGAGGCCAACGTGGTCACGCCGATCATCGTCGGCCGTCGCCTGACGCTGCAGCCGCTCCTCATCCTCCTGTCGCTGAGCTTCTGGACCTGGGTGTGGGGCACGCTCGGCGCGCTGCTGGCGGTGCCTCTCCTCATCATCCTGAAGATCGTTATCGCGGCGTCCGGCAAGCCGGACATCGCCGGCTTCCTGTTCGAGGACGGAACCCTCACCCACGTCGCTCGGACGTCCACCGCCGACGGCGCTTGACAGTGCGGCGCGCCCCCCCGTAACAGCCCGCCTCGTCATGCACGCGGGTGTAGCTCAGTTGGTTAGAGTGCCGGCCTGTCACGCCGGAGGTCGCGGGTTCAAGTCCCGTCACTCGCGCCATGACGTTCTCAGGGTGGCGGCGGCCGGGTTCGCCAGACGCCCAACTCCATCCAGGTGAGCATCGGTCGCACGGGGAAGATCCAGGCGATCCCCAGCACCAGATAGACGACCGCCTGCGCCGGCCACCACAGCCGTCCGATCAGCGGCGCCAAGACCATGACGAAGCCGCCATACACGGCCAGCCCGAGGAGGATGAGGAGCATGCCGACGGGCTTGCGCCAGCTGGCGTTCACGACGCGTGGTCCGCGCGCACAATCACCGACCGCTCCGTCAGCACGGCCGCGAGCGGGCGGTCGTGCGGCTCGGTGGGGATCGCGTCGACCTCCTGCACCGACCAGCCAAGGCCGATCGCGCGCGCGGCGGGGTGGTCGCCGAGCCAGCGGTCGTAGTGACCGCCGCCCTGACCCAACCGGTTCAGCGCGCCGTCGAAGGCGATCAGCGGGATGAAGAGGAGGTCGGGTTCGACCACCGTGCTGGCGGCGGGCGGCTGTTCGAGCCCGTGCGGCCCCCGCTCCAGGGGCTCGCCCGGCGACCAGCGGTGAAAGCGCAAGACCTCCCCCACGAGTCGCGGCAGCGCAACCTCTCGCCTCGCATCGACGCAGAAGTCGATGAGCGCGCGGGTCGGTGCTTCGTCGCCGATTGCCTGATACAGCCCGATCACCCGCGACGGGGCGAACAGCGGCCACAGGCGGCGCGGCAGCGTGGTGAAGGCCGCGTCGAGTTCCTCCACCTCCAATCTGAGCACGAACTCTTGCCGCGCCGAGCGCATGGAGCGGCGCAGATCGGTCTTCAGGTCAGCGGGTTCAGTCATGGTCCGCCGGTCTGCGGTTGAGAAAAGTGGCGGGACCGCCCTGGCCGGTTGCCGGAAAATCCTCTGACGCCAGTTACGTCAGGTGGGGACCATATGCGTCGGACCAGGATCCGGGCAGGGACAGCCCCCTTGGATGTTCTATCGCCTCAGGGATTATCTCAAAAGCTCGCACCGGGCAGTGCCCGCCGTCAGGTCATGTAGGCGTTCGGGGCGCCCCGCTCAAGTCGCCCCGATCAGCCGATCCGCCAGCGCCTCGGCCCGGGCGGTCAAGTCGGCGACGCGCTCGAGCATTCCGGCATCGATCGCCGCGGCCGGGGAGGCTGGCTGCGGCGCACCGGCGCGTTCCTCGCGCAGCCGATCGGCCAGCAGAAGCCCGGCGAGCAGGAGCACGCGCGCGTCGGTCGCCGGGCCAAGGCCCGCCACCAGTTTTGCCTGCTCCTCCAGCAACGCCGCCGCCGCCGCCAAGTCGGCCTCCTCGCCGTCCCGGCACGCGACCCGATGGACCCGCCCGGCGATCGTCAAGGATACTTCAGCCATCGGTCGGCGTCTCCACGAGGTCGTCAAGCTCGGTCACGACCTGGGCCACCTCGCTTCGCAGGCGATCGTGACGCTCGCGTGCGAAGCGAGTTTCCGCTTCCGTCGCCTCAATGCGGTCGAGGGCGGCGTCGAGCCGGTCGAGAATGCGGGGTAGGTCGTCGGGCATGGCCACGGCACTAGCACGGAGTGATCCACAGGCAAGCGTGCGGCGGCTCAAGCGGGCGGCGGTTGACGGCCAACGCGCCGCCTGTGCAAAGGCCGTGCGCGCAGGCGGGACTCGGACGTGGACTCCCGGACGCGAGGGGAGTCCGCATGACCGCCAGTTTCGCCGACCGCGCCAACGCCATCCGCGCGTTGTCCATGGATGCGGTTGAGGCGGCGAACAGCGGTCATCCCGGCATGCCGATGGGGATGGCCGACGTGGCCACTGTGCTGTGGGGCGAGGTCCTGCGCTTCGATCCCGACGCGCCTGACTGGCCCGACCGTGACCGGTTCGTGCTCTCGGCCGGACATGGGTCCATGCTGATCTACGCGGCGCTTCACCTGGCGGGCTATGCGCACCCGACCCGTGACGAACTGAGCCGCTTCCGTCGGCTCGGCAGTCCGTGTGCCGGTCACCCGGAAAATTTCCTGCTCGACGGTGTCGAGGCGACGACCGGGCCGCTGGGGCAGGGCTTCGCCATGGCGGTCGGAATGGCGATCGCCGAGCGTCATCTCAACGCGCGCTTCGGTGACGAGCTGGTGGATCACCGGACCTGGACGATTGCGGGCGACGGCTGCCTGATGGAGGGGCTGAACCACGAGGCGGTGGGACTGGCGGGGCATCTCGGTCTCGACCGGCTGATCGCGCTGTGGGACGACAATCGGATCACCATTGACGGCCCGACGAGCCTGTCGACGAGCGAGGACGTGCCGGCGCGCTTCGCCGCCGCCGGCTGGCGGACGCTCGCCTGCGACGGCCACGACGAGGACGACATCCGCCGCGCGCTGAACGAAGCGCGCGAGGGCGACGGCCGACCGACGCTGGTGCGCTGTCGAACGGTGATCGGCAAGGGTGCGCCGACGAAGCAGGGCACGGCCGCGACGCACGGCGCTGCGCTGGGGCCGGATGAGATCGCGGGCGCGCGCACCGCGCTCGACTGGCCGCACGAGCCGTTCGTAGTGCCGGAGGAAGTGGTGGCCGCCTGGGCCGCTACCGGGGACCGCGGGCGTGACGCTCATAGAGGGTGGCGGGAGCGTCTTCTAACGGCTGACAAGCGGGACGAATATGAAACCGCTCTCGACAACCCCACTGCTGGGCTCGACCTTGCCGAGTTCAAGCGGTCAGCAGTCGGCGACAGCCCTCAGGCGACGCGCAAATCGTCCGAGGAGGTGCTCAAGCTCGCGACGGAGCAGCTTCCCGCGCTGATCGGCGGCTCGGCGGACCTCACCGGCTCGAACAACACGAAGACCGGCTCGACCGCGCCGCTCACGCGCGACGACTACGCCGGCCGCTACCTCTACTACGGTATCCGCGAGTTCGGGATGGCGTCAGCGATGAACGGCATGGCCCTGCACGGCGGCGTCGTGCCCTATGGCGGCACGTTCCTTGTGTTCTCCGACTATTGCCGCGCCGCCATCCGCCTGTCCGCCCTGCAGGAGCAGCGGGTCGTGTACGTGTTCACGCACGACTCGATCGGCCTGGGCGAGGACGGCCCCACTCACCAGCCGATCGAGCACCTGCAGTCGCTCCGCATGATCCCCAATCTGAACGTCTTCCGCCCGGCGGATGGTGTCGAGACGGCGGAATGCTGGGAGCTGGCGCTGGCCGTGAAAGCCACGCCCTCCATCCTCGCACTGTCTCGCCAGAATCTGCCGCAAGTCCGCACGGAGACCGCGGAAAATCGGTCTG
>JAABUN010004844.1_pt1 | contig 17600 bp, 19 predicted proteins | sample 5559311 | NCBI WGS metagenome assembly JAABUN01 (sample SAMN10711877, study PRJNA513370) | rock metagenome | isolation source: Antarctica rocks | place: Antarctica: Victoria Land, Siegfried Peak sud | reverse complement strand
GTCCGGGCGCGGCTTCTGGCCGCCGTCGGGTTTGCCCGGACGGCCGGGGCGGTGGACCGGGACGCCGATGCGCGGCAGGCATGGGCCGCCGCCTACGCCGACTGGAGCGAGACCGGCCGGGGCGGGCCGGGGCGCTGACCGCCCGCGCCGGCCCGCACGTCCTGCGCCTGGCGCTGGTCTACGCCCTGACCGAGCAAAGCCGGGTGGTGGCCGTCCGGCACCTGCTGGCCGCCCTCGCCGTGTGGGAGTATTGCGAGGCGTCGGTGGCGTACCTGTTCTGGGACGCGACCGGGGACGCGGTCGCCGACGACGCCTTGACGCTCATCCGCCGGTGCCCGGCCGGGGTCACCCGGACCGACCTGTTCGCGTACTTCGCCCGGAACATCACCAGCGCCAGGCTGTCCGCCGCGCTGGGCCGACTGCTCACGCTCGGCCGGGTCCGGCGCGAAGACCGGAACGACACCGGCGGCCGACCCGCCGAGGTGTACTTCCCGGCGGGGGGTGGCCGATGAGTGCCCTGGCCGCCGCACGCCGCCGGCTGGCCGATCTCGCGGCCGTTCGCGTCACGGCCGCCGACGAAGTAAACGAAGAAGACGAACTAACCCCGGCCCCCGGCCCGACCCCGCCGCCGACCGCCCCCCTTAATTCGTCTCCTTCGTTTACTTCGTGCCCGACCCAGGCCGCGGACCTCTCGGTCGACCCGGCGTTCGCGGACTGGTCCGGGTCGTTGGCGTCAGGTCTCTCCGACCGACTATTGAACTCACTCCGGCGACAGGCCGCGGCCGGGGACGCCGACGCGGCCCGGGAGGCGGTCCAACTCGCCGACTACTTGGCCGCGTGTGACCGGGGCGAAATCGAACCCCCCGAACACCCGAACGCGGCCGCGCTGCGGAATTGGAATCGACTCTGCGACGAGCGGGCACAGTCCAAGGAAGAGAAGCCCGGCCCGAAGTCGAAGCCCGCCGGCCGCCCCCGCACCGGAACCCCGCTGCTACCGGCGGACGGTGCATGATCCTAGCTCCGCTCATGACCTCACGCCCCCGGCCGTCACCGGGTACACTCACCCCTTTAACAGAGAGGTAATCCGATGCCGACGCTGTTCCGACCCGAGTGCAAAGCGAAGGTGCCCGCCGGGGCCGCCGTGCTGACCAAGGACGGCGGCCGATTCGTCCGCGTGCCCGACCGCCGCGGCCGACCGGCGCTGTTCCCGCTGACCTCGGACGGACGCTATTACTTGAAACCGGCCGCCAAGTGGTGCGCGGACGTGAGGCACGCCGACGGGCAGCGCCGACGGGTCCGGCTGCACGCCACCAAGGACGTGGCGAACGCCCTGTTGGCGGACCTGATGAAGCAGATCGAAAACGAGAAGGCCGGTTTGGCCGATCCGACCGCCGTCCGACACTCGCACGCCAAGCTTACGGACTTGTTGGCCGCTTATCGGGCGCGGACGGATGCCGCCGGGCGGGCGGAACGGACGGCCGAGTTGACCGTCAGTCGCTGCGGGAAAGTGTTCGCCGGGTGCGGGTGGACGCTGGCCCGACACCTGGACGCGGACGCCGCCGCCGGGTGGCTGGCTGGCCGGCGCGGGGACCGGGCGGCCGGCGGCATCGGGCCGCAGACCTTCAACCACTACGTCGCCGCCCTCAAGGCGTTCGGGAACTGGCTGTTCCAGTCCGGGCGGGCCGCGGCCAACCCGTTCGCCCGACTCCGCAAGCAGAACGCGGCGACCGACGTGCGGCACGACCGGCGGGCGTTTTCGGCCGACGAGTTGGCCGCCTTGGTCGCCGCTGCCCGGTCCGGCCGGTCCGTCCGGGGCGTGAGTGGACTCGACCGGGCGGCGCTGTACCTGACCGCCGCAATGACCGGGTTGCGGGCGTCCGAGTTGGCCAGCCTCACGCCCGAATCGTTCACGCTCGCGGGCGGGCCGCCGACGGTGTCCGTCCGCGCCGCCTACGCCAAGAACCGCCGGGCCGACGCGCTGCCGTTACACCCGGCGCTCGTTCCGGTGCTGGCCGAGTGGCTGGTCGGGAAGCCGGCCGGGGTACCCGCCTGGCCGGGCAAGTGGGCGGCGCACCGGACGGCCGGCAAGACCCTGGCCCGCGACTTGGCCGCCGCCCGCGCCGCGTGGGTCGCCGCCGCCACCGACCCGGGCGACCGGGCGGCCCGTGAGGCGTCCGACTACTTGGCGTACAAAGACGCGGCCGGCCGGTTCGCCGACTTCCACGCCTTGCGTCACACCTACATCTCGAACTTGGTGGCCGCCAACGTGCCGCCGAAGCTCGCGCAGGAACTCACCCGGCACGGGTCGATCGGGCTGACGATGGACCGCTATACCCACACGACCGCCGGCGACCGGGCGGCGGCCGTCGGGAGGCTCACGCTGCCGTCCGGGGTCGGGAACCAGTCCGCGGCGAAAAGCGCAGCAGAAAGCGCAGCAACTTGCGGGGACGAGCGGGGATTGCCAGGGACCGGCGGTGACGGTGTCGAGCGTGCGTACACGCCGAACACGCCCGGGTCGACCACGGCTAAAACCCTGGAAATCGTAGGGTGCGGTGAAGGTTTGGGACGGACGGGGACGCCCAATGAAACGGAGAGGGAGGGATTCGAAGCTACCCTTTTGGGGTTGGCTTCACGTCGCTCTCGCGTCGATTTTTCGCTGGAACGTCTGGAATCACAGTGCTTTTGGCCGGAACCGCACTTCACCCGCATTGTACTCGCCGTGGGTCTGAGTTGGCGATGCTGTCCCCAATTTGTCCCCAGCCGGGCGGAGGGCGGAACGGTTCCTCACCTACCCCAAGCTCTGCCACGGTCCCGGTGCCACCCAGCGCTCGTCAAACGGCCCACCACGTTCCACCGCCCCGGCCACCGGGGAGAGGAAGAGCACCAGCGCGTCCACGACGGCTTGAAGTGCGGTCGTCGCGTCGCCCAGTTTCGACTTCCGGAGGAACCCCTGCCACTGCGCCTGTTTCCCGGCGTCGCCGCCGAATGCCGGCGTCAGCGCGGTGGGGAGGGAGGCGACGGCTGTTTTGCGGTTCGCAAACGTCCGCCGAATTGCGCTCGCCAGGGTCGGCCCGTCGAAGTCGAACTGCCGGGCGAGCAGCCACAGATCATAGAAGTCCTTCATCCGGCTGTTCAGCAGCCCGAGCTTGGTCATTGCCTCGAACTTCTCGGCCACGACCGTCTCGCGGGGGTAGCCCAGGAGGTGCGGGGCCGCAAAGTCGAGCAGCACCGGGTAGTCAGTCATCGTCGCGGCCGGCGTCACCACGTCGCCGAAGCCGACATCGATCTGCATCGACACCCGGGCGTTCTGGAGGGTGACGAGGAACGTGACCCGGACGCCCGAGTAGTCGGCGTCCTCTTTGATGGCCTCCCCGGCGACGCTCCCGACATCGAACACCAGCCCGTCCGCGTCAACCGTCTGGCCGCAGACCTCGGCCATCACCGCCGTCATGGCTTCGACCGCGTTGTCCGTGCGGGCGAGCAGGTCGATGTCCTTCGTCGCCCGGGACGCCGGTGCCCCCCACGCCGTGAACATCAGCGCGCCCTTCAGGACGAACTGGTCCGCGTGCCGCGACCGCGAGAGCCGGTAGAGGAACCGCTCCATCGCGAAGTACTGGAGCACCTCCTGGAACGGCCGGTTGGTCTCTCTCGCCTTGTTGGTCAGCCGCTGGCGGACGGACGCGGGCAGGTTCTTGGTCACAGCAGCGCCTCCAGGTACGGCCGGGCGACCCGGGCCACGCGGCAGACCGCGGCGTAGCGGAGGAGGGCGTCGGCATCGACCCGGCCTTGGCCCTTGTAGCGGCGGACGGCTTCGAGCACGGTGTCGAGGCCGATCTCGTTCCGGTGCTTGAAGCAGTCGGCGAGCGTCTTTTCGCGGCTGTAGACCTTCACGCCCACGCCGTCGAGTTGGTGCGCCTCGATCCCGGCCTCGTACGGGGCGGGGCTGAGGCGGACCACGCGAGTCGGGGGGTAGTCGAGCCGCGGGGGTTCGCTGTTCCGGGGCACGGCGAGCCAGACCTCGTGCGGGACCTGGGTGGTCAGGTCGTGGTAGGCGAGTGCCGAGACGAGGTATACGACCCCGTGCGGCACCCTGGCCGCGACGGTGACGAGGTCGGGGTTTGCGAGCGGGGCGATGTCAACGAGGCGGTAGAGACCGCGGGCGAGGGCTTCGACCTCCCCGGCGTCCCGCATGGAGTAGAGTGTGCGCCGGTGGATGCCGGCGCGGAGGGCGTCGGCCATTCGCAGCACGCCGCCACCGTTTCGGAACGCGGCTCGGGCCTTCTGCACAGGCTCGGGGTACGCGGTTTCGGCGGTCATGTCCAAGATGCCTCCACAAATATTGTTCTGGAGGTATTTTGGACCAAGTGGCGGTGCCTTGTCAACTTGAAACACTCCGACCTGCCCGAGCCGGGGGCGTTCTTGCGGTTTCGGGCGGGCGAGGCCAACTCGCGCGCTCGTCACCGCCCTGAAGTGATCGGCGACCGTTTCCATCCAGTCGTTCTCCGTGATATCCTCGACTCGGAAGCAGGAACCGCGAACAAAACGAAGAGGAAGCACTGACTGAGGTTACAGCCGCGGGTCGGGGAGCAGTCCTTCGTTTCGGACGCGAGTGAGTTCGGTATGGCTGACGATCCACTCGCTCGACGGTCCCCGTCCGCACTTCTTCTTCTCGGCGCGGACGCGGCCGAGCCGGCACCACTCCCGGACGGTGAACTCGGCCCGGTCGAGGGCCTCGGCCACTTCGGCGGTCGTGTACCACTCCTTGATGGCCCGCTGCCCGACGAGCGTGGCGAGGAGGGTCTCGATTTTGTCCAGCCGGGCGATGACATCGTCGGTCTCGGGCTTCATGGTCGTCCCCCACTCTCGCCGCTCTCAGGCGGGCGATTGATTTTGCTAGCATCCCCGTCACCGTCGAGTTCCGGGATGTCGAGATCGAACAGCCCGCGCTCGATGGCGTTTCCGAACACCACCCAGCCGTCCGCCGGCTTCCGGCCGAACAGTTCCAGGTACGGCCCCGGACTCACCCGCTCGATGACTTCTCGCAGCCGCTCCGGCTTCCCGCTGTGCCGGCCGCGGGGTACCTCCCGCCAACTCCGCTCCGTCCGCTCGCGGAACGGCGTCCGCCCGCGCACCCCGAGGAGCAGGAACTCGTGGGCGAGTCGCCAGTAGTTGCCGCAGCCGATGTGCGGCTTCGCCCAGACGAAGCAGCTCTTGTAGGTGAACCCCCACGCGCGGATCACCTCGATGGCGGCGGGCAAGAAGGCGGTCGTCGCCCACAGGTGCAGGTGGGCCTTCGGGGCGAGGAGCGGCTCGATGCCGAGGCCGCAGATGTCGGCGAGCGTCATCGTCCGGTAGTGGTTCTCGGCCGCCCCGCGGGCGGCGGTGTTCTGGTACGCCCACGGCGGGTCGGCGTAGACGGTCCCGAACCGGAGTCCGCGGCGGGCGAGCGCCTCCAAGCTCCGCGTGACGCACCCGGCGAGCGGGTCCGCCGCGGCGGGTATCGGCCCCACTCCGCGGTCCGGCTCAGAGTCGGGCCAGAGGCCCGAGGTCGGCGAAAGTCGTCGTGTCGCGCCAGAGGATTTCATACCCTTGCCCGCACCCGGTCCAGTGCCAGTTCGTGTCGTAGTGATGGATGGTCTCGGCGATGGCCAGGAGGCCCAGGGCCTCCAGCCGCCGCTTGAAGCGGCCCTCCGTGGCGTTGGTCCGGACCCGCGTCCGGAACCGGACTACCGGGGTTCCGCCGGCGTCCGACCCGCCGTCCTCCTGCCGGGTCGTGACTTCGCTGGCGAGGGGCATGGTTACCCCCCAACCCGGTGGGCGGTGCCGTGGCCGGTGACGGGTTCCAGGAGCCGGTCGGCGATCGCCCGGTCCACCGCCTTGGGGGGCGGCGGCACTGGGAGCGGCCCGTTCCGGAGGACCGGCGCAGGGGCGTCCCCGTCGTCGCCCGGCCCGCCTCCGACGGTCACGCAAGACGGGTGCTCGGCCGGCCACGGCGTTGCGGTCCGCGCCCTGTACTCCTCGGCGGTCGTCGGGAACTCGCACTCGACGGTGCCCCACTGGCCGGCGTACTGGGTGAGGCCGCTGTCCGACCGGGCTCGGACGAACCCGCGGAGGGGGTGGGCGCTCACGGCGAGAACCTGGTTCGGGCTGAGGGTGGGGCGGATCGTCTCGCCGACGGTCGCTGTCGCCGACTCGAAGTCGTGCCGCGGATAGGCCCGGCCGAGGGAGAAGGCGTCTTCGGCATCCGGGTCGAGGCCCGGGTGGACGGGCTGCGCCCAGGAGAGGGTGTGAGTCCGGGTCTCTCTGCCGTACTCGACCATCTGCTTGAGGGCCGCGAGCGAACTCGCCTCGAGCGTCATCTTGAAGGTGGTGCAGCTCTCGACGGTGCTGGTGATGTCGTAATCGACGGTCCTGAGCTGGGAGATGTCCTGGTGGCTGAGGATCAGGTAGACGCCCATCGACCGGGCCATCTCCAGGAGGATTTTGACGTTTTCCGCGCACACCTGCTGGAACTCGTCCACGAACACGTACACCGGGACGGTCGGCCGGGAGCGGGAGGCGACCTTCGCGGCGTGCACGAGCGCGTAGAGGGCGAGCTTGCCGACCGACTTCGCGGTCAGTTCCTCTTCGAGGGACGGCAGGCTGAAGTAGACGACCTGCTTGCGGGTGAGCACGTCGGTCATGTCGATCTGGTCCCGCAGCACCTCGGGAGCGACGGTCGGCCGCACGTCCCCGGTCACGTTGAGCGGGCCGACCGAGGCGAGTTGGCGGAGGAGCATCCGCAGGTGTTGGGAGTTCTCCTGGTCGGTGTTGGTGGCGATGTAGCTCCCCGGCTGCTCGGCGTAGCGGGCCAGGTCGGCGAACGACCGGACGTCGCGGAACTTGGTGAGGAAGGCGGTCAGGGTGTCCAGGGTGACGGACTGGAAGAACGACTTGCCGTAGGCGTCTCCGTAGTAAAGCCCGAGGGCGGTGAGCAGGCTCTGGGCGCGGGCGTTCACGCCCCGCGACTGATTCGCGGTCTGCGTGAACGGGTTGAAGGCGAAACTCGCGGCCCCCGGCTGGAGGGTGAACCAGCGGAACGGCAGGCCGGCCCGCTGGGCCTCGGCGAACGCCCCCCAGAACAGGGCGTTGTCCCCCTTCATGTCGATGTAGACGAGGGACGAGTCGGCGTGGGCGGTGAGTTGGAAGGCGAGCGGCGCGAGGCAGAGGCTCGTCTTCCCGCTCCCGGTCCCGCCCATGACGTGGGCGTGGGTCTTCAGCAGAGCCCGGTCGAGGAGCCACGGGGAGCCGTCGAGGAGCGACCGCCCGATGTAGAGGTGCGGGGACCGCAGGCCGTTCAGGAGCCTCTCCACTTTCGCGTCCCACGGCGTCGGCGGGCGTTCGGGCGCGAGCCGGTCCAGCGTCCGCAGGACGTGTGGCGGGTGGACGAGGCGAGTCGGGGTGGTCATGGCGTAGTTTCCTTGGGTGGTGCTGGTGAGGGTAAACTCGCGGGCGGGGCGGCACCTCGGACCCGACCCGCGAGCGCGGGCGAAGTCAGCGGGGCGGAGCGGCGGGCTCGGGTTTCTCGAAGTGGCGGAAGTAGGTCGGCAGCGCGGCCGCCCCGAGAACGACGACCATCGCGTAGAGGAACACCGGCCCGAGCACGGCCGCGACGGCCGCAGTCAGGAAGAGCCGCCCGACGCCGTCGCCGGCCGGGAGGGCCGCGGCGGCCTCGGGCGCGGGCACCTCGGGCGGCAGCCAAACGGGCGGCGGGTTGAACTGACCGTTTCCGAACGCGTTACCGCCCCAGCCGGGGCCGCGTCCCGCGAACCCGTCCTCCGGGAGGCCGAACTGAGGGCCGTGCGGCCAGGGCGGTGCCGGTCGCGCCGCCGGCGGGACCACCTTGTCCGGCACCGCCGCCTTTCCCGGTGCGGCCGCGGCGGGTTTCTCCGGCGGCGTCACGGCCGTCGTCGCGGCAGCGACGAGGACCACCCCCGCCCCGGCGAGCCGCACCGACAGCGGCCGCAGCCACGGGGTGTGGAGCCGGTGGGCGAGGGGGTGGGCGGTCTCCGGGTAGGTGAGGAACACGGCGAGCGCGTCCCAGGCGAGGCGGGGGGCGACAAGGGGGTTCGTGAAGCGGAGGGCGCTCAGGGCCGAACTCGCCCAGGCCCAGCCGACGGGCATGCCGAGGAGGCCGACGCCGAAGATCGCCGCGACCGCCTCCTTGGCCGTTTCGGGGGTCCACCCTTCCGCCGGCCGGAGCAGCCGCAGCATCCCGGCGCCGTGCGACGGGAGGGCGGAGACCAAGCCGTATGAGAGGCCGAAGAGGGCCGAGCCGAGAAGGGCCGTCCGGCCGTCGATCGGGCCGGCCGGACGGCGGGGCGTGCCGCCCGAGGCGGCGGGCGGACTGTCGAACGCCAGCACCCGCTCCAGGCTCGCCGCCGGGTTCGCCCGCGCCCAGGCGGCGTACTCGACGACGACCAAGCCCGCGAACCCGGCGGCGAGGACGCAGGCCAGGACCGGCGGCACGAACCGGGGGCAGGTCTGGCTCACGGCGGCGAAGCCGAGCGAGACGAGCATCGCGGCCGCGGCCACGCACAGGTCACGGGACGGGACCTTCAGCGTCACCGTCTGGTAGGCGGCGGCGAGCGGCCGGTAGAGGCTGCCCAGGACTGAGACGGCGGTGACGAGGATGAGCACGACGCCGACGAACTCGATCCCCCCGCCGCCCCCCAATCCCTTGGCCGGGAGCGAGGAGACGAACACGAGGCCGACCCCGGCGAGGCCGAGGACGAGGAGGAGCGGCAGCCGCTGGAGCAGGTCGTCGAGGCCGAGCCAGCGGGCGACCGCGACGGCGAGGGTCGCGGCGACGGTGACGAGGACGGCCGCCGCGGCGAGGCCGAGCGAGTGCCCGGCCAGCCAGCAGATGCCGCAGTGCAGCGGCAGGCCGAGGAGGGTGAACCCGGTGAGGAGCCGCAGCACCTCCTTCCGCGCGGCCGGTTGGTCGGGGCCGGCCCGGAACACCGGGTAGGGGGAGTCGAACGCCGCCGGGTCGAAGGCGGCCGGGTCGAACGCGGTCGTCTTCCGGGCGGTCCACTTGCGAGACATCACTCACCTCCGTTTCACGAGGAAAAAGTCTTCGAGTTTCGGCTGGGCCTCGACCGCGACGGGCACCCCGAGGGGCTGCTGCTTGCGGGCGAACGCGGCCGCGAGGTTCGCCCGCTTGCCCTCGGTGGCGGTGACGACGTGGACGGCGAGGTGGCCGTCCAGGACGAGCCGCCGGAGGGCCGGGCGGTCGGTGGCGAGCAGCCCCCCCACCCGGCGGCGGACCTTCACCACCAGGCGCGAACTGAGCTTGTCGTGGTCGATCACGAACAGGCCGAGCCGGACCGGACCGGCGGAGGCGTCGGGGAAGAAGTTCTTCGCCGAGTACCCGGGCTGGGTGAGGTCGGGGAACCGGGAGCGGAACTCCCCCTCGGTGAACACGTCGCACCGCCGGCTCGCGCACGCCAGCAGCACCCCGTAGTGTTCGACGAGCGCCTGCGGCCCGAGGGGGGTCGTGGGCCGCCGGACGCCGAGGGCCGCGACCGTCCGGCCGCCGAGGACGAAGTACGGCTCCTGGTCGGCGAGCGGGTGGCGGGCGAGCCACCCGTCCTCCGCCGCCCGGGACAGCACCTTCCGGGCGGCGTCCGGGGAGAGGTCCGGCCAGCGGAGTTGCCGGGCCGTGTCGGCGGTCAGCAGCCCGTAGCGGCGGATGTCCTCGATGAGTTGCCGCGCCCGCTCGGGCAGGGCGGCGAAGTCGGCGTCGGCGGTCACCTGTCACCTCCGTCGGAAACGGTCCAGACCTCGTAGGGCAGGCCGCGGGCGGCGCAGTCGGCGTGAATCTCCCGGAGCCGCTCGCCGTTCGAGGCGGCGTAGGACGAGCCGGCGAACTCGACCGCGAGGCCCGGGGTCGCCGTCGAATCGACTACGACCGCGTCCACCACCTTCTCGCCGTGCCCGCGGGCGTCGGCGACGACCTCCTCGGCCGCCCACGCCCCCGCGAGCAGCGGGTGGTGGAGCGCGAAGTGGGCGTACACCGCCCCCAGCCCGAGGTTGTGCGAGGTAGCTGCGGCCGCCTTGAGCGGGTTCCGGACGGTCCCGCCGTAGTGCCGGGCGGCCCCCTCGGTGGCCGTGTAGAACACCACCCGCCGCGGTTCGAGGGTCTCCCACCGCTTGGCCAGCCGCCACGCCAGGGGGCCGAAGTCCGGCTCCGCCGTCCCCGGGTTCCAGCGGTAGAACAGGGCGACCTCTTTTGAGGCTTGCGCCTGGGCCACATGTCGGGCCAGCAACCCCTCCTCGCACAACTGCCGGAGCCGCCGGGCCAGGTTCTCCCGGCCGGCGTCGGTGTCCGGCCACAGGAGGGTCAGCGTGGTCTCGGCGAGAAGCGGCACCTTGAACAGCAGCGCCAGGACGACCAGCCGGTCGCGGTCGGTGAGGGAGATCATTCGGTTGGCGGCTCCTGGAACTTCCGCGGCCGCCCGGGGCCGCGCCGCGGTTCCTCGGTCGGGGCCGGCGGGCCGTTCACGGCCGGGGCGGCGAGTTGCGGGGTCGGCGGCCCCGCGACGGCGGCCGGGGCCGGCGGGACCGAACCGCCGATGACGGCGCGGAGCGCGCCGGCGGCCTGTTCGTCGCTGAGGCCGGTCGGGCCGTTGCCCGAGACGAGGGCGTCATGCACCCCGGCGAGGAGCGACTCCATCGCCCTCTTGCGGAAGTAAGCCCACAGCCAGTTCATCAGTGTCTCCGGTCAGGGGATGGGAACTCTGGGATCGCGGTCAGCGGCCCGAAATCACTGGGACGAGGAGGTCGCGGACGCGGGGGGCGACTTGGTGCGGCGTCCCCCGGTCGCGGGCGTCCTTCGCCCGGAGGATCTCGCACTCGGCCTCGGCGGTGAGCCGCAGGTATTCCGCCGCCAAGTGGAGGAGGTTATCCCGGCGGGCCTCTTTCGCCCGGTAGAGTCGGAAGTGCCCGTCGGCCATCGCCCGGTGCCACTCCAGCCACTCGACGTCGGGCGTGTCCGGGTGCTCGGCGAGCAGCTTTCGGTGTTCGGCCGCGCGGACTTTGTGCCCCTTCGCGTCCGTGAGGCAGGCCTTCGACTCGGCGTCGAGGGCGACGACGACCCCGCGGGCCTTCTGGAGGTCGGCCTCGGCCCGCTCGATGTCGGTCGGGCCGAGCAGGTAGAGGAGGCCACAGGTGAGCGTGGCCAGTGCAACGGCTGGTGGCAGTGCGGCTTGGAGCTTCCATGCGAGGCTCGGGGCGCGGCCGCGACGTTCGGAAAAATCGGAACCGAACTGGTTACGGGAACACATGGATCACTCCTCGGGTGTTGGGGACGTGCCGCCCCCTTTGGCCGGACCCAAGGGGCACCGGCGTCGGTCGGGATGTCGTCGGTCAGCGGCCGGGGTGCGGTCGCCGGGCAGTGGGACCCGACGGGCGGGTCCGGCACCCGCCCGGCACCTACGGGGTGACGGCGACGGCCGCTTTCCGGGGGAACATGCCGGCTACCAGCCGGAGCCCGCGCCGCAGGCCGTCGAGCGGCATCCTGCGCGTGCGGCGCCCCCGGTCGGCGCGGACCTCGTCGAGTCCTCGGTCCAGAAGGCGGACCGACGCGGCGAGGTCATGAAGGGCGGTGGCGAGGGACTCGACGGCGCTCCTGGTTGCGAACAGGCCCGCTTCGACGCCGCCGAGCCGCTGCTCCAGGCCGTCCGCGTGGCCGCTCGCCTGCGTCGCCGCTTCGGCGAGGACGCTTTCCAGGCCCGCGAATCGGTCTTCGGCTCGCCGGGCGCGGCGTTCCACGACCCGCAGCCCGGTGGCTACGTCCTCGACGGCTACGGCACCGCCTGCGAGAGCCGCCAGCACCACTTCCAGTCGCCCGTCCACGACCCGTTGGTGCTCGGCGAGCCGGTCCGCCTGGGCGTGGTGCTCGGCTTCCAGCCGGCCGAAACACTCGCCCAGTGCGGCCCGATCCGCCGCGAGCCCCTGAACGGCGGCCGCGAGTTGGTCGCTGGCGCCCGCGGCGGTTTCGAGGCGACCGAGCCGCGCGGCATGTCGCGTCAGGGCGGCGGTCGATTGCGTCTCGATCCCCTCCCGCACCCGAACCAGTTCCTCCGCGTGGCCGTCGAGCCTCTGGGCCAGGGCATGGGCGGCGCTCCGGGCCTCGGCCTGCGCGGCGGTCACGTCCTCCGAGAACGTCAAGACCTCCTCGGCGAGACGCTCTTTCTCTGCGGCGAACGCCTGCGCGAAGAAGCCGCTCATCGCCTGGGCGATGATGTCGGCCGCTCCGGGGGCCGCCGGGGCGGGGGGAGTCGGGGCAGCCTTGATCGTCGGCGTCCCGTTCGGGATGGTGTTGCGCGGAACTTGCTTCATGAGCATAGACTCCTCGATCGGGATGAGCGTGACTGGTAACGTGGGCGGGCAGGTGGCCGCGAACTTCTCGAAGTCGTCGTGGGGGCCGATGTGGACGACGCACGCCCGTCCGCCCGTGTCCCGGGCCGTGGCCCGCATCCCCTTCGACAGGTCGAAGTGGTAGAGCGCCGGGTTGTCCCGCCCCACAAGTTTCCGGTAGCGACTGCCGGGTACCGGCCGGCTCAGCACGCGTACGACTCGCCTCTGGTCGCTCGGGGACAGGGCGAGGAACTGCTTCTCGGCCCGGGACGTGATGAGCGCCATCCGCACCCCGTCGCTGAGGGCGGCCCGTCCGGGCGGCGCGGCGTTAGCGGACACAGGGCGTCTCCTTAATGGCGGACAGGAGGGGCGCAGCCCGGCCATTCCGGCCGGCGTCGGCCGGCCCCGATGGCACGGACCTCTCGCCTCCCCACACACCCTGCTAAAGGGTCGAACGGAGAAGATTTTCGCGGAAAAGCGGCACCTATGCATAAGTCCAACGAGAACCGCCATAACAGGGAGGACTGTCCCGGATGGGGGCGCGCAAGACGAGAGAAGAGGCTGGGCGTACGCTTGGTCCCGTCACCGTTCGGGGTGACGAGACGAGGCCGGTAGGCACCGCGAGAGAGGTAGGTTTTTTGTACTCCGGATTTCCCTGCGTCTGGCGGGACGCCGGGTTTCCCCGCCGGGTGGCGGGAGCCGGGGTCGGTCGGGCAGGCACGCGCCTGTCGGGCCGGCCCCGATTTCCGTACCCCCGATGAGGAATTTCACATGCTTCTGCACACCTGGACTCCTGATCTGGTCAAGACCCTGGCGGCGGCCTCGGCGGCGGCCGGCAAGCCGGTGCTGCCCGCGGGCACGCGCGACAATCTGTTGCTGACCGTCCTGACAGTCCCCCTGGGCACCGCGAGCATGGCCGAGTACGCGTCCCTGCTCGCCGAGGTGCTCGGGCGTGAGGCCGCCCCGGCCGACGCCGAGGGCCTGTCGGTGGAGCGGCTCTACCGCGACGGCCCCGCAGCGTTGTCCGACGACGAGTTGGTCCGGCTGGCGTTCAGCCCGTCCACCCTGCGTCGGCTTTGCGAACGCATCAACGACACGAGCTCGGGTACGCAGTTCGGGCGTTGCTGGGACGAAGGCTACGACGATATCGCCTCCCGGCTCCCCCCCGAGTACCTGCACGGGGAGGGCTCGCAGCGGATGATCGACGAGATCATCGCGATCGAGCGCGGGCCGGAGTGACGTAAAGTGGGCCGAACCGGTGGAACACCACGTCCACCAGGTTCACATTTTTTTTAGTACAGGGTTTCCCCTCTCGCCGGTTTCCCCCACCGGCCTTTTCTCGACCCCCGACGCATGACGTTTGAACGGCGAGACCGTAGAATAATTCAGACATATGTGTTTCTCGCCGCTGGCAGACACTCCCTGCCGATCCGTGCGAACCGTGAAATTACCGGACGCAGCCTGGTGGCGACGGTGGTGCCTGCCGAGGCGGTGCGGTGGACGACCTTCAGACTTTTCGCTGGCCGGACGCCTGGACAATCGCGATCCCAGCGGTCGAACGCCGGGTCAGGGCGATTTGTCGACCGTTCGGCGTGCAGGCGTCGGACGCGGACGACCTGACACAGCGCGTCTTGTGCAAAGTGCATCGGGCCACCTTCCTCCCGCGGCCCGGGGAAGACAGGCTCCGCGATTTCGACTCGGTGGGCGAACTCGTGGCTTGGGCGGGGGTGGTGGCGAGGAACATGCTTATCGAAAAGGCGGGGGCGGTTGAGCGCCAGAGGGTGGCCCCCGGCGTCGATCCCGACGCCGTCGCCGGGTCGAGCGGGACGGACCCCGACCTCGAACCCTTAGCGCAATACCTCCAACTCCTCCGCGACCCGGTCGAACGGGAAGTCCTGCGGCTTCGGTTCGAGGGGGACGGGCTGACACTGGAAGCGATCGCCGCGCGGCTCGGCAGGTCGCTCGCGTATGTCCACAAGGTGCTGCACTCGGCGATCAAAAAACTCCGGCGGAGCTTCGGGGAATGAGCGCGACAACACTTCTCGACGACCGGGCGCAGGAGGCCGTTCGCGCTGCCCTGGCGGCCGCCCGCGGCGGCTCGACTGTCCTCCCAAACGAACTCCGGGACGCCCTGGTCCGCACACTCGCCCGGGCACTCGCCGGACCGGCCGCCCTCGCCGAATACCTGGCTATCCTCGAAGCCGAGTCCCAACCCGGCGACACCCCGGCGCGCGGGCGGCGGCCGCCCGAAGGGCTCCCGACCGCCGAGGTGCTGCGGGGCGGGGTTTCGGCGCTCGCCGACGGGGTGCTTCTGGCCGTCGCGACAGGCCCGGAGGCCTTGCGGGGTTTGGAGTCCGACGTGCAGCGGGCGGGCCGGCTCGGCGAGCTCGGCAGGGCGTGGGACGCGGTGTACGACGAGATCGCGGACGACCTCCCGCTGGACTACCTCCGGGGGGATAAGTCGCGGCGGATGGCAGACGAGATCGTCCTCATCGAACGCCCGCCGGACGACGCCCCGCCGAATCCACCACGCCCGGCCCCTCCGCCGGGCATCCGCACGCCGCGGTGGGCCGTCGCCGGGCTCGGCGTCGCCGCGAGTCTCCTCATCGGCTTCGCCCTGGGCACCGTCTGGTCCGGCGGAGCCGGCCGCCACGAGGTCCGACTCGCGAGCGTTGCGGTTCGCGGGGACGCGACGCGGGGGATCGACGACGTTGCCCTCGACGTGACGAGCGCGGCCGACCGGCGGGCGTTCGTGACCGTCGTCGGGCTCGTCCCCGGCCGGAAGACCCCGGGGTATTACTCCCGGCAAGAGAAGGGGTACATCGAGGTGCCGCCCGGCGGGACGGCCGTGATCAAGAACCTGCCGCCCGAGTTCGCGGGGAGCACCGTCCTTCTCGTCGTCTTGACCCCAACCCCGGCCGGCGGGGTGGTCCGCGAGGTCACCCCGCCGGCGGCCACGCCGGAGACGGCGGAGGTGGGCGCGGAGCAGATCCGGAAGGCGTTGGCCGACCTCGGCATCCCGGCGGACGTTCGGGTCGTCCCCTTACCGCCGGCGAAACGCTGACCGCCGCGCCCCGTGCGGGCCGCCGACACCACCGCGGAGACAGTGATGAAGCGGCCGCTACTCGTCGTTCTGCCGTGCGGACTGATCGCCGCCGTGGCGATTCTCGTTGTAGTCGGGGCATTCCGCGGCCGTGGCCCGGACCCGACTACCCCGGCCGCGGACGACAATCGAAAGCCGGGTCCCGACCGGCCGGCCGCTCCCGCGCAGAACACAGTCGCCGCGCAGCCGCCGCACCAACCCTACCCGTTCAAGCGGGTGGTCGTCGTCGCCGTCGGCATCAACCAGTACCCGAGGCTCCGCGGCACGACCGACCTCCGGTACGCCGAGGCCGACGCGGCGGAGGTCGCCGACGTGTTCGAGACACTGTACGGCTTCGAGGTCGTCCGGCTCAGCGGGGAGCGGGCGACGAAGCGGGAGGTCGAACTCATCCTCAAGCGGTACGCCCGGGAACTCGGCGACGAGGACGCCCTGGTCGCCTACTTCGCCGGCCACGGGCAAGTGGTCCCGCTCCCGTCCGGCGAGGAGGCGGGCTACCTGCTCCCGGCCGACGCCGACCTCGACCTCACCGACACCGGCGACCCGGCCCGGTGGGCCGCCCAGGCGCTCGACATGCAACTCCTATCCGACCTCCTCGACGGGGCGAACGCCCGGCACGTCGTGTTCCTGGCCGACGCCTGTTGCAGCGGGTTCCTCACCCGCCGCGGGGCGCTGGAGCGGGCCGACCTGAAAACCTTCCTCCTCGGCGACAAGTCCCGGACGGTCCTCGCCGCGACGACGCGGCGGCAGTCGGCCCGGGAGGACGCGGCGGCGAAGCACGGCTACTTTACCGCCGCCCTCCTCGCCGAGTTGCGGAAAGACGACGCGGCGAGCGTGCTCGACCTGTACGTCCCGGTCATGAAGGGCGTGGCGGCAAAAACGAACGGGGCGATGACGCCGCAGTTCGGCCAGGTCGGGGCCGGGGACGGGATGTTCGTGTTCATCCCGAAATCGGTCCCCCGGTCGCAGGTCGAGGCCGACCTGAACGGCCGGACTCTGGGGGACGCCCCGGCCCGCGGCCTTGCCGCCGTGCAGGCCCGCGCCCGGGAGCGGGCCGGGGCGCGGACGACCTTCGCCGAGGTGGTCGAGGCGTACGAGGCCCCGCCCTACCGCCACTCGGCGACGCCGGAGGAAACGGGCAGGCGGTGGGAGGCGAAGTACGCGCGCTACCAACTGAACGCCGGCCTCGGCGACCCGTGGGCGATGGCCGCCCTGCACTTTTGCTTCGCAAAGGGCCTCGGCACGGAGAAATCGGCCGACCGGGCGTACCACTGGGCGCGGCAGGCCGACCGCTTCAAGTCCCCGGCCGGGGTCGGGCGGTTCCTGCTCGCGCGGTGCTACGAAGCCGGGACCGGGGTCGGGAAAAAGGCGCAGGTGGCCGACCGCCTCTTCCGGGAGGCGGCCGAGGCCGACTTCCCCCTCGCCTTGTCGGCCCGCGGCGAGCGGGTCGCGGGGGCGACCAAACCCGGCCTCGCCGGCGTCCCGTCGGGCGAGCGGGCGGCCGCCGAGAAGGATTTGACGCGGGCGTTCGATGCCGGCGTGACCTCGGCGGGCGTCCCCCTCTCGCGGTTCGCCTTCTACGACCCGAAATCGGACCGGGGCACGATCGCGGCGGCGGTCGCGCGGCTTGAAGCGGCGGCGAAGAAGGATGTCCCCGAGGCGCACCAAGCCCTGTGGGTGGTCTACGCCCGGGACCGGGAGAATTTCCCGAAGAAGGACTCGCTCCGGGCCGAAGAGCATTTGCTCCGGGCGGCGGGTCTCGGCTACGCCTTCTCGCAGCGGGTGCTCGCGATCGAACACTACCGCAAGAAGCCGTACGACGCCCCGCTCTCGGCCCTGCCGCAGAATTACAAGGAGGCGTTCCGCTGGGCCTCCCTCGCGGCCGCCCAGGACGACGGCGGCGGGCATTTCGTCCTGGCCCTCCTCTACCGCGACGGGGACGGCCTGGACGCCGACCTCGACAAGATGAAAGCCCACCTCGAAGAGGCGGGGTCGTGACCTACTTGCGTTGCACGGCTGGGAATGCCAACCACTCGGCTAACGACCACACATGATCGGTCAACCCGGCGGCCATCGCCGGGGTTCTCGGTCGCCACCG
>JAABUN010004843.1_pt1 | contig 17600 bp, 14 predicted proteins | sample 5559311 | NCBI WGS metagenome assembly JAABUN01 (sample SAMN10711877, study PRJNA513370) | rock metagenome | isolation source: Antarctica rocks | place: Antarctica: Victoria Land, Siegfried Peak sud | reverse complement strand
GCGCGGCCGAGGCGAGGGCCCGGCCCCGGCTCTGCGTCCGGGACGACGTGGCGAGGACCCGGTGGGCATCGTCCAACCAGCTCAACGCCGCTGCGCCGGCGCCGATGGCCTGCAGCTCACCGGTCCGGCCGCTGACCAGCTCGCTGACGCGGGTCACGTCGGCCCTGGCCGCGAGAAGTGCTGTCTGGGAACGGAGCTCGAGCTGCCAGGCGACGATGCAGATGAGCGCCGCACCGAGAAGGAGCGCGGCCATGACGGCGCCCACCGTGGGGGCCAGGACCGTCGTGAGGACCACGGTGAGACCGAGGGCCAGGATGGCGGCGACGGCCGGGACGGTGACCCGCACCTGCGCCTCGACGACGTCGGTGAGGTCGTCGACGACGCCGCCGAGGAGGTCGGCCCGGCGTCGCCGACCGAGGCGGGCTGGCGTCAGGGGGACGAGCTGGGCGTAGGTCGCGGCCCGCCGGTTCGCGAGCTCCCCGAGCGCGACGTCGTGGGACCGGAGCCGCTCGGCGTGGCGCAGTCCGGCCCGGGCCATCCCGAAGGCGCGGACCGCGACGATGGCGGTGAGCAGGGTGAGGATGACCGGCCGTTCGCTCGCCCGGACGATGAGCCATCCGGACGTCGTCGTCAGGGCGACTCCGGCCAGGGTCGAGGCGGCGCCGACCAGGGCGGCCACCAGGACCCTCGGCCTGAGGGTCGCAGGCCGCACCGTCATCGCGCGACCTCCGCTCCGATGTCGAGTCGCAGATGCTGGTCGGCCAGGTCGACGAGCTCCGGTCGGTGGCTCACCGCGATGACCACCCGGGTGGCGGCGAGCTCGCGCACGACGGTGTGGATGGTCTCGAGCGAGGCCGGGTCCAGGTGAGCAGTCGGCTCGTCGAGGAGCACGACCGGAGCGCTGGTCAGGGTCGCCCGAGCCAGCGTGAGCCGGGCCCGCTGGCCCGCCGAGAGGCCGAACCCGTCGTCCCCGATGACCGTGTCCAGCCCGGCGGGCAGCCCGGCGACGAACCCCTCCAGGCCGACGAGACGCAGCGCCCCCCACAGGTGGCCCGCCCCGGCGTCGTTGCCCAGGGCGAGGTTGGTCCGGACCGATCCCGGCAGGAGGAACGGCCGCTGGGTCACCAGATGCGTCTCGGCGACGTCCACGGTCCCGAGGTCGGGCGCTCGCAGGCCGGCGACGACCTCGAGCAGCGTCGACTTGCCACACCCCGACGGCCCGGTGAGGACGGCCAGTCCTGGCCCGGCCACGAGGTCGACTCCCGAGAGGACGGGGGTAGCGCTCCCGGGGTAGGTGTACCTCACACCCGACAGGGTCACCCCGCCGACCGACTCCCCCCTGCGTCCGAAGTCACGGTGGTCGCCACCGCCATCCGTTCGGACGCAACGGGCTGGGGTGCCGGCGCCCGGTGTCTCGAGGGCGTCGAGGATCGACCCCAGGGCCGCGGCCCCGTCCGCGGCCGCGTGGAACTCGGCGCCGACCCGTCGGATCGGCCAGTACGCCTCGGGGGCCAGGAGGATCGCGACGAGCGCCGTCTGGAGGCCCACGCCTGCGCCCGACAGCCGGATCCCGACGCTCACGGCCACGAGAGCCACCGAGACTGTCGCGAGCAGCTCGAGCGCGGCCGAGCTGAGGAAGGCCACGCGCAGGGTCGCCATGGTCTCCTGTCGGTGCCGCGCACTGACCGTTCGCACCGTCTCGACCTGTCGCTCCCCTCGCCCATAGCTGACGAGGGTCGGCAGACCCCGGACGACGTCGAGGAAGTGGCCGGAGAGGGCACTCAGAGCCTCCCAGCGACGGAGGGTCGCGTCTTGGGTGGTCCGGCCGATCAGCGCGGCGAAGAGGGGGAGGAGCGGGAGCGTGAGGACGACGATGACCGCGCTCGGCCAGTCGACGACGAGCAGGGCCAGCACGGCCAGCGCCGGGACGGCGGCCCCGTGGACCAGGGCCGGCAGGAAGCGCACCACATACGTCTCGACGCTCGTGCTCCCCTGGGCCGACAAGGTGGTCGCCACCGCCGCGTCGGGCCGCTCCTCGACCGTCGTCGTGAGCCAGAGCCGCAGGAGCCGGCGCCGCAGCTCGCTGGACACCTCGACGCCGGCGCGCGCGGCCACCCGCTCGACCGTCCACCCGAGTCCGGCTCGGACGAGGAAGAGCAGGCCCACCCAGCGGGCGGGGGCCCCGAGGTCCAGGCCCAGGACGACGGCGGTCACCAGCGCCCCGAGGGCGAAGGCCGTCGCCACGGTGGCGACTCCCTGGCCCACGCCGGCCAGCCCGAGCACCACGAGCGGCCGACGGGTCCCGGGCGCGGCGGTGAGGAGCCGGGCGCCGAACGGCTTCATGCCGGGATGTGGTGCACGGAGATCCGCTTCCGGAACACCCAGTAGGTCCATCCCTGGTAGAGGACGACCAGGGGGGTGAAGACGAGGGCGACCACGGTCATGATCTGCAACGTGTATGCCGTGCTGGATGCGTTGCTCGTCGTCAGCGACCAGGCCGGGTCGAGCGTCGAGGGCATGACGTCGGGGAACAGGGTGAGGAACAACGTCGCGACGGCGAGGGCGATCGTGACGAAGGTGCCGACGAAAGCCCACCCTTCCCGGCCGCGAGCGTTGGCCAGGAGGGCGAATACCAGCGCTGTCGCGGCAAGGACGGTGGTCACCCACGATGCCACCGAACCCTGCTGAGCACCGATGATGCCGAGCAGGAGCACCGCGAGAGCTGTGGCGAGGATGCCCACCCGCCTGGCGAGCCGGCGCGCCTCGGCGCGGATCGGGCCGTCGGTCTTGAGGGCCACGAACAACGCGCCGTGGGTGAGGAACAACGTCAGGGTGGTCAGTCCACCGAGGAGGCCGACGGGGTTGAGGAGGGTGAACAGGTTGCCGACGTACTCTTTGTCGGCGTTGATGGGCAGACCGTGGACGACGTTGGTCAGTGCGACGCCCCAGAGGAAGGCCGGCAGGACGGAGCCGATGACGATGGCGAGGTCCCACCGGGCCTTCCACGTCGTCGAGGGGCGCTTGCCGCGGTAGTCGAAGCCGAGGTTGCGGACGATGAGCGCGACGAGGATGAGCAGGAGGGGGAGGTAGAGGCCGCTGAACATCGTGGCATACCAGTGCGGGAACGCGGCGAACGTCGCACCGGCCGCTGTGAGCACCCAGACCTCGTTGCCGTCCCACACCGGTCCGATAGTGGTGAGCAGCACCCGCTTTCGCGTGTCGGTGGCGGCGGCGTCCGGCCCCCGGCCCAGGATCGGGAGGAGCATCCCGACTCCGAAGTCGAAGCCCTCGAGGACGAAGTACCCCGTCCAGAGGACGCCGATGATGAGAAACCAGACCGTGGTGAGCTCCATTGGGTCCTTCCCGTCAGTAGGCGAACACGAGGGGCGCGTCGTCGTCCGACGACGCGATGGTCGGAGGCTCCTCGTACGGCTCGGCGCCCTTGCGGACGTAGGTGAGGAAGAGCTTCACCTCCACGGCCGCCAGCACGCCGTAGAGCAGGGTGAAGACGAGCATCGACGTCAGCACCTCACCCGCCGACACCGAGGGCGAGACCCCGGTCGACGTCGTCATCAGCCCGAAGACGAGCCAGGGCTGGCGACCGGTCTCGGTGAAGACCCACCCGAACGAGTTGCCGACGACCGGCAGCAGCGGCACCCCGACCGCGACCCAGAGCCAGAGCCGCCCCCACCTGCGGGAGGCCCCACCCGGCATACGGCCGCTGCGGGTGAGCCAGAGCACTGCTGCAGCCGCGGCTGCGGCCAGCAGGCCGACCCCGACCATGAGCCGGAAGGTCCAGTAGGTCAACGGGATCGTCGGGGTGTAGGTCGCGTCGGCGACGAGCGGGTTCCCCGACTGCCCGTAGGTCTGGGCATAGGTGGACTTGACCTCGTTGATGCCCTTGACCGGGCCGTTCGGGTTCCCGGTGGCGAGGAAGCTGAGCAGGCTCGGCACGGTGATCGAGAAGCGTTCGCTCTGGCCGTCGAGCGAGCCGATGGTGAGGATCGAGAACGGTGCGTTGCTGCCTGCGCTGTCGTAGAGGGCCTCCGCCGCGGCCATCTTCATCGGCTGGACGTCCGTCATGATCTTGCCCTGGACGTCTCCGCTGAGGGCGACACCGAGGCCGGCGACCAGGGTGAGCACGGCGCCGAGCCGCGTTGCGCGGCGGTACATCCCGGCGTCGTCGCCGACGTCGCGTCGGAGCAGGCGCCAGAGCGCCACACCCATGACCACGCCACCACCGACCAGGTATGCCGCGAAGGCGGTGTGCGGGAACGTCACCAGCTGCACCTTGTTGAGGAGCACGGCGACGAAGTCGGTCAGCTCGGCCCGACCGGTGACGGGGTTGAAGCGGTAGCCGACGGGGTTCTGCATGAAGGAGTTCGCGGCGAGGATGAAGTAGGCCGAGAGCAGCGTCCCGACGTGGACGACCCACATGCACGCGGCATGGAGGCGCTCGGGCAGCTTGCCCCAGCCGAAGATCCACAGGCCCAGGAAGGTCGACTCGAGGAAGAAGGCGAGCAAAGCCTCGATGGCCAGTGGGGCCCCGAAGATGTCCCCGACGAACCGCGAGTAGTCCGACCAGTTCATCCCGAACTGGAACTCCTGGACGATGCCGGTGACCAGGCCGAGCGCAAAGTTGATCGTGAAGAGCTTGCCGAAGAACTTCGCCAGCCGCAGGTCGTCCGGCTCCTTTCGTCGCACCCACCGGGAGTGGTACCACGCGACCACGGCCGAGAGACCGATGGTCACGGGCACGAAGAGGAAGTGGTACACGGTCGTGATGGCGAACTGCCACCGGGCAAGGTCCACGGTGTCCATGAGTGCTGGCTCCTGGCAAGAGACATCTACTACTTTCAGTAGTAGATACTACATGAAGTAGTAGCTGTCCTCGACAGGGCCGTTGGTCCGGGTGCCCGTCAGGCGCCGCCTCGGGGTCGCTCGTCGACGATCCTGCGGGCCTTGCCGGCACTGCGCTCGATCCCACCGGGATCGCGGACCTCGACCCGGCAGCTGGAGCCCACCCGGTCCTTGATCCGCTCCTCCAGCCGCCGGGCCAGCGCGTCCTTGTCCGCCGCGGCCAGCACCTCGTGGCTCTCGGTGAGGATGGTGAGCTCGACCATCCGTGCGGGCTGGGTCAGGACGCACTGGAAGTACGGCGCCAGGAGTGGCTCCGCGAGGACGTGCTCCTCGATCTGCGTCGGGAAGACGTTGACGCCGCGGACGATCATCATGTCGTCGGTGCGGCCGGTCACCTTCGCCATCCGACGGAACCCCGGGTATGCCGTCCCGGGCAGGAGGCGGGTCAGGTCGCGGGTGCGGAAGCGCAGGACGGGCATGGCCCGCTTCGTCAGCGAGGTGAGGACGAGCTCACCCTGCTCACCGTCGGGCAGGACCGCACCCGTCAGGGGGTCGATGACCTCGGGGTAGAAGTGGTCCTCCCAGATGTGCAGGCCGTCCTTGGTGCTCGCGGCTTCCTGGGCGACGCCGGGCCCGATCACCTCGGAGAGCCCGTAGATGTCGACCGCATCCATCGAGGTGCGCTCCTCCACCTCCGTGCGCATCGCCTCGGTCCACGGCTCGGCGCCGAAGATGCCCACCCGAAGTGACGTGTGGCTGGGGTCCACGCCCTGGCGCTCCATCTCGTCGAGCAGGCTGAGGAAGTAGCTCGGCGTGACCATGATGACCCGTGGCCGGAAGTCGGTGATGAGCTGGACCTGACGCTCGGTCATGCCGCCGGAGACCGGCACCACGGTGCACCCGAGCCGTTCGGCTCCGTAGTGCGCACCGAGCCCGCCCGTGAAGAGGCCGTAGCCGTAGGCGACGTGGACGATGTCGCCCGGGCGCCCGCCGGCCGCGTGGATGGAGCGGGCCATGACCTCGGCCCACATCTCGATGTCGCCCCTGGTGTAGCCGACAACGGTGGGACGGCCCGTGGTGCCACTGCTCGCGTGGACCCGGGCGACCTCCTCGCGGGGGACGGCGAACATCCCGAACGGGTAGTTCTCGCGCAGGTCCTCCTTCGTGGTGAAGGGGATCCTCGCGAGGTCGTCCAGGGAACGGATGTCGTCCGGGTGGACGCCGGCTGCGTCGAGCAACCGCCGGTAGTGCGGGACGCCGGCGTGGACCCGCCGCACCGTCTCCCGCAACGACGCCAGCTGCCCCTCTCGCACCCGCTCCGCACTCCAGGTGCGCACCTCGTCGAAGTGGGTGTCGTCCGTGGTGACCATGATCCGCCTCCCTGGCACCCGCAGCTGTGCTGGGGATGAGATGTCTCGGTGAGATATCGCTTTGCCGCAGTATGGCCGAGGGCGCCTGCCCGCAGGCGGCTTGGTGCCATGATGCAGGGTCTACGGCTGGCGACCCCGCACCGGCCACGGATCTTCAGGAGATGTCTCTTGGCTGCTCGTCGCCCCAGGACCATGACGTTCGTTTCCCTCTCGGCCGCTGCGGCGCTCGCCCTCTCCGCCTGTGGGTCCTCCAGCGCAGGCGACTCCCCCGGCGCCGGCTCAGGTGGAGGCAGCACGGCCTCGGCCGGCGGCAGCGGGGTCAAGCTCATCGCCGCCGGCAAGCTCACCGTGTGCACTCACCTGCCCTACGCGCCGTTCCAGTCGAACGACGACCAGGGCAAGACCGTGGGCTTCGACGTGGACATGATGGACCTCGTCGCCAAGAAGCTCGGCGCGAAGCAGGCGGTCATCGACACCCCGTTCGACGGCATCAAGTCCGGCCAGGACCTGGCCACGGGGAAGTGCGACATCGCGGCTGCCGGCATGACCATCAACGACGAGCGGAAGAAGGCCATCCTCTTCTCGCTGCCCTACTTCGACGCGACGCAGGCGCTGCTCGTCAAGAGCGACTCCACCGTGGCGACGCTCGCCGACCTCAAGGGCAAGAAGCTCGGCGCCCAGTCGGCCACGACCGGCCTCGACTACGCCAATGCCCACAAGGCCGAGAACGGCTATGAGATCGTCGAGTATCAGGACCTCGCCACGCAGACCCAGGCGCTCACCACCGGTCAGGTCGCGGGGGCGATCAACGACCTCCCCGTCTGGACCGAGGCGATCAAGGAGAACAAGGGAGCCACCAAGGTGGCCACCCAGTTCGACACCGGCGAGCAGTACGGCTTCGGCATGAAGCTCGGCAACGACCCCCTGAAGAAGGTCGTCGACGACGTCATCACCTCGTCGCAGGCCGACGGCACCTATGCGGCCGTCTACAAGAAGTGGATCGGCACCGAGCCGCCGAAGAAGTAACGGTCGACGAGGTAGCCGAAGAGACGACACGCCTCACGGACCAGCACAGGGGCTGGCGCAGACACGATGTCTGCGCCAGCCTTGCGTCTGATCGGATGCGCGGCGAAAGGGAGCGGATGACCAGCGAGGTGACGGCGACGCCGGCACGGGCCGGGTTGTCGAGACGGCAACGAGCCCGCGCGACGCGCGGCGGTCAGTACGCCATCGGCCTGGTCATCGTCGCGTTCCTGGCGGTCAAGACCGACTGGCCACAGTTCAGCCAGGCGTTCTTCCGGCTGGACATCTTCGCGGTCATGTGGCCCAACGTCCTGCTCGTGGGGATGAAGAACACCCTCATCTTCACGGCCCTGGCGTTCGTCTTCGGCCTGGTCGCGGGACTGCTCATCGCCATGATGAAGCTGTCGACGATCGGGCCGTACCGCTGGTTCGCGAACGCCTACGTCGAGCTCTTCCGCGGGCTGCCCGCCCTCGTCGTCCTCTTCATGGTCGCCTACGGCATTCCCAACGCCTTCCCCGGTTTCGAGTTCCCCGGTGGCATCTACGGGCAGGTGATGGTCGGGCTGGGGCTCACCGCCGCGGCATACATGGCCGAGACGATCCGGGCCGGCATCCAGGCCGTGCCCCGCGGTCAGGTCGAGGCCGCCCGCACCCTGGGCATGGGACCGACGAAGACGATGGCCAACATCGTTCTGCCGCAGGCCTTCCGGATCATCATCCCGCCGCTGACCAACGAGATCATCCTGCTCATCAAGGACTCCTCCCTCGTCTACGTCCTCGGGGTGACCTTCCAGCAGTACGAGCTGACGAAGTTCAGCCAGAACTTCCTCAACAGCAAGGTCAGCCCGACCCCGCTCATCGTCGGCGCCCTCGCCTACCTCGTCATCACCCTCCCGTTGTCCAGCCTCGTCCGGGTGCTCGAGCGCACGTTCGCAAAGGCCAGGTGACCTCGATGACCACCCAGAGCGCCCCGCCTCAGGACAGCTCGCGCACCACCGCGATCTCCGTGCAGAACCTCTCGAAGTCCTTCGGCCGCAACGAGGTCCTCAAGGACATCAGCCTCGAGGTCGCTCCGGCCGAGGTCGTCTGTGTCATCGGGCCCTCGGGGTCGGGCAAGTCCACGCTGCTGCGCTGTGTCGACATGCTCGAGACACCCACGACAGGGCGGATCTTCGTCGGAGCCGACGAGATGACGGATCCGGACGTCGACCTCGACCGGGTGAGGCGCCGGATCGGCATGGTGTTCCAGAGCTTCAACCTCTTCCCGCACCTCACCGTGCTGGCGAACCTCACCATCGCCCAGACCAAGGTCCTCGGTCGCAGCAGGAGCGAGGCCGAGCGGGTGGCCCGGCACAACCTGGAGCGGGTCGGCATGTCGCACAAGGACACGGCCTTCCCCGCCCAGCTGTCCGGCGGTCAGCAGCAGCGCGTCGCGATCGCCCGGTCCCTGTCGATGGACCCCGAGCTGATGCTCTTCGACGAACCCACCTCGGCACTTGACCCCGAGCTCGTCGGTGAGGTCCTCGCCGTGATGAGATCCCTTGCGCGGGAGGGGATGACGATGATGATCGTCACCCACGAGATGGCCTTCGCCCGCGAGGTCGCCGACCGGGTCGTCTTCATGGACGGTGGCTACATCGTCGAGCAGGGCACGGCCGCCGACGTCATCGGCAACCCGCAGCAGGCGCGGACCAGGTCCTTCCTCCACCGGGTCCTCAACCCGCTCGTGATCGAGCCGGACGAGCTCACCGACGAGGGAGTCAGGGACGTCGGCTGAGCTGGAGGCGGAGGAACTCCAGGGCAGCGGGGTAGGCGTCGACCCGGTTTGCCCGCTTGGCCAGGCCGTGCCCCTCGTCCGGATAGACCTTGAGCTCGCACTCGACGCCCTTGTCGTCGAGGGCGGCCTTGATCTGCTCCGCCTCGGACAGGGGCACCCTGGGGTCGTTCGCGCCGTGGATGACGAAGAGCGGCGCCCGCACGTTGTCCAGATATGTGATGGGCGAAGCCTTCTCGAGGAACGCGCGGTCGTGCTCGAGGCTGCCGTACTCCCTCTCCCGGTAAGCACGGCGATACCCCGAGGTGTTCTCGAGGAAGGTCACGAGTGACGAGATCCCGACGATGTCGACCCCGGCCGCCCAGAGATCCGGCTGCATCGAGACGCCAGCCAGCACCATGTAGCCGCCGTACGACCCACCCCAGAGGGCGCTCCGGCCGGGGTCGAGCCCCTGTGACGGCAGCCACGCGTGGAGCGCCGCGAGGTCGGCCACCGAGTCCAGCCGCAGCTCGACGTCGTCGAGGGCGGCCCACCGCTTGCCGTAGCCGATCGAGCCGCGGACGTTCGGCACGAGGACCGTGACGCCGAGTGCGGTCAGCGCCTGGATGAGCGGGTTGAAGATCCTCCTCGCCGCGCTCTCGGGGCCACCATGGATGTGCAGCACGGAGGCGCCATTCAGCGCCGGGTCCCCGCCCGGCGCCGCGGCGTAGACGAAGCAGGGGACCTGTTCGCCATCGTCGGTCGGGACCCGGTGAGACGTCGGGGAGACGAGCTGGTCGCGCAGCGGCTCGGGTATGCCGTCTCGCCCGTCGACGACGACGCTCGCCCTTCCGGTGCTTGCCTCGACGACGTGGAGGGAGCCGGGGTCGGTCGCGGTGGTGACCGAGACGACGAACCGTGAGCTGTCGGCGGCCCAGACGACCTCCGGGACGCCCTGCGCCGGCAGGTCGACCGCACACCGGTGGCGGCCGTCCGCTTCGTGGACGTCGAGCCGGCCGACCCCGTCGTCGAGGGTCACGACAGCGATGGACCGACCGTCGGGAGCGGTCCAGCAGTAGAGGTCGTGCTCGGGGTCCTCGACGAGCGTCGTCCACTGCGCACCGTCGAGGGAGACCCGGACCACGGCCTCGAACTCGCGGTCGTGGTCGGAGGTGAGGATCAGCGCCTCGTCGTCGGCCGCCCAGGCAACGCACTCGTGCCGGGCGAGCTCCTCCGGGTCGGTGAGGTCGGCCCGGCTGGTGGCGCGCGACCCCGCCAGGGAGACGAAGGTGGAGTTCGGCCGCAGGCTGAGGCTGGTCACGGCGACGGACTGCTCGTCGTGCGAGACGACGGTGTCGACGACGTAGCCCCCGGCGTCGTAGACGACCCGTTCCTCGCCGGAACCGAGATCCCGGACGACGACATCCATGTCGATGCCGTTGCGCCGGTTCGTCGTGTAGATGAGCGACGTGGACGTCACGTCGAGCAGGACGTGCATGAAGGCCGGGTCGCGGACCAGCGGCGTCAGGTCATCGAGGGATGCGGCGGACACGCGCCGGCTGGAGAGGTCGAGCAGCGACAGCTGCATCTGCTCGTCGCCGCCGTCGTCGTGCTGGACGATGACGTGGCGCTGCCCCGGGACGTATCGGCCGGTGCACCGTGACGGCAGGTCGGTCAGCGCGGTCCGGCTGCCGTCTGACGCGATCTCGACGAGCTGGAGGCTGCCGAGGTCGTCGTTGCCGGCGAGCACCCGTCCCTCGGCGTCGACGTCGAGGGCGGTCCACACCCGCACGTCGAGCAGCTGACGGACAACGGTCTGCAGGTCGGTCGGTTCGCGGTCAGTGGCCATGCCCTCCAACGTATCCGGTGAGATGGCGCAGCTTGTCGGGGTTGCGCACGACGTGCATCGCCGTGATGCCCCGCGCCTCGACGGTGAGGAAGCCGACCGCGTCGATGACGTCCCCGGCATACATCACCATGGCGATCTCGCCGTTGAGCTCGAGGAGGTCGTAGCGCATGCCGGTCGCGACGTCGGGCTTCGCCAGGACACCGGCGATCCAGCGGACGACCTTGTCGGGCCCGTGGATCGGGCGCAGGGCGGCGCGCCTCTTGCCACCGCCGTCGGTGACGAGGACGACGTCTGGAGCGAGCAGGGCGACGAACCGCTCCACGTCGCCGCGCCCGAGGGAGTCCAGGCACTCCCTGACGACCCGGTCGTGCCGCCCCCGCTCGACCCTCTCGGGCCGCCTGGCATGGACGTGGCTGCGGGCGCGGCTCGCCAGCTGACGGGTGGCGGCCTCCGAACGGTCCAGCGTGGTCGCCACCTCGGCGAAGGTCAGCCCGAAGACGTCATGGAGGACGAAGGCGACCCGCTCCAGCGGTGACAGTGACTCCAGCACGACGAGCATCGCCATGGAGACGGAGTCCGAGAGCTCTGCCTCCGCGGCCGGGTCTCCCGCGGTCGCGACCGGCTCGGGAAGCCAGGGTCCGACGTAGTCCTCGCGCCGGCTTGTCTGTGCCCGCAGCCGGTTCAGGGCCTGGCGGGTCGCTGCAGCGAGGAGGTAGGCCCGCGCGTCACGCACCGCTGACCGGTCGGCCGCAGCCCAGCGCAGCCACGTCTCCTGTACGGCGTCCTCGGCGTCGACCACCCGGCCGAGGACGCGGTAGGCCGCACCGAGGAGCTGCGGCCGCAGCTCCTCGAACCCGCGGGCGAGCTCGTCCGCACTCGTCGTCACCCGGCCTCCCGGACGGCTGCCGGGCATCTGGCCACCGACGGCCGCAGCTCGCACCTGGCCTTGAAGCCCTGGCTCGTCAGGCCGAGGGCCGAGTTGGTCCGGGAGCGCTGGTTCTCGAGCGCGATCATCGCGGTCAGCTCCATCAGCGCGGCGTCGGAGAGATGCTGCCTCAGCTCGGCCACCATCTCGTCAGTGACCTCCAGCGGCGTGGCGGTCATCGCCTCGGCGTAGGCCATGACCAGTCGCTCCACGTCGGTGTAGGCGTCACTGGCGCGCCACCTGGGGATCTCCTCGAGCTTGCGGGGATCCACGCCCTCGTTGTAGGACATCCAGTAGCCGAAGTCCATGCACCAGCTGCACTCGACGGCGCCTGCCGCAGCCAGGACCGCGAGGGACTTGACCGTGTTGTCGAGCGCGTCCCACCTGGCGACGCGGCGCTCGTTCGAGACGTTGGCCATGAGCACCTTGCGGTTGTGCAGCATGGCCATGCCCGGCTCGAGCACGTCGCCGTAGGCGCGCCGGCTCCACCAGGAGGCGAGCCGCAGCAGGATGGTGTTGGGGTGGTCCAGGGGGATGCGGGCAGTGACTGACGTGTCTGACATGACTTCTCCTCGGGTCGGCTGGCTGTCACTGAGGAGACACGCGCCGACCGCAGAGTGTGACATCGGCTCACCGGTGGCCGATCGCGCGCGACCTCCCGCGGAACTCCGCGATCACCGCCCCGTCCGACTCGCGGGTCACCCTCACGTCGGTCACCCCACTGCGCCCGTATGCCGTGCGGCTGACTCCCTCGGCCACGAGGACGTCGCCGAGGCGGGCGGAGGCGACGAAGACGATGTCCGCCCCCGCCGCGACGGTCAGCTCACCGCGCGAGTTGCACACGAGGGCGAAGGTGGAGTCGGCGAGCGTGAAGATGTAGCCACCGTGGGCGATGCCGTGCCCGTTGACCAGGTGATCGCCGACCGGCATCCGCACAACGGCGTGGTCCACCTCGATGGTCAGCGCCTCCATGCCGAGATGTGCCGAGGCGCCGTCGCGCGCCCACATCGTCCTGACGTGGGTCAGGTCGCGCGAGTGGGGCGGCTCGGGTGGTGCGGGCGGCGGACCGTGCCCGCTCTCCGGTGCGGCCGGGAGCCCACCCTCTCGCGGCTCGTCGGTCATCCATGCTCCTGTAGCGCCGGACTCGGGCGGTAGCGGCCTCCCGGAAAGGCCGCGTCGAGCTCGGCCAGCTGCCCGGCGATGACGTCGTGGCCGATCTCCCGGCCCCAGGCGATCGGTCCCCTGGGGTAGTTCGTGCCGAAGGTCATGGCGACGTCGACGTCCTCGGCGCTCGCCTCCCCACGGCGGAGCAGGTCGACGGCCTCGTTGACCAGCATGGCGAGGGTGCGGGCCACGGGGTCGGTCGTGATCGGGCCATCGAGCAGCTCGGCCATGCGTGCCTCGTCAGGCGAGGCGTCGAGCGGGCGTCCGTCGCCGGCATACCGGTAGATGCCCTGGCCGCTCTTGCGGCCGAGGTGGCCGTCGGCGACGAGCTGCTGCTGGATCCGCGTCGGCTCGTAGCGAGGGTCGTGGTCGGTCTGCTGCCACACGCTCGTGCCGACGGCGAGGTTGACGTCCTGCCCGATGAGGTCGGTCAGCTCGAGGGGCCCCATCCGGAAGCCGGCCGCACGGAGGCAGGCGTCGAGCGTGGCCGCGTCAGCGACACCGGCCTCGAGCATCCGCTGTGCCTCGCCGTAGAAGGGCCTGGCCACCCGGTTGACGATGAAGCCGGGGGTGGACGAGCAGCGCACGGGTGTCTTGCCCCACGAGCGCATCATGCCCGTGACGTGGTCGAGGACGGGGCCCGCGCTGACGTCGCTGTGGACGACCTCGACGAGCTTCATCACGGCCGCCGGGTTGAAGAAGTGGAGCCCGACGACGCGCTCCGGGTCTCGGATGGCCGAGGCGATGGCGCCGATGTCGAGACTCGAGGTGTTGGTCGCGAGGATCGTCGTCGCCGGCTGTTGCGCCGCGAGCTCCCCGAACAGCTGCTGCTTGACCTCGAGGTCCTCCTTGACGGCCTCGATGACCAGGCCGCACTCGGGCAGGTCCTCGACGCGCTTCTCGGCGTGGATCCGTCCCAGGGCTGCAGCGGACTCCTCGTCGGTGACCCGGCCCCTGGCGGCGAGCTGCGCGAGTGCGGCCCCGATCCGAGCGCGCGCCGCCTCGGCCGCCCCTTCCGCGGCGTCGACGAGGTGCACCTCGTGCCCCGCCGCAGCGGCGACCTGCGCGATGCCGGAGCCCATGGATCCCGCACCGATGACTGCGACGTGACCGATCGCCTCCATGCCCGACATCCTGCCCCAGTGCCGCGGGCCGTGGGAGTGGGGCTGCGCCGTGTCGCAAGGTGGCATTGTGCCGCACGTGCCAGCTCTGCTCCAGTGAGTGGGGCACCGCATAGTCCGGCAGGTGCCCCGGCCGCCGCCCCTCAGTCGCTCCCGATGAGGATCTCCCCAACCGGCCCAGCAGCACGCAGCCGGACTACAGCCAACCGCGGCGCCGGAAGACGGCGTACAGGCCGATGGCAAGGACGACGATGAGCACAGACGTCGCGACGAAGCCGGCCGGCTTCCCGAAGCCTGGATAGGGCACGTTCTGCCCGAACCAGCCGGTGACCGCGGTCGGGACGGCGATGATCGCGGCCCATCCCGTGAGCTGCTTCATCACGGTGTTGAGCCGGGCGTCCTGCAGGGACAGGTTCGTCTCGAAGACGGTGGTCACCATGTCGCGCAACGACTCCGTCCACTCGGACGCGCGCAGGACGTGGTCATACAGGTCGGAGTACCACCCGTCCAGCTCGTTGCCGTTCGCGCGGTGGTCGGTGCGGTGCCGCAGGATCGCGTTGACCACCTCGCGCATCGGCAGGACGACCCGGCGCAGCTCCACGAGCTCCTTGCGCACCCGGTAGGTGTTCTGCTGGATCTCGCGGGTCCGTGCCTGCTCGTCGAACAGCCCGTCCTCGAGGGACTCGATCGCATCGTCGAGCTGCTGGATCGTCTCGAAGTGGCCGTCGACGATGACGTCGAGCAGGCCGTGCAGCAGTGCGGCCGGGCCCAGTGCGAGCAGGTCGGCGTTCTCCTCCCAGCGCTCCGTGACCTCGTCGAAGTCGAAGTCGGGATTGCTTCGAACCGTGACCATGGCCCGCGGCATGAGGAAGGCAGACACCCGGGTGGTCCGCAGCCGGGACAGGAGTGGGTCGGCATCCACACTCTCCAGGCGGGTGGCGTATGCCGTGACGAAGGTGTGCGTCTTGTATCGCATCACCTTGGGTCGCTCTCCCTGGGCAACCGCGTCCTCGACGGCATGCCGGTCCAGGGACAGCTCCTCGGCGAGCGCGTTGAGCCGGCCGTGGTCGGGCTCGCAGAGGTCCACCCATACCAGCGCTGTCTCGTCATCGAGGAAGTCCGAGAGCTGCTCGAGGGGGAAGTCGTCCTGCTCGAGCTTGCCCTCACGCCAGAGGCGGGTGCGCGCCTTGTTCGTCGTCACGAGTGCAGTGTGGCCCGTCCTGCTGGATGGCGTCGTCGGGACTGGCCAGACCACGAGCCGCCGGTGCCTCTCGCGGCTACGATCGGGGCGTGACGACTCTGGCAACGACGCCCACCCATCCGCTCGTGACCAAGCACGCCGAGGTCCTCGACCAGGCCCGCGCCGCGCTTGCCTCCCGAAGCTGGTTCTCGCGCTACCCCGAGTCCCCGTCGCCTCGCGTCTACGGTGAGACGGCAGCGGCCGAGGGGCTCACGGCATACGAGGCGCACCTGGGTAAGCCATATGCCGGGCTGGAGGACCAGCCGGGCACGGGCACCTTCGTGGGCTCCGAGGTCTCCCCCTACGGGCCGGAGCTGGGGGTGGAGTACCCCCAGCTGGACGTCGACGCCGCCATCGCCGCCGCGATCATCGCGATCCCGCCATGGCGCGACGCGGGGGCGCTGCTGCGCGCCGCGATCTGCGTCGAGATCGTCGACCAGATCAACACACGCTCGTTCGAGATCGCGAACTCGGTGATGCACACGTCCGGGCAGCCGTTCGTCATGTCGTTCCAGGCGGCCGGCCCGCACGCGCAGGAGCGGGCCCTCGAGGCGATCGTCGCGGGACTCGTCGAGCAGGAGCGGATCCCCGCCTCCGTCGTGTGGGAGAAGCCGGCGAAGGACGCGCCGATCCGGATGCAGAAGGACTACCGCATCGTGCCGCGGGGGATCGGCCTGGTCATCGGCTGCAACACGTTCCCGACCTGGAACTCCTATCCCGGCCTCTTCGCCTCGCTCGTCACGGGCAACCCGGTCATCGTCAAGCCACACCCGCGGGGCATCCTGCCCTTGGCCATCACCGTGGAGGTCGCGCGGCAGGTCCTGTCCGACAACGGTTTCGACGCGGCGCTCGTCCAGCTGGCTCCGGAGTCGGACCTCGAGGAGGGCACCGAAGGTCTCGCCTCCGTCCTGACGGAGCGTCCGGAGATCGCCATCATCGACTACACCGGAGGCCCGGGGTTCGGTGAGTGGCTCGAGCGCCAGGGCGCCGCCCTCGGCAAGCTCGTCTACACCGAGAAAGCCGGCCTCAACACCGTCGTCGTCGACTCCACGGACGACCTTCGCGGCACACTTGGCAACCTCGCCTTCTCGCTGTCGCTCTACTCCGGGCAGATGTGCACCACCCCGCAGAACGTCTACGTCCCGGCGGAGGGGATCGAGACCGACGAGGGGCACGTGTCGTTCGACGACTTCGGGGCTCGGCTCGCCGCAGCCGTGGGCAAGCTCACCGGCGACGACGCCCGAGCGGTGGAGCTCCTCGGGGCGACCGTCAACGACCAGGTGCGGGCCAACGCCGCCGGCCTCGAGGAGCTGGCCGACCGCTCGGGCGGCACGGTGGTGCTGGACTCGCGCCGGGTGAGCCACCCGGCATACCCGGATGCCGTGGTGCAGGCGCCCGGCCTCATCGCCCTCGATGTCTCCCGCGAGGACACCTACACCCAGGAGTGCTTCGGCCCGGTGACCTTCCTGATCAGGACCGTCTCGACCGAGCAGTCCCTGGCGCAGTTCGCCGACACGGTCCGCGAGCACGGTGCGATAACTGCCGCGGTCTACTCGACCTCCGAGGACGTGCTGGACGCGGCACGTGACGCGGCGGCCGACGCCGGGGTGGCGTTGTCGGAGAACCTCACCGGCCCCGTGCTCGTCAACCAGACGGCCGCCTTCTCGGACTACCACGGCACCGGCGCCAACCCGGCGGCCAACTCGGCCTACGTCGACGCCGCGTTCGTCGCGAACCGGTTCCGGGTCGTGACGAGCCGCCGTCACGTCTGACCCGGTCCGTCACCCGCCTTGGGGCAGGAGGACCCGGACTTTGGGCAGCGGACTGATCGATGCGGGGCCGAGGCTGGCCCGGCGGGGGGAGATGTCGAGCGGCCGGGCGCTGCGGGGGCGGTCGAGCGAGATCGCCCGCACCTCGAACTCCTGGATCCGGGCAGCCTCGTGCGGCTCGGCCTCCGCGTCCTAGACACTGACGCAGGCGCGGGTCTGGCTGCTCATCGCGGGGTCAGGCGCTGTCCACGGCGTGTACCGAGCCAGCGACCGTCGTCGACGACCAGGTGCCCACCTTGCATCACCCAGGCCAGTCCCGTCGGGGGATGGACCGGGTCGCGGTAGTCGCACCGGTCGGTGACCTTAGCCGCGCTGAACGCCACGAGGTCCGCTACGGCACCGGGCTTGATGAGGCCGCGCTCCTTCATCCCAAAAGTAGCCGCCGGCAACCCGGTCATCTTGTACACCGCGGTAGCTAGGTCCAGCGTTGCGCGTTCGCGCGAATAGCGGCCGAGGATTCGGGGGA
>JAABUN010004842.1_pt1 | contig 17601 bp, 15 predicted proteins | sample 5559311 | NCBI WGS metagenome assembly JAABUN01 (sample SAMN10711877, study PRJNA513370) | rock metagenome | isolation source: Antarctica rocks | place: Antarctica: Victoria Land, Siegfried Peak sud | reverse complement strand
GTGGCGGCGGTGATCGTCACCGGCTCGAGAGCCATCCCACAGATCGGGCACGGCCCCGGATCGGGCCGCCGGATCTCTGGATGCATCGGGCACGTCCACTCCTCGACCTCACCGGCGGGAGGGCTGGTCGCCGCCCGGTGGCTCGTTGGGTCGTGATCGTGGCCATGGCCGGCGTGGAGATCCAGGTAGGTCCTAGGGCTGGCCTCGAACTTCGCCTGGCAGTGCCCGGAGCAGAAGTAGTACGTCTGACCGTCGTGCTCGAAGCGGTACCCGCTGGTGGCCGGGTCCACGTCCATGCCGCAGACCGGGTCCTGCACGACCAGGTCCGCCTGTGACGTCGGCTGTTCGGTGTGGCTGCTCATAGTCGAACTATACCCCCTAGGGGTATTGGGTCAAGGGTGAGGACGAAGTAGGCCCGTCTCAGCCTGGGGGCCAGCCGGGGTCAGGCTCGCGCGGAGCCCCCACCCTTTCGCCGCCCCGCAGGGCTACAGGTTGGCGAGGAGCTTCCTCATGGTGGAGATCTCCTGCTGCTGGCTGCTCACGACGTTGGTGGCCAAAGCGACAGCGTCAGCGTTCTTGCCGTCCTTGATCTCGGCCTGGGCCATAGTGATGGCGCCTTGGTGGTGTTTGGTCATCATCTCCAGATACATCTTCTCCGCGGCGGCTCCGTCGGCCTGGTCGAACTTCTTCATCTCGGCGTCGCTGGCCATGCCGTCGTCGGTGCCGCCGTGGTTCATCCCGCCCATGCCGCCGCCCATGTCTTGGCCCCAGGCTTTCAGCCAGCCCTGCATGGTGGTGATTTCGGGCCGCTGGGCGGCTTCGATCTGCTTCGCCAACGTGGTGGTCTCGGCGCTGATTCCTGTCTTCTTCACCAGGGTGTCGCTCATGGCGACAGCCTGCTGGTGATGGGGGATCATCATCTGCGCGAACGTGACGTCGGCGGTGTTGAACTGTTCGACCGTGCTCTCACTCGGGTTGGCCGACGCCATCTGGGATGGCATCTGCGACATCTGCGGTGAGGCAGAGCTGCCGGGGTTCATGCCGCCCATCCCGCCGGCGTCGTTGCTGCCGCACCCGGCGAGGCCCAGTGTCGTCCCTAGGGCGAGCGCGGTCAGGGTGGCTGTCAGGATATGTTTCTTCATCATTGGTGGTCTCTTCTCGTGTGCAATGTGTGGGATTCCCCGTGAAGGTCCGAACAGGTCATGGCTCGGCCGTAGGGCCTAGCCAGAACATCGTTCGGAACAATGGCGGCGACTGCACGGGTCGGATCAGGTACGGAGCACGGACAGCTCGGCCAGCGACAGCGCCGGCACCCGTCGACCAAGAGAGGTCCCCACGGTGGCCGGGCGCCACAGCATCTGGGGTGGAAGGTGCCGCACCCGTGGGGGCGCCAGCCACCAGCGGAGGACCAGCAGGGTCAGGGCCAGCAGGCAGGCGCCGAGCGCCATGCCATGACCGGCGCAACCCGGACAGTTGTCAGTGGGGGACCCGTCCGGGTCGTCGTTCTGCATGCTGGTCGCGCCGTAGCCCATGTGCAGCGCGTAGCCGGGGTGGTCGTGCCCCTCCGCCGTCGTCGGTTGTGCATCCGAATGTTGGTGCGCGCCAGCTAGGGGTGGTGTCGCGAACGTGTGACCGAGAGATAGCTGGTGCATCCCGACAACGCTGAGCACGACCACGCCCATAACCGTGGCGAGCAGAGCACGAGTCAGGCCGCCAGCACGCAGCATTCCGGGCAGTCGGAAGAGAGCACCGCGCTTGCGCAACGTCGTCACATCCCGCCCTTTCCGCTCACACGACCGGTTAACACCTTCAAGGCCTACTGGGCAACACCTCGGGTGGTCGCCCCGGTGTCGCCACTTTCATTTCTAGACTACCCCCCTAGGGTATAATTGCTTCGACGAGATGCCCGAACAGCAAAGAGGGAGCCCATGGACGAGGTCAGCAGCCCACACGGCTACATCCACAACAAGGACGACTACCTGAAACGGCTTCGTCGCATCGAAGGTCAGGCTCGGGGTCTCCAGCGGATGGTCGAGGAGGAGCAGTACTGCATCGACATCCTCACCCAGGTGTCGGCGATGACCAAGGCTCTCCAGTCGGTCTCCCTGGGCCTGCTCGATGAGCACCTGAACCACTGTGTGGTCGACGCGGTCGCGGCCGGTGGCGACGAGGCCGACGCGAAGCTGAAGGAGGCCTCCGCCGCCATCGCCCGTCTCGTCCGGTCCTAGATTCACCGCCTCGAGCTCTGGGAGGCAGCACAAAGATGAGCGGGCGCTCGGAAACTATTGACCAGGGGGGCTCTCGTGGTTGTGGGCTCCCACTGGGCTGACGTGCACGGTGGCGGCGGTCAGTCGGCGGACCCCGGCGAGTAGGTCGTCCTCGGCGTGGTGGGCCAGGTCGTGGGCCTCGGTGATGGTGAGACTGGGATCGGCGGTGATGTCGGCCTCGGCGCGCAGGGTGTGCCCGATCCGGCGGATCCGCAGCTCGCGGATCTCCCGTACGCCTTCGACCGTGGCGATCGCCGCAGTGGCCTGGTCGACCAAGGCGGGGTCGACGGCGTCCATCAGTCGGGCCCCGACCTGCTTCACCGCCGACCGGAGAACCCCCAGAATGGCCACAGTGGTCAGCAGCCCCACGACCGGGTCGGCCCACGGCAGACCTAGTGCCACTCCGCCCGCTCCCAGCAGCACCGCCAGGCTGGTGAAGCCGTCGGTCCGAGCGTTCAGCCCGTCCGCGATCAGCGCCGCTGAGCCGATCTGACGCCCGACACGGATGCGGTAGCGGGCCACCAGCTCGTTGCCGAGGAACCCGACCAGCCCAGGTCCTCGGCCCGGCCGTAGCCGTAGGTGTACCGCTTGTTCGCTGGTCGACGGGCCAACGTGAAAGCGACCAACAACGGCACTGCCGTCAACGCGTCGGCCACGTTGTGCAGGGTGTCACCCAACAACGCCACCGACCCCGACAGCACGACCCCAACCGCTTGCAGCACAGCAGTGACCCCGAGGCCGATCAGGCTGATCAGGCTGATGAACAACGCCCGCCGACCGGCAGCATTGGCCTCCAAGGCGTCGTCGATCTGATCGGGAGCGTCATGGGAATGACCACCCACCAGCTCCGACAGTCCATGGCGAACCCGGCCGACTACCCCGGCGGGTTGCTCGTGGCCGTGACCCCCATCATCGTGATGCTGGCCGCCAACCCCATGATCGTGACGGTGGTCAGGCGAGGAACCCTGACTATGCAGGTCGTGGTCGTGCTGGCGGAGCGCGTGCGTCATCGGTGTCCAGTTCCGCGGGAGAACGACGCCGACGTCACCTCTCTCGCCGAGACGGCGGGATGACGACCCACCGTGGCCAGCCAGCACCTGTCCAAGCTTCGCTTCGCCGGCCTGGTCGAAGGAACCCGAGACGGACGCCGGGTCATCTACCGCCTCCGAGGCGTACACGTCCGCAACCTGCTCGCTGAGGCACTGTTCCACGCCGACCACCAAGTCAGCGGTCTGCCCGTCCACGACTGATGATCACCGCGTCGAGTCGGTGTTCGGCGTCGCCCAACAGCCTGCGCCTCCCGCCATTCTGATCCGGAACCGGTGACGATCCCGGCGCTGTAAAGGCGGTGGGCAGGAGCGAACTTGTATCGATCGTGGTCGGCGGTTCGGGGGTAAGCGCGCGAGAGAGAGGAAGAAGAATCAAAGGCGGGGAGCGCAACAGCAGAAGGGCGAGCAGCAGGCGGAGAGAGAATGGGGCCTTGTTCGCTGTCGGAGAACGTCGGGAAGAGACCAGACCCCCGGAGCATTGAGCCTATGTCGCTCAACGTGTCGAGCGGCCACGAACTGGAGGCTCACCGATGTCGACAACCCGTCTTCCCGTACTTTTCCTCACCGACCTCGTCGTCCTGCCCGGCATGGTCGTCCCCATCGAGCTGGACGACGCTGCCCGGGCGGCCGTCGATGCGGCCCGCTCCCACAGCGACGGCAACCTGCTGGTCGCCCCCCGGCTCGAGGACCGCTATGCCTCGTACGGGGTAGAGGCCTCGATCGTCCAAATGGGCCGGCTGCAGAGCGGTGAGCCGGCCGCGGTGCTCAAGGCCGACCGGCGCGTACGGATCGGCGCCGGCGTATCGGGCCCGGGCACGGCCCTCTGGGTCGAAGCCGAGGAGCTCGACCCCAACATCGAGACCGACGAGATCCGGACGCTGGCCGCCGAGTACAAGTCCCTGGTCATCGCCACCCTGCAGCGCCGCGACGCCTGGCAGGTCATCGACACGGTCAACAAGGTCACCGACCCCTCCGCCCTCACGGATCTGGCGGGCTACGCCTCGTGGCTGTCCGACGAGCAGAAGCGGGAGCTGCTGGAGACCCCGTACGTCCTCGACCGCCTGAAGGTGTTGATCACCTGGGCCAAGGACCACCTCGCCGAGACCGAGGTCAACGACAAGATCGCCGACGACGTGCGCGAAGGCATGGAGAAGAGCCAGCGCGAGTTCCTGCTGCGCCAGCAGCTCAACGCCATCCGCAAGGAGCTGGGCGAGGACGAGCCGGAGGGTGCCCAGGACTACCGCACCCGCGTCGACGCGGCCGACCTGCCCGAGGACATCCGGAAGGCCGCCCTGCGTGAGGTGGCCAAGCTCGAACGCGGCAGTGACCAGAGCCCCGAGGCCGGCTACCTGCGCACCTGGCTGGACACCGTCCTCGACCTGCCCTGGAACGAGCGGACCGCCGACAACGTGGACATCGACGCCGCCCGGGAGGTGCTGGACGCCGACCACCACGGGCTGGAGGACGTCAAGGACCGGATCGTGGAGTACCTCGCCATCCGGGCCCGGCGCTCGTCCCGCGGCCTGGAGGTCGTCGGCGGTCGTGGTTCGGGTGCCGTGATGGCCCTGGTCGGACCGCCCGGGGTGGGCAAGACCTCCCTCGGCGAGTCCGTGGCCCGGGCCCTAGGGCGGAAGTTTGTCCGGGTGGCCCTGGGTGGCGTACGCGACGAGGCCGAGATCCGCGGTCACCGTCGGACCTACGTCGGGGCCCTCCCGGGCCGGATCGTGCGGGCCATCACCGAGGCGGGCTCGATGAACCCAGTGGTGCTGCTCGACGAGATCGACAAGGTGGGCTCGGACTACCGGGGTGACCCCGCGGCGGCTCTGCTCGAGGTGCTGGACCCAGCGCAGAACCACACGTTCCGCGACCACTACCTCGAGGTCGACCTCGACCTGTCCGACGTCCTGTTCCTGGCCACGGCCAACGTGATCGAGACGATCCCGCAGGCCCTGCTGGACCGGATGGAGCTGGTCACCCTCGACGGTTACACCGAGGACGACAAGATCGCCATCGCTCGGGACTTCCTGCTCCCCCGTCAGCTGGAGCGTGCAGCCCTGACCACCGAGGAGGTGGAGATCGACGACAGCGCCTTGCGGGAGATCGCTGCGCAAGGCGGCGACCAAGCTGTCCCGGGTCACCGATCCCGAGCCCCTCGTGATCACCGCCGCGAATCTGCGCGACTACCTCGGTCGGCCCCGCTTCACCCCGGAGGCCCACGAGCGGACCTCGGTTCCCGGGGTGGCCACCGGCCTGGCCGTCACGGGCCTGGGTGGGGACGTGCTGTTCATCGAGGCGAGCGCCGGCCCTTCGACGGGTGCTGGGAACGGCGCAGGCCTTTCGACGGGCTCAGGGAGCGGCGGGCGACTGACCCTGACGGGTCAGCTGGGAGACGTGATGAAGGAGTCGGCCCAGATCGCTCTGTCCTACGTACGGGCGCACGCGGCCGAGCTGGGGATCACCGACCCGTCGGTGCTGGACCGGGACATCCACATCCACGTCCCGGCCGGCGCCGTGCCCAAGGACGGACCGTCCGCCGGGGTCACCATGGTCACGGCGCTGGTCTCGATGGCCGTCGGTCGCCCGGTGCGCTCGGACGTCGGGATGACCGGTGAGGTCACCTTGAACGGGAGGGTGCTGCCCATCGGAGGCCTGAAGCAGAAGCTGCTGGCGGCTCAGCGGGCCGGTCTGACCACGGTCTTCGCGCCCAAGCGCAACGAGCCCGACCTGGACGAGGTGCCGGCCGACGTCCTGGAAACGATCGACGTCCGACTGACCACCGATGTAGCCGACCTGATCGCCGAGGCGATCGAACCGGTCTCGCAGTCGGTGACCCAGGCCGCCTGACCGCTGGACATAGTGCCGAGCAAACGCCGGTCGTCCCTCAGGGGGCGGCCGGCGGCTTGCCGTCGGTGATGCCCGATGGCGCCTGGTCGACGTCATCAGCCTCCATCGCCGCGGGAGCCTCGGCCGGTGCGTTCCGGGACTTCATCAGGCTGGCCACGGTGGTGATGGCCAGGGTCCCGACGATGACCAGCAGGGAGAGCCAAATGGGAATCTCGCCCCCGAAGGGCGCCCAGTCGGCCAGGTGGTATTCGTGCATCGCGTGCAGGACCAGCTTGATTCCGATGAAGGCCAGGATGACCGATAGGCCGAGGGACAGGTAGATGAGCTTTTTCAGCAGCCCGCCGATCAGGAAGTACAGCTGGCGTAGACCCATCAGAGCGAACACGTTGGCCGTGAAGACGAGGTAGGGCTCCTGGGTCAGACCGTAGATCGCGGGGATCGAGTCCAGGGCGAACAGCAGGTCCGTGCTGCCCAGGGCGACGATGACGAAGAACATCGGGGTGATGAACCGCTTCCCGTTCTCCATCACGGTCAGCTTGGTCCCCCGAAAGTCCTCGGTGGCGTTGAACCGGCGGCGGACCAGGCGCATCAGCGGGTTGTCGGGGGTCTCCTCGTCATCGTCGTGGGACCGGTAGTCGAGGAAGAGCTTGACGGCGGTGTAGACGAGGAAGGCGCCGAAGATGAAGAAGACCCAGGCGAAGCGGTCGATCGCGGCGGCGCCGACGGCGATGAAGACCCCGCGGAAGATCAGGGCCAGGATGATGCCCACCAGCAGCGCGAACTGCTGCAGCTTCCGGGGCACCTTCAGCTTGGTCATGATGATCAAAAAGATGAAGAGGTTGTCGACCGACAGGCTGTATTCGGTGATCCAGCCGGCGAAGAACTCCCCGGCGTACTGACCACCCGACACGAACCAGATCCCGAGCCCGAACAGCACCGCCAGCCCGACGAAGAAGACGATCGCGGTGGTGGCTTCCTTGGTGGACGGCTCGTGCGGCCGCCGGCCGATGACGAAGACGTCGATGGCCAGGATGGTCACCATCACCACAATCGTGATAGCCCAGGCGTAGGGGTGGACGTTCATCAGGCGGTGCCCTTCCGAGACAGGTGCAGGGGGTCGATGCGGTCTCGGAGGTCTCTTCCGCCAAACTTCTGGCCGGGGCACCGGGCAGGCCCCGAGGAGAATTGCTCCCGCTCAGGACGGACCGTGATGACGATGCCGACGCGAAGGAATACTCCCCTCCGCACAGAAGTATGACAGGACAGAACCCCTGGGCACGATTCGAGAGAGCCGCACCCGGCCTAGCGCCGTGTCAGCGGTTGGCCTCCACCATCTGCCGGAGCTCCTTCTTCAGCTCCGAGATCTCGTCCCGCAACCGCGCCGCCACCTCGAACTGCAGGTCGGCGGCCGCGACGTGCATCTGGGTGGCCAGCTCCTGCACCAGATCGGCGAGCTCGCCCGCCGGCATCCCCGCGACGTTGCGGGTGTGCGCCCCGGCGTCCTTGCGACCCAGGGCCGGCACGGGTGACTTGCCCTTGCCCCGCTGGGCCCCCCGCAGCAGATCCTCGGTGTCCGCGTCCTCGCGGGCCAGCATCTCGGTGATGTCGGCGATCTTCTTCTGCAGCGGCTGCGGGTCGATGCCGTTGGCCAGGTTGTAGGCGACCTGCTTCTCCCGCCGTCGGTTGGTCTCGTCGATGGCCTGCGCCATCGAGTCGGTGATCTTGTCGGCATACATGTGCACCTCGCCCGACACGTTACGAGCGGCACGCCCGATGGTCTGGATGAGGCTCTTCGCACTGCGCAGGAACCCCTCCTTGTCCGCGTCCAGGATCGACACCAGCGACACCTCGGGCAGGTCGAGACCCTCGCGCAGCAGGTTGATGCCGACCAGCACGTCGTACTCCCCCATCCGAAGCTCGCGGAGCAGCTGGATGCGTTGCAGGGTGTCGACCTCGGAGTGCAGATACCGGGTCCGTACGCCGTTCTCCAGCAGGTAGTCGGTCAGGTCCTCCGACATCTTCTTGGTCAGGGTGGTCACCAGCACCCGCTCGTTGCGCTCGGCCCGCGCCCGGATCTCCCCGATCAGGTCGTCGATCTGACCGTGGGTCGGTTTCACGATGACCTCGGGGTCGATCAGCCCGGTCGGCCGGATGAGCTGCTCGACGTAGCCATCGGACTTGGCCAGCTCGTAATTGCCGGGCGTCGCCGAGAGGTAGACCGTCTGCCCGATCCGCTCCACGAACTCCTCGAAGCGCAGTGGGCGGTTGTCCATCGCGCTGGGCAGCCGGAAGCCGTGGTCGACCAGGGTCCGCTTGCGGGACATGTCGCCCTCGTACATCCCGCCGATCTGCGGCACCGTGACGTGGGACTCGTCGATGACGAGCAGGAAGTCCTCGGGGAAGTAGTCCAGCAGGGTGTTTGGCGGGGTGCCCGGGCCACGGCCGTCCATGTGGCGCGAGTAGTTCTCGATCCCCGAACAGGTGCCGATCTGCCGCATCATCTCGATGTCGTAGCTGGTTCGCATCCGCAGCCGCTGGGACTCGAGCATCTTGCCCTGCCGGTCCAGCTCGGCCAGCCGGTCGGCCAGCTCGAGCTCGATGCCGTTGATGGCGGACTCCATCCGCTCCGGACCGGCGACGTAGTGGCTGGCCGGGAACAGGTAGATCTCCTCGTCCTCGGTCACCACCTCGCCGGTGAGCGGGTGCAACGTGCTGAGCTTCTCCACCTCGTCACCGAAGAACTCCACCCGGACGGCGAGCTCCTCGTACATCGGGAAGACCTCCAAGGTGTCTCCCCGGACCCGGAAGGTCCCCCGCGTGCCCGCGAGGTCGTTTCGGGCGTACTGGATGCCGACGAGCCGACGGAGCAGGGCGTCGCGCTCGATCTCCTGACCGACCCGGAGCCGCACCATCCGGTCGACGTACTCCGTCGGGGTGCCCAACCCGTAGATGGCGGACACCGTCGCGACCACGATCACGTCGCGCCGGGTCAACAGCGAATTGGTGGCGGAGTGCCGCAGCCGCTCGACCTCCTCGTTGAGGGAGGAGTCCTTCTCGATGTAGGTGTCGGTCTGGGGGACGTACGCCTCGGGCTGGTAGTAGTCGTAGTAGGAGACGAAGTACTCCACCGCGTTCTGCGGGAAGAACTGGCGGAGCTCGTTCGCGAACTGCGCGGCCAGGGTCTTGTTGGGCTGCATGACCAGGATGGGTCGCTGCACCCGCTCGGCCAACCAGGCCACCGTCGCGGTCTTGCCGGTCCCGGTGGCCCCGAGCAGGACCACGTCCTGCTCACCCGATCTGACCCGTTTCTCCAGGTCGACGATGGCTGTCGGCTGGTCGCCGGACGGGGAGAAGTCACTGACCACGTGAAGCGGGGCCACCGTGCGCTGGAGGTCTGCAATCGGACGCATGACGCGAGCCTACGTCCGGCCTCTGACAGTTTCTGCCCGCCGACGACGCCCCCGCATCACCCCGCCCGCGACCGGCGGCCGCGACCCCCCAGGACCCTCACCCGTTCGCCTGGGTCTCGAGCATCGAGTTGACCATGGTGGCGTAGTCCTTGCTGACCTGCTCGGCGACGTCGGGCTCGCCGAAGTAGAGGGTGCTGACCGTGGTGACCCCGTCAGACGGGCGCACCGCGACCAGGGAGTAGAGGTAGACCACCCCGGTGCCCTGACCCGAGCTCACCGTGACCTGCGCGACGCAGGTCGAGCCCTTCAGCTTGCTGGTCCCCAGATCGGCGTCCTTCGGGTCCTGGTACTTCCCGCCCGTGGAGCCCTCCGCGATCTTCGTGTGCCAGGCCGTGCAGAGCTGGCCCGGGTTGGTGCTCGGAGAGATCTTGGCGCTCTGGCCGAGGAATATGTTCTCCCCGTCGGACAGCTGAGCGGCGCTGTCGGTCTGCTTCTTCACCGACCAGCCGGCGGCCGGGGTCAGCTCGATCCCGTTGCCCAGGTCGATGGTGTCGCCGCCCGCCGGCGGGTCACTCGGGGCGGGGCTGGGGTCGGACGTCGGGGACGAGGAGGGCGTGCTCGATGCGCTCGGAGAGCTGGATGCGCTCGGGCTGCTCGGGTCGTCACTGGGTTGCGGCGAGGAACTCGGATCCGTCGGCGGCGCCGTCGGCTGGCTCGGGGTGATCGAGGTGACCGGTTGACCGTCGTCGTCCCGGCTGAGCGCCATGATGATGCCCCCGACCGCAGTCAGGATCACCACCGCCGCGACCACGATGGCGATGACCATCGCCGGGCTCTTCTTCCCGGGCCCCTGGGGCGGAATGCCACCCGCCGGACCAGGAGGACCGTAGCCACCCTGGCCGCTCTGCGGACCGTAGTACGACGCCGCCGGGGGGACGCCGTAGGCGCCCTGCGGACCGTATCCACCCTGCTGCGGGTATCCACCCGGCTGGGGGTAGCCGCCCTGCTGCGGGTATCCACCTTGCGGTGGGACGCCGCCCTGCTGCGGGTAGCCACCCGGTTGGGGGTATCCGCCCGGTTGGGGGTATCCGCCCTGCGGTCCCTGGCTCATCCCCGCCCCCCTCGTCGACGTGGGCTCCGCCTGTCGCGCCGGGGTCACCCCCGGTCTGGGGCACCTCGGCCGCGACCGACTCGGCACCGTCCGGTCCCACCATCGCAGCCGACCTGGTCCGCGGCCCCTTGGTCTGCACCCGTACGGCGGTGCCGCACCCGTTGCAGAAGGCGGCGTGCTCGAGCAGCGGCAGCTCGCACTGGGCGCAGAACTCCAGCTCCCCCGCGCTACCGACCCCGCCGTCGCGGGCCGACCGCTCCAGGGCCGCCTCCATCAGCCCGACGTGCAGGATGGTGCGGATCCGCAGGATGAGCACCCCCAGGATCAGCAACCCCCAGCCGATGCTGAGCAGCACCCCGAGGGTGGCGTCACCCAGGAAGGAGAACAGGTAGGTGCCGGCCTGGTAGGCCACGTTGGCCAGCACCGCCGTGGCCAGACCGCGGTAGTAACGCGGGGTGAAGCCGTCGTAGCCCCGGCCGAGGCCGGAGAACTCGGCGCAGGCGATCCCGGTGGCCGTGCCGATGACGAGAGGCTTGACGACGCCCTCCAGGAAGATCAGCGAGACCCACAACCCGGGGTCGGAGTCCTGGACCCCACCGGTCAGCAGAGCCCAGTGCCGCACGATGGTGTCGAAGCAGGCGTACGCGACACCGCTGACCACCCCGAAGGTCAGGCCGTCCATCAGGTCATCGAACTGCGGCCGGCTGGCCAGGATGACCGGACCGACCTGCCGGATCGCCTCACCGATGAGCGGTACGGTGATCGCCACGAGCAGGAAGGTGCTGATGTCCGGGGCCGCGTTGACGGCCCCGTCGAGGGTCGGGGTGGCGTACGGCGGGGTCCCGCGCAGCGAGGTCCAGATGATGGTGAACCCCAGGGCCAGCAGCCCGGTCAGCCCGAACGCCAAACCGGTGACAGGCAGCGGCTCGTCCTCCCACAGGTTCACGTCGTAGAGGTAGACGATGTAGACGATCGGGATGGCGAAGGCGGCCACCAGGACCGCGATCGGCATCGCTCCGAAGATCGCCGCGACCAGGGCCACCAGCAGGGCGATGGTGAGGGCGACCCGGTACGTCTGGGGTCGCTGACCCGCCCCCCTCGGCATGATCGAGGAGATCAGGGCGAAGGACGCAACCGGCTCGTCAGGTCGGACCGCGAAGGACCGCCGTCGAGCGAGGTCCGGCGAGCGTAGGTCGAGCCCGCAGACGTGGCAGAAGTGCGGAACCCCAGGCAGCTCCGCCCGGCACCGTGAACATTCCAAGGCCAACCCCTTCGAACCGGCCGGACCTCGACCGGTCCGGCTGCAGACGCTGCCGGGGATCCGTCGTCGAGCCAGACCCCAGGGCGTTGCGAGTATGGCACTCGGGAGAGTCAGCGGGGCTGGAGATCGGCCCAGACATCGTCGAGCTGAACTTCGAGCTGGGCCGGGGTCCCGGAGTTGTCCACGACCACGTCCGCCGCTGCCAGCCGGGCGTCCCGACTGGCCTGGGCGGCGATCCGGGACTCGGCCTCGGCGGGGCTGAACCCGTTGCGGGCCCGGAGACGTGCGACCTGGGTCGCGGGGTCCACGTCGACCACCACGACCACGTCGAAGTCCGCTGCCTGACCGGTCTCCACCAGCAGGGGGATGATGTGCACCACGGTGGACCCGGCCGGCGCCCGGCTCTCGAGCTCGGCGGCCCGGCGGCGTACGGCGGGGTGGATGATCTGCTCCAGGTCGCGTCGCGCGCTCGGGTCGGCGAAGACCACCTTGCCCAACGCGGCCCGGTCGAGCCGTCCGTCGGCCAGCACCTCGTCACCGAACCGCCGCCGGATCCCGGCCAGGGCCTCGGTGCCGGGCTCGACCACCTCTCGGGCGAGCAGGTCGGCGTCGATCAGCACCGCACCGCGGGCCGCCAGCCCGTCGGCCACCGTGCTCTTGCCCGAGGCGATGCCCCCGGTCAGACCCACCCGCACCATGGCCAGCAGCGTACGTACCCCGGCGAGCGTCGGGTAGGGCGGATGCCGGTTCGATCTGAACGACCAAACGGGAACGGCCCCGCCCGGCGACTGGAGAAGTCGCCGAACAAGGGCCGTTCACGTGCGGAGAAAGACGGACGCCTCAGCATCCGCCCGGGCGCGAGCCGGACGACACTGCTCAGCTACCGCCGCCGGTGAGCTTCTCGCGAAGCGCCTGGAGCGCCTCGTCCGAGGCCAGCGAACCTTCCGGAGCCGCGGGGGCCGGCGACGACGAGGTCGTCGTGCTGGCCGCCGGGGCGGAGGAGGACTCGGTGCTGGAGGAGTAGCTGGCCGGAGCCGCTGCCGCAGCGGTTCCTTCGGCGTTCTCCGCGTCCTCGACCTGCTTCTTGTGCGCCTCCCAGCGAGTGTGGGCCTCGGCGTACTGGGTCTCCCAGGCCGCGCGCTGGTCCTCGTAGCCCTCGAGCCATTCGCCCGTCTCCGAGTCGAAGCCCTCGGGGTAGAGGTAGTTGCCCTGGTCGTCGTACGACGCCGCCATCCCGTACAGGGTCGGGTCGAAGTCGTCGGCGCTGACGTCGACGCCCTCGTTCGCCTGCTTCAGCGACAGCGAGATCCGGCGACGCTCGAGATCGATGTCGATGATCTTGACCAGCACGTCGTCGTTAACCTGGACGACCTGCTCCGGGATCTCCACGTGGCGCTCGGCCAGCTCGGAGACGTGCACCAGGCCCTCGATGCCCTCTTCCACCCGGACGAACGCACCGAAGGGCACCAGTTTGGTGACCTTACCGGGAACGATCTGACCGATCTGGTGGGTCCGGGCGAAGGCCTGCCACGGATCTTCCTGGGTGGCCTTCAGCGAGAGCGAGACGCGCTCGCGGTCCATGTCGACGTCGAGCACCTCGACGGTGACCTCCTGGCCGACCTCGACCACCTCGGAGGGGTGGTCGATGTGCTTCCAGGACAGCTCGGAGACGTGCACCAGACCATCGACACCGCCGAGATCGACGAACGCACCGAAGTTGACGATCGAGGACACGACACCCTTGCGGATCTGACCCTTCTGCAGCTGGGTGAGGAAGTTCTGCCGCACCTCGGACTGCGTCTGCTCGAGCCACGCCCGCCGAGACAGCACGACGTTGTTGCGGTTCTTGTCGAGCTCGATGATCTTGGCCTCGAGCTCCATGCCGACGTACGGCTGCAGGTCCCGGACCCGACGCATCTCGACCAGCGACGCGGGCAGGAAGCCCCGAAGCCCGATGTCGATGATCAGGCCGCCCTTGACGACCTCGATCACGTGGCCGGTGACGACCCCGTCCTCTTCCTTGATCTTCTCGATCGTGCCCCAGGCGCGCTCGTACTGAGCCCGCTTCTTGGACAGGATGAGGCGACCTTCCTTGTCCTCTTTCTGCTGCACGAGAGCTTCGACCTCATCGCCGACGCTGACGACCTCGAAGGGGTCGACGTCGTGCTTGATGGAGAGCTCTTTGGAAGGGATGACCCCTTCGGTCTTGTAGCCGATGTCGAGGAGGACCTCGTCACGATCGACCTTGACGACGGTGCCGGTGACGATGTCACCGTCGTTGAAGTACTTGATGGTCGCGTCGATCGCGGCCAGGAATGCTTCAGGCGAATCGAAATCGTCGATTGCGACCTGGGGTGGTGCCTCGAGGGAGGACGTCATGTAGTAGGGCTCCGATATGGGATGAAACACAGATGTGCGGTCGCTGCGGCCCGATCCGTAGGAAGCCGAGGATCACCCGCAGACATCTGCCGACCAAAATCCGACCCGTACGAGCGTGGCCTACTCCGTCTGAAGTCACGCAGGCCACAGCAACACCCAACACTACCGAGGCGCAGGATGAGGGTCAATCTGGACCAGGGCACGAGCCGAAGCGACGCGAAACGCAGGGGCGGGTAACCCCATTCCGCACCTCACAGCGATATGCGTCACACCATCCGACCCAACCCGGCCCCCCGCCTCGTTCCGATAAACTGCTGTACGCGCACTAAAACGGGGGTTTAATCAACGTGTCGCTCACACTTCTCCATGCCCGGCCACACCAGTGGCGGTCCATTCTCGTGTCCCTGGTCGTCATTGCCGCCGCCCTCATCACCATCGGTCTCGGCCTCGCCGCACCGACCGCGGCCTCGGCCGCACCCACGCCACCGTCCGGCGACTCCACGCCGCTGCTACCGGCGGGCCCGCAACAGCCTGCCGTCCCGACCGCCGGACCCAACGCCGGGCCCACCGCGGTGCCGGACATGGCGCCGCTCGATCTGCGTACGGGCTGGCAGGACGCCGCCGGCATCATCGAGCTCTCCGCACTCAGCCTGGCGTCGCTGCTGCTGTTCGGCGTCGCGATCACCACCCTGGCCTGGATGCTGCACGCATGGCGCACCCCGCAGCATCTCGAAGCCACCGGCTTCGCCCGGTCCGACCGGGCGCCGAGCCTGTCCTTCTCCCTCCTGGTGCCGGCCCGGCATGAGGAAGAGGTGCTCGGGGACACCCTGGACAAGCTCGCCCAGCTCGATCACCCCGCCTATGAGGTGATCGCGATCATCGGTCACGACGACCCCGGGACTGAGGCTGTGGCGCGGGCCGCGGCCGATCGGCACCCGGACATCGTCCGGGTCGTGATGGACCACAACGTCCCGAAGAACAAGCCCAAGGGCATGAACACGGCCCTGCCGGAGTGCCGGGGCGACATCATCGGGGTCTTCGACGCCGAGGACGAGGTCCACCCGGACCTGCTGCGGCTGGTCGACGCCCGGTTCCACGACACCGGCGCCGACGTGGTCCAGGGCGGGGTGCAGCTGATGAACCTGCACTCCAGCTGGTGGGCGCTGCGCAACTGCATGGAATACTACTTCTGGTTCCGCAGCCGGCTGCACTTCCACGCCAACGCCAAGTTCATCCCGCTCGGTGGCAACACTGTCTTCGCCCGCGCCGACGTGCTGCGCGAGGTCGGCGGCTGGGATCCCGAGTGCCTCGCCGAGGACGCCGAGCTCGGGGTACGGCTGTCGACCAGGGGCAAGAAGGTCGTGGTGGCGTACGACCCGGAGGTGGTCACCCGCGAGGAGACCCCGCCCACCCTGATGAGCCTCTACAAGCAGCGCACCCGCTGGAACCAGGGCTTCCTGCAGGTCCTGCGCAAGGGCGAGTGGAAGAAGCTGCCGACCTTCGGACAACGGATGATGGCGCGCTACCTGCTGTCGATGCCCTTCCTGCAGGCCTTCACCGGTCTGATGATCCCGGTCTCGATCGCGTTGATCCTGTTCGCCAAGGTGCCGACCGGGATCGCCCTGCTCACCTTCCTGCCGATCGTGCCCACCCTGCTCACGCTGGTGGTGGAGACGGCCGGACTGGGTGACTTCCGCCGGATGTACGGCGTGAAGATCCGCTTCCGCGACTACGCCCGGCTGCTGCTCGGGTCGTTCCCCTACCAGGTGTTCCTCGCCGCGGCGGCGGTCCGCTCCGTGGTGCGCGAGATCCGCGGCATCAACGCCTGGGAGAAGACCGAGCACACCGGCGCGCATCGGCCCCAGGCTTCCCAATCGAACTCCGGGGCTTCCCGACCCAACCTCGAGCCGGTCCTGTCCGGCGTCGGCGCAGGAGATGTTCACCGATGACCCAGACTCTGGACCAGCAGGTCCTCACCTTCCCCGCCGACCTCTCCCGGGTGCCCGGCGATCCCGACCGCGACCCGGTCCAGGGCCCGGCGCAGCCCGAGCCGCCGAGCAGCCGTCACCGGCGCCTCGCGGCCTGGCTGCACGCCCGCCGCACCTCCATCGCCTGGTTCTCCCCGCTGCTGGTGCTCAGCGCGATCGTCCAGTTCGTCAACCTGGGCGGCTCGCCGCAGCGGATCGACGACGAGGGCACGTACGTCGCGCAGGCCTTCGCCGTGGACCGGCTGGGGGCACTGACGCACTACACCTACTGGTACGACCACCCCCCGCTCGGCTGGATCCAGATCGCCGGCTGGGCTCAGCTCACCGGCGGCTTCGAGCGCTACTCCAGCGCAGTGCTGGCCGGCCGTGAGTTCATGGTCGTGGCCAGCCTGGTCAGTGCCGCCCTGCTGTGGATGCTCGCCCGGCGCCTGGACATGTCGCGACCCGCCGCTGCTACGGCTGTGGCCATCTTCGGTCTGTCGCCGCTCGCGGTGCAGTTCCACCGCACGGTGTTCCTGGACAACGTGGCCACGCCCTGGCTGCTGGCCGCCTTCGTACTGGTGATGGCCCCCCGCCGGCAGCTGCTCGCCTTCACCGCTGCCGCCGTCTGCATCGCGGTCGCCGTGCTGAGCAAGGAGACGTACGCGCTGTTCCTGCCGTTCCTGGCCTGGCAGACCTGGCGCTCGGCCCACCGCGGCACCCGCCGCTACACCGTCTCGCTGGCCGCGGCCATCGTGGTGCTGCTCGGGCTGGCGTACGTGTTGCTGTCGATCATCAAGGGCGAGCTGTTCCCCGGCGCGAACCGGGTCAGCCTGCTCTCCGGCATCGGCTTCCAGCTCGGCGGCCGCACCGCCAGCGGCAGCCTGTTCGACGCCGCCAGCCAAGCCCGAGTGACCACCGGCCAGTGGCTCCAGCTCGACCCGGTGATCGCGGTCGCGGCCCCGGTCGCGGCGCTGCTCGTGCTCCGGAGCCGCAAGTTCTGGCCCGTCGCCGGGACCCTGATCTTCCTGCTGGCCTTCATGCTGCGACCGGGCTACCTGCCGATCCCGTACGCGGTCGGCATGCTCCCCTTCGCCGCCCTGGTCATCCCGGCCGCGGCCGAGGTCTGGATCCGCCGGGCCCGGCTGACCCCGTCACCCGCCCGCCGGCGGCTGCAGCTCACCGCCACGGTCCTGGTGTCGGCCGTCGCCCTCGGTGCGGCCGCCCCGATGTGGGCCGTCCAGCTGCGCGGGCTGCTGCTGGCCGACCTGGACCAGCCGATGCGCCAGGCCCAGTCCTGGGTGACGGCCAAC
>JAABUN010004841.1_pt1 | contig 17608 bp, 15 predicted proteins | sample 5559311 | NCBI WGS metagenome assembly JAABUN01 (sample SAMN10711877, study PRJNA513370) | rock metagenome | isolation source: Antarctica rocks | place: Antarctica: Victoria Land, Siegfried Peak sud | reverse complement strand
CGGCCTACAACGGGCGCGGCGTCGTTGAGGTGAACCGGCTGTGCATCCGGCGCGACGTGGCGCCCGCGCTCGCCTGGAACGCGGCGTCGCTGCTGCTGGGCGCCGCGGCCAGGGAAGCCGAGCGCCGTGGGTTCTGCCGCATCGTCACCTACACGCGCCTCGACGAAAGCGGCGCCAGCCTGATAGCGGCTGGCTGGCTGCGGGACGCCACCGTGCGCGGCCGGGGCTGGCACAGCGCGCGCCGGGCGCGCAGCAACACCAACGCCTTCGTCGGCAAGGTCAGGTGGTCGCGCACGCTGCGTCCGCGAGCGGCGCGGTCCGGCAGCACCGCGCCGCCGAGCCTTTCTGCGCCGGATTTGGCGCAGGCAGCCGAACCCAGGGTGCGCCATCCCGGCCTGGTCCTCGAACGGTGACGGGCCTAAACAAAGGTTGCCGGCCAGCGACGGGGTGCATACCGTGGCCCTCATGAGCGATCCCGGGGTCTCAGCATCTACGGTCACGATCCTCGCGCGCGACGGCTACCCGCTCGGGGCAACGCTGCACCTGCCAGGCCGGGCGCCGCCGGCGGGCCTGGTGCTCGTTCACGCGGCCACGGGGGTATCGGCCCGCTACTACGCCCCGTTCGCCGCGGCGCTGGCCGGGCGCGGCCTCGCGGCACTCACCTACGACTACCGCGGCATCGGCGCGTCCCGGCCGCCAAAGCTGCGCGGCTTCGGCGCGCGGATGCGCGACTGGATCGACCTCGACGCCGAGGGCGTGATCGGGTGGGCGCAGGCGGCCCACCCGGGCCTGCCGCTGCTCGCGGTCGGCCACAGCCTGGGCGGGCACGCCGTCGGCCTGTGCGAGGGCAGCCGGCACCTCGCGGGCGCCGCGCTGGTCAGCTCGGCGGTGGCGTGGATCGGCTACGTCCAGGGCGCCACCGAACGCCTGCGCGTCCGTGCCCTGCTCCGCGCTATCGGTCCCGCCCTGATCCTTGCCGTTGGCCACGCTCCGAAGCGCTGGACTGGCATGGGCGAGGACCTGCCGGGTCCGGCGTTCCGGGAGTGGGCGCACTGGATCGGCCATCAACGCTACTTCTTCGACGACGGCACCATGGACGCCGCGGCGCGGTTCGCGCGGGTCCGGGCGCCGCTGCTGCTGGTCGGCGCCGACGACGACCCCTGGACCCCCGCTGCCTCCATCGACCTGCTCGGGTCCTACTTTACCGGCGCTCCGCGCGAGCGTTGGCAGATCGCCCCCTCTGCCGACACCGGACGGGTTGGCCACGCCGGCTTCTTCCGCGAGAGGCACCGGGACACGCTCTGGCCACGCCTCGCGGACTGGCTGCTGCAACGGGCGGCGGTTCCGGCCTGATCCGCCGGGCAGCGGACGGCCATGCCGGGCGCGCCGGGCCTATGGGCGCGGCGTGTTCAGGTAGTCCAGCCACCACCTGACCGGCTCCGTCCCCCTGCCCGGTGCCTGCCTCAGCCTGGCCTCGGCCTGTGCCCTCTCGGCCCCGGCCCGCGCCGCCTCGGTCAGCGCCGCCTCGCGCTGCCCTGCGCGCACCAGCTCGGCGCGCAGAGCAGCCAACGTCGCTTCCCGCTCCTCGACAGCCGCGTGGGCCGCCTGTGCCGCCTGTTCCGCCCGGGACCGCGCTGTCTGCAGGCGGCTGATGGTGCCCTGGGCGTCGGCCAGGGCCTGCTCGGCGCGCTGACGCGCCGCGCGCTCCTCAGCGAGATCGTGCCCTGCGTCGCCTGAGACGCGGGCAGACGACGGCACGCGCTCGACGGGCACCTCGCCGTCCCGGGCGAAGCGGGTCCGGCGTCGCGGGCCGCTTTGGATAGCCGGGGCCGGACTGCCTGGGCCGCCTCGGCCAGGGGGCGCCTTGGTGCCCAGTTGTCCAAGGGCCAGGCGCATCCGCGCTTCCGCGGACATGGCGTCGTCCTCGTCGTCGTCGCGCCGGGGAGGCACGTTGGTGTCAGGCATAGGGCTTATCGTTCTCCGCTGCGGAACTGATCGGCGACAGCCTGCCAAGGGTCACGCGTTCCAAGTGATGCTGCGGCGCACAAAACTTTACTTGCCATCTTGCGCAGCCGCGGTAACGTCGAAATGCGGCATGACCACTGGCCATGCTTGCAGGACGTTTCCTCCCTAAACTTGGCGGTTCCCCTTGGGGACCGCCTCTTTTACGCCGCCAGTGACGCAAGCAGGCGCCCGCCGGTCAAGCAACAACTTTGCGATGAACAGGCGAGCTGAGGGCCGCGGCGCAGCCACCTCGCTCAGCGCCGCATCGTCATCGCCATCTGGGTCACGACGTTGGCGTCTCCGGCTCCTCCCGTGATCGGCCCTGCCTTCTGCGCCGATCGTCGCAAGCGTCAAGGCTTCTGCATCGCCTTCGTCATGGCCATGTACTGCCGGGCCTCGGACTTCGAGATGCCCATCATCTCCATGAGCACACGCATGCTGTCGTCCTCGCTGAACGCCGGGCCGGCACCGGGCTTGCCACGATCCCGGTACGACATCTGGATCGCGTCGAGGAGGATACGGACCACCTTCGGCCAGGCCAGGCCGCGCCGCAGCGCCTCGCGCGCAGAGCTGAGGACCAGCACGCAGCAAACGCCGAAGCGGCTGACCCCAGCCGCTTCCCATCGCCTGTGCAGCCCCCTGACCAGGTCGGCAACTTCCTCGGCCAGGCCGGCATCGAGCTTCTGGTCCTGGCGCTGGTCAGCCTTCCAATGGGACAGCGGGCTGTAGTCGATGTAGACGCGCGCAAAGCTCTCAGCGACACAAACGGCGTCCGCCAGCCCTGCCTCCGTGACCGACCGTGTTGCGATCTGCTCCCGCGTCGCGTCGGCATAGTTGTCCTGGATGGCGGCGCGGTCGGCGGCGCCCAGCTTCGTGGGCCGGTTGCTGGCCGCGATCATGTCGAAACCGGTCTCGATCAGGGCGAGGGCAAGGTTCTCCTCGGACGCAAGGTCCTGGACCCGCTCCAGGATGGCCGTCTTGACCCGGCGCTGACGCTCGACCTTGTCCGGCATCGCCTTTCCCCGTGTTGCCGCCCTGGCCTTGCAGCCAGACGCCAGCGCACCCGCCGTCCCGGGCATGAGAGCAGACCAGGGCGGAAATAGAAATGGAAATGAGGGGTTGGCCGACCTGACGCAGGGGGAAACGAGAACGGGAGGGCACGAGCGGACGCGCTGCCCCGGCCCGGCGTCCGCCGCAAGGGGTGGGTCCTCGCCATGCTCGCCGCCAAGCGGCGGCTGCGCGTGGCTCCGGTCCCGCGCTGCGCGCGCCCGTGCGCCGGCCGCCGGGCCGCGGCGCGGTGGGGGGTGTTCAAGGAGGAGCATCCCAAGATGGCACAGGCAGGCACGGCGCGGCGCGGCGGCAACGCGGGCGACCATTACCAGGCAGTGACGGACCGCATCGTCGCAGCCCTCGAAGCGGGCACCGCGCCCTGGCGCCGGCCCTGGGTGGCAGGCGCGCGCACGACCCTGCCGGGCATGCCCTGCAACGCGATTAGCGGACGCGCCTACCGCGGCGTGAACGCGGTGCTGCTGTCCATGACGGGGATGGCGCACGCGAGCGACGACCCGCGCTGGATGACCTACCGCCAGGCGTCCGAGCGCGGCTGGCAGGTGCGGGCCGGCGAACGCGGCACGCCGGTGGTGTTCTTCAAGCGGCTCGACGTGCATGAGCGGCCGGAGGACGCCGGAGGCGAGGCGACCGTCCGGCGGGTGCCGCTGCTGCGGGGCTTCACGGTGTTCCACGCCAGTCAGGTGGACCACGTCCCGGCCTACCGGGCGCCGACGCTGGACGAGGCGCCGTGGCGCAAGCCAGAGGCGCCGGAGCTGATCGTGGCGCGCAGCGGGGTGCGGGTGCGAACCGGCGGCGACCAGGCGTTCTACAGCCCGACGCTGGATTTCGTGGGCATGCCGGTGGCCTCCTCTTTCCGTTCGCTGGAGGGTTACGTCGCCACGCTGCTCCATGAGCTGGCCCATGCCAGTGCTCACGAGCGCCGGCTGAACCGGGACCTCACCGGCCGGTTCGGCAGCCAAGGTTACAGTTTCGAAGAGCTGATCGCGGAGCTCACCTCGTGCATGGTCGGCACGGTGCTGGGCCTGCCCTGCGAGGTGGAGAACCACGCCAGCTACATCCAGTCCTGGCTGGGCGTGTTGAGGGAGGACAAACGCGCCGTCTTTCGGGCCGCCGCCGCGGCGCAGAAGGCGGCCGACTGGATGCTGGCGCTGCACCCGGAGTACGCGCAGGCGGTGGCCGGCGTGGAGGCAGGCGCGGACGCGGGTGCTGGCGACGTCGGGGACGAGGGCGCGCCGGCTTCACCTGCGTCCACGACGGTGGAGGTGGCGTGATGCGGGTCGCATCCGGCTGGCTCCGAACCGACGCCGACGCCATTGGCAACGCGCTTGCGACCGAGGGCGGCCACCTGTTCGTGCATGACCGCGGCTACACCCTCCACCTGGAGGGCGGCGCGACCCTGGGCGGCTTCAGGATCGAGGCGTTCAAGGCCGCCTGCGTCGCGGCCGGGCTGCCCGTGATCGACACCCGCACGCTCGATCCGGTGACCGCGTTCCGCTTGGCCGCGCGCACCCCGATGGTCGCCATTGCCCGGCCCGCCAATCCCCCGCCCTGGACCGGAACCACGTGGGCACCGCTGCGCGACGCCGCCTGGCTGTTCCGCGCAGGGGGAGCTGAGGTGCTCAACCTCGACCTGGACGGCGCCGACGCACCCGAGGTAGCGCCGTGACCGCCCGGTTGGAGATCGTGCGCGCCGGGGCGCTGCCCGGCGACGACGGGCAGCTGCTCCTGGTGGACCGTGCGGACGGCCCGCACGGGCGCACCGTGTGCATCGTCCCTGGAAGGCTGGTGGCCAGCACCCGGGATGGCGATTGCGTGCGCCGGCTGGACCTCCAGGACCTGATGAATGCCCGGCTGTTCGCAGCGGCCCGAGAGCTGCGCGAAAGCCTGATCGGCCTACTGGCCTGGGAAGCGAAGATGGGTGGCTGCGACGACCCGCGCTGGGCCGAAGCACGGCGGCTTGTGGTCCAACTCTATCGCAGCCCCGATCCGGAGGGCGTATCATGAGTGGGCCGGCTCCCGCGCTGGAGCTGAGCGGCTACGACCGCATCGTGGTCGCCATGTCGGGCGGCAAGGACAGCGTGGCCGCCCTGCTGGCGGTGCTGGACGCCGGCGCCGACCCGGCCCGCGTCGAGCTGCACCACCACCTAGTGGACGGGCGCGGCCCGGCTTTCATGGACTGGCCCAGCACCGAGGGCTGGTGCGGGGCGCTCGCCGCCGCGTTCCGGCTGCCCCTCTTCCTGTCCTGGCGCGAGGGCGGCTTCCACGGCGAGATGCTGCGAGAAGACCGGCCAGCCAGCCCGGTGCGCTTCGAGGTGCCGGGGCGGCACGCCCTGGGCCGCGCCGGCGGCGGGTCCGGGCAGCGGGTGACCCGGCTGCGCTTTCCCCAAGTGGGCGCGGTGACGAGCGGCCCGTGGTGCTCGGCGATCCTCAAGATCGACATCCTGGACGCGGTGATCCGCGCCCAGGACCGGTTCCTGCGCAGCCGCACCCTGGTTGTCACCGGCGAGCGCGCCGAGGAAAGCCGGGCGCGCGCCGGCTACGCCACCTTCGAGCGGCACCGCACCGACACGCGCGGCGGCCCGCGCCGGCCGCGGTGGGTGGACCATTGGCGGCCGGTGCATGGCTGGACGTCGGCCGACATATGGGCGGCGCTGCGCCGCCGCGGCGTCCTGCCGGCGCCGGCCTACCGGCTGGGCTTTGGGCGCCTGAGCTGCCTGGCCTGTATCTTCGGGTCGGCCGACCAGTGGGCCACGGTGCGCTGGCTGGCGCCGGAGCTGTTCGCCCGCATCGCCGCTTACGAAGGCCGCTTCGGCTGCACAATCCAGCGCGGGCGCACCGTCGCGGGCATGGCCGGCCGCGGCCGGCCATTCGCCGCGGCGCTGGCACAGCCGGACCTGGCCCGGCGCGCGATGCAGCCGGGCTGGAGCGAGCCGGTGCTGGTGCGCCCAGACCTGTGGACCTTGCCGGCCGGCGCCACGGGCGACGCCACAGGGCCGACCTAGCCGCCGTCCAAGCCGGCGCCCGGCGCCGTTCGCGCCAACCCCCGCTACGCCTGGATCGGAACCAGGCCCCACACCAGAGGAGGCATCCGCCATGTCCAACCGCTTCGCCCGGCCCACGCCGGCCACGCTGGACCGCTACCGGTCCGAGCGCGACGCGCTGCTGCGTGCTGCCCGCATCACCTACGACGCGCACGGCGACGCCGGCGTGACCCTGGAGCTGCTGGGCCGGGCGCGCGAGCGCCAGCGCAAGGTGCTGTGGGCGCGCAAGGCCCTCGGCTTCGCCGCCACCCTGCCCGCCACCGGGCTGGGCGCCGCCGGGGGGCGGCCATGAGGACCCCGCGCGACATCGAGCAGCTCAAGGCGGGCTGGCTGCGCGATCCTCTCTGGGACCTGGAAGGGACCAGGGGCTTCGAGGCGCACCAGGACGAGCTGCGGCAGTTCCGGCTCACGACTGAGGCGCGCTGGCGGGCCGCGGCCGACGAGGGGGAGCGCGCCATCGACGCCGAGGCGGAGCGGATCGGCGTCCACGGCCTGCTGCGGCTGCTGCGGGAGGCCGAGGCGCGGCAGAGGCGGCACCGTGACGCAATCCTGCATCTGGCCGAGGGACGCGCGCACGACGCCTGGAGGGCGCTGTCCGGGTTCGGCGAGACATGAGGCGGGACAGGAACATGGAGGGGGTGAGGGCGGGGAGGGCTGCCGCAGCCCGTCCGGCCGGGGCAAGGGGTGGGTCCTCGCCATGCTCCCCGCCAAGCGGCGGCTGCGCGTGGCTCCGGTCCCGCGCCATCGCGCGCCCTTGCCCCGGCCGGACGGCTGCGGCGCGCAAGGAGGGGTCTCCGAGGTGGGGACAGGAACAGAGGAAATCCCGATGAAAGTGCTGATGACGATCCCGGCCGTGCCGAGCGCGCCGTTCGCCGACACCGTTGCCGAGCAGGAAGGCTGGGGCGTGTTCTCTTGCGACGCGAGACCGGACGAGACCCAGGAACGGCAGCTCCAGCGCATCGACTGCTCCGAGGACGGCGAGCCGCCGTTCGACAGCGACACGGCAGCTTGGCGGCACGTCGTCACCCGCGCCCGGGCCGGGTCCGCCCTGCACCGGGCCGCGCTCGCCGCCGTCGGCGACGTGGAGCGCGCGCTGATCGAGGCGGCCTGCGGCGCCTGGTAGCGCCGCCACCCCAGCCACTCTCCATAGGAGGACAGCCGCCATGTCCGGCAACACCGATTGGACCAGCGACACCATCGCCCGCCTGCGCGCCCTTTGGGACGAGGGGCGCAGCACCGCCGAGATCGGCCGGCGCATGGGCATCACCAAGAACGCCGTGGTCGGCAAGGCGCACCGCCTTGACCTGCCAGGGCGCGAAAGCCCGATACGCCGCAGGCCGGCAGGCCCGTCCGCGCCGCGGCAGCCCCGGCCATCCCGGGCGGCACGCCCGACTCTGCCAGCCCTGCCGTCAGCCCTGACCCTGTCGGCACCGACACCGGCCCTGCCACCGCCGCCGCCGCCGCCGCCGCCGGCACGTCGCCGCTACGGACCGCCTGGCAAGCCCTGCTGCTGGCCGTTGGGCGAGCCGGGCACGCCAGGCTTCCGGTTCTGCGAGGGCGGCTCCGAGCAGGGACGGCCCTACTGCCCCGAGCACTCCAGCCTCGCCTACGTGCCCAGGACCGGGCGCCACCCCGCCACCGCCTGACCCCCGGCCGGCCCCGCGCGGCCGGCACCCCCGAATCCATCCGCGACCCGCCCCCGGCTGTCATCCGACAGCCGGGCGGCAGGCGCTTGCCGAACAGGAACCCCGCCATGACCAAGCCAGCCTCCGCCACCTCCCAGCTCACCCTGTCGCTGTTCGACAGCACCGCCCTGTCCGGCGGCCTCACCCTGGACGGCGGCGGCACCAGCGGCACCGGCCTGCGCTACCGCGAGCCGGAGTTCGAGGACGAGGACCTGGCGCCCGCACCAGAGCCTGAGCGCGTTCCGGCGCGCAACTGGCGGCTCCTGGGCGACCGCGGCTTGGCCCGCGGCTGGAAGGCCCGCGCCGCCGACAACCTGGCAGCGATCCGCCTGGCGCGGGAGCTGGCCCGCGAGGGCCGGCACGCCATGCCCGATGAGCAGGCGGCGCTGGGCCGCTTCGTCGGCTACGGCGCGTCGGACCTGGCCAACGGCCTGTTCCGCGGCGCGGGCCAGGCGTTCCGTGCGGGATGGGAGGATCACGGCAACGCCCTGGAGCAGGAGGTGACGCCCGAGCAGCTCGCCGGGCTGCGCCGCGCGACCCAATACGCCCACTTCACGCCGGAGTTCATCGTGCGCGCCATCTGGACGGCGGTGACCCGCATGGGCTTCGCCGGCGGCGGCGTGCTGGAGCCGGGCTGCGGCACCGGGCTGTTCCTGGCCACCATGCCGGACGCCCTGGTGGGCAAGGTCAGCGCGACCGCCATAGAGATGGACCCCTGCACCGCGGCCATCGCCACCCTGCTGCACCCCGACGCCTGGGTCCGCAACGAGGACTTCACCAAGGCCCGCATCGCCGAGACGTTCGACCTCGCCATCGGCAACCCGCCGTTCTCGGACCGCACGGTCAAGGCGGCCGACCCCGCGGGCCGGCTTGGCCTGACCCTGCACGACTACTTCATCGCGCGCAGCATCGAGCGGCTGAAGCCGGGCGGGTTGGCCGCGTTCGTCACCAGCCGCTTCACCATGGACAAGGCGGACACGTCCGCCCGCGAGCACATCGCGGGGATGGCCGACCTGGTGGGCGCGGTGCGCCTGCCGGCCGGCAGCATGAAGGAGGCCGCGGGCACGGAGGTCGTGGTGGACGTGCTGTTCTTTCAGCGCCGCCCGGCCGGCGCCGCACCGAGCGGCACGGTCTGGGACACGCTGGCCGAGGCGGTGCCGGCCGAGGACGGCGAGGCGGCGCTGCACGTCAACCGCTACTTCGCCGAGAATGCCGTGCAGGTCCTGGGTGCGCACGCCCGCACCAGCGGGCCGTTCGGCGCGACCTACACCTGCCGCGGCGAGGCCGGCGACGCGCTGGCCGCGGCGCTGGACGGGTGCATGGCAAACCTCCCATCGCCCGTGCATCCGCTGACCCCGGCCGCCCCACTGGTGCCGCGGACCGCCGCGGGCCGCCTGGTCGTGGGCACCGCCGCCGAGGGCGCCACGGTCAAGGAGGGCAGCTACCTGGTCCTGGACGGCAAGCTCGTGCAGGTGCTGGACGGCCAGCCAGTGCCGGTGCAGGTGCGCGCCGGCAAGGGCAGCGAGGGGGTCCCGGCCAAGCATGCGCGCATCCTGCACGCGCTGATCCCCGTCCGCGACTGGACCCGCACGGTGCTGCGCTTGCAGGAGGCGAACGAACCCTGGGGCGCGGCGCAGGTGCGGCTGCGCGTCGCCTACACGACGTTCAAGCGCAACTTCGGTCCGATCAACCTCACCAGCGTCAGCACCAGCACCGATCCCAAGACCGGCGAGGAGCGCGAAACCGTGCGCCGGCCGAACCTGCAGCCGTTCATGGACGACCCCGACTGCTGGCTGGTGTCCTCCATCGAGAGCTACGACGAGGACACCGGCGCCGCCAAGATGGGGCCGATCTTCACCGAGCGGGTCATCCACCCGCCGGCCGACCGCCTGGTGGTCACCGCCGCCGACGCCCTGGCCGTCACCCTGCACGAGGTCGGCTGCGTGGACCTGAACCGCATGGCGGAGCTGCTGGGCCGCACGCGCGAGCAGGTCGTGGCCGAGCTGGGCGGGGCGGTGTTCCTCAACCCCGGCCTGAGCCAGGGCGCGGTCGAGATGTGGGAGACGGCGGACGCCTACCTGTCCGGACCCGTCCGCACCAAGCTGGCCGCCGCCGAGGCCGCCGCCGCGCTCGATCCCCGCTACATGCCCAACGTGGAGGCGCTGCGCCGGGTGCAGCCCGAGGACCTGCGGCCGTCGGACATCACCGCGCGCCTGGGCGGGCCGTGGCTGCCAGCGGGCGACATCGAGGCGTTCTCGGCGCAGGTGATCGGCGTCGCGACGCACGTCCGCCACACCGTCGAGGCCGCGATCTGGTCGCTCGACCTGAGCCGGTTCGGCGGCGATGCCGCGGCCACCTCCGAGTGGGGCACCGCGCGCCGGCACGCCGGATTGCTGCTGTCCGATGCGCTGAACAGCGCGTCGCCGCAGATCTGGGACACGAAGTGGGTGGACGGCAGCCCGGTCCGCGAGCTGAACGAGCGCGAGACGGAGGCGGCGAAGGAGAAACTGGGGCGGATCAAGGAGGCGTTCGAGCGCTGGGTCTGGACCGACCCCGACCGCACCGACCGGCTGGCGCGCATCTACAACGACCGCTTCAACAACCTGGTGCCGCGCGCCTTCGACGGCTCGCACCTGCAGCTGCCCGGCGCCAGCTCGGCCATCCAGTTCCGGCCGCACCAGAAGCGCGGCGTGTGGCGCATCGTGTGCTCCGGCAATACCTACCTCGCGCACGCGGTCGGCGCCGGCAAGACCTTCGTCATGGCCGCGGCCGTCATGGAGCAGCGGCGGCTCGGCCTGGTGGGCAAGCCCATGATGGTCGTGCCCGGCCACTGCCTGGCGCAGGCGTCGCGCGAGTTCCTGCTGCTGTATCCGAACGCCCGCATCCTGGTGGCCGACGAGCAGAACTTCGCCAAGGAGAAGCGCGCCCGGTTCCTGGCCCGCGCGGCAACGGCGAGCTGGGACTGCATCATCATCACCCATTCGGCCTTCAAGTTCATCGCGGCGCCTGCCTGGTTCGAGCAGGGCATGGTTGCCGACGAGGTGCGCGCCTACGAGGACCTGCTGGGCCGCGTGGACGGCGGCGACCGCTTCACCATCAAGCGCATCGAGCACGCAAAGGAGCTGCTGGAGGCCAAGCTGGAGGCACTGGCGACCGCCAAGGACGACATGCTGACCATCGCCGAGATCGGAGTGGACCAGATCATCGTCGATGAGGCGCAGGCGATGCGGAAGCTGGCGTTCGCGACCAACATGAGCAGCCTCAAGGGCGTGGACCCCGAAGGCTCGGGGCGCGCCTGGGACCTGTTCGTGAAGTCGCGCTTCGTGGCGCAGAGCCAGCCCATGCGGAACCTGGTGCTGGCCTCGGGCACGCCGATCACCAACACGATGGGCGAGATGTTCAGCCTGCAGCGCTTCATGCAGCCGCACGCGCTGCTGGAGCGCGGCATCCACCAGTTCGACGCCTGGGCGTCGCTGTTCGGCGACAGCCGCACGGAACTCGAGTTGCAGCCGTCCGGCCGCTACAAGCCGGTGACGCGCTTCGCCGAGTTCGTGAACGTGCCCGAGCTGATCGCCATGTTCCGGCAGGTGGCCGACGTGGTGCTGAAGGACGACCTGCGGGCCTACCTCCGCCTGCCCAAGCTGCGCACCGGCAAGCGCCAGGTGGTCACCGCCCCCGCCAGCCCGGCCTTCAAGGCTTACCAGCGGGTGCTGGAGGAGCGCATCAAGCTGATCGAGGAGCGGGACGGCCCGGCCGAGAAGGGCGACGACATCCTGCTGTCCGTCATCACCGACGGCCGCCACGCCGCCATTGACCTGCGCTTCGTGCTGGGCCAGGAGCGCGACTACGACACCGCGAAGCTGCGCGGGCTGATGGCCGAGGCGGAACGGCTGTGGGCCGAGGCGCCGGCCAACGACAACAGCAGCAAGCTGAACCTGCTGATCGCCAACGCGCACCGCATCTGGGTGGAGACTTCCGGCAACCGCTACGTGCAGCCGGACGGCACGCCCCATCCGCTGCCGGGCGCAGTGCAGATGATCTTCTCCGACCTCGGCACCCTCAGCGTCGAGGCCAGGCGCGGCTTCTCCGCCTACCGCTGGATCAAGCAGGAACTGATGCGGCTCGGCGTGCCGGAGGGCGAGATCGCCTTCATGCAGGACTACCACAAGTCGGCCGACAAGGGACGGCTGTTCGCCGACCTGCGCGCCGGCAAGAAGCGGTTCGTCATCGGCTCCACCGAGACCATGGGCACCGGCGTCAACGCGCAGGACCGCCTGGCGGCGCTGCACCACCTCGACGTGCCCTGGCTGCCCAGCGACATCGAGCAGCGCGAGGGCCGCATCGAGCGCCAGGGCAACCAGAACGAGTGGATCGACATCTACGCCTACGCCACGCTCGGCAGCGTGGACGCCACCTCCTGGCAGCTCCTGGAGCGCAAGGCGCGCTTCATCGCGGCGGCGCTGGCCGGCGACCGCTCGATCCGCCGGCTGGAGGACGTGGGCGCGCAGGCCAACCAGTTCGCCATGGCCAAGGCGCTGGCATCGGGCGACCCGCGCCTGATGCAGAAGGCCGGGCTGGAAGCGGAGATCGCCCGGCTGCGCCGGCTGCGGGCGGCGCACATCGACGACCAGCACGCCGTGCGTCGGAACATTGCGGACGCCCGCGCGCAGATAGCCGCGTCCACCGCCCGCATCGGGCAGATCGAGGCGGACCTGGCCCTGCGCACGCCGACGCGCGGCGACCTGTTCACGATGGAGGTCGGCGGCAAGGCCGTCACCGAGCGCAAGGTAGCAGGCACGTCGCTGCTGTCGCGCATCCGGGTGCTGGGGCTGGCCAAGGAGCAGGGGGCCTGGGCCCTGGCGCGGATCGGCGGCTTCGAGGTCAAGGCCGCCGGCAGCACCTGGGGGGCACGGCCGGCCACTGAGGACCGGGGCTTCGCCATGCGCGGCCGGGACGGCTACCACCAGGACGTCTGGCTGGAGCGCACGGGCTACGAGCAGATGCTGGACATCGAGGACGACCTGACCGCCCTGGGGCTGGTGTCGCGGCTGGAATACGCACTGGAGCGCTTCGAGGTGAACCTGGCCGAGCACCGGCGCAAGGTGGAGGAGGCGGCGGACCGCATCCCGGCCTACGAGGGGCGGCTGGGCCAGGCGTTCGCCTACGAGGCGGAACTGGACGGCAAGGAATCCGAACTCGCCGGCATCGAGGAGAGCCTGGCGGCCGGCGCGCACCAGGAGGCGGATGCCGCATAGGTGTAGCAACCAGGCAAGCCGGCACGGGATCTCAGCAATCCCGTGCCGTCAGCGCCACGCCGTGCTAGACTTCGGATCAGCTTTCCCCATGATCCCGTGCAGGGAGTTCACCAGCCATGACGACCTTTCCTGCCGTCGAGGCCTACCGCGCCGAGCTGCGCCAGACCAACTACCGCCGCATGGACGATGCCGAGCTGGCCGAGGTGCGCCGCCGCTATGCCGAGGCGCACCACAGCAGTGCCATCGAGGGCATCCATCCAAGCGCGGAGCAGGCGGCGTTCTACGCCATGCTGCTTGACCTGCGGGTGCCGCAGGATCTCGCCAATCGCTACAGCAGCCGCTTCCTGCGGGAGCGCATCGTCGCCCCGGCGCTCGCGCGCCAGGACGCCGCGGCGGCCGACTAGGCGCGCGACCGACCCGGCCTCGCGCGTGTCGGCGGACGAGGACTACGCCTTCGGGCTGTATCCCGACGGCTCGGGCGTGCTGCGGAACAAGCTCGGCCTGCGCACCGCCGAGGCGCTGCGCGAAGCGGAGTACCAGGCCTCGAACGATCGGCACCGCGACGCGCCGGACTTTCCCCCGACCAGGGCAGGCTACCAGGCGTTGCACCGACACCTGTTCGAGGAGGTCTTCGAGTGGGCGGGCGAGCTGCGCACCGTGGACTTCGGCAAGCTCGGCTCGCGCTTTGGCACGGCGCGCTTCCTCGATGTCACGCTCGACACCCTGTTCGCCGACCTGGCCCGCCAGGACCATCTGCGAGGCCGCACCGGCGAGCGCTTCGCCGAGGGCGCCGCGCATCACGTCTCCGAGCTGAACATCGCGCACCCGTTCCGCGAGGGGAACGGTCGCGCGATGCGCCTGCACCTGTCGCAGCTTGCCGCGCAGGCCGGGCACACCGTTGATGTCACCCGCATCGGCGGGGCTGCCTGGGAGGCGGCCAGCATCCGCGCGTTCGAGGGCGACGAGAGGCCGCTGGCGGGCGTGATCGCTATGGCGATCGGCCCGGACCGCTGGGTGCGTCCAGAGGTGGCGCTGGAGGACCTGCGCGGTGCCCTGGAACCGTCGCGCCTGGAGATCGTGACGCGCACGTCCGCACTGCGCGACCAGCTCGCGAAGACCGGCCTGTCCGACGCGGTGCGGGAGGAGATCAGGGGCCTTCGCACCGAGATGGAGCGCCTGCGCGCTGCCGACACGCTTGCCGCGCCGCTGGCGGCGCAGCAAGGCTCCGGCAGCCTGGTTCCGGTGCGGGCCGGCGCGTCGGCGTCGCCGCGCGACCTGGCGCACGCCATCCTGGCCGCGGCAGGCCGGTTGCCGACAGATGCGGCGACGTCACCCGAGCCGCCCCTGTCCAACGCGCCCGCGTCGCCGGCAGCGGCGGCGCCCACCGCGGTGGAGGCGGTCCAGGACGCGCTGCGGCGCCCGCCGCCCGACGCCGCCGCCCCGTGGGACGCCGGCCTGACGCCGCTGGCACCGCGGCTGGCCGCCTACATGCAGCGCAAGACCGCGGAGGCAGCGGCGGCTGCTGCGCCGACGCCGCCAGCTCCTGGTGCAACATCGGAGCCGTTGCCGGCACCGCCCGCGCCGAAGCGGGACCGGGACCCCAGCCCAGGGTTCTAGCCAGCCTGCGCTGGAGCTAGCCATCCGCAATCGTCCGCAGGTCAATACCGACCCCTTTCCGCCGCTTTTCCACAGTTTCCGAAGTGTATCAGCTGATAAGCCTCAGAATCCGGTGAGCAAGGAGAGGATCAGCAACCCGATCAGAAGTTCTCCAGCTATTCCCTCCTGTTGGGCCTGCGTGACACGGCATCCGGCTTTGGAAACCTGGCTCCGCGCAGCCATGAAGGATCACCGATCGCTTTGTCGGGCGGACGCGGCTTCTGGCGGGTAGCTCCGATGAACTCGAATGCTGAGCTGCCGTGTACCACCTCTTTGAGATGGGTCTTGAACCGCTCAACGTCGCCGAAATAGTTCGGGTAAGCTTCGCGCAGGCTGTCGATCTTGCCCACCTCCACGAGCACGATGGTCTCGTTGTCGGACTCCGTCTGGTTGGATGGTGCCTCGGCCAGGTCATATGACCGCGTTGCGTTCAGCGTCTTGTTGTAAGGAACAACTGTAACAGCTCGCGTCGTGCGGTCGTAGCGGATCAAGAAATGGCTGGGCCTGTAGCCTTGCATGAGTGGGATGTCGGGTCCGGCGAAGCCTCGGCTGACGGTCTCAAGAACAGAAACAGCATCGAGCGCCTTCGCGAGATCGCGAATTTCCTTCCGGCGCGCGCCAGCGTCTGGTGTTTTGTCCGGTTTGGCGCAATTCTCCGCCTCCGCGAAGTCGGCCGACATCAGAGCGAACAGCCGAAGCCATTCCTCGCTGCCTTGCCGACTCTTCAAAGCTTCCCCACGATATAAGCCGACCGCCTCGATCGTAGTCGCCCATGAGTGCTGCAGGCTGGTGCGTACCTGAAGTTCGATGCTGCGCCCGGACAGGACCTTGTGACGGCGACGGCCGACATAACGCCAGATCAGATGGTGGCTGCGATAGCCGTCGATCTTAGGTTCGGCGATGTAGTCGTCTTCCTTACGCATCTCATGCCGCAGGGCGGTCTTGAGCGTGCCCGCAAGGTTCTGAACGTCAGAGATGGTGGGAAGAATGATACGGCAGCCGCCGAGGTCCTGCAGTTTGTCGAGTTTCAGATGATCAAAGCGCCGCAGCTTCCCGCGGATGGCCTGCATGCGCTTGAGACGTGCAGCCGAAACCAAGGGTGTGCCGCGCAGGTAGTAGAGAGCGCTAAGTCGGATGCTGCGCATGGGGATGACGTGCGAATCGCGCCAGCTGTTGGCCACGGCGTAGGCCTGCCGAATTGCCACCTCTGTCTCATCGGTCCAGAGCATGTCGCTGGCAATGATCTTGCCAGCACTCCTGACGTCGCTCGTGGTGTAGTCGAAGCTTGGGAAGTCGGCCATGTCGCTGAACTCTGGATCTGATCGATCACCCTCGTGGGCGACTCGGTCGAGTGACTCGAACACCATCATCATATCCAAGAACACAAGGGAAACATATCCGATCCTGGAAGGCCCTTACCGGGCCGGATTCCGGCTCTTTGACGATCACCTGAAGGATGACGCGGCAGGGCGGCAGATGATGGGACGGGTCCATGCCAGCGCATTGTCGTCGGCGGCCTCTTCATCATCACGGCGGGCTGATCATCAGCTTGCGGCAGAAATAGCAACGCATAGCATGCACGATCTGGACACAACATTTAGTCCGCTCGAAACCGACCCGTTCTTTCCGCTTGTCGGTCCACCTGAAGGACGAAGCGCACGGGAAGCCCGAGGGGATGTGCGCCTGCGAAGGCAGAACGGCAGGGAACGGATGAGCAGAGGGCATCGCTCCCGCATGCCCGTCCCGCGCCGCAAGGGTTCGGCCGCAAGCGGCCCGCGCTGCGCGCGCCCTTGCCCCGCGTGCCGGGATGCGGGGTGCGGGTGGGGTCAAGCCCGGGATGAGGGCGGGACAGGAACCCAGGAGAGCACGATGGTAGAACTTCGCACGGTCGATCCGCGCACGCTGATCGACAACCCCGACAACCCCCGCCGCAAGGCGCCGGCCGACGAGGCGGACCGGCAGATGGAGGCAACCGCGCGCGCGGTGGGCATCCTGCAGCCGCCCGTCACGCGCGAGGTGCCGAAGGGCCTGATGACGCAATATGGCCACCGCCGGGTGCGCGGCGCCATCGCCGCCGGCCTAACGGTGATCCAGGTGCTGGTGCTCGGCGCCGACGACGACGTGGAGGACGACCGCCTGCGCGCCCTGATCGAGAACGTTGCGCGCAAAGCGATGTCGCCGGTGGACCAGTGGCGCGCCATCGAGAAGCTCGTGTCGGAACGCTGGACCGAGGAGGCGATCTCGACCGCGCTGACGCTGCCCGTCCGCACCATACGCAAGCTGCGGCTGCTGGCCAACCTGCACCCGCCCATGCTGGACCGCATGCACCAGGGCGATATGCCCGGCGAGGGCCACCTGCGGAACATCGCATCGGCGACCCAGGAGGAGCAGGCCGCAGCCTGGAAGCGGTGCAAGCCCAAGAAGGCCGAGAGGGCCGACTGGGGCGGGATCGCCAGCCAGCTGGCCCGCCGGCGCATGAAGGCGTCCGATGCGGCCTTCAGCCAGGACTTCGCCGACGCCTACGGGGTCACCTACGAAGAGGACCTGTTCGCCCCGGCTGGGGAGGACAGCCGCACCACGACCAACGTGGACGGCTTCCTGGCGGCGCAGCAAGCCTGGATCGAGGACCACCTGCCGGAGAACGGCGTCGTGCTGCGGACCGACGGCTACAACGGCCCGAAGCTGCCGCCAGGCGCGCAGCGCTACTACGGGCCACGCGGCGCCGGCCACGAGAAGGTCGGCTTCTGCCTGGACGACGGCACCGGCCGGATCGAGGAGGTCAGGTTCACCGTCGCGGCGCCCATCGCGCGCGAGGATGGCGCCAGCAGCGCCCCGGAGGGGACCGCGAAGCCGCGGGCCGACGTCACCCAGAAGGGCGTGGCCATGATCGGCGACA
>JAABUN010004840.1_pt1 | contig 17608 bp, 15 predicted proteins | sample 5559311 | NCBI WGS metagenome assembly JAABUN01 (sample SAMN10711877, study PRJNA513370) | rock metagenome | isolation source: Antarctica rocks | place: Antarctica: Victoria Land, Siegfried Peak sud | reverse complement strand
AGAGCGCACTAGAGTTTGCAATCTTTCTTTTTGTTCAAAATTTAGAAATCCTTTTGCAGGCATCACTCCCTCCAGACCCTTGTACTTCAAGTTTTCATTTTATACCTTCTAAAGGTCTATTAGCTTAATAGAGTCAAAATCAGCCCGCGATCATCAGCTAGAGCGTATTTCACCGGAACGCGCTCTAGAAATTCTCAATAAAGCTAAAGCATTACTTGTTGCTCTCTGGCAAGGAACTGGAGTAACAACTACCGAGGAAATAGCCCGTTACTTTGAAGTTGAATCATCTGTCGTTCGCCATGCTAGTAAACAACATAGAGATGAACTACTCAAGGACGGATGGCGTGAAGTAAAAGGTCAAGAGAACTTAAAAGTTCTACGCAGTATAGGTTGTGAAGTCTTCTCACTACCAGAAGCTACGACAAGAATAGCTATTTGGACTCCCCGCGCTGCCTTACGATTGGCAATGGTTCTGAGAGATTCTGCTGTTGCCAAAGCAGTGAGAACTAGCTTGCTAGATGCAGTTGAACAAGTCATCCCTGCCCAAGCCCAAGAAATAGAACGACTAAAGCTAGAACTCCAGGTAGCTCAAGCCCAAACAGCCGCCGCCCAAAGCCAAGAACGCCTGATCCAAGTTTCCAGCGCCATTGTCACCATGCACGGCGCGGGAATGCTGGGGCTAATCTTGGGTAAACCAGAGGCAATCGTAGAGCAACCGCCAATTGTTGTCGAGAAAAATATCTTGGTAGATCGCTCAGGTAGACCCGTTAGAACTTACGAAGGATTGTCGAAAACAAAACTTGCTAGACGGTACGGCATGAAGAAGCCCCAGGAGCTAGTTAACTGGCTGCAATCGATGGGCAAAGATCATCTGATCCAACCAGGGGTAACAGCCGCCCCCTGCCAGTTTGTACCGTTCGAGTATGTGCCGGAGTTAGACAGGCTTTGGGCGGCTCGTCTTGGGTCGCGGCAACGACTATTGGGCGAGTGAGTGCATTCTTTTTCCCAGTAGCCAAGTTTTTCTACACATTCAGAATTAGGGTAATTTTATGTCACCTTTCTTAAACGAACGGTGCGACCATCGCCAGATTTTAGATGCGTTAACGGGCGATAGCGCCCATGATTCACAAAACAATCGTTGTCCCCGGTGCAATCGCTTCGGGGTTGTCTCTGGTAGTGACGAATACTACAGCACAATTTACCACTGCAACTGTCGTACCGTGTTTTGGGTGATTAGTCCTGAAACGGGCGATAAGCTGGAGGGAGGTTGAATCATGGCATTTACTTCCGCAGTTTTAGGCGCAGTACAGCACCCCACTAATATCTTGACTGAATACCTGAGCAGATTTCGGGGGGTTAAGAAGTTTAAGGCGTATATCTTGTCTTGGTTAGACGGCTGGATTAATAGCAAATTAAAGAAAGGATTGCCTCCTTGGGTTTATGTAATTAACCAAGAATTAGCCGAAGCTCTTGGCTGCTGTAGAGACACAGTGTTTCGCCACCTCAAAGACCTGTGTGAGATGGGCATACTGAGGAAAACTCCATACAAGCGTTGGGCAACTGACAATATTTGGGCGTACTCCATCGACTTTGAAAAACTTAGACAAGAATTATCGCCGCCCGTTGATATTTCTACAGCCGAAAATCAGACAGCCGAGCATACAATTTCAGATAGCGGGGAGTCTGATTTTGTACAGCCGACAGCAGAAATTCAGACACCATACATAAGTCCGATTCCTAATTCATCCCAAGTACAACCACAACACAGCCTGCCTGCTGCTGAGAACATAGTTAATCAAGAAAATGTACTTATCCCCGAACAAAAGATTGTAATTCCTCCGACGGGTGAAGAATTGAAAAGTGCTTATACTCAAATTTCTCGTTTATCATCGCAAGTTCAAACTAATTTACAAGTTAAAACCGCGATAGAAAAGTATTGGGCTAATTTCCCGGCGGCCCTGGAAAGACTGAAAATTGCAGTACAAGAAAATTGGCGGTGTAATTTAACGGGGGTGCTGGTCAAGGCTTTGAAAGAGGACGTACCATCCGAGAACGCTGCGCCGCCCTGTGCGTTTTTCGGTTGGAAAGAATGGGCTGATGAGGCAGTCAAGCGCCGATTGATGCAGTATTCGCACTCTCAGGATGGCGATATCATGGTGCATTTCGTTAGCGGCGGTCAAGGATTGTGGAGTCGGTTACGGTCACTGTCGTGGTCGGAGGTTGAGCGCGTTGCTAGTGGAGAAAACCTATGAGCGGTCGCGCAGTGCTGGAAGCGACCGCACTCAATCAAAAAATAAGCCCACTCATGGGTTAGAAGCACCCATTACGAGCATTCAAAAAAGTAATATTACTTTTTAAACTTTGGATTAGACTTAATCTCTAGTTGCCAAAAGCATTACAAAATCAGACTTTCGCGTTTCTTACAATTATCTTGGAGCAAAAAACTATGAGTTTACATCAAAGACGTAATAATTTTTCTGAAGAATTATCCATTGCTACACAAGCAATAGAGTTTAGTTATGGTATACTCAACCTGCCGACTCGCAAAGTCGTTCAACAACGTACCATCGAGATTAAGAGTTTGCTACGCCGTACTGCCCAAGATATCATCGATATCGGGGAAAAGTTAAGTGAAGTTAAGCAGGAGCTAGGACATGGGCAGTTTTTGGATTGGTTACGCACAGAGTTCGATTGGAGCGAGTCAGCCGCCAGAAAATTTATGCAAGTCTACAGAAAATTCAAAGCGGTAAACTTTACACATTTGAATATTGCTACTTCAGCAATGTATCTGCTGGCGGCGGATTGTACTTCTGAAGCAGCCCGTGATGAAGCCGTGCAACGTGCTGATGCAGGAGAAGTTATTACTCGTGCTAAAGCAAAGGAGATCGTTCAACATCACGAACAATCCGCGCACCTCAATTCTCTTACCACTAACCTCAATACTGAAAATACCCTAGTATCAAGTGTTAATACTAATTGTGAATCTCAGGAAGAAATATCTGCGCCTATCGGCTATGGTAAATATGAGGAGTTGAGCGCATGGCTTAATCTCCTTAACGAAACTCAAATCGCTGCTCTGTGGCAAGCATTATCTGAACGTCTAGACCCGATCCTGTTAGAGCGCTTAGTCACCCAGGTTCAACAAAAGATTTCTGAGAGATAAATTAGACAAATGTCTCAATTTTGGCAATTTGGTCATCACTTCCCAAGAGCAAATGTCTCAATTTTGGCAATTTGGGTCAGCAAGACCGAAAGGTAAATGTCTCAACTTTAGCGATTTGGTCATCACTTCCCAAAAGCAAATGTCTCAACTTTGGCAATTTGGTCATCACTTCCCAAAAGCAAATGTCTCAACTTTAGCGATTTGGCGGAGAGGATAGAAAATCAAATGTCTCAACTTTAGCGATTTGGCGGAGAGGATAGAAAATCAAATGTCTCAACTTTAGCGATTTGGGTCAGCAAGACCGAAAGGTAAATGTCTCAACTTTAGCGATTTGGCAAAGAGATAAATTAGGCAGTTTTTTCAACCAGAGCGACGGCAATATCATTAAAATTGAAAATGCTACTGTTACGTCTACCTGTGTAATGTCTATGCCAACTTCCGCTAATCCCAAAGCTTGGAAAAAGTTTGACTACGCTGCTCTTGATGCCTCAACCTCTCAGTTTGTACAGCAGCAGACTGGTGAAATCAGGGGACTGATGAAGCGGACTGTCGAAAGCATTTTTGAGATTGGACAGCGTTTAATTGTTGTAAAAGAACGCTTAGGGCATGGGCGCTTTGGCTCTTGGCTAGAGACTGAGTTTGAGTGGAGTCAAGATACAGCCAGTAACTTTATTAATGTCGCTAAGAAGTTCGGCAAATTTCCGAATTTTTCGGAATTTGACATGGCGGCTTCTGCTCTTTATATGCTGGCAGCGCCTTCAACTCCTGACGCTGCAAGGAATGAAGCCCTTACCCGTGCTAAAGCAGGTGAATCTATCACTTACAAAGCTGCAAAGAGCATAAAACAGAAATATACTTCTCCTGCTACCAAGTTAGAGTCAGCATTAAAACAAGAAGTACAACCAGTTTCGCAGTTACCATCTACAACGTTGGCGCATATACCAACGTCGCGCATTAAGCAAGAAATTGTTGCTATTCGTAATACTGCTCCTGTTGAAATGCCTTTTGCTCCCAGTCATGTCATGACTCCAGCAAAGGAGCAGGTCTTATTATTGCCACAATCTTCTACCTCAGCATCCGTAGATGATGAGCATGGTGTTTGGTGGCAGCTAGGGACAAAACATCTGTTATACTCTGGCGATCCTAACTCCCTTAAGTTCTTAGCGCGAGTCCCGAAGCGTCTTAGTCTGTTATTTGCTTTTCCACCAACTGCTAACTGGCAGCCGCTAATAGAAGCGAAAACTCGGATTATTACTAATGACTATTTACCTCAAGGCAAAGATGTGAGATTATTTGAAGATACTCTAGAATCAATCCTTATACTGTACTCCGGTGTTGGCGAAACAATAGTTAATTGTTTTATGCCTTCCGTTGAAATTCTTTCAATTTTTAACCGCCAAGACCGCCGTGCTTTGATAGCCGAGCCTGAGTCGAAACGAATTAATGCTATCCTTTCTGACTGGAAACTAGCAGGATTAAAAGTAGAACGTCTAGCTTAAAAAAGCAAATTCAATCCGTACTCTCAATTTTTTGAAACTCACCCCATTGGTACTTGACAAATGAGAAATTATATACCTGCATAAATTTACAAAATTCTTTAAGTGGGTTCAGCTTTGGCTGCTAAAACAATCGTAATTAATCTACAAGCAACGGTTATGGAGTGAAACTAAAATGGCGTGTAAGGGTACATCTGGTAGCAGTAAGCGCAAAAAATCAATAGCTAAAGCTGTAAACAATAAGCCTGTTGTCGAGCAAGAGATTCAGAAAAAAGATACGGTTAAGCAACTCCAAGTTGCAGATAAACTTCAACCTAGTTCAGATTTATTTGCCAACACAACGACAACTAGCATGGCTTCGGCGTTACCAATCTGGGGAGCAAGCAATATTCTAACTCAAAAAAAGGATTTACTTTGGAGTGCAGACCCTAATGGTAAGTTGTGTTATTCCAAAGAAGTTGATAATGGTAAAGGCGCAGTTCTTTTTTGGGTAACTGAAGATTTGGAGCGTGAAGCTCCTACAACGCTGGCTGGTGCAGCCGCGCTAGCTGTTATTGATGCTTTTGATATTCGAGCAGCTTGTATGCACTTGATATATGCAGCCCATGCTGCTCAATTAGAGCAGCCTTGGGAACAAGAATTTGTTATTGATGACAAACAAATAGAAGATTATCTTGGCTTAAAAAAACGAACTGATAAAAATAAACAGCAAAAGTTGGCATTGATTAAGGAGATTGCACAGCAACCTTGTCACATTACAACCTTTATTTCTTGGCCCGCACAAGGTAGGGTAAAGGGATTTACAGTATCTGAAACCCGTTTGTGGAATATGTTAGAAATTCAGCATCACTATGAATCAAATTTATTTGGAACTCAAGACTTGATAGGATTAACGTTTCGAGTTAAAGCGGGTTCCTGGGCTAAATACTTCCTCAACGAGCAGGGACGTGCGGAGCTAAGTAGCTACTGTCAAATAGGTAGTCTCTCCAAAACATTAGTAGAAGATGTTATGGGTGTTTGGCAAAAAAGGGAAGGTGCTACCAGATTAATGATTTGGTTGTTATTCAAAACTAAAGTTGATGTTAAGCATCCATTACTGGTGAGGACTTTGATGGAGATTGCTTATGGTTCGCAGAAAGTGGAAGCAGCTAGAAGGAACAACCGACTGCGGAACAAGCTCACAAACACTTGGGATGAGGACCTATTAATACTTCACGAAAAAGGATGGCAACTACAGTTTCATGAGGAAACTTATTATTTAGAAATCCGACCGCCAGCATTTGGTCGAGGCGATCGCCCCCGCCCACACAGCTTTTTTGAACAACTTTTATCGGCTCAAATATGGATTGGTACTCCTGAAACCTTCAACCAAAGAATGCTGACGTTAGATGAAGATAGTCACTCAACTGATAGTCAATCAATTCTAAACAAGGTCAACAACTACTATATTACTAATGGTTTAGATGTAAGAGCTTTAAGAACTAAGAATCGTTGGACTCAGCGTCAACTTGCTTCCCTCACTGGGATTAGTCAAAGCTTGATTCATTTGATAGAAAAGAATCAACGGAGCATAACTCCTGAGAACCAAGAAATTTTGGAACGTGTTTTAGTCCAAAATTGTAAGCTTTAAGCGAATATATAACGACATTAGGTTTGAGTTGAGTTATTTTGATTACAAAGTTTCTAGTAGTCATACAACAATAGTTACTCTAAACGCACGAAAGCTGATTGCAGTAAGCTTTTAGGTCTTTAGAAAGGCGATAAATCTTTTAAAGCTTGATTACAAGTTTCTCTAGTACCCCCAGGATAAACTTGGCGATTCTTGATTACAAATTCCTCTAGTACCCCTAGGATAAACAAGTGAGATCGTTTTGATTACAAACTCCTCTAGTACCCCTAGGACAATAATTCTAGTACCCCTAGGACAATAATTCTAGTACCCCTAGGACAATAATTCTAGTACCCCTAGGACAATAATTCTAGTACCCCCCGTATAAGTTGAAATTATGAGCCTTGGCAAGAGCAGATTTCAGACTTCCCTTATATGAATTTGTAGTCATCCTGATTACAAATTAGCCTCTAAAAACGCTTAGGTACTTTTAAACAGTCTGATATAAATAAAAAATTATATTTAAGTTAGAGAGGTACGATCTTTGGATCAGATTCAAGACTCAATAAACAGTCCTTATCCCAACTCAAATCAAGCCGTTTTTCCTTCCTTCAAAGGCTGTATGTTAAGCGCTCTCTTTTCCTCAAAAGTTTCTATTAATTCAAAAAATGGCATATTTAGGTCATTTACAATTTTTAGCAGGGTGTCAAGCGTTGGTGATACTTCACCATTAAATCATTCAGACCAACCACTCATTTGTATAAATGTGCGCTGCCTCAAATTTCTGTACGAGAGTTGCAAAAACTTTTCTTTACTTGCAGACTCACATATATACATGGGGCCTACAACAATTTTAGCTTATGTTACTGTATTTGATTACAGATGTATTACATTATCATACAATGCAGAACAATCTAGAAAGTATCTATCTATGATGTTTCTTGCCAACCAATTTTCTTTGCCCTGGCTAGAAGAGCTATTAGTTTATGTCACTCATAAAAATGACCCCACCTGGTGAGACAGGTTAGGGGATGAGATAGTTACGCCAAACACGTATAACCGAGCGCAATATCGATTATGAATATATCAGATTTAGAAAGTAATTGCTACTTTTTAACTAAATTCTCGCAATCTTTCGTCAGGTATTTCTTTAGAACGAAGTATCAATATATACCTTTTGTTATCGGTCAACAAATCTCAATTCTGGGGTTTACTAATGACAGAGAATCTTTTGCATTTGAGGAGGCAGCGCCATGACTGTTGCCGTCAAAGAGAAAAGCGAGTTAGCTCTGTTTGTCAGACGCGACATAGATGACTATGGGCTAGATCCTTATGAATTTCGCATTTACGCCCGGGTAACTCGCCGCGCTGGTAACGGTGAAGCGTGGGAGAGCCTTGCTAACATGGCTAGTGCTTGCTGTATGAGCTTGAGTAGAGCAAGGAGAGCTTTGAACTTACTTAGGCTTGCTAAGTTAATTGAGAGTATAGAGCGTCCAGGCTACAGTAATCTTTACCGCTTGAATCCTCAGCAGAAGTGGGTAGCTTCTGAACGCCTACAGGAAATTCGTTCGTTTATAAATTTACGGGCTAAATCACCCACCCCTATCACATCTGATAGGGGTACTAGAAATGATAGCCCTACTAAAAGTAATAGTACCCCCCTACCAGATGTGATACCCCTACCCCTATCAGATGTGATAGACGAAGGTATTCCCTCTGAAGGTATTTCCTTGAAGGTACTCCCCCAATCCCCCCAATCCCCCCAAGGGGAAAAAAGAGGGGATGGGGGGGAAGTTAAGTCAAATGGACAAATATTGGAGTTATCTCAACAACTAGCTCAGTCCCTCACGGACGCTCTAAAACCAGTATTTGCTTCTTTTATGGCAGAAACTAAATCTGTCTTGTCGGAAATTAAGGAGCGGTCGTTTTTAGCTGATAGTCAGGACAAAACTAAATCACTATCAAGGCAACGAAGTAAAAAAGCTCTACCTGCACTAGATAGGGATTTGACAGATTCAACAAGCTATCCGGTCAAAACTCAGAAATCAGAGGACTATTGGCAGCTATTAGAAGAATTGGCGCGGATTGCTGGCGAAAGTGCTGAGAATTTAAGTTTTAATTCAAATCTGACTAATGCGTTGAACCAAAACCCTAACAGTATTGAGCCAGCAATGCTGTATTTCAAGCAGGCGTTAGCTACTTGGAAAAAGAAACCGGGGTTAGGTTTATTTATCTCCGCAGTTAAAAAAGGACTCAAGCCCGTTCCAACTAAGCCAGGGGGCGAATGGGGTGATTGGGCAAACGAGGCATTGAAGCGGCAACTGATGCAATTTTCCTGTTCCCATGAGGGGGATATCATGGTGTATTTTGTCGGCGGCATTCAAAAGCTGTGGAGTGAAGTGAAACACCTTAACTGGGTAGAGCTTGAGGCAATGGTGGCTGATTCAAGTAATAAGCCTTGCAGCACCTAAAAACCGTTGAATGAGTTAGATGAGGGCTAATTAATTCCCTTGATTTTTAGCAAAACTATATTTTGACAGGCGTAGCAATCATGATTAGTGTCACTGAAAACATAGCCTTGCTGAGTCAGCAAGAAAATCAACTGCATACCAGTCTAGACAACCTGCGTGGACAACGAAGCAAAGTAAAGGAACATAAACAGCTTGAAAAAGAGTTGTCAGGGGTAGTAAGTAAGCGCCAGAATTTACAAGCTTGGGCTGTTTTTGAACTTAAAATGCCCGTCCACCGCCTTAATTCACCCCTACTTGGAATCGTCAAGCAATTGAAAATCACCCCTGGGGGCATGGGTGAAGTTTGGGTCAGTTGGGATGGCTTATTACAAATCCCAGAACAGCCAAATATGCTACAGATCGATGGTGCGGCGATGGCAAAAATTATTGCGGTGGGCGATCGCATAGAAATTCGTAATGGTCACGAGTTGAGTGGTAAAACCTTTACTGTAGAACGGCTACTAGCGCGTGGCGCGGTAGAAACCACTGAGGGGATAGTTTTTGAGCGTGAGGAATGGCTACTGGTTGAAAAACTTGTACAGCCTGCGATTGATGAGGATAAGGATTTGATACATAGCGCTAGTTTTACCCAGGAACTTGAAATGGTTACTGAGTCAACAGAGGAATTGAGTGGTAGAACGCCAGAAACTATAGTTGCGGAAAGTTTTGAGGGCGGATTCTCAGTCCTCAAAACTTCTCAGGAAACAGTTGAGACAATCACTATTGCTCCCCCAGCAGAGGAATTAACCGAAGATGAGGAAAAAGAGCGTCATCGATTAGAGTTGAAGGTGGAAAGGGCGTTTTATGAATCTGGAAGAGCATTAACGGAATTACGCGACCGCCGTCTTTACCGCTCGACCCACCAAACGTTCGAGAGGTATTGCCAAGATAGGTTTGGATTTAGTCGCCAAAATGCTAACTACTTCATTGCTGGAGCCAGTATTGTTGATAATCTAAAAAATTTGACAACAATTTGTTGTCAAATTTTGCCTACTAAAGAGAGTCAAGTCAGACCTTTGGCAAAGCTAGAACCAAAGGCTCAATGCAGAGCTTGGCAGCAAGCAGTAGAACAAGCAGAAGGGAAAGTTCCGAGTAGTCGCATTGTCAGAGGGATAGTCGAACGTCTTAAAGAAAAGCCGTTGGTTTTAGCTAGCGAATTCTGCAAGATTGGCGATCCCTTTATCCTGAATAGATTAGAAGGAGCGGAGCGCAAATATAATGGCTGCTGGGCGATCGCATCGGAGCTAAGAGACTTTACAGTAGTAGTTGATGTTTACGACAATACTTTTGCTGTGAAACCAGACAACCTCGATCCTATTGATTTGCCCGATGTTCGCCGTCAATTACCAGAGACGCTGCTTCGGATTCGGCGGCTACGCGAGTGCGATCTTCTAGACCGTTGTGCTTATACAGTTTTGGAATCACTGGGGCGGCAAATCTATTTAACAGAAGTTGAAGAAGGATTATTGCAGTGGTTAGAAAACCACTACAAAGTTAATGCTTAAAGTTTTCTAGATAATACATATTAAAGACACCATGGAAAACCTTAATGTTTATACTGTCACTAGGCGCTCTATTACAGGACTTTCTCAGGAAGTGGCAACTGGGCAATGGAGCTTGCACTTTAGGAAGAAAAACAAGCCATCGATAAAAATATCTAGTTCGGATGCAATCGTTCTCCGCCAGAGAATAGGACACCCGACTTTTTGTTGCCTAGAGCGTCGCTAATATGCAAGTTGTTACTGGTGCAATAGTAATAGCGATCGCCTTCTCCGTTCTAGAGAGACGCTTCCCCGTATGCCGACAAAAGGCATTTTCCCCAGGCTGGCTAACTGTTAACTAATTGGCGATCCACAGTTGCACTACTGACATCACAGCATAGATATCCACAACAAAAACTTCGGGCATCCGCTAGTAGATTTAGTATTTGGGACTTTGTACAATCCACAACCTGGGCAGTTCCCACGCGCGGTCAGTGTAAAACAAAATGTTCCGTCCAGCTATTGGGGAAAATTAACATATCCACTAAGTTAACGTTTGGGGAATTAATAATGCAGCAAACATCGCTATTTCCTAGAACAATTCAACAGCTTGCCCTCGGAGCTATCCACGTTCCCAACTGGCTTTCTCTAGATGAACAGCAGCAATTACTAGAGCAGTGCCGTAAATGGGCAAAACCACCTGCGGGTCTTTATACCCCTAAAATGCTAGACGGAAAAGCCCTGAGCGTCCGCGTACTTTGCCTGGGTTGGCACTGGTATCCCTATCAATACTCGAAAACCCGTGATGACGGCGATCGCCTACCTTGCAAAGCGTTTGCTCCACAATTGCATGATTTAGCAGGTCGAGCTTTGCGAGATACGCTGCCGCAGTACGATCGGTTTCAACCGGACGTAGCGATTGTGAATTGGTACGATTGGCGCTCCAAACTTGGAATGCACCAAGACCGCAGCGAATCGGCATTAGTACGTAATGTGGGCAGTCCAATTGTTTCAATTAGCCTGGGCGATAGTTGTCTATTTCGCTTCGGCAATAACCAAACCAAAGGCTCTCCTTATCAAGATATTGAGTTAAGAAGCGGCGATTTATTTGTGTTTGGCTCAGTCTCCCGTATGGCATATCACGGAGTAGTGAAGATTTATCCTGGTACAGCACCTCAAGCTTTGGCAATAAAGCATGGTCGGCTGAATATTACAATTCGAGAAACAGGTCTTGTGGCAGCAAAATAATAAGCAAAAAGTTTAAGTTTCAAGGCAACTCTCCAAAACTAGGACTCCACCAGCCTTTCACCGTATGAAAGTAGACTGCTTCTTTGTGTTGATCGTTGTTTCTAGCATTAGAGTCAGAACAGCGCAGTAAACTTTTCGCTTGCCCATTTTTTTTATAACTATACTCTTCTAAAGGCTTTCGACAAATGGGGCAGACATACTGGGTTAACTGAGGAGGCATAACCTCGTTTGGTTGGCTAGGGGTTTGCTTCTTCTGGGGTAACTGCCACTTTTTATCGCGCTCTGAATAAAACATAACCACATTTGTACAGCCACTCACACACTTAAGGAAATATTTTTTCTTCAGCTTTTGACTGGGAATTTTTGCTAAATAATTTTGACACTGGGAGCAACGCTGACGTGAATAGTTTGGCTGCACTGCTTGCTGCTGTTGCGGCAACTGGTTAGGGGTATTTTGTAGTGCAGGTTGATTGCTGAGATAACGAGGAATTACTTGCTTGGCTTTAGCTAAAGCTGGTGTAAAGTAATCGCGGTTCCAGCTAGTCAAATACTGCTGCCAGTCTTGTTGCCCGGAAGAAATCGCATCTAACTTATTTTCCATCTCAGCAGTGAAATCGCTTTGGAGCAGTTCTGGTAGGGCATCGGCTAAGAAGCGATCTACCTCTAATCCCAGCCCTGTAGGTTGTAAGTTACTTTTAACAAGCTCTGCATACTGCCTTTGTTTAAGGGTTTGAATGGTTGCAGCATAGGTGCTAGGGCGACCAATACCAAGTCGCTCCATCACTTGGACTAATTTGGGTTCGCTGTAACGGGGCGGTGGTTGGGTTTGTTTCTGCTCGTGGTTTGCCTGCTGTAAAGTTAGCGCTTGCCCTTGCTGCAAGATAGGTAGTTGGACATCATTACTGACGTTGTTCCAGTATTTGGTGTAGCCAAGAAACTCAACTATTTGTCCTTTGGCTTGCCAGAAAAGATTGCCCGAAGTAGTAACAACGCGAGTTTGGCGCAGCCTAGCACTTTGGCATTGAGAAGCAACACTGCGCTTCCAAATCATCACGTAGAGCGCAAAGGCATCGGCAGATAATTCACTGCTTAATTCGGCTGAAGGTTTGTGAATATTTGTAGGGCGGATTGCTTCATGTGCTGCTTGCGCTCCAATAAGTTGCCGATGCTGGGTTAATTTCTTCGGCACGTTACTGGGGTCGTGTGTCTCTAGCCAGCGCTGGACATCAGTGCAAAATTCGGGAGCTAGGGCAATACTGTCGGTTCGCATATAGGTGATTAAGCCAGCCTCATACAGCGATTGCGCTACAAGCATTGTTTTTTCCGGGCTGAACTTCAACTTTGCTCCCGCCGCTTGTTGCAAAGTAGAGGTAATAAAGGCTGGGGGAGGAGTGCGAGTAGTAATTTTTCCTTCAAGTGAGACAATACGATGTGGGTTGGCTATTGCTTGTTGTACCAAGCTATCAGCGCTCTTAGCACTTAAAACTCGACTTGATTCAAGTTTTGTTTGCTCTTTGGTATCGCTGGTGTCATCAAGTAGTGGCGTTTGAGATATTTCCGAGTTGGGGGTAAGATTTGTCCCCTGATAGTAAGCGCGAAAGCCCTCTGCATAATCAACATAGACGCTCCAGTAGTCTTGGGGGACGAAAGCTTGAATTTGTTGCTCCCTAGTGCAGATGATATGCAAAGTAGCACTCTGCACTCGCCCCATACTTTTCGCCCCGTTCTGGAGTTGCCACAGCAGAGGAGAACCTTTGTAGCCTACTAATTTGTCGAGAACGCTGCGACATAAACCCGCATTAACCATATTTTGGTTGATTTGGCGAGGATGAGCGATCGCATTTCTAACTGCTGCGGGGGTAATTTCGGTGTAGACAACGCGCTGTGGATTTTTCAGGTATAAAGCTTGCCCAAGATGCCAAGCGATTGTCTCACCTTCCCTGTCGGCATCTGTTGCTAAAATGATCGTTTTAACTTGACGAGCAGCCGCTTGAAGTTGTTTGATAGTCTGTTGCCCTTTCTCTTGCCGCAAGACAAAACGACAATTAACGGTGTTGCCCACTAAGTCAAAGCCCAAAGCATCTTGCCCATCCGATGCTAATTCTCGGACATGACCCATACTTGCTTTGACTAACCAGTCAGAGCCGAGGATTTGGCTGAGTTTTTTGATTTTGCCAGGGCTTTCGACAATCAGGAGCTTAGTTGCCAAGGTAGTTTTTCCTTTGCTTTCACTCTAAAATTATAGTATTTCTGTACTACGAAATTTGCTCAAAATTCCCTAGGAGGCTTGTAGTCTATAGTTAGGAACAGAAGTATTTTTATTTGCTACCTTTGTTGAGGATAAAAGACGTGTCTGTGGAATATGAATCGCTAACAGGAGTAGTCGAACGCTTGACTTATCACTCAGTAGAGTCAGGTTATAGCGTAGCGCGGTTCAAATCTCCCGGTCACAGGGACTTGCTAACAATTGTGGGCAGCTTCCCTAATATCCAGGCGGGGCAAACGCTAAAGCTACTTGGTATGTGGAGAGAACACCCCAAGTTCGGACAACAGTTTCAGGTTATGCAATACCAAGAAACAAAACCTGCCACAATTACGGGAATAGAGAAGTATTTAGGTAGTGGCTTAATCAAAGGGGTTGGACCAGTTACGGCGAAACGCATTGTGGCTCACTTTGGCATAGACACTTTAGACATCATTGAAAACTCGATCGAGCGTTTAATAGAAGTCCCAGGTATCGCTAGGAAACGAGTGAAGATGATCCAAACGGCTTGGGACAAGCAAAAGGCAATCAAAGAAGTAATGGTATTTTTACAAAGTCATGGTGTCTCTACCACCTATGCGGTAAAAATCTATAAACACTACGGTGACGAATCAATTGAAACTGTTACTAATAACCCTTACCAGTTAGCAACGGATATATACGGAATTGGGTTTGTTACGGCGGATGCGATCGCGCGGAACTTGGGGATCGCACCAAACAGCGAGTATCGATACCGGGCAGGCATCATTCATGTTTTAGGAGAAGCAGCAGAAGACGGACACTGCTTCCTGCCTTACTCACAACTGACCGACAAAGTAGTAGAGCGATTAACATTAGCAGACCATCAGCCATCGCCCCAAGAGATAAGTAGCCTAATTTTCCAAATGGCGATGGACGAGCAGTTAGTAATGCAGGGTCATCGCCAACATCAATTTATCTGCTACCAATTGCCGTTCTTTAGTAGCGAACAGAATTTAGCTAAACGGCTGCACCAATTATTAAGCCGTCCCGTCACCGTAGACAAACAGAGAGTGATTGAGTGGATAGGCAAGTTTACCCTAGCTACAAGGATTGAGTTATCGCCCCGGCAACAGCAAGCGGTAGAAATGTCAGCAACTCAAAAGGTGCTAGTTCTTACCGGAGAACCTGGAACCGGAAAGACGTTTACAACTCGGACAATTGTGGCATTGTGGAAAGCAATGGGCAAGTCGATTGCGCTTGATTCCCCCACTGGTAGAGCGGCACAGCGCTTGAGCGAGATGACGGGTTGCGAAGCTAAGACTATTCATCGCCTGTTAGAGTTCGATCCGAGAACGATGAAATTTAAACGGGACTTGGATAATCCCATAGATGCACAAGCGATCGTCATAGATGAAGCCTCAATGCTTGACTTATTCTTGGCGCATTCCTTGCTCAAAACGGTTCCTGCTGATGCCCAATTACTTTTAGTCGGCGACATTGACCAACTGCCATCTGTGGGACCAGGAAATGTGCTGCGTGACCTGATTGCCTCAGAGCAAGTGCCTGTAGTGCGGTTAAGTCAAGTATTTCGCCAAGCTCAATCAAGCGCTATTGTCAGCAATGCCCACCGCATTAATTCTGGACAGTACCCGATTCTAGAATCAGTGGCTCTAACTCCTAAATCCGATTGCTTATGGCTAAATGCTTCAGAACCCGAACATGGAGTGCAGGGCATCCGAGAATTGTTAACAGATTTAGTTCCACAGCTAGGTTTTGACTCCGTAAGAGATGTACAAGTTCTATGTCCGATGACCAGGGGAGAGGTAGGAACGCGTAACCTCAATGCGGTACTACAAGAATTGCTCAATCCACCATGTCAAGGTAAAGCTGAACTATTTCGAGGTGGGATGAAACTGCGTGTAGGCGATCGCGTGCTTCAACAAGTCAATGACTACAACCGCGAGGTGTTTAATGGTGACATGGGGACAATTGCAACGCTCGACACCGAAGAACAGGAAGTGACAGTACAGTTTGGAGAGCGTTTCGTTAGCTATGATTACGCTGATATCAATGAGTTAGCCTTAGCATTTGCTGTGACAATTCATAAGGCGCAAGGTTCAGAGTATCCAGTGGTGATAATGCCTGTATTTATGCAGCATTATGTAATGCTGTCGCGTAACTTGATTTATACGGGTCTGACCCGTGCGAAGGTTCAGAGTATCCAGTGGTGATAATGCCTGTATTTATGCAGCATTATGTAATGCTGTCGCGTAACTTGATTTATACGGGTCTGACCCGTGCGAAAAGGTTAGCAATTGTCGTTGGTACAACTAAAGCAATTGGTTTAGCAGTGAGGCAAGTCAAAGACCAAGAGAGATACACCCACTTGCAGGAGCGATTACGGTTAATGTCTCTTGCCCCTACTGGTTAACTGTTAACCAGTAGGGCAAATTCTTAACTCTAAAATATCTATTTGCCCCATTAACCCTAGATTATTAAAATGCTAGAGCAATAAAAGCCTCATCTAAATTTGGTTTTAAATCAGGCTTTTCTAGGAATGCTATTGATTTTACGATTCTGATTCTTCGTCCGTAGTTTCTGATTCTTCGTCCGTAGTTTCTGTTTCTTGCATAGTCATATCTAAAGTTAGTTCAGCGAAATCTTGGAAAAGTTGCTTGAGAGAATCAACCTTGGTGATTCTGGCTTCTAAACCATCTTCATCCCAAACATACTCCTCGTCTATGAGAGAGAATTCATAACTAACTGTATCGCCTAGATACAGGGAGAAGCAGTAGGTTTCCTCGTCAGAGTTAGTTAGATAAGTTGAAAAAGAGGCACATCCTATGCTGGCAAGTGTTCCTTCCTCATCAGGAATAAAGTAATTGCGTTCTAAGAAGGTTTCTAAAGCAAACATTTGAACAGCGTCCATGTATAGTTTCCTAGGCGAAGTGACTGATTAACTATTAGCATTCCCAGAAAATGCTAATAGTTAATAATAATCGTTCAAACTACCTTTAATTATTCAATTGCAGTAGTTAGTCTCAGCGTTGCTCAGGGGATAAATATTTATAGTGATTAATGCCTGCTCGTAACTCTGCTTTGAACAGCTTTATTTAAACTGGCTATCAACAAAACCGCTACCAAGGCGATTGCTATTACAGGCGCTACTAGGGCTAATACTGATAAGGTAAATGCACCGATGGATTCGACGGTAGCAACGACAGCATTCCCTAGCCCGATAGTCAAAGCTGTGGAAGACAAGCGAGTAATTCCGGTTACAGCTTGAGCTATCCCGGCTGTACCCCCACCAGCGATCACCGCCATAGTCCATTGCAGTAAAGGGTCGCTATCTGGAAATAAGGCAGCAGCGACAAAAGTGCCAACAGCAAGGGCTGTCGGTGCTGCAAGCGTGTCAAGCAAGTTATCTAAGAAGGGAACGTAATAAACAACAATTTCTACAACGGTCGCAATCGTAAAGGCCCACAGTGCTGGGTAAGTGCCGACCCACTCAAACCCTGATGTAATTGGTAAATGCCCAAAAATTACCGCTAGGCTGATAACTAAAGGCGGGACAAAAATGCGAAAACCACAAGCGGCACTTAGAGTAATACCAATAATAATGCTTTCCAAAGTATTCATAGGTGTAGCAACTGTATCCCAATAGGTGATAGTTAGGGTTTCTCTCTTACGTTCACCTTAAATAATCTAAAGCTTAAGCATGGCTAGAACATCTAGCAATAGAGGAGTAAAATTATACAGCAGATTTCATTTAAATAGATTACAGTTGAGTGGAAAGATTAGCGATAGGGAACATGAAACCTTACTCCATTGACTTCCGAGAAAAAGTGATTAAAGCTTATGAGCGAGGAGACACATC
>JAABUN010004839.1_pt1 | contig 17609 bp, 14 predicted proteins | sample 5559311 | NCBI WGS metagenome assembly JAABUN01 (sample SAMN10711877, study PRJNA513370) | rock metagenome | isolation source: Antarctica rocks | place: Antarctica: Victoria Land, Siegfried Peak sud | reverse complement strand
TTAACCCTTCCCTTTTGACCCGGTTTTACTTCTTCGTGATCGTGAATTCGACCCGGCGGTTGAGGGCGCGGGTTTCTTCCTGGTCGTTGCTGCCCACGGGCTGGGTGCCGCCGTAGCCTTCGGTGGTGATGCGCGTGGGCGTGATGCCCTTGCCGATGAGGTATTTCTTCACCTCGTTCACACGGTCGAGGCTCAGCTTGAGGTTCAGGGCCGGATCGCCCTGGTTGTCGGTGTGGCCGCCGAGCTTGATTTCCACCGCCGGGTACTCGCGCATGATGCGGATGAGGCGCATCAGCTCGGGGTAGGAGCTGGGCCGCAGGTAGTACTTGCTTTGCTGGAAGAAGATGTTGTTGAGCTTCACCGTCTGGCCCACCGCGAAGGGCACCAGAAACAAGTCCTGCGCCTGCTCCGAGTACTTATCGCGGGCCGTCACGTCGAGGTTGGCGTTTTCGGCGATGTAGTTGGCCGCCTCGGCGCGGTAGCCGTACTGCACGCCGCTGGGCAGCACGATGGTGTAGGAGCCGTCGGTGGGGTCGGTTTCGGCGGTGCCAATTTCCTCGCCCGTCAGCAGGTTTTCGTAGTGAATGGTGGCCTTGATGGGCTTCTTGGTGGCCGCGTCGAGCACCTGGCCGCGCACCAGCGTCACCGCTTCCGGCTTAAAGGCCGGGGCCAGGGCGATGCGGAAAATGTCCTTCGAGTTGTTAATGCCGTTGCGGGTCGATACCAAATAAGCATCGTCGCCGGCCGCCGACATGGTGTAGTAGGCGTCGAAGTCGGCCGAGTTCACGGCGCTGCCCAGGTTGCGGGGCGGGCTCCAGTTCGTCCAGGTGTCGTCGAGGCGCTTCGAGTAAAAGATGTCCGACTTGCCGTAGCCGCCGCGGCCCTCGCTGGCGAAGTACAGCGTTCTATCATCGGCGGCCAGGAAGGGGGCAAAGTCAGGCTTCCTGGTGTTCACGTTGGGGCCCAGGTTGAGCGGGCGCGACCACACCACGGGCTGGCCGGGCGGGGTGGCTTTTGGGAAGCTCACGTACAAATCCTGCGAGCCCAGGCCGTCGGTGCGCTCCACGGCCATCAGCAGGGCCTTGCCCGACGTGGACAGGAAGTAGTCGGCGTGCTCGTCGTCGTTGTTGTAGAAGTCGTCAATGTTCACGTCCACCGGCGGCGACCAGCCGCCGGGGCGGTGCTCCGAGATGCTGGGGCCCTTGGGCACCAGGCCCTCGGGGGTGTAGTGGCCCAGCAGCAGCAGGCGCTGGCCGTTGGCCGAAACCGACGCCAGCCCGTTGGGGGAGCCGGCCGTGTTGATGGGGCCCCCCATGTTTTTGGCCGGGCCCCACGCCTTGGCGCTGGCGCTTTGCAGCGTCGAAAACCACACGTCCTGCGGGTCGTTCTTGCCGCCGACGTTGCCGGGGTGGTCCTGGCGGGCGAAGTACAGGGTGCGGCCGTCGGGCGAAATTACCGGGTGGGTGTCCACGTAGGCGCTGTTCACGTTGGGCCCCAGGTTCACGAGCGACGAGTCGAAGCGGGCCACGCCGGCCGTGCCGGCGTCGGGGGCCTTGAAATCCTTCTTCACCATCACCTGCGTCACGTCGGCCACCCCGATGGCGTCGAGCTGGTTCACGCCCTCCACCTTGGCCGTGTTCAGGTGGACCACGGCTCCGATGGTGCGGTAGGCCGGCGTGCCGGGGGCCACCTTCACTTCCAGGGTGCGGTAGGCATCGGGCAGCGGGCCGGGGTTGTCGTTTTGGTACACTTCGTGGTGAACGCCGTGGGTGTCAACCAGCTCAATCTTCGTCACCGCGCCGGGGTTGAAGTTTTCCACCACCGTCACTTGCTGGGCCAGCACCGAGCGGGCAAAGCGCACCTCGATGGACTCGTCGCGGCCTTCTTTCTTCGGAATCCAACCCTTGTCGCTGATTTGGCCCAGCGGCAGCGCGTTGGGGGCCCCCAGCGCTTGCTCGGGCGAAAAAGCTTCTTTCCCCGCGGCTTTCTGCGACGACACCGCCACCACTTTGCTGGCCCACAGCGCGTGCTGGGCCCGCGCCGCTGGGGCCGCCAGCACCGCCGCGGCCACCAAGGCGATAGAAAAAACGGGAATATTCATAGGTGCTCAGCGGATAATACCGCTGCTTGGATAGAAACACGAAAATACCGTGTGCAGACTGCGTAGGATAAGATTTTACTGCCGCTAATTTAGGCAGAAACCCACGTCCCGGCACCCTCAGCAGTGCGCTGATGTTCCTGTCGCCGCGCCCCCGCTCCGGCCCGGCGGGCCTATTCACCCAGCACCAGCTGCTCGGGCAGGTTGAGGAGGTAGTCGCCGTAGCCACTTTTGCGCAGGGGCAGGGCCAGGGCGCGCAGCTCGTCGGCGGTGATGAAGCCCTGGCGGTAGGCAGTTTCCTCGATGGCGCCCACTTTGAGGCCCTGGCGCTGCTCAATCACGCGCACGAATTCGCCGGCCTGCATCAGGCTCTCGAACGTGCCCGTGTCGAGCCATGCCGTGCCCCGGCCCAGGATGCCCACCTTCAGCTTGCCGCGGCGCAGGTACTCCTGGTTCACGTCCGTGATTTCGTACTCGCCGCGCGGACTGGGCTTCAGGTTGCGGGCGATTTCCACCACGTCGTTGTCGTAGAAGTACAGGCCCGGCACGGCGTAGTTGCTCTTGGGGTGGGCCGGCTTTTCTTCGATGCTGAGCGCCTGCTTGTTGGCATCGAATTCCACCACGCCGTAGCGTTCGGGGTCCTGCACGTGGTAGGCGTACACCACGCCGCCGTCGGGGTTGCTGTTCGATTTGAGCAGCTCCTCCAGGCCCGCGCCGTAGAAAATGTTGTCGCCCAGCACCAGCGCCACGTTGTCTTGGCCGATGAAGTCGGCCCCCAGCACAAACGCCTGCGCCAGCCCGTTGGGCACCGCCTGCACCACGTACTGGAAATCGCAGCCCAGGCTCTTGCCGTCGCCGAGCAGCTTTTGAAACTGCGCCTGGTCGTGGGGCGTGGTGATAATCAGCACTTCCCGGATGCCCGCCATCAGCAGAATGCTCAGCGGGTAGTAAATCATGGGCTTGTCATACACCGGCATGAGCTGCTTGCTCACGGCCAAAGTCAACGGGTGCAGCCGGGTGCCGGAGCCGCCGGCGAGGATAATGCCTTTCATTCGCGCAAGGTTTCGCTAAGTTTAAAAATTAAGTTTCGCTAAGGAGCTTATTGTCAAGACCAATGGCGCAAAAACCGCGAAACTTGATTTTTAAACTTCGCGATACTTTGCGCTAAAGCTCAATTCCTTTCCTGAATAAAATCCTGGTTGGCCTTGAACCAGTCCAGCGTCTGCCGCAAGCCTTCGCGGATGCGAACCTGGGGCGTGTAGCCAAGCAGGGCCCCAGCCTTGCTGATGTCGGCCAGCGAGTCGCGGATGTCGCCGGCGCGGTCGGGGCCAAACTTCGGGACTAAATCCGAGCCGGCTTCCTCGCGCAGGATGTCGTACAGCTGCACCAGCGAGGTGCGGTCGCCCACGGCGATGTTGTACACCTGGTTCAGGGCCCCGGCGTCGGTCGTCAGCGCGGCGCGGATGTTGGCCTGGACGCAGTTTTCCACGAAAGTGAAGTCGCGGGTCTGGCCGCCGTCGCCGTTGAGCGTGGGGGCCTGGTTTTGCAGAATGGCGTCGATGAAGAGCGGAATCACGGCCGCGTAGGCCCCACCGGGGTCCTGGCGCGGGCCGAAAATGTTGAAGTAGCGCAAACCAATGATTTCCAACTCGTAAGTACGGGCAAACACGTCGGCGTACAGCTCGTTGGCGTACTTGGTGACGGCGTAGGGCGAGAGCGGCTTGCCGATGCGGTCTTCGACTTTGGGTAGGCCGGGGTGATCGCCGTAGGTGCTCGACGAGGCCGCGTACACGAAGCGCCGCACGCCCGCGTCTTTGGCGGCGGTCAGCATCTGCACGAAGCCGCCCACGTTCACGTCGTTGGTCAGCACCGGGTCTTTGATGGAGCGCGGCACCGAGCCCAGGGCCGCCTGGTGCAGCACCACGTCGATGCCCGCGCAAGCGGCGCGGCACGTGTCGGCGTTGCGGATGTCGCCGTCCACTATTTCCAGGGCCGGGTCGCCCTCAAACAGCGCCAGGTTTTTGCGGAAGCCGTTGGAGTAGTTGTCCAGCGTCCGCACCTTTTTGGCACCGTATTTCAGCAGGTATTCTACCAGATTAGAACCAATGAAGCCAGCCCCGCCGGTAACCAGAAACGCAATATCCGACAGCGGCCGGTCGTGGAAAGGGGTGTCGTACATGAGGGCAGTTAACAGTTGTCAGTGAGCAGTTATTCAGAAGGCTATGAACGGCACTGCTCACTGCTCACTGACAACTGATTAACTGAAGCTTTAGCGCCCCGCATACTGCTGCTGGTTGTAATCCTGGTACGCGCCGCTGGTCACGCGGTTCAGCCATTCCTCGTTGGCTAAATACCAATCCACGGTTTGGGCCAGGCCCTGCTCGAAGGTGACGGACGGCTGCCAGCCCAGCTCGCGCATGATTTTGCTGCTGTCAATGGCGTAGCGCATGTCGTGGCCGGCACGGTCGGTCACGAACTTGATGAGCTTGCGCGAAGTGCCGGCAGCCTGGCCGGTTTTCTGGTCCACCACGTCGCACAGCAGCTGAATCAGTTTCAGGTTCTGCCACTCGTTCACGCCGCCGATGTTGTAGGTTTCGCCGGGCTTGCCCTGGTGGAACACCGCGTCGATGGCCGTGGCGTGGTCCTTCACGAAGAGCCAGTCGCGCACGTTTTCGCCCTTGCCGTACACCGGCACCGGCTGGCCGGTGCGCAGGCGGTGGATGGCCAGCGGAATGAGCTTCTCGGGGAAATGGTGGGGGCCGTAGTTGTTCGAGCAGTTGCTCAGCTTCACGGGCAGGCCGTAGGTGTGGTGCCAGGCCCGCACGAAGTGGTCCGACGCCGCTTTGGACGCCGAATACGGCGAGCGCGGATCGTAAGCCGTTTCCTCGGTGAACAGCTCGGGGCCGAAATCCAGCGAGCCGTACACTTCGTCGGTGCTCACGTGGTAGAAGGTGTGGCCCGCGTAGCCGCCCGGCTGCCAGAGGTGGCGGGCCGCGTTCAGCAGGTTCACGGTCCCGATGACGTTGGTTTTCACGAACGCCATCGGGTCGGTGATGGAGCGGTCCACGTGGCTCTCAGCGGCGAGGTGAATCACCGCGTTGGGCTCTTCTTTGGCAAAGAACTCATCCACAAATGCCTGGTCGGTGATGTCGCCCTTCACGAAGCGGTAGTTGGGCGCGTGTTCGATGTCGCGCAGGTTTTCCAGGTTGCCGGCGTAGGTCAGCGCATCCAGGTTAAGAACCTGATAATCGGGGTACTTTGTGACGAAGAGCCGCACCACGTGCGAGCCGATGAAGCCGGCCCCGCCGGTGATGATGAGTTTCATATCGAAGATGTGAGAAATGTGTAGATGTGGGAGATGTGGAAATTGCCGAGGGTGAAAAGCAAGTGCATCTCCACATTTCCACATCAATTAATTTTCCACATTATAAAGTTTGCTGCCACTTCCAGGCGCTGGCGAGCGAGTCGAGCAGGGAGGTTTCGGTTTGGAAGCCGAGCACCTCGGCCGCCTTCGTGGCATCGGCGTAGATGGCGGGCACGTCGCCGACACGGCGCGGGCCGATGCTGTAGTTGAGCTTCTGGCCGCTGGCCTGCTCGAAGGTCTTGACTACTTCCAGCACCGAGTTGCCGTGGCCGGTGCCGATGTTGAAGGTCTCGACCGCTTCGCTGGCATTGCGGTCCAGCAGCCGCTGCACGGCCACGATGTGGGCCTTGGCCAGGTCTACGACGTGGATGTAGTCGCGCACGTTGGTGCCGTCGGGCGTGTCGTAATCGTTGCCGAAAATGGTCAGCTTCTCACGCAGGCCGGCGGCGGTTTGGGTGATGAACGGCACCAGGTTGTTGGGCACGCCCAGCGGCAGCTCGCCGATTTTGGCCGAGGCGTGGGCCCCGATGGGGTTGAAGTAGCGCAGCAGAATGGTGCGCCGCTGGTTGCCTGGGGCCCCCGATACGTCGTGTACGATGTCTTCGCACATCTGCTTGGTGCGGCCGTAAGGCGACGACGCGGGCTTGGTGGGCGTGGCCTCGGTCACGGGCAGCGCGTCGGGGATGCCGTACACGGTACACGACGACGAAAACACCAGGTTTTCGACCTCAAATTCGGGCATGACCTTCAGCAAAGTCAGCAGCGAGCCCACATTGTTCTGGAAGTACATCAGCGGCTTCTGCACCGACTCGCCCACCGCTTTGAACGCGGCGAAGTGAATGACGCCCACGATGTTGCCTTCCGCCTGAAACACCCCGCGCAGCGCCTCGGCGTCACCGCAGTCGATGCGGTGGCACGGCACGTCGCGGCCCAGAATGTCGCGCAGCCCGCCCAGCACCGATTCTTTCGAATTGCTGAAGTTGTCAATAATAATCGGCTCGTAGCCCGCCTGGGCCAACTCCACTACGGTGTGGGAGCCAATGTAGCCGGCGCCGCCGGTGACGAGAATCTTTTTCATAATCAAGCTCTTAGCTACTAGCTGCTGGCTGATAGCTTTGGGGTTGAACAAAAAGCTATCAGCCAGCAGCTAATAGCTAACAGCCAAATTTATAGGCTCCAGTAAGGCAGCTCCTGCATTTGGTTGCGGTACAAGCCTTTGATATCTACCAATACGGCATTCTCGGCCATGATGGACCGGAAGTAAGCCTCGTTTTTCGCGGCGTAGGCGTGGTGGCCTACGGCCACGATCACGGCGTCGTAGTCGGTGCGAATGTCGTCGTTGGCCGTCAGGCGGAAGCCGTACTCGTGGAGCAGCTCGTCGGAATCGGCGTGGGGGTCCACGATGTCCACGTTCACCGAGAAGTTTTTCAACTCCTGAATCACGTCGGCCACCTTCGAGTTGCGGATGTCCTCCACGTTTTCCTTGAAGGTAGCGCCCATCACCAGCACGCGGCTGCGGGCCACGTCCTTGCCTTTCTTGATCATCATCTGCACCGTTTTGCGGGCGATGTAGGCCCCCATGTTGTCGTTGGTGGTGCGGCCGCTCAGAATCACTTTAGCGTCGTAGCCCAGCTCCTTGGCCTTGTAAGTCAGGTAATAAGGGTCCACGCCAATGCAGTGGCCACCCACCAGGCCGGGCGAGAATTTCAGGAAATTCCACTTCGTGCCGGCCGCCTCCAGCACCTCGTAGGTGTTGATGCTCATGCGGTCGAAAATCATCGACAGCTCGTTCATCAGCGCGATGTTCACGTCGCGCTGGGTGTTTTCGATAATCTTGGCGGCCTCCGCCACCCGGATGCTGCTGGCGCGGTACACGCCGGCGTCCACTACCAGCTCGTACACCTTGGCCACGGTGTCCAGGGCCTCGGCGTCGTTGCCCGACACCACCTTCACGATGCGCCGCAGCGTGTGCTCCTTGTCGCCGGGGTTGATGCGCTCGGGCGAGTAGCCGACTTTGAAGTCATTCGGGAATTTCAGGCCCGACAGCCGCTCCATCACCGGGATGCAGTCCTCCTCGGTGCAGCCAGGGTACACGGTGCTTTCAAATACCACGTAGTCGCCCTTTTTCAGCACTTTGCCCACCGAACCGGTGGCCCCCAGCAGCGGCTTGAGGTCGGGTTGGGCGTGCTCGTCGATGGGCGTGGGCACAGCCACGATGTAGAACTGCGCCTGCCGCAGCGCCTCCAGCGAGTCGGTGAAGGTGATGTCGCAGCCCTCGAAAGCCGACTTCTCCAGCTCACCGCTGGGGTCGATGCCCTGCTTCATCTGGGCCACGCGCCCGGCGTTGATGTCAAAGCCGATAACCTTGAGCTGCTTGGCGAATTCGAGGGCGATGGGCAAGCCCACGTAGCCGAGGCCGATAACGGCCAGCGTAGCCTCTTTACGTAATAATTGATCGTACATTATTTGTTAATTATGAATTATAAGTTATGAATTATGAGTTGGGTAACGGGGCCATAACCGATTAATTCACAGGCTTCACTGTTTTCCCGTCGGGGCTTAATTCGTACTTGTCACCGCTTTCGGGGCAGGTGGCGCGCCGCTGCTTGTCGAAGCGCAGGCGGCGGCCGGCGGCGCTAACCCAGCCTTGGGGCCGGGCAGGGTTGCCGTACACGAGGGCATAGGCCGGCACGTCGCGCGTGACGACGCTGCCCGCCCCCACGAAGGCATAGCGCCCCAGCCACACGCCGCACACCACGGTGGCGTTGGCCCCCATGCTCACGCCCCGCTCCAGGTACGTGGTTTGGTAGTGGCCGGCGCCCTTGCGGGGCACGGCGCTGCGCGGGTTTTTCACGTTCGTGAACACCACCGAGGGCCCCAGAAACACGTCGTCTTCGCACACCACGCCGCCGTAGAGGCTCACGTTGTTCTGCACCTTCACGTTGCGGCCCAGCGTCACGCCGTCGGCCACGAACACGTTCTGGCCCAGGCTGCACTCTTCGCCGATGTCAGCCCCGGCGCACACGTGGCAGAAGTGCCACACGCGGCTGCCGCGCCCGATGCGACAGCCCTCGTCGAGCACGGCCGTGGGGTGGGCATAAAAATCAGGGGCAGCGTGGGGCATCCGGGCCGGTGGGTTTCAGCCCGCAAAGGTAACGCCGCGAGGCGCGTTGGGTGAAGGTTGAGGCAACCGTTGTATTTTTGAGAAAACGCCAGATTTTTTATGGGCCTCCCTGCTTTCGAAACCGCTCCCGCTGGCTACATCTCGCCCGCCGAATACCTGCGCCTGGAACGGGAAGCCAAGTTCAAGCACGAGTATTTCGAAGGAGAAATTCGCACGATGGCCGGAGCCAGCTTTGCCCACAACCGCATTTGCGCCAACCTCACAGGGGAACTGCACGGGCAATTGCGCGGCAAGACCTGTACGCCCGTGGGTAGCGACCAGCGGCTTCAAATCCTGAGCGGCAGCGCCTACGTCTACCCCGACCTGACGGTAGTATGCGGCCCGCCCGCGTTCAACGAAGACAAAAAGCCCGATACGCTCCTCAATCCAACGCTGCTGGTGGAGGTGCTATCCGCTTCAACCGCCAACAACGACCGGGGCGAGAAATTCATGTTCTACCGGCAGATTCCCAGCCTGCGGCAGTACCTCATGCTGGATTCCGAATCGGTACACGCCGAGCTGTACACCTTGGACGAGCCGGGCCGCTGGGTGCTGACCGAAACCCGCGACCGGGCCGCCGTGCTCGGCCTGGGCAGCATCGGCTGCCAGGTGCCGCTGGCGGATATTTATCAGGGCGTGGAGTTTTCTGGCACCGCGCAACCGGCTGGCTAAAGCAGTTTTCAGGCTGGCGTGCCGCGACGCGAAGGGCCGCGTCTCCACAACCGGCCACCGAGTCGGAAACCGCTCCGGTTCAATTACGGCTTCTGCACCACGGCCAGCACCGATTTGCCAATGCGGTAGCCGGTGAGCCGGTCGATGAGGCGCGACACGGGCACGAGGGCGCGGTCCCAAAGCTTGACTTGGGCCAGGGTGGGGTACGTTTGGCGCAGCAGCTTGCTGGCGGCCGAGGCCAGCAGGCCCAGGCTGTCGAGGTACTCGAGCTGGCGCATACTGCCGGCCGCCGGCAGCACCTGCCGCAACTGGGCCCGTGAGTAGCGCCGGAAGTGGCCGATGGCGGCATCGAAACGGCTGAATAGCCACTGGTGGGCCGGCACCACGACGAGCAGCGCCCCGCCCGGAGCCAGGCGGGCATAGGCGCGGGCCAGCTCGGCGGCGTCGTCTTCGATGTGCTCGATGACGTTGACGTACAGGACGGCGTCGAATAAGCCTTCGGCAGCGGGCAGGTCGGCCAGGGTGCCCACGCGCAGGCGGACGGCGGCCGGCAGCGCCCCCTGGGCCAGCAGCGCGGCAATTTGGGCCACCAGCCCGGCATCGGGCTCCAGGCAGAGCCAGTCGGTGGGGCGGCCGTCGCACAGGGCGCGGGTGGTGCCGCCGATGCCGGCCCCCACTTCCAGCACCCGCCCGCGCAGGTAAGGCCGCAGCCGCCCGCCGTAGTAGGCTTTCCAGCGGGTGGCGTGCTCAAATAGAGCCAGCTCGTTGCCAATGTATTGGGCGGCGTCGGAAGCGGGGGCGGGCATGGGGCAGAGCGTGGGCGCGGCAAAGGGTGCAATAACGCGGAAAAGCAGCACCGGCCCCCACCGAGCCGCTGGGTTTGAAAGCAGCGCGGGGGCCGTTCGCCGGGCTCGCCACTGCTGCCGGACCGAACCAGCGGCACGGGCTTAGCGTAAAGCCGAATCGTGCCCCGTCACTAACCCATTGTTTATATGGACGATAGCCGCCTGCCACGGCCGCCCGCCCGGACCGTTTGTAGAGGCTATTGGAATAACCCAGGCCGTAGCTTGTTTTAAATCAACTGGTACATAGCAAGAAAGCAGTACGGACAGCTTCATTTTCTTCGCACCCTAACCCGCACCTGTTGTGGTCAAATTCGACACGCTCTCCATCGTCGTTCCGGTGTACAACGAGGCCCGCACCATCCACCAGATTCTGGACTTGCTGCGGGAGCTGGAGCTGGTGAACAACATCGGCAAGGAAATTATTCTGGTCGACGACTGCTCGACCGACGACTCGGCGGCCGTTATCCGAGCCTACGCCCAGCGCCACCCCGGCCTGGGCCTGCGCCTGCTCGCGCACGCCGTGAACCAAGGCAAGGGCGCGGCCCTGCACACGGGCATCCGCGAAGCCACCGGCGACTACGTCATCGTGCAGGACGCCGACCTGGAGTACGACCCGGAAGAGTTCAACCTGCTGATTAAGCCCATTGTCAAAGGCTTTGCCGATGTGGTGTTCGGCTCGCGCTTTTTGGGCGGCAACCCCCACCGCATCCTGTTTTTCTGGCACAGCCTGGGCAACAAGCTGCTCACCTTCCTCTCGAACGTGACCACCGACCTGAACCTGACGGACATGGAAACGTGCTACAAGCTCTTCCGGCGCGACATCATCCAGGGCCTCGACTTGCGCGAAAAGCGCTTCGGCTTCGAGCCCGAAGTCACGGCCAAAGTAGCCAGGCTGCACGGCATCCGCGTGTACGAGGTGGGCATCAGCTACTACGGCCGCACCTACGCCGAGGGCAAGAAGATTGGCTGGCGCGACGGCTTCCGCGCCATCTACTGCATCCTCAAGTACGGCCTGTTTGGGGCCTAGCTTCCCGTGGTGGGCCATCAAAAGAACGCAGGAGCAGCTGCTTGGTCGGAAAGTTTTTAGCACGGTAGCACTACGTTTTATGAAGAACCTCGATCCTGGAAGTGGGCCGCCCGGCCGCACGGTGTGGTGGTGGCTGGCGCTGGGGGCCGTGCTGGTGGGCGCGGCGCTGCGGCTGTGGCAGTGGCGGCTGGGCACCACGTTTTTCATCGACGAGCTGGCCGTGCTGCACAACCTGGCCGTGCGCCCGCCCGGCCAGCTGCTGGGCGTGCCCCTGGCCGAAGCCCAGGTAGCGCCCCCGCTGTTTCTGCTGGTGGAAAAAGCCTGCCTGCTCGTGTTCGGGCCCTCAGAGCTGTCCCTGCGCCTGCCCGCGCTGCTGGCCTCGCTGGCCGCGCTGGGGCTGCTGTGGGCCGTGGCCCGGCGGGTGCTCGACGAGCGGCTGGTGCCGCTGGCCCTGCTCACGTTCGCCGTCGGCTTCACGTTCGTGTACTACAGCAACCAGGTCAAGCAGTACGCGAGCGACGTGGCCCTCACCTTGCTGGTGCTGGAGGTGGCGCTTCGCCTGCGCGATGCCCCGCCCCCGGCGCCGCGCTTCTGGGTGGCGGCGGCCCTGGCCGGCGTGGTGGTGCCCTTCTATTCCCAGGCCTGCGTGCTGGTGTTCGCCGGCTGCGGGGCGGCCCTGGTGCTGCTGGCTTTTCTCGACGCCGGCCGGCCCCGGCTGCGGGCCACCGCGGCGGTGGTGGGGGCCTGGGCCGTGGGCAGCGGCGCAAGCCTGGCGGCGGCCCAGGCCACCCTCCAGCCGACCACCCGGGCCTTCATGCATTTTTTCTGGCGCGAGGGTATGCTGCCGCTGAATGCCCGCCTGCCGGTCATTTTGGCCGGCGACATGGCCGAGCGCTGGGCCAACGGCCTGGGCTGGCCGCACCCGACCAGCCTCTGGGTGGCGGGCACGCTGGTGGGGGTGGTGCTGCTGTGGCGGCAGCGGCGCGGGGTGGCGCTGCTGCTGCTGGCCCCCTGGCTGGTGGGCGTGGTGGCCTCCGCACTCCAGCAGTTTCCGCTGCGCATGCGCCTGATGGATTTTCTGGTGCCCATTATGATCTTGTTCCTCTTTGTGGCTTTCCAGGAAGCCGTGCGCTGGGCCGGGCGCCGGAGCCGGCCGCTGGGCCGGGCCGTGCTGGCCCTCTGCGCCGGGCCCGTCCTGTACAGCACCACGCGGCACAACCTGCCGCCTTTTTGCGCCGAGGACGCCAAAACCTTGTACGCCCAGCTGGCGCGGGCGCGCCGCCCCGGCGACGCGGTGTATGCCTACTACGGTGCCGGCCAAACGCTGCGCTGGTACGGCCCGCGCTACGGCCTGGGCCCGGCCAGCTACCGCCTGGGCCATTGCTACCGTCATTTGCCCGGCGCCGAGCGCCACTACCTGGCCGAAGCCGACGCCTTCCGGAGCCGCCGGGTGTGGCTCGTGATGGTTCACTTCGATGCGTACGAGTCGCAGGTGCTGAGCGCCTACCTGGACAGCATCGGGCGGCGCGGTAGCCGCTTCACGGTGGCCAGAGAGCTGCCCGACGAGGCCGTCGGCTTCCCTACGGTGTATGCCCAGCTCTACGACTTATCGGATGCGAAACGGGCGGCCCGCTTCTCGGCGGCCACTTTTCCCTTGCCGCCCGCCCCGCCGCGGCCCGCCGATGAAATTTGTTGGAGCTGCTACGGCCCCCAGGTAATTGCCAACAACCAGTACTGAGGAACGGACGCCGGCAACTACCTGGGCACCGTGCGGGAATACCACGCCTGGTTTTCGGCATCTGCCAGCAGCGCAAGGGTAAAATGCCGCGCCGCGCCCGGCCCGACGGCTGAATTGGCGGGGGCCTACGCCTTGGCCCCGGCCGGCGGCGCCGTGTTGGTGGCCGAGATGAGGTAGAGCGGGCGCTGACGCACGTTGGCCGACAGCCGGGCAATGTATTCGCCGATGATGCCGACCGAAATGAGCTGCACCCCGCCCAGAAACAGGATGCTGACCATGAGCGACGCCCAACCCGGCTGGTAATCGTGGCTCACGAAGCGGGCGTAGAGCGTGTAGAGCACCACCAAAAATGCGATTCCCGACACGGCAAAGCCGCTCAGGGTGGCCGCCTTCAGCGGGGCATCGGAAAAGGCCGTGATGCCGTCCAGGGCCAGGCGAATCATCTTGCGGTAGGTGTAGCCGGTGGCCCCGCCGGCCCGCTCGGCCCGGTCGTACTCCACGTAGGTCTGGCGGTAGCCAATCCACGAAATCTGGCCGCGCAGGAACTTGTTTTGCTCCGGCATCAGGCGCAGGCCGGCCACCACTTTGTGCGAAATGATGCGAAAGTCGCCGGTATCGACCGGGATGGAAATGTGCGTGATGCTGGCCAGTATCCGGTAAAATAGGCGGGCCGTCAGGCGCTTGGCCAGGCTCTCGCCCTGCCGCGAGCGGCGCTTGGCGTACACCACCTCGTAGCCCTCGCGCAGCTTCTGGTAGAGCCGCGGGATAAGCTCGGGCGGATCTTGCAGGTCGGCGTCGATGATGACCACGGCCGCGCCCAGGGCCCGGTCGAGCCCGGCCGTGACGGCAATCTGGTGGCCAAAATTGCGGCTGAAATCGATGTAGCGCACCCGGCCGTCGCGCTCGGCCAGGGCCAGCAGCTGCAGCAAGGATTGGTCGCGCGAGCCGTCGTTGACGAAAATCAGCTCGACGCCGCCCGGCAGGGGCATGGCGTCGAGCACGCCCACCAGGCGCTGGTACAGCTCGCCAATGTTGGCTTCTTCGTTGTAGATGGGGATGACGACGGACAGCTCCACGCGGGCAGGGAAAAAGTGGGAATCAGCGGATAACAGGGGAGCAGCGCCGGGCCAGCGCGCCCGTTCGGGCCCTGGCACGGGCTTTTCGGCCGGGGCAAAGTAGTTTTGGCTACGTGGTCCGCCAGGCCGGAGCAAAGCAGTGGGCACCAAAAGTAGTTACTGCGCCAAAAAGCATTTCCCTAACCCCGCGTACCCTAAAACGAGGGCGCTTCTACTTTATAAAGCCGTTAACCCTGGGCCCCCTCGCATGGTCACACAAATTGAAACTTCACGGCCGACGCCTGATGGGGCGGTTGTTAAGCTGTTTTCTCTGCGTAAAATTGGCTTGCTGGCGCTGCTGGCGCAGGCACTGGTGCTGGGCTATACGTACTCGCTCCTGCTCTTTCATCCGGGGCAGTACCTGATAATAGACCACTACGACGGCATCAAAAGCTACTTTTCCGTTGCTTCGTTTTTGCGGCAGCCGATGGGCAGCGGCATGCTGGTGCGGGGGCACAACTACCCTTTCGGGGAATACATGTATTACACCGACAGCACCCCGCTGCTGGTGGCGCCGTTGCACGCGCTGGTGCAGGCCGTGCCGGCTTTGGGCCCCTACGGCCTCTACCTGTACGACCTCTTCATGCTGGCCAGCCTGGTCATCAGCACCGGGCTGCTGGTGCTCATTCTTCGCCGCCTGGCCGTGCCGGCCTGGCTGGCCCTGCTCTTGAGCGTTGCCCTGCCCTGGCTGGGGCCCCAAACCATTCGCCTGAACGTGGGGCACCTGAGCCTGGCGTATACCCCCGCCCTCCTGTTTACGATTTGGGGCCTTCAGCGCTTATACGCGGCGTGGCGCGCCCACCACGCCTTGGGCCGGCATTTCGGCGTGTTGTTTCTCGGCATCGTGGGGGCCTCGTGGCTGCATTTCTACTACTTGCCGCTGCTGGGCGGCACCCTGGCTTTTTTCGTGGCCGGTTTGCTCGTCGAGAGCTGGCGGGCGCGCCGGCCGTGGCGGGCGCTGGTGGTGGGCACGGGCGCCGTGCTGGGCGGGGCCCTGTTCCTGACCTGGGGGCTTTTGCAAGTGCTCGACCCCCTGTACCGGGCGCGTCCGGTGGGCAGCGGCGGCTACGACTGGATAGAATGGCGGTTCCAGTTTGGGGCCCTGTTTCGCGGCTATGTGTACAATAAGGTGCGCTTTCCGCTGGAGCGCACCGCCGAAATTCCTTATGAGTCCTCGGCTTATTTAACCAGCTTCGTGCTGTTTGGGCTCCTGCTGGTGGGGGTGTTGCTGCTCTGCCGGCGCTTGCCCGCCGCCGCGCGCCTGCCCCGAACGACTGCCGACGACAACGCGCATTTCCTGAAGCTGCTGCTGCTGGCCAGCCTGCCGCTGGCCTTCGCCGCGCTCGGGGAAAACATTGAGCTGGACAACGGCGCGTACGTGGTTCACAACTACTTGAACATATTTCGGTGGGCGCACAAAATCACCGAGCGCATCACCCAGTTTCGGGCGTTGGGGCGGTTCATCTGGCCGTTTTGGTGGGCCGTGGTGCTGGGGTTCAGCTGGTACGTGGCGCGCTGGCGGCGGGTGCCGGGCCTGCGGTGGGCCCTGGCGGCGCTGTGCGGGCTGCTGGTGGCCGACACCGTGAACGCCACGCACCACTACCACACCATCACCCAACGCACCAACCTGCTGACGTGGCCCGCCGCGACCGAGCAGGTCCGCCAGCTGGTCGGCTGGATCAAGCCGGGCCGTTACCAGGCGCTGCTGCCGCTGCCTTTTTCTCACACCGGGACGGATGCGCCCGACGGGGCAGTGGACCTGAACGTCGATCCCGACGACCCGCACTCCAACACGACCTACCAGCTGTCGATGGTGACGGGCCTGCCGCTGATGTCGCACAAGGCCACGCGCGCCGTCACGCACCAGGCCGAGCTGCTTTATTCGGTGCTGCGCCCCGGTGGCCCCGACCCGGAGCTGCTGGCCCGGCTCGACCGCCGGCCGGTGCTGGTGTTCCTGGACTCGGCTTACTACGACGGGCGCAACAATTATTACCGGGACCTGCTCAAAAACCGCCCCGAAATGCTGGCCTTGTTTGAGCGCATGGGCGATTTTATCCGCGAACAGCACCTGCGCCGCCTCAGCCACCAAGGCAGCTGGTCGCTCTACGAATGGCAGCCCAAGCCTGCTGCCCAGCCGTGAGGTGCTTGCGAAAGCCGCCGGGAGCTTAGCGATGCAGCAGCTCCGGTGGCTGGCGGCGGGCGTCGGCGGCGGGGCCCGCCCAGAGGCCGCGCCAGTCGTCGCGCAACGAGCCCAGCCGGTACAATTGCACCAGCGCCACCACAATCGCCAGCCCGAACAGCGAAGCCACGAACCGCGGCTGAAACACGAGTACGTTGTAGTTGTCCAATTGCAGGAAGTGCAGCACGCCCTCCAGGTTCAGGAAATAAGCCACCGACACCAGCACGTAGGGCAGGTAGTCGCGGCGGACGAAGCCGTAGGCGGCCATAAATAGTACGGTGGCGTGCCAGTAGCGCTCGTGCATCTGGGTGTTGAAGAAAGCAAACAAGAGCGGCACCAGCCCGCAGCCGAGCAAGGCCACCGCCAGGTCGGGCGAAGGGCCGGCCGCGCGCACGGCCGGGCGGCGCAGGTGGCGCAGCATCGCCACCAGCAACGGCAGCAAGGCCAGCGCCGACGCGCCGCCGAACAGCAGCAGCCCCCACCAGTGATAGGTGAGGCCGGCGAACGGCAGCGCGTCGGACAGGCCCAGGTTGGGGGTGATAAAATACCAGAAATTGTAGGCGTTGACCGACAGGTACGGGAACACGTGCGTTACGTCCAGGTTGAAGGCGATGATGCGGGGCAGGTAGTTTTCCCACGACCACCAGATGAAGGGGGCCAGCACCGCTACGGCCAGCAGGGCGCTGGCCGCCCCCGCCTGCACCAGCCGCCGCGGCCGGTGCCACCACTGCGGGGCCCACAGCAGCAGCAGCGGCGGCAGAAAAATGATGGCCTGCGTTTTGGTGGCCAGGGCCAGCACGAAGCACAGCGCACTGCCCACCGCCCGCTGCTGCACCGCCAGCACCACGGCCCCAAAGGCCAGGCAGGTGTAAATGGTGTCTATCTGCAACCAAATCAGGGAATTGTAGAGGTAGCCGATGTTGAAGAGCAGCAGCAACACCAGCCCGAAGCGCCGCTCCCGCTCCCGCACCAGCGAGGCCGCCCAGAAGGCCCCCACGAAGTCGAACAGCAGCGGAAAGGCCTTCAGCCAGTGGCGGTAATACGCTAGCTTGGCCGTGCTGCCCATCAGCCGCCCGAACAGCCACAGGCAGTATTGGTAAAGCGGGTTGTAGGTATTGTCGGGCACTTGGTACGCGTTGCCCAGGCCGTGGTCGAAAATGTAGCTGCCCCACCTCACCCAGCAGCTCACGTCGCCGTCGTGGCCCGCTTGCGGCACCAGCAGCAGCAGCAGCGTGAAGAGGAGAAAAGCGTAGATTGCCTGCCGGCGGAGGGAATAAATGCCCATGCGGAAAATAGAATTTAGACTTGTTCCTGAATTAAAAAAGTCGATAAAATTTGGCCGTCATGCTGAGCTTGCCGAAGCATCTCTCCCGCTCACTAAATAATTACTCAGCGGGAGAGATGCTTC
>JAABUN010004838.1_pt1 | contig 17613 bp, 13 predicted proteins | sample 5559311 | NCBI WGS metagenome assembly JAABUN01 (sample SAMN10711877, study PRJNA513370) | rock metagenome | isolation source: Antarctica rocks | place: Antarctica: Victoria Land, Siegfried Peak sud | reverse complement strand
CACGAGTGCCCCGTGCTCCCGGGCCCAGCTCACCCGCTCGGCCAGCTCCGGTGCCGACAGCACCTGCCCGGTCGGGTTGGCCGGGGAGTTCAGCCAGACCAGGGCCGGCCGCTGGTCGCTGAGGGTGGTCAGGTCGTCGACGGCCACGGTCCGGCAGCCTGCCATCCGGGCGCCCACCAGGTAGGTCGGGTAGGCCGTCGACGGCACCACCACGAGGTCGTCCGGGCCCAGTCCCAGCAGCGTGGGCAGCCAGGCCACCAGCTCCTTGGTACCGATCACCGGCAGCGTCGCCGCCGGCGCCACCGCCGCCCCCCAGCGGTCCGCCAGGTAGGCCGCGATGGCTGCGCGCAGCTGAGCCGTGCCCGCCGTCTGCGGGTAGCCGGGGCTGTCCGAGGCGTCGGCGAGCGCACGCTGCACCACCGCGGGGGTCGGGTCGACCGGCGTACCGACCGACAGGTCGACCAGCCCGTCCGGGTGCGCCGAGGCCTTGGCCCTGGCGGCCGTCAGGGTGTCCCACGGGAAGTCGGGCAGCCTGGCCGCCAACCCACCCACGGGCGCTCCTGAGGGAGCAGGGGTCACTCGGCCTGCTCCTGCGGGGGGAGCGCCGCGATCAGCGGGTGGTCCTTCTCGATCACGCCCATCTTGGCGGCGCCGCCGGGTGAGCCCAGGTCGGAGAAGAAGTCGACGTTGGCGTTGTAGTAGGGCTTCCACTCCTCGGGGGTGTCGTCCTCGTAGAAGATGGCCTCCACCGGGCAGACCGGCTCGCAGGCGCCGCAGTCGACACACTCGTCCGGGTGGATGTAGAGCATCCGCTTGCCCTCGTAGATGCAGTCGACGGGACACTCCTCGACGCAGGCCCGGTCCTTCAGGTCCACACAGGGCTGGGCGATGACGTACGTCACGAGGTCACTCCTTCAAGGTCGTGCCTAGGGGTTCGTTTCCGGAAGTTGCTGGGTCTGACGGCGGGCACGGGCGGCAGGCCGCAGGTGCTCGCCTAGTATCGCCCTCCCGGGCACCCGCCCTGCACACAGGTTGACCTACGAAACGACGCCATGGACTCCGAGGCCCCGCTCGGCCAGGCCGCACCCGGCCAGCGCTGGGTGGTCCGGTACCGGCTGGTCGACGGCTCGGCCACCGACGTGACCGGGTGGGTGGACCGGCTCGCCGCCGGGCACGTCCAGCTGGGCACACCGGACGGCTCCGTGCACATCGTCGACCGGACGAGTGTGGTGGCGGCCCGGCGCGCCCCCGCCGCCGCGGGTGGACCGCCGCCCGAACGGACCAGCGCAGACGAGCTCGAGCGGCACAGCCTGCTCGGCTGGCTGGCGCTCAGCGAGCCGCTGGGCGACTGGACACTGCGGGCGGGCGGCGGCTTTACCGGCCGGGCCAACAGTGCTCACGCGGTCGGCGACCCGGGGATGGCGCTGGACGCGGCGGCGGACCGGATCGTGGCCTACGCGGCGGCGAACGGCATCGACCCGCTGGCTCAGGTGGTCGACGGCGGCGCTCCGGAGGCCGCGCTGCGGGCCCTCGGCTGGGGGGACGCGTACGTGGCCACGGACGTGCTGGCCGTCCGGCTGGCCGATCTGCTGGGCTGGGCCCCGCCAGACCCCCGCGCCCGGGTGGTGGAGGACCTCGAGGTGGGCTGGTGGAACGCGTACGGCGAGAGCCGGCCCAACAATGCCGACCCCGGACTGCTGCGGCTGGTGCTGGCCGGCCACCAGCCCCGCGCATTCGCCAGCACGGGCGCGGTCGAGCGTCCGTCGGCGATCGGCCGGGGGCACCTCAGCGGCGCCTGGTTGGGCTACGCGGCGCTGTGGACCCGGCCCGGGTACCGGCGCCAGGGCCTGGCGACGGCGGTGCTGGGGCGGCTCGGCCACTGGGCGGCCAGGCGCGGCGCGCGGTACGCCTACTTGCAGGTGGCAGCCGCCAATGCCGACGCGCGGGCGGCCTACGCACGGCTGGGCTTCCGCCGCCACCACGGCTACCGCTACCTGGCCCCGCCGCCCTGACGGACAGCGGGGAGGGGTCAGCGGCAGGTGATCCGGTCGGTGGGGCCGTAGCGCCAGAAGAAGTTCTCCCGCTTGGCGACCGCGCCGTCGCGGTAGAACAGCCGCGCGTAGCTGACGTCGAAGCCCTGGGCAGGGGCCTGGTCCTCGCAGTCGGCGGAGTCGTCGGTGAGGTCGCGGCCGGTGGTGAAGTCCGACTTCGCCGGCGTCGTGGACTCGACCTTGTCCCAGGTCTTCGTCGACCACATCTTCACGGTGATGGAGCCCTTGTTGCTGCTGGTGGCCCGGACCGAGCTCGCCTGCACCAGCACCCCGTACCCGGTGTCGTTGGTGAACTTGAGGTCGAGGTTCGGCCACGCCACCGTCGCCTCGCGGCCCGGCGGGTAGCGGTCGATGTAGAGCGTGTGGGGCTGGTGCTCCACGTCCTTCAGCCCGGCGAAGAACATCGCGTTGAAGGTGGTGGTGGCGCTCTGGGAGACCCCGCCGCCCAGCTCGCGCTGGAACTTGCCGCCGGAGATGATGAATCCCTCGGTGAACCCGTTGTCCCGGGTCCGCTCACCCACCACCTCGTTGAGCGAGAACGTCTCGCCGGGCTTGAGCACGGTGCCGTTGATCAGCACGGCGGCCCGGCCGATGTTGATGTTGCGGTACTCGGCGTTGGGGAAGTAGGTGGTGTACTCCCCCGTCACCTCCTTGATGCCCAGCTTCTGGGCGTCGGCGGTGCTGAACTTCGCCTTGGCCCCCGAGAGCTCGAGCTCCGCGGTGCGCTCGTCGCCCCGCTTCGTCAGCACCGGCTCGACGGCCTTGGCCAGGGCTCCGGCGCTGACGGAGGTGCCGTCGACGGCGGGGACGACCACCGGCTTGCCCCCGGAGAGCCGGACGCTGGCGTCCTTCGGTTTGCTGAGCTCGACGGCGTCGATCACGTCGGCGGCCGCCTTCCACAGGTCGTCCACGTCGAGTGCGGGCTTGAGGGTGCCGCCCTCGGCGGGGAAGCTGACGGCCTTCGCGATCATCGCCGGTGTCACCTGCAGCTGCCCGGCGCCGCCCGCCTTGACGGTGACCGGGGCTGAGACGGCGGGTTCGGCGTAGTCGTCGCGGACCTGCTCGACCTCGGCCGTGGTGATGGCCGGCTCGTCCACCTGGGCCGGCAGGTCGACCGGACCCTCCCCGAGGTAGCCGGCACGGATGGCCTTCGCCGACTTCCCACGGTCGAGCGTCAGGCCTTCGGTGGCCTTGGTCAGTCTGACGTCGGTGCCGTCGTAGGCCAGCCGGGCGTCGGTCGGCTTGCGGTCCAGGTCGTCGGCCACAGCGGCGACCGCGTCGTCCAACGCCGCGGTATCGACGGTGACGACGGGCCCGGTGCTGGCCCCGCCGGTCAGCACGCGCCAGATGCTCCTGGGGTCGAGGGTCCGACCGCCGCCGGCGGCGGCCAGGCTCGCGTCGACGTCCACGCCCAACCCGGCCTTGCGGGGGTCCAGCATCCGCTCCTGGTTGCCGGCGCGCAGCTCCAGCGGCGCCGTGGCCTGCGGCCCCAGCGAGGCGTTGAGGCGTTCCGCGGCGTCAGCAGTGCTCAGCCCACCCACCGCGACACCGGCGACTACCGCGTTGCGCGGGAGCCTGTCACCCGCCGCCAGATAGCCAGCGACGTAGAGCGCCGCCAGCGCTGCGGCCAGCCCGGCGAGCACCACCAGGGCGGCGCGCAGGGGACGCGAGCCACGGCGGTTCGTCGTCGGGCCGTCGGGCGTCGGGGTGGTCAAGGGTCTGCTCAGGCCAGGCCGGCGAAGAGGTCGTCGGCCCAGGCCCCGGTGTCGGGGAAGGGGACTCCGGCGACGAACCGGTAGTACTCCCGCGCCCACATCTCGTGGCCGAGGACCTCGGTGCCGGCGAAGAACGGACCGTCCTCGGTGATCTGGGTGGCGTGCGCCCGCATCGCGGCCAACTTGGCCGGCACGTGCTCCGCGGAGCGGATCTCGGCGGCGATCTCCGCGTCCTCCGACACCATGGGCATGGTGTCGGACTCGAGGTCCCAGTCGGCGAAGGTCTCGGTGTCCCCGGCCGCCCGGAGGGCCTCGATGCCTTCGCGCAGCCGGGCCCGGCTCATGGTGTTCCACAGCACCCGCGGCACCGACCACGGCTCGCCGAGGTCCGGCCGGTAGGACCGGGTGCCGGCCAGCAGCCAGGCGTACATCGCCACCCGGTGCGCCTGGACGTGGTCGGGGTGGCCGTAGCCGCCGACCTCGTTGTAGGTGACGAGCACGTGCGGCCGGCGGTCGCGGATCAGCGGGACCAGCACGTCCGCGGCCCTCAGCAGGTCGGCCGTCCAGAAGGTGCCGTCGCGGACCACGTCGCGAGCGACCGCTCGCCGCTGGTCGTCGTAGGCCATCCCGGAGTCGCGGAAGGCGAAGTCACCACCGAGGCGGACGAAGTCAGTCACGCCCAACGCGTCCATCGCCCGGGTCAGCTCGACGAGCCGGGTGGGCCCCAGGTCGTCGTCGTGCTCGGCTCCGAGGTGCACGAGCTCGGGTACCAGGACCTCGCCCTCCTCGCCCAGGGTGCAGGTCACCAGCGTCACGGCGGCCCCTTCGGCCGCGTAGCGGGCCATGGTGACCCCGTTGCCGATCGTCTCGTCGTCGGGGTGGGCGTGGACCAGCATCAGCCGCCGGTCCGCCGTCGCGGTCGCAGTCACGGCCCACACCCTACGACGCGGCGGTGGAGGTCCCGACCAGGGCCGCGGGGTCGGCGAAGTGGCAGGCCGAGTCGTGAGCGGACACCCCGTCCGGTCGCTGCACCAGCAGCGGCACGTCGACGCTGCACTTCTCCTGCGCCTTGAAGCAGCGGGTGTGGAAGCGGCAGCCCGACGGGGGGTTGGCCGGGCTGGGCACGTCACCCGTCAGCTTGATCTGCTTGCGGACGTTGCGCAACGTCGGGTCCGGCACGGGGACAGCCGACAGCAGCGCCTGCGTGTAGGGGTGGGTGGGCCGGGAGTAGATCTGGTCCTCGTCCCCGATCTCCACCATCGTGCCCAGGTACATCACCGCCACCCGGTCGGAGATGTGCCTGATCACCGACAAGTCGTGGGCGATGAAGACGTAGGCCAAGCCCAGCTCGTCCTGCAGCCGCTCCAGCAGGTTGACCACCTGCGCCTGCACGGACACGTCCAGCGCTGAGACCGGCTCGTCGCAGATCAACACCTTGGGGTTGAGGGCCACCCCCCGGGCGATGCCGATCCGCTGCCGCTGACCACCGGAGAACTGGTGCGGGTATCGGTTGATGTGCTCGGGGTTGAGCCCGACCAGGTCGAGCAGCTCCTGCACCCGCCGGCGACGCCCGCCCCTGGGCACCGCGTCGGGGTGGATCTCGAAGGGCTCGCCGATGATGTCGCCGACCGTCTTGCGGGGGTTCAGCGAGGTGTACGGGTCCTGGAAGACGATCTGGATGTCGCGCCGCAACCGCCGCATCGCCCCCCCGCGCTGGGAGTACACGTCGACGCCGTCGAAGGTCAGGGTGCCCGCCGTCGGCTCCTCGAGCCGCATCAGCATCCGGCCCAGCGTCGACTTGCCGCAGCCGGACTCACCCACCACGCCCAGCGTCTCGCCCCGGCGCAGGTCGAAGGAGACGCCGTCGACGGCCTTGACGTGACCGACGGTGCGCCGCAGCACCCCCGCCTTGATCGGGTAGTGCTTGACCAGGTTCTCGGCCCTGAGGATCACCTCACCCGGCATGGCTACCACGTCCTCCTTCGGGGGTCGGCTCGGCGAACGGCGTCCGGTCCGCCGGCAGCGCGACCGGGTCGGGCAGCACCTCGCCATCGATCTCGCGCCGGGTCGGTCGAGCCGTCCCGGCCAGCACCTCATCGGCGAAGTGGCAGGCGCTGCGGCGGTGGTGTCCGACCTCGCGCAGCGCGGGGGGCGGGTCGACCCGGCACACGTCAGCCGCGTAGCGGCAGCGCGGGTTGAACGAGCAGCCGTCGGGGATCCGCATCAGGTTGGGTGGCAGACCACCGATCGCTGCCAGCTCCTGGCCCTTCTGGTCCAGCCGCGGGATGCTCTCCAGCAGCCCCTTCGAGTACGGGTGCGCCGGACGGGCGTAGAGGTCGAAGACGTCGGCGTGCTCGACGATGCGGCCCGCGTACATCACCGCGATCCGGTCAGCCACGTCGGCGACGACACCGAGGTCGTGGGTGATCAGGATGAGCCCCATCCTGCGCTCGTCCTGGAGCTCCTTCAGCAGGTCCATGATCTGCGCCTGCACGGTCACGTCCAGCGCGGTCGTCGGCTCGTCGGCGATCAGCACCGCCGGGTCGAGGGCGATGGCCATGGCGATCATGATGCGTTGCCGCATCCCGCCGGAGAACTGGTGCGGGTAGGCCTTCACCCGCTGCCGTGCGCCGGGGATCGCCACCCGCTCCATCAGCCGGATCGCCTGCTCCTGGGCGTCGCTCTTGTTCATCCCGCGGTGGCGCCGGAACATCTCACCGATCTGCCAGCCGACGCTGAACACCGGGTTGAGCGAGCTCAACGCGTCCTGGAAGACCATCGAGATCTCGGGTCCACGGACCTGGCGCCGCTGCTCATCGCTGAGGGTGAGCAGGTTCTGCCCGCAGTAGCGGATCTCGCCGCCGCTGATGAAGCCGGGCGGTGAGTCGAGGATCCCCATCACCGCCTGAGCGGTGACGGACTTGCCGGAGCCGGACTCGCCGAGGATGGCGAGCGTCTCGCCCTCGTGCAGGTTGAAGGAGACGCCGTTGATGGCCTTCGCGACACCCTCGCGGGTGCGGAACTCCACCTGCAGGTCGTCGACGTCGAGCAGCAGCCCGTCCTGGGGCTGCCAGCGCATCCGGCCGGTCGTGAGGTGGTCAGGGGTGGTCGCGGTCGACACGGGGGCCTCGTTCTCTCAGCGGAGCTTGGGGTCGAGGGCGTCACGGACCGCGTCACCCAGCATGATGAACGCGAGCACGGTCAGGGACAAGAAGATGCTGGGGAACAGCAGCATGTGCGGCGCCACCCGGATCAGGCCGATGGCCGAGCCGTCCGAGATGGCGATACCCCACGAGACGGCCGGCGGCTGCAGCCCGATACCCAGGAACGACAGCGTCGCCTCGGCCGCGATGTAGGCGCCGAGGTTGATCGTCGACACCACGATCACCGGCGCCAACGCGTTCGGCAGGATGTGCCGGAAGACGATCCGGGTGTTGCTGGCACCCAGGGCGCGGGCAGCCTGCACGTAGTCGTTCGGCTTCACCTGCAGCACGCTCGAGCGCATCAGGCGGGCGATGTTCGGCCAGCCCAGCAGCGCGATGAACGCCACGATCTTCAGCACCTGCACGATCAGCGGTGTGTTGATGTCGTTGGGGAAGGTGAACAGGAACAGGATCCCACCGAGCAGCAGGGGCAGGGCGAAGAAGACCTCGCCGACGCGGGCCGCCACCGCGTCCACCCAACCGCCCCGGTAGCCGGCGATGAGGCCGATCAGGGCGCCGACGACGGTCGTGACCAGGGTCGCGAGCACCCCGACGAGGATGGAGGCGCGGGCGCCGTAGATGGTGCGGGCGTATACGTCGTAGCCCTGGCCGTCGTAGCCGAAGATCCCGCCGCCGTTCAACGAGGGCCGCTGGCGCGCCAGGTTGAGGTCGGCCCGCCGCGGGTCGGTGCTGGTGAACAGCTGCGGGAACGCCGCCATCACCACGAAGATCACGATCAGCACCAGCGAGATCCAGAACAGTGGGTTGCGCCGGAGCTCCCCCCAGGCGCTGGCCCACAGCGAGGTGCCGCGGACCGCGTCCGGGTGCATGGCGGCCGCGGTCATCTCGGGCCCGTCGCCTCCGCCGCCGGCCAGCGGGGCCGGGGCTGCGGTGATGTCAGTCATTGCTGATCCTCGGGTCCAGGACACCGTAGAGGATGTCGACGAGCAGGTTCGCCAGCAGGAAGATCACGACCAGGATCGTGACCGCACCGACGACGGAGGTGCCGTCGCGCTGGGCGATGCTGCGGAAGATGAAACCGCCCACGCCGTTGATGTTGAAGATGCGCTCGGTGACGATCGCTCCGCCCATCAGGGTGCCGAGGTCGGCGCCGATGAAGGTGATGACGGGGATCAGGGAGTTGCGCAGCGTGTGCACACCGACGACCCGGCCGGGGGTCAGACCTTTGGCCTTGGCCGTTCGCACGTAGTCCGAGCGCAGGTTCTCCGCGACGTTGCCCCGGGTCAGCCGGGCCACGTAGGCCACCGATACCGACCCCAGCACCATCCCCGGCAGGATCAGCTGCTCGAACGTGCCCTGGGTGGCGGTGATCGGGAACAACCCCAGCTGGACACCGAAGATCAGCTGGGCCAGGGCACCGATGACGAAGATCGGGATGGAGATCAGCACCAGGGTGCTGATCAGCACCAGGTTGTCGAGGAACCCGCCGCGACGGATGCCGGTCAGCACGCCGGCCAGGATGCCGATCACCAGCTCGAACGCCACGGCGATCAGCGCCAGCGTGATCGTGGTGGGGTAGCGGACCAGGAGCTCCTCGGAGACCTTGTTGCCGAAGAAGTTGGTACCGAGGTCTCCCTGCACCAGCTTGGACATGTAGAAGCCGTACTGCACCGGCAGCGGCTGGTCGAGGTGGTACTCCTTCGTGAACGCCGTGGCATAGGCCGCGGAGCAGGGCCGCTCGCCGCAGCGGCCGTCCAGGGGGTCACCGGTGGCGAAGACCATGGCGAAGATCAAGAAGGTGGTGCCGATCGCCACCGGGATCATCTGCAGCAGGCGCCGGATGACGTACTTGCCCATCGGTCTCCCTTCGTCGCGTCGAGCGTAGAAGACGGCAGCCGAGCCCGGCCGTCACCCCCCGCTCGTCCGGAGCAGGGGTGAGGGGGCCGGCGTCGGACGCCGGCCCCCTCGGGTGGAGATTAGGACGTGCGCTTGATGCTGGACAGGTCCAGCACGCCGAACGCGTTGACCTTGACGTCGGTCACGTTCTTCGACCAGCCGACCTGCACCGAGCGGTTCCACAGCGGAGCGGTCGGGAAGTCCGCCGCCAGTGTGGCCTCGGCCTGCTGGTAGAGCGCGTTGGCCGCGTCCGCGGACGAGGCGGCTGCGGCCTGGGAGAGCTCGCCGTCGAACTTCTTGCTGGAGTAGCGGGCGTAGTTCGAGTCGGCCCCGGTGCCGTAGATCGGCGCCAGGAAGTTCTCGATCGAGGGGTAGTCCTGCTGCCAGGCGTTGCGGAAGATGCCCTTGATCTCGTTGTTCTCGAGCTTGTTGTTGTAGGTCGCGAAGTCGACGACCGGGGTGGCCACGACCTCGATGCCGAGGGTGTTCTTGATGGAGTTGGCGACGGCCTCGCTCCACTGCTTGTTGTTCTGGCCGTCAGCGTTGTAGCTCATGGTCAGGGTGCCCTTGTAGCCACCGGCCGCGGTGAACATCTCCTTGGCCTTGGCGGCGTCGAAGACGCAGGCGTCACCGCACTGGTTGGCCTTGTAGCCGTCGATCGACGGGGGGACCCAGCCGTCGGCCTTCTCGACGGCGTTGTTGAAGATCTGCTTGACGATCAGGTCCCGGTCTATGGCCTTCGAGATCGACTTGCGCAGCTCGGGGCTGGCCTGGATCTGCTTGTCCGCGGGGGAGAAGGTGATCCAGGTGTTGCCACCGACCGCACGAGAGGAGTTGCGGCCCTCGAGCTCGGTCTTGTACGCGTCGCCGATCAAGCGGTCCGAGGGCACCTGGTCGACGAAGTCCAGCTGGCCGGCCAGCACGTCGGTGTAGGCCGCGGCCGCATCGGCGTAGATCCGGACGGTGGCCTTGTTGACACTGGGCTTGTAGGTGCCCGAGTAGTTCGGGTTCTTCTCCAGCACGACCTCGGTGGCACTGTTGCCCGTCACCATGAACGGACCGGCCCCGACCGGCATCTTCTCCTGGTCCTTGGCCCCGGTGCCCGAGAAGAACGAGTCGGGCAGCGGCGCGAAGGCGGTGTAGCCCAGACGCACGGGCAGGTTCGAGACCTTCTCCGAGGTCTGGATGGTGAAGGAGGTGTCGTCGACCACCTTCAGCCCGGTCAGCTTCCCCGAAGCCTGGACGCCCTTGCAGTCGGCGGTGTTGATCTCGGCGTAGCCGGCGAACGGGGTGAAGAAGTAGTTCGCGTCCTGGCCGTTGGCGCAGTTGGCGGAGTAGTTCCAGGCGTCGACGAAGTTCTTCGCCTTGACGTCGGTGCCGTCGGAGAACTTGTAGCCCGCCTTGATCTTGACGGTGAAGTTCTGGTTGTTCGTCGTCTCGATGCTCTCGGCGATGTCGTTCTCCGGAGCAGCGGTATCGGTGTTGTAGTGGACCAGCTTGGCCGTCACGGCGTCGAGGATGTCGCCACCGCAGGCCTCACTGGTCAGGCCGGGCAGCAGGCCCTTCTGGGGCGTGCAGCCCTGGACCGAGATCTCGCCCCCCGTGACGCCTGCCGCCTGGCTTGCGCCCGGGTCCGGCGTGGTGCTGCCTCCGCCACCGCACGCCGTCGCCAGAAGGGCGATCGAGGTGAGTGATGCGGCGGCCATGACGCGAGTTCGTGCTCGCATGGTCCTCCTCCAGAAAGTTGCGCTCTCGTCGTGCGCGTCCGAGGCGGGCCTGGACTCGGCCCGCACAAGGGACAAGTCTTAGGTGACAAAACGATAATCTGCAAGCCTTGTCCCCGTCACCCGCCGGACACGCAACAAGATTGTGACCCAGCGGCCAGAACGGCCGAAGTCCCGACCTACCCGCGGGTAGGTTCAGGATCGCCCAGCCGGCGGCTCGGCCTGAGGCCGTCTTGCCGCCCTCCGGGCCGCGGGACAGACTGCAGTAGGACGAACGCACAGCCCCGGTGTCCGCGCCAGCGCGTCCTGCGTCCGCCGCGAGGCCGTTCCAGCCGACCTACCAGTGGGGAACCCGATGACCAGCCCGAACCCGACCCTCGACGGCGTGACCGACCACTACCAGGGCGTTGAGCCGGTGCACGAGGGTCGCAGCCGTAACGCCGCGGACCACCTGTGGATGCACTTCACCCGGATGTCGGGGTACGCCGACAAGCCTGTGCCGACGATCGAGCGCGGCGAGGGCGCCTACATCTGGGACAGCAACGGCAAGCGGTACCTGGACGCGCTGTCCGGGCTGTTCGTCGTGCAGGCCGGTCACGGCCGCGCCGAGCTGGCCGAGGCGATGGCCGTGCAGGCCCGCAAGCTGGCCTTCTTCCCCATCTGGTCCTATGCGCACCCGACCGCGGTCGAGCTGGCCGACCGGCTGGCCGCCGAGGCGCCCGGCGACCTCAACAAGGTGTTCTTCTCCTCCGGGGGCGGCGAGTCCGTGGAGACGGCGTGGAAGGTGGCCAAGCAGTACTTCAAGCTGATCGGCAAGCCCGGCAAGTACAAGGTGATCTCCCGGGCGATCGCCTACCACGGCACCACCCAGGGGGCGCTGTCCATCACGGGGGTGCCGCCGTTCAAGGCGCCGTTCGAGCCCCTGGTGCCGGGCAGCCACCGGGTCCCGAACACCAACTTCTACCGGGCGCCCGAGCTGGTCTCCCACGACGAGAAGGTGTTCGGCCGCTGGGCCGCCGACCGGATCGAGGAGGCCATCCTCGAGGAGGGGCCCGACAGCGTGGCCGCGGTGTTCGTGGAACCCGTGCAGAACGCCGGCGGTTGCTTCCCGCCGCCGCCCGGGTACTTCGAGCGGGTGCGCGAGATCTGCGACGCCTACGACGTGCTGCTGGTCTCCGATGAGGTGATCTGTGCCTACGGGCGGCTCGGCACGATGTTCGGCGCGCAGAAGTACGGTTACCAGCCCGACATCATCACCAGCGCGAAGGGTCTGACGTCGGGGTACTCGCCCCTGGGCGCGGCGATCATCTCCGACCGGATCTTCGAGCCCTTCGGGAAGGGCAACACGGTCTTCCCGCACGGCTACACCTTCGGCGGGCACCCCGTCTCCTGTGCGGTGGCACTGGCCAACCTCGACCTGTTCGAGCGCGAGGACCTGTTGGGCAACGTGCTGCGCAACGAGAACGCGTTCCGCACGACGCTGGAGAAGCTGCTGGACCTGCCGATCGTCGGCGACGTCCGGGGGGACGGCTACTTCTACGGCATCGAGCTGGTCAAGGACAAGAACACCAGGGAGACCTTCGACTCGGTCGAGTCCGAGCGGATCCTGCGCGGCTACGTCTCCGGCGCGCTGTACGAGAGCGGGCTCTACTGCCGGGCCGACGACCGTGGCGACCCTGTCGTCCAGGTCGCCCCGATGCTGACCTCTGGCCAGGAGGTCTTCGACGAGATCGAGCAGAAGCTGCGGCACGTGCTGAGCGAGGCCTGGAAGCTGATCTGACCGCTCAGCTGCCGAAACGCTCCCATGAGGTGGCAGCACGACGGAGCTGGTCCAGGCCGTCGACCACCTCGCGCCGGATGGGGTCGGCCGGCTCGCGGTCCAGCAGCTGCTCGGCGCGGCGGATGGTCTGGTCGTCGACGGCCAGGGCCGGGAACGCCAGACCGGCCACCCGGCCCAACGCCCAGCCCCTGCGGAACTGCCCGGTAGCGGCGATCTCGTCGAAGTAACGCTCGACGTAGGGTGCGGTCAGCTCCTCCTGGCCCGCCCGGAAGAACCCTTCCGCGGTGGCGTAGACCTCATACGCTGCCATCCCGGACGGCTCCATCAGCAGACGCCAGGCCTCAGCCTTCGCCGCGGCGCTCGGTCGGGACGCTCGCGCCCGGGCGGCATGCACCGCCGCTGACGATGTGGCATCCTGCGCCAGCGTCCGCGCGATCAGCGCGTCGTCGCCGGTCAGCGCAACCAGCCGCTCGACGACCGCCCACCGGAGCTCGGAGTCCAGCGCGAGCCCGGTCGGCAGGTCCCGGCCCGCTGCCCACGCGCTCAGCAGCTCGCGGTCGGTCGCCGACTCCACGGCGCGGCGGAACCCGGCCAGCTGGGCGTCCGAGCCGGGGGCGCTGCTCGTGAGAACCTCCTCGGCCACCGCGTGCACGCGGGCCAGCCGGGCGGCGCGGTCGAAGACGGGGCAGAAGCGCCCGGCCAGCCCGTCGGCGGCGAAGCCGAGCACCACCGTCACCAGCACCTCCGACTGCTGGCGGCCGAGGGAGCCGCAGACCAGGTCCAGCGCGAGGCTCGGGTCCAAGGTGGCGTCGCGGACGGCGTCGCGGATCGCGTTGTGCACCACGACCAATACGGCCTCGTCGTCCAGCCGCGGCAGCACCGAGGCCAGGTCGGCCCAGCCGCGCGCTCCGAAGCGCACCTTCGCCCAGGTGGCGTCGGTACCGTCGGGCACCACGAGCAGGGTTGCGGCTGGGACGGTGACGGGCGCCGGCGCTGCCGCCAGCAGGAGGTCCGCGAGCCCGCTCACTGCACCTGCGCTGTCGACGCCGACCGCGGTCACGGCGTGGGTGCGCGGTGAGGGGCCGCCGTCGGGACCAGTGCTGGTGAGCACCAGGTCAGGGCGTTCGCCCTCGACGTCCAGGGTGTCCATCCCGGCGGTCCGCAGCCAGCCGGCGGCCCAGCGTTCCAGGTCGACCGCGCCCGCCTCCGTCCAGCAGGCGATCAGCTCGGCGAACTCGGCGTTGCCGAAGGCGTACCGGGCGAAGTAGGCGCGCAGACCCGCCAGGAAGACGTCGTCGCCGAGGTAAGCCACCAGCTGTCCGAGCACCGCGGCGCCCTTGGCGTAGCTGATGCCGTCGAAGTCCTGCAACGCGGCGGCGGCGTCGACCGCACCGGTGCCGGCCACCGGGTGCGTGCTGGGCGACTGGTCGGCGACGGCGCCCCAGTCCTTGCGGCGGATGCCGAACTCGGTCCAGACCGGGTAGCGGGTGGCGTCGGTGCAGCACCGGTGGGCCAGGTACTCCGCGAACGACTCGTTGAGCCACAGGTCGTCCCACCAGCGCATCGTCACCAGGTCGCCGAACCACTGGTGGGCCATCTCGTGGGCGATGACGCACGCCCGGCCCGCGCGCTCGGCGTCGGTCGCCCGCCCTCGGTACACGAACCCGTCCCGGAAGGTGACGCACCCGGGGTTCTCCATCGCACCCGCGTTGAAGTCGGGCACGAAGGCCTGGTGGTACTCCCCGAAGGGGTAGCGCACGCCGAAGAGGCGGTGGTAGTGGTCGAAGCTCTGCGCCGTCACGGTGAGCAGGTCGGGTGCCTCCGCCTCCAGCTCGGCGCGCAGCGAGGCCCGGGCGTGGCAGCCCAGCCGGATGCCGTCGTGCTCGGCGGTCACCGAGGCGTAGGGCCCGGCGACCAGCGTGACGAAGTAGGTCGACAGCGGTCGGGGCGGGGTGATCCGCCAGCGTCCCGGCTCCACGGCTTCGCTGGGGCCGTTGCCCAGCACCGTCCACCCCTGCGGGGCGGTCACGTCGAAGGAGTAGGACGCCTTCAGGTCCGGCTGGTCGAAGCAGGCGAACCACCGAGGGGCGGCGTCCAGGAACGACATCGCATAGAGGTAGGTCTCGCCGTCGGCCGGGTCGACGTGGCGGTGCAGGCCCTCGCCGTCTGTCGAGTACGACATCCGGCCGGCGACGACGAGGGTGTTCTCGGGGCTCAGGCCGTCCAGGCTGATCCTCCCCGCCGACCAGCGAGCCGGGTCGAGCGGACGGCCGTTCAGCGTGGCCTCGGTCAGCTCGTCGCCGCGGAAGTCGACGAAGGTCTGCTCCGACGTCGCGGCGAAGGTGATCCTCGTCCGGGAAGCGAAGGTCTCGGCGGCCGGATCGCTCAGGTCCAGCTGGACGTGGACGGAGCCGACGCGGACGGCGGCGGCGCGCGCCTCGGCCTCGGATCGGCGCAGGCTGGCTGGTCCAGAGGTGGGTGCCACGGTGGTCACGGGCTGCTCCTCGTCAGCGGTGCGGCGCGGATCAGCGCGCCGTCCCAGCCAGGTAGTGGTCGTAGGCGTAGCTGGTGAAGAACTGGGGCCAGGCGTCGGTGAGGCAGGTGGCCTCGAAGATCTCCTGGGCGGCGTCGACGAGCCGCGTCCGCACGGCGTCGGCCCCGCCCCTGAGCCGGTCGGCCTCCTCCGTCAACAGAGTCCGCGCGAGCTCGGCGGTGACGGTGGTGCCGTCGTCGGTCACAGCGCCGTGCCGCACCCAGTGCCAGACCTGCATCCGGGAGATCTCGACCGTGGCGGCGTCCTCCATCAGGTAGTCGATGGCCACCGCGCCGGCCCCACCCACCCAGGCGGCCAGGTACTCCAGGCTGACGCGGATGTTGGTCCGGACGCCCTGCACGGTCACCGCGCCCTCGGCGGTGGAGACGTCGAGCAGCTGCTCAGCCGTGACGTCGACGTCGTCGCGCTGTCTCTGGAGCTGGTTGGGGTCGTCGCCCAGCACCGCGGTGAACGCGTCGACGCAGGTCTGGACCAGCGCCGGGTGCGCCACCCACGAGCCGTCGAAGCCGGCGTGGGCCTCGCGGGTCTTGTCCGCCGTCGTCTTGTCCAGTGCTGCCGCGGTGGCCTCCGGGTTGGCCTTGCTGGGCACGAAGGCCGCCATCCCGCCGATGGCGTGCGCGCCGCGGGCGTGGCAGGTCTTGACCAGCAGGCTGGCGTAGGCGGCCATGAACGGCGACGTCATCGTCACCTGGCTGCGGTCGGGCAGCAGATGATCTTGGTCGTCAGCAAAGTTCTTGATCATGGAGAAGATGTAGTCCCAGCGGCCGGCGTTGAGCCCGGCGGAGTGGTCGCGCAGCTCGTAGAGGAACTCCTCCATCTCGAAGGCTGCCGGCGTGGTCTCGATCAGGCAGGTGGCGCGGATGGTGCCGTACCGGATCTCCAGCCGTTCCTGCGCGAAGGTGAAGACGTCGTTCCACAGCCGCGCCTCCAGGTGGGACTCCATCTTGGGCAGGTAGAAGTAGGGCCCCGCCCCGTTGGTGATCAAGGTGTGCGCGTTGTGGAAGAAGTAGAGGCCGAAGTCGACGAACGCCCCGGGCACGGCGGCACCGGCCAGGCTCAGGTGCTGCTCGTCGAGGTGCCAGCCGCGGGGCCGGACCAGGATCGTCGGCGTCTCGGTGCCTACCTCGTAGCGGCGCCCGCTGTTGTCGGTGAAGTCGATCTGGCGGCGGATGGCGTCGTAGAGGTTGACCTGCCCGTCGACGACGTTGAACCACGTCGGTGCGGTGGCGTCCTCGAAGTCGGCCATCCACGCCTTGGCCCCGGAGTTCAGCGCGTTGACGGTCATCTTGCGCGACGTCGGCCCGGTCATCTCGGCGCGGCGGTCCTCCAGACCGGGGGCGGGCCGGGCGACCCGCCAGCTGGGGTCCTCGCGCACCGACGCCGTCGCGTCTGCGAACCTCAGCGTGCGACCGGGGTCGCCGGCGGCGTAACGCTGGGCCCGGGCTTCCAGCAGCTCTCGACGCCGGGAGCCGAAGCGGCGGGCCAGCTCGGCGACGAAGTCGAGCGCGTCGGCGGTGAGGATCTCGTCGAAGCGCGGCAGCAGGTCACCGCGCACCTCGAGGGCGCTACCGGACGGGTCGGGACTGGTCATGGCTGCGGCTCCGATCTGCGATGCCGGGCGGCGGGGCCGGCGGGGGCCCAGTCTGGCAGCCGGGGGTCGCAGACGGAGGGGACGGGCCATCATGGGGCGGGTGAGCCTGACTGTGCGCCGATTGGGACCCGACGACGCCGAGGTGGCCCGACGCCTGGGCTGGGAGGCGTTCGGCATCCCCGCCACCCCCTCGACGGAGCCGGCCGCACTCGACCAGCCGGGGATGACGTGGTTCGGAGCCTTCGACGAGGGGGGCGCGCTGGTGGCGCAGATGGTCGACCGTGACTACCACTCCTGCTTCGGTGGCGCGCTGGTGCCTACCAGCGGCATCGCTGGGGTCACCGTGGTAGCGGAGGCCCGCGGGCGCGGTGCCCTCTCCCCGCTCTTCGCGGCCACCTCGGCGCACGCCCGTGAACGTGGCGCGGTGATCTCGACCCTGTTCCCCACCGCCCCGGGCATCTACCGGCGGTTCGGCTACGAGCTGGTCGCCGACTAGGTCACCGTCCAGGTGCCCACCGCGGCCCTCGCTGCGGTGGCGGCCCCGGCGGCCACCACCACCCGGCGGGCGACGCCCGACGACCTCGAGGCGCTCCGCGCGGTCTACGACGCCTGGGCCCTGGAGCAGAACGGTCCGCTCTGGCGCCGCGGCGTCAGCTTCGATGCCACCGCCGCCGGCCTGTTCGACGCGACCGGCGTCAGCCTGGCCGTCGACGCGGACGGCGTCGTGGTCGGCTTCGTCACCTGGAAGCGCGGCCAGGGCTACGGCGAGGCCGCCGCCCTGGAGGTCAGCGACCTGCTGTCCCGCACCGCCGACGGGTACCGGGCCCTGCTGCGCCTGCTCGGCAGCTTCGCGAGCGTGGCGGCGAGCACCCGCATCGACACCTCCGGTGATGACCTGGCCCGGCTCGTGCTGCCATCAGTGGCCTGGCCGGTGCAGAAGTCCTCGCCCTACATGCTGCGGGTGCTCGACGTGGCCGGCGCCGTCACCGCCCGTCGCTACCCGCGTTCGGTGCTACCCGCGTTCGGTGACCGCGTCCCTCGACCTCCAGGTGGCCGGCGACCCGGGTACCGAGGGAGCGTACCGGCTGGAGGTGCGGTCCGGCACCGCTTCGTGCGAGCGGGTCTACGCGGCCCGGGC
>JAABUN010004836.1_pt1 | contig 17616 bp, 16 predicted proteins | sample 5559311 | NCBI WGS metagenome assembly JAABUN01 (sample SAMN10711877, study PRJNA513370) | rock metagenome | isolation source: Antarctica rocks | place: Antarctica: Victoria Land, Siegfried Peak sud | reverse complement strand
TGCACAGGATTTTGCAGACATTCGCAGCTACATCTCAACCATGAAAAAACAAGGCATCTCCATCATAGAAGCGCTTGGTGCTGCCATCAATGGCACTCCTTTATTCTCTTCGGGCTGAATAGTTACATTCGAACTACAGCTATCAGGTTAGGTTCCTTATGGAGAGGAACATCCGCTACAACGTCTAGTACGGGTATAACCTCCATTGTCTGGACCCCATCTGACAAATTATGGAATAGTTATGACCAGATAAATGATGTTCGATTTGCTGCATATTTTAAAAATGATGCTGTATTGGCTGGTGCAGGCCGTCCATCTCGTCTTGTTCAAAAATATGCTGGTACTCCATATGGAACTCCTAACGAAAATGTTGCTAATGCGAAGGTATATCGCACTGGCGAAATGTACCTGATAAGAGCTGAAGCGAGGGCAGAACTGGGGATGTTTACCGGGGCTAATAGTGCAGAAAGCGATTTAAATACATTACGGGCTGCCAGAATAATGGGTTATACTAATGTTATTCTTGCTTCTAAAGCTGCAGCTATAGAAGCTATAATGCTGGAAAGATTTAAAGAGTTGCCATTCGAAGGGCACAGGTTTTGGGACCTAAAAAGGAGGGGTTTGCCTGTTGTACGTCTTGCATCCGACGCGCCCTCGGCTACTGGTACTACACTACCGGCTGGCAATTTCCGGTTTGTGCTTCCAATTCCAGATACCGAATTAAAGGCAAACAAATTAATGACACAAAATCCAGGATACTAGGCTTTGATATCCGCGGATACTTAAGGCTCAGGTGGACTTATTGGTGGATCTAATATTAGTTAAGTTAAATAGGCGGTAAAGCTTAGTTGTATGACAAAGGAGAATTGTCTGATTAGGATTCTCTTTTGTTTTACTTTACTTTAACACTTCCTCCAGCTTCTTAACCAAATCGAACCCTCTTAAATTCTCTGCTACTACCTTACCCTGAGGATCAATTAATACATTATAAGGAATACCTTCAAAATGATAGATGTCTACAGCTTTGCTATTCCAATAAAGAAGGTCACTTATATGTGTCCAGGCAAGTTGGTCATCCTGGATGGCTTTTTGCCAGCCTTCTTTTTCCTTGTCAAGTGAAACACCCAGAATGGTAAAATTTTTATCCTTATACATATTGAAAGCTTTTACCACATTCGGATTCTCCTGCCGGCATGGTCCGCACCAGCTTGCCCAGAAATCTACTAATACATATTTGCCCCGGAACGATGAAATGGATACCACATTTCCAGCCGGAGTTGGCAATGCAAGATCCGGTGCGGGTTTTCCTATCCAACTTCCTTCCTGCTTTTTCTTTTCCTGTAAAGCAACTTGTGCTTTCTGCTGCTCATAGGTTACCTTAAGATTTTTTAAAATCTGGTGGTCAGGGAACTTTTTTACCATTTGAGTAAGTGATTTCTCAAAATCATCCTGCAGAAAAGATCTGGACGACCAACCCAGTGCAAACAAACCTAATGCAGCATGGTCTGTACGGTTTATAAAATTCTGCAGGTAAGTGTTAAGATTTTTTAGCGCACTGTTTTTCTTTTCTGTTGCAATGATTATCATACTGTCGGAAGCTGACAATTGCTTTAAACTATCAATTTGTGTAAAAGCCTGGTTAACTACAAATGTTTTTTCACTATACTGCCTGATAAAATCTTTAAGTTGATTGCTGGCTGCAGATCCGCTGACCGTATAATAATTATCTGTTTTACTAAGATCAAGATCAACATTGATATTCTTTGCATCATTAATCAGTAATAATAATGGCCCGTTTTCAACGATTAACTGATAAATGGATTCTTCTTTGCCATTTCCTTTTAATACCAGTTTACCGTCTTTGCCATTCATTGTAGATGAATCTAAAATAACCGGTGTCATTTCGCCGCCATAAGGTATTTCTTCCAGCATTATCCTGGCGCTTTTCACCGGGGTGCCCAACAACACCCTGCCCATACTATCACGGCGTATCATCTTATCAAAATTCTTATAATTTACAGTAATAGTAAAAGCATCGCTGCCTTTCTCCCTGCACTGTATAAAAAACGTGGAAGTTATAAGGATGCCAAAAGTGCAGGATAATATATTTTTTATCAGCTTCATAGTATATCTTTTATGGATCATTGAGCCAGTTTTCTTGTTAATAATTGTGTGGCAATTTTAGGATCGGCTTTACCTTTTGAAACTTTTTTCACTTCTCCCATAAATAAGCCGATCAAACCTCTTTTTCCTTTTTTATATTCATCAACTTTTTCAGGCATTTTTCTCAGCACTTCATCTATCCATGACTCTATAGACCCTTCATCGGAATCCTGAAGCAGATTTAAACTGGTAGCAACCTGTAAAGGAGTTGTATCTGCTTCTTTAACCAGCACCGGGAAAATTCTGGAAGAAGCAACCGAGAAACTTATCTTTCCAGTGTGAACCAGTTCTATCAAAGCTCCTAAAACGTCAGGGGAAACCGGTAACGCTGTTAATGAGATATTATGTTCATTGAGGTAAGATTTAACGGGGCCTAGTATCCAGTTTGCAGCTGCCTTTGCATGACTGGTTTGCTGCAGCAAGTTTTCAAAAAAATGTATGGTTTCTTTATCGTCGCAGATAACCCTCGCATCATATTCCGATAAATGCAACTCCTGCATATATCGCACAACTAATTGTTCAGGCAATGCAGGCAGAGTTTTTTTAATGTCATTTATCATTTCTTCTGTAACAATAAAAGGTGGCAGATCCGGATCGGGAAAATACCGGTAATCATTAGCATCTTCTTTTGACCGTAATGCAAAGGTTGAATCGTCAGTTGTGTCAAAACTGCGTGTTTGCTGTATGATGGTTCCACCATTTTCATCCAGTTCAATCATTCTTTTAATTTCAAACTCAATGGCTTTTTTTACATTGCGTATGGAGTTAAGGTTCTTCACCTCCACTTTCGTACCAAGTGTGTTTACTCCTTTCAACCGGATAGAAACATTAGCATCGCAGCGCATACTTCCTTCTTCCATATTGCCATCGCAAACATCCAGGTAGCGGACCAGTTTTCGTAATTCTGTAACATAAGCATAAGCTTCTTCGCCGCTATGCATATCCGGTTCGCTTACAATTTCAATTAATGGTACGCCAGCACGGTTGTAGTCGATGGCTGTGTTTTTTTCATCTACCTCGTGTAAACTTTTACCGGCATCTTCTTCAAGGTGAATCCTGTTCAGACGTATATTTCTTTCATTGCCTGAAACACGGATCTTCACAAAGCCATTTTTGCAAATGGGGGTAGTATGTTGGGTGATCTGGTAACCCTTTGGCAGGTCGGGATAAAAGTAATTTTTACGGGCGAAATAGTTTACTCCTTCAATTTCACATCCACAGGCAATGCCCATTTTGATGGCATACTCTACCGCCTTTTTATTTAATTTAGGAAGTGTGCCGGGATAACCTAGTGTTATGGGGCTGATATTTACATTGGGTTCGGCACCGAAGGCTGCGCTGTCACCTGAAAACAATTTGCTTTTTGTAAGAAGCTGTGCATGTACTTCAAGTCCTATTACTGCTTCATATTTATCGTAATCAATTCCAGGCATTATAAATATTTAGTGAATGTTTTAATTATTCTTTCAATGCCATAAAATAATGAGTGATGGGCTATATTTATCTGCCCAATTATTTTTTTGCATAGTTAATCTAACCACTCAACACAAGCCAATTGCAAAAATAGTTTTTTCAGCGTGATTTAGACGGCTTCCTTTATATGAGGTTGAATTCAATGAATTGTGGGCATAAAAAAACTACCGTAATTAATAACTACGGTAGTTGCATTGCAGGTTTTCCTTATTACAGATTTGCGGTTTTTAGCTTTTTAGGAATTTTTATCTCTAATTCCTGTGATTTACCGTCACGGTTTACTTTGATTTTCATAGAATTTTTATCCCTGGCTTCTCTTGCGGCGTCTGCCAGTTCGGTAGCGCTGTTAACGGCTTTACCATCGAATTCGGTAATGATATCTCCTTCTTTGATACCTGCTTTTTGCGCATTGGAGGCATCATCAACATCCAGTACTTTCACCCCTTTTCCTTCCTCGGTATCCTGCGCCTTGATACCGAGTCTTGGGCTTCCTGCATGTGTGATACCATACCCCTCCCCCCTGGGATTATTAAAGTCAAAATCAAAATTTTTAAAGATCTCATCCCTATTACCAAATAATGTTGCTGCATCATTTCGTTTACCTAAAGAAACAGTTGCTTTCTGTTCTTTATTATCTCTTTTATATGTTATTATTGTTTTGTCTTCAGGTTTAAATTTACTTATTGCTTTAGTCAGATCTTCCGGACTATTAACAACAGTTTCATCAACCTTTGTGATAACATCATTTTCTTTTAAGCCGGCTTTTTCAGCAGCACTTCCTTTGGTAACGCCGTTTACCTTTACACCCTTATCAGCTTTTTCAGTCATTACTCCTAAAAGAGCTCTGTTCATGGCCAGGGCACCTATCCTCATGTCATCCCGACTAATACTGTCCAGTAAATCCTTACTGACACCTCCACGGAAAGGCGATCTTGGAGCTGTAAAAGTCCTTGCCATAGGCCCTACTTTTCGCCTGCTGATAATAACATTGTCGTCATTAAATTCTGATAAAGGTTTGCCATTGATCTTCACTTCACCATCTTTGATTTCAACCGTAACCTTGGTATCCTTATCTCCCTTTTTCATAATAATGATCTCCTCATCATCACTTAATCTGCCTTTATCATTCTGCTGCGCCATGGCTCCGCTATTTAAAAACCCCATGACCGCAACAACAGCCATAGCTTTAAAAAAATACTTCATCATAACAAATAATTTTAAATTATAAATAACTACGTTGAATTTCGTAGTTCAAATATAGGAAGTTTTATTAAATACGAAAAATTTCGGATAATGATATTTGATAATCCTCATTTATAAGCTTTCAACCGACAAAGTATATAATTGTTTTGTTCTATAGCTCTATTCCAATATATGTAACCTTGTGAAGCTAATTTCACAACCCTTGCCTAATGATCATTTTAACGTAGGTTTGCGCATACGGTCTGGTAAATGATACACTTGTCAGGTGATGCCTTATCAATACAAGGTTACACTTATATCATTTATCAACAATTGACTGATTTTTTACCTTGTCGTATAGGGTATGAAAAAAATTAAATATTTCTATAACACCAATACACTCCGTTATGAAAAACTGGAGACACCCTTACGCGTAAAGCTGCTTCGGGTATTGAGTTTTATGGCCACTACTGTTGTTACCTCATTAATCTTAGTTGCTATAGCCTTTCGTTATATAGAATCTCCTAAAGAAAAATTACTCAGGCAGCAGTACGATGCCGCCCATGAAAAACTGGATGTATTGAATACTCATGTTGAAAAACTGGGGCGGCAAATGGCGGAACTGGAGAAAAGGGATAATGACGTATACCGGGCTATTTTTGAGGCCAATCCAATTCCCGACAGCGCCCGTGCAAAGGCTATGGAAAATCAAAAAGAAATTTTACTGGTGCAGCGAATGGGGCAAAATGACCTGGCAAGTTCTGTAGCCTCTTCAATTAATAACATTGCTCAAAGAATGGCTTTCCAGGATAAGTCTTTCACAGAATTACAGGGCTTTATTAAAAACAAGGAAGTGCTTCTTGCAAGTACACCAGCTATTCAACCAGTGTCTAACCAGGATCTTGACCGGATTGCTTCTGGTTTTGGATACCGTATTGACCCCGTTTATAAAACTGTTAAAATGCATGCCGGACTAGACTTTGCAGCACCACAGGGTACTCCTATTTATGCTACCGCTAATGGAACCATCACCACTGCCGGAAATAGTGGCGATGGTTATGGAAACCATGTAATTATAGACCATGGATATGGTTACGAAACGTTATATGGACACATGTTTAAGGTTAAAGTTCGAAACGGGCAACGGGTAAAACGTGGCCAAATAATTGGCTATGTAGGCAGCACCGGTAAATCCACCGGGCCTCACTGCCATTACGAAGTACATAAAAATAACCGTCCCCTTGATCCTGTATATTTCTTTTATAATGACCTGACGCCAGAACAATTCGACCGGTTATTAAAAAAGGCAGCAGCCAGTAACCAAAGTTTTGATTAATTTATAATGGGCATAATAGGTAGGTGTTGAGTTTACTTTAAAGTGACGTATTAGCTATCAGCCGTCAGCTATCAGGTATCAGGAGGAACTTAATACACATTGAACTGCTGACTGCTGATAGCTGACGGCTGATAGCAATTCATACGATAGTTACGTTATCATGACACTACTTTATTAATTAATTTAAATCTCTTTGTTTGGAATCAGTTCATCAAATAACATTTGATTTCAGTGCAGAAGAATCTGAAAAAGAATCAACAGTGATTCCGGTTGTTGAAAATCAGCCGAAAAAAAGAGGCCGTAAGCCAAAGGACCCAACAATTTTATTTAAAAAGCTTCCATCAAAAAGAGGCCGTAAGTCTTTAAAAGATATCGAAGCGGAAGCAGACCTTATAGAAATTCCTGATGATGAGATACTTTATCAAAAACAGTATTACCCTATGAATGAGGTTGCTAAAATGTTTAAAATCACCCATTCATTGCTGCGTTTCTGGGAGAATGAATTTGCCATTTTAAAACCTATGAAAAATAAAAAGGGCGACAGGTATTTTCGTCCTGCGGATATAAAGAACCTTCATCTTATACATCACCTCGTACGTCAGCGTAAATACACTATGGAAGGCGCTAAAGATTATATTAAAAATAATCCGGATAAGGCAGATATGAAGTTTGAAATAATACAGTCATTACAAAAGATCAGGACGTTTTTGTTGGAAATAAAGGCAGGGCTGTAATTTTTTTCAACCACGGAAGTGTTGCAAATTTTAATACAGTATTTATACATAAAACCTTTAATTATTAGAAAGACCCAAACCATTAAACCTATAAGGTTTTAAAAACCTTATAGGTTATCTGATTGTTTTTCATTCGATGTAACGATTATTTCGGTTTCTTTTCCAGCAAGTTTAACTTTCAATGTTCCGATAATATTGATAATAGATAAATTCATTTCCTGCTTTACCTGATTAAAAATTTCCATGGCAATAGCACCGGTAAAATATTCTACCTGAATTACATAACTGTTTTTATTTATATCGCTTAGCACTACACTATAATCTTGAATAGTACTATTACCTTTTATTATGCTTTTAATATCTGCAATTACCTGGTTAAGGGTTTCATAAGGTGTTGAAGAGCTTAGCTCAAGACTAATAAATCCTCTTCTTTGTGTGCGCAATGTAAGGTTGTCCACGATAGTATCAACCATTTGTTTGTTAGGTACAGTAACATATGTTTTCTGTTCAGTACGTATACGTGTGCTGCGTAAACCTATTCTTTCTACAGTGCCGGTAATGTTCTGGACTTTCACTATATCGCCAGGATAAAAAGGTTTATCGAAAAAAATAATGAATGAAGCTATCAGGTTTTCCAGGCTTTCTCTTGCAGACAAGGCAAGGGCAGCACCAGCGATACCGAAGCCTGTTAGTAATGGAAAGATGTCCTTATAAAAAGTAAACCTGATAACAAGGAGTACTCCAATAAGAACTATTATAAACTTAAAAAAGTCTTTGAAGAATACAACGATCTTGTTATCTGAAACATTATGCGCAAGCTGCGTTTTTTGTTCCAGTATTAATGCCACTACATCAATAAGCCTTAATAACAACCAGATAAATGCAATAATGATAATTGCATTACCCATAGAATCAACTACCTGTTTAAATGGTACATGATGAATTTTAAAATTAAGAACAGTGGGGAAATTTAATTTATCCAAGGCAAGAAAAACTACGAGCATTATGAGAAATACATGTATAGGACCCTTTATAAGATTTATAAAAGATTCTTTACCAATTTGCCAGGATACTTTATGAAAAAACTTATAAAACAGGTTGGAAATATAGGTGGAGATATAGCGCTTCAAAATAATTATTGCCAAAATAACCGCAATTAAAATCAGGTAATCCTGTATGCTGTTATCAAAAAAAATCCTTTGCAAAAATGATTGCATAATATCATGCTGTTGAATGGGAGCAAAAATAAAGTTTAAAAAGCATATACTTTTATAACGCCATCTTTCAGGCAGTACAAATTATTAAGAGATACTCTCATTTTTACCACTCCTGTAAGTATACTATCCAATACATTTTCATTTAATGAAAGAGTGCCCGGCTGGTATTGCTCTATGGTTGTTTTTTTTCTTCCGAATACTTTACCATCTAATACCTGAAAATCCTGCCATCCTACTAAAGCTACTTTATTTCGCAATGTTCCAAAATAATCAAAAATATAAAGCCCCTTCTCAGGATCGTAGAGATATACCAGTTTGTCCTGATCTATAATATAAACAGGAGATGGAACAGCGTCCATAAACAACCGGAAGTCTGCTGACTGATCTATAATGTTACCTTCATTATTAATTTTTTTTAACTTGGCATCCTGCTCATCATAGAGCCATACGCCGTTGTCATAAGATTGACTGATAGCACTAACCTGTAATATCCTTGCCTTACGCAGACTGATAGTGTTACGAACATTTAAAAACCTGTCCAGCACAACAACGTTACCATAATCTTTATAGAACAATAATATTTTCAATGGATTGGTAGCATCAATAGAAGATACTTTACCATACTGTCTTACATCATTAAAAATACCCAATGAATCTCCGTTAAGATTAATTTTTTTTAACTGGTTACCGCGATTTATAATATAAATATTTCCCAGGTTATCAACAGTGAAATCAATAATATCGCCTTTAATGGTTGTAACTACTTTTAGTTGATCCTGCTGAGCCAGCGAAGTCAGTATTACAGACATACTCATAATGATCGCTACTATTTTCTTCAAGAGTTAAAGTATTTAAGTTCCAATTGTTCTCCATCAAATACAGCATAGCTATTATAAATGATCCAGTCTCCTAAATTGATATACCTGCTTGCTTCATTTAATTTAAAATCGTATGGCAAATGGCGATGACCATATATAAAATAATCAAAGTGTTGCTGTTGCAGTATTTGTTTAGAATATAAGATAAGCCATTCTTTATCTTCCCCTAAAAAATGTTTGTCTTCACTGCCTGTAGCCTGCCGGCTCTTTCTACTGAAATAATTAGCTATCCCCATTCCTAGTGATGGATGCAAAACACCAAATAGCCACTGGCATAGTTTATTCCTGAAAATTCTTTTTATAAACTTATAACCTTTGTCTCCGGGACCTAAGCCATCTCCATGCGCTATAAAAAATTTCTTATTATTAAAGGCGAACTCTTTTGGTTCATAATAAACAGGAATGTTTAGTTCTGTTTCAAAATAATCGTGCATCCACATATCATGGTTTCCTACGAAGAATGACACGGGTATACCACTATCGGTTATTTCTGCAAGCTTTCCCATGATGCGGGTATACCCCTTTGGCACAACCGTTTTATATTCATACCAGAAATCAAACATATCGCCTACAATAAAAATATGAGCAGCATCATGTTGGGCTTGGTTAAGAAACTTGACAATTAATTTTTCTCTTACCAGACTTTTTTTATAATCCGGAGCACCGAGATGAAAATCAGAAATGAAATATATTTTTTTGCCGGGTGACAGGATCATTAAAGAAATTTATGGATAAATGTACTTGAAACTCGTCGCAGATTTAGTTTGAGTTTATAAGGTAGGCATAGGCTCATCAACCATAAAAACATATACTTCCTTAGGACCATGAACTCCTATCACCAACGTTTTTTCAATATCAGCAGTACGGCTGGGACCAGAGGCAAACGTAATAAGAGAGGGAAGTTTGTTTTGATATTTCTCTTTTATATTCTGAAGGGCATTTCTAAGATCATAGACTAACTGGTTGCTGTATGCTATACAAATATGAATAGGTGCATAAACACTGGCAGTGCGTCCATTAGCCTGGGCGGCGCTCATAACGATTGTTCCGGTTCTTGCCACCAGGTATTCGCAGGATGTAATACTTACCTCACAATCTTTTAATGTTAGTTCGGGATCAAGTGTAAGCGACCCTACAGTAAAAAATTTTTGTAAGCCTCTCTCAGTACAATAAATCTTGGTCCACTCATTAGTTTTTATTAGATACAATAGTCTTGCAATTAATTCTGCTTCATCCAGACAGAACACAAACTTTCCCTGAAGCTTACTGAACTCTTCGGCGAAATGCACTTCCAGTTCAGCGGATTGAAGTTGAAAGATCTGGCTATTCCCTTCACTTTGGGGAAAAGGAACAGGCGTTGATTCACTCAACGCCTTCCGTATTTTTTTTAAAATATTTTCTTTAGAACGGGATGCATTCATGAAAAGCAGTTCAAAGTTTACAATGTAAGGTTCAAAGTTTAAAGATGGTTAACGGCTTTAAACTTTGAACCTTACACTTACTTTTTAACTTAAAGAATGATTAGTTGCGTTACTATCGTATGGGGGAACACCTTCGCTTATAATACCATGATCAGTATGATTAGTTCCATCGTCCTCATCACTTACATCCAATGTTTTCTTTTCTTCGTAAGGTCGTCTTCCTATCAGTGCTTCAACATCGCTTTGGAATAATACTTCCCTCGTTAATAAAGCTTCTGCAAGCATATGAACTTGTTGCGTCTTCTCTGTTAACAGGCTTTTAGTACTGGTGTAAGCTTTATCAATTAATTTTCTAACTTCTTCATCTATCAATTTAGATGTTTCTTCAGAATAAGGTTTTGTAAATGAATTCTCTGCGGCAGGATCATAGAAACTTACATTACCAACTTTATCGTTCATTCCATACACCGTTACCATTGCATAAGCCATTCGTGTAATTTGCTGGAGGTCGTTCTGTGCGCCGGTAGAGATTTTATTGAAGTTCAATTCTTCACTTGCGCGTCCCCCAAGGCTCATACAGATCTGGTCAAATAACTGATCAGTATTATACAGATATTGTTCTTTAGGTGTATACTGTGCATACCCTAAAGCTGCAACACCCCTGGGAACAATAGTTACTTTCAATAAAGGATAAGCATGTTCAAGATACCAGCCACAAATTGCATGGCCAGCTTCATGATAAGCAATGATTTTTTTCTCTTCAGGAGAGATAATTTTATTTTTCTTCTCCAATCCACCAATTACCCTGTCCACGGCATCCTGAAAATCTTCCATCTCTACATGTTCTTTTCCTTTACGGGCGGCGATCAATGCTGCTTCATTACATATATTCGCAATATCGGCGCCTGCAAAGCCAGGAGTTTGTTCAGCCAGTTTATGGATGTCTACCTTAGTAGATATTTTAATTGGTTTAAGATGCACTTTAAAAATGTGCTCACGGCCTTTTAAATCCGGCTTATCGATAGATATCTGGCGGTCAAAGCGACCAGGACGTAGTAATGCTGTATCTAATACATCCGGACGGTTAGTAGCAGCAAGTACAATAATTCCGGTTTCCCCACTAAAGCCATCCATTTCAACAAGCAACTGGTTCAAAGTGCTTTCGCGCTCGTCATTGCTCATAATAGCATTCTTTCCTCTTGCACGGCCAATAGCATCTATTTCATCAATAAAAATAATACAAGGAGATTTTTCACGCGCCTGTTTAAACAGATCGCGTACCCTGCTTGCACCAACACCTACAAATAATTCAACAAAGTCTGAACCGCTCATACTAAAAAAAGGTACTTGTGCTTCTCCTGCCATTGCCTTTGCCAGCAGTGTTTTACCAGTACCGGGAGGTCCAATCAATAACGCACCCTTTGGAATTTTACCACCAAGAGCAGTATATTTTTTAGGATTTTTAAGAAAATCAACAATTTCCATCACTTCCACTTTGGCTTCATCTAATCCGGCAACATCATTGAACGTAATGGTAACCTTGGTACCTTTATCAAAGAGAGTTGCTTTAGATTTACCTATGTTAAATATTCCTCCAGGACCGGCACCGCCACCTGCACCGCCACCCATTTTACGCATTAATAAAACCCATATAAGAACCAATATTAGAATGGGCAAAAGAAAATTCAGAACAGTAGGAAGCCAGTCAGCTTCTTTTTTAGAGTAAGTAGTAACTTCCTGAATGGAAGGATTCTTTGTATAAAACTCTCTCAGTTCCTTCTCAAATTCATCAGCTTTGGTAACAGAAAACTGAAATTGAGGTCCTTTATCAATTGTTTTAGATGACCAGGAGTTGTTACTCTTAGCAAGCAGGGCTTTATAATAAGGTTTTGTTTGAAGGCTGTCTTTTTTTATTGTGACTTTAACCAGGTCTTTATTAGTGATTATGTCAACCTTTTCAACATCTCCCCCTACCAGCATGGTATTTGTAAAATCCTGCTTGGATATTTCTTTTGCATCCGGAGGATATGTACCAAATAAATTAAAAGCTACCAATATAGCAGCAATTGCACCCCATACCCAATATATACTAAAGCGGGGGCCTTTTCTAGGATTATTACTCTCCTCCCGGGGCCTGTTGATCCTTGAAAAACCCCCTCTTTCATTCTGTTTCGTATCTTCTTGTGACATATTAAGAACTTCTCCTTATTTAATTTAATGAAAATTCCGGCAAATTGTTTAAATATTTCCCAGAACAGTAATTTACTTTTTAATGCAATACTTTTTAATAGTATTATAATAACAATCTTATTGTGCTGAAGTTTAAATATAGTGCAGTTAATCATCATTGTGCTGTAATTGCGGGGCATCACTCCACATATCTTCCAGCCTATAAAAATTGCGTGGTTCTGTAAGCATTACGTGAACAACCACATTTACATAATCTATTAGCACCCATTGCGCCGATTGCTGCCCTTCATGTTTGTAAGGATTTTCGCCACACACCTGGCTAACTTTTTCTTCAAGGAAATTTGCAATAGCTTTCACCTGTGTGCTACTACCTGCAGAACATATTACGAAAAAATCAGATACCGCTTCCGGTATCTTCCTTAAATCCAAAGAAATTATATTATCCCCTTTCTTATCCTGGATTGCCTGGATAATTGTTTTAAAAATCTTAGAATTCCTGGTTAATCTGGTTATACGTTGGTGATCACGTGTAGCCAACATTGTCAATTGTTCCAATAATCAAATCGTTTTAGTATATAATAATGTTAATAAAAGCATTGGAACTTTTGAGTAATAACCTCCAGAAAATTCATTCGGGAAATTGAAATTACTATGATTCATATCTATTTCAATATTTAGAAGTTCCCTGTGAGCCAAATACTCTTACAACTTAAAGAAATCCTATTTTCGTTCCAGTCAAAAGTACTAATCTTTTATCATTTCCTATAGCATGTATTCAATAGGCAATTCATTCATTATACTTGAGTCTGTTGACAGTACCAACAACTATGCCATGGCAAAAGTTCATGCGGGATTGGCGAAACATGGAGATGCCTACTTTTCCATGACCCAAACTGCTGGTAAAGGACAGCGTGGAAAAACCTGGAAATCAGGTAATGGTGAAAATATTATTTTAAGCTGCATTATTCAACCTGATATGCTTTCATTGACCAATCCATTTATATTAAGCATGACAATAGCATTAAGCTGTTATGATTTCGTTAATCATTATACATGTTCTGACACTACTATTAAATGGCCCAACGATATTTATTGGCGTGACAGAAAGGCAGGTGGTATTCTGATCGAAAATCGAATTAAAGGCAATGAATGGCAATACGCTGTAGTAGGCATCGGGCTTAATATCAATCAAATCTCATTTTCTCCCAATTTGATTAATCCGGTTTCATTAAAACAGATAACAGGAAATACTTATAATATCGTAAATCTGGCAAAAGAATTATGCGATAATATTCAAAATAGATTAGATATGAATAATAGGGAAACTATACTTGAGGAATACAATAGGCATCTTTACAAAAGCAATAAAAAGGTTATATTAAAAATTAAGAACTCAGTTTTTGAAACCTTTATTAGAGGTGTTAACGCTGATGGTCAATTAATAACTTATAACATAAAAGAAGAGTTTTTCAATTGGGGCGAAGTAGAATGGGTTAAATAAGTATTGTAACATCCTGGCAAATACCTGTATTATTCTCGCCAGCCCTTGCTTCAACTTCGTACTTATTATTAGTATATCCTTTTCTTATACTTTCCAAAAGATATTTTATGATAAATGGGAGGTAGCCATGTTGCTGAAACTGTTTGATATGAACTAATTCATGATTTAACCAGCGTGAATTATTGATAAACTGTTCTTTACTTGAATTGTGAAGATGGATTGTTTTGCCAATGACAATGGCAACACTGGATGCACACAGTTTTTTTGCTGCAAGCTTTGCAATAAAAGAATTTTCTTTGATGTAACATTTCACTTTGTGAATTTAAGAAGTTTCTTTTACGAACAACCTGACTAAAATTAACTGGCACGCATTTTATCATTATATTCAATCATCTCAAACATAATTTACCATGGAAAAAAAACCTGCTGATTCCTCCAATAAAAATGACCAGGAAAATATTGGATATGAGAACACAGAAATAAGAAATGACCAGGATGACCGGGAAAACAAGCGTATGCAAACTACAGACACAGGCCATTATGAGGGTGCTAAAGAACATGAAGATGATACAGCAGGTTTGAGATCTGAATCTGGAAAAAAATCATTAGGAAAAGAATCGGGTAATAAAGATGAGGGTTAATCGCAAGCTAATTATATATAATACGCTGGCATTATTTACAGCTTTCGGAAATCGAAAAAAATGCTTTGCTCATATCGAGGTTTAAATGCAACAAAGCGGGACGGGTAATTACTATGAGCCGTCAGCTATCAGGAGGTAAATTTTACTTATTTAATTTCCTGACAGCTGACGGCTTATACCAATTCATACATATTTCATACTTAACTTAACACTGGCTATTCCAGGCCTTAATAATATCTTCCGCGTGCTGCTTGCTTCTTGGCTTTAAAAATATTTTTCTGATAATACCTTTCTCATCTATTAAAAATGTTGTACGGTGAAGCCCCGTGTATTTGCGGCCATATAAATTCTTTTCTCCCCATACTCCATATTGATCAATGATTGCATGAGACGGGTCTGCAATCAGTGTAAATGGTAAATCAAATTTTTGCTCAAACTTCAGATGACTTTTTTCATCATTAAGACTAACACCGATAACTACAAATCTATTTTGTTTAAGAAGTGCATAGTTATCTCTAAGGTTACAGGCTTGTATGGTACAGGTTGGCGTATCATCTTCCGGATAAAAGTATAAAACAATTTTTTGTCCTTTGAAATCCGGAAGTGAAACCTTTTTTCCATTTTGATCATTGCCGGAAAAAGCCGGAGCCTTATCACCTTCTTTTAAAAGTATCATACTTTTCATCTTTAAATTATACTGTCTTTTCAATCTAAACAAACTGTAGAATTCGCTATCAGCAGTCAGCTATCAGGTATCAGGAGGAAACTTAATACACATTGATCTGCTGACTGCTGATAGCTGAAAGCAGAACACATCACTTTAAAGTTAACACTATCTTTATCGGGTGAAATTATATGTTTGCAAGGCTACATTTCCCGCCTCATCTTCAACACTTATTTTCAATGTATGCTCACCCCGGGGGCACATCTCATCAAAATAGTAAATGAATGTTCGTCCTTTATCATTGGTAAAACGCAACCATTTCCCATCCAGTTCAGCCCGAAAACTTTTAAAGGTTTCCAAATTGTCACGAATAGTAAAAGCTATCCTCGATGCCCTGCTTAAATTAGCACCATTGCTCAATCCGATGGGGACAATCAAAGGAGGTTGCTCATCCAATATCAATTGAAAACTTCCAAAGTCGCGAAACTTCGCTGATGCCCAACCGTTCTGCCATACTACCTTCTCAACATCCATATCTGAACCGGCAAAACGTTGCATCACTACATGGTTCAGCTTATCAGCAGCAATTGTTTGCGTTGGTTTTATACGTATTACAAAAGAATCCTGCAAGGGTATGTATTTTGACCCGATAGTATGAACAGCTGAAAGTAAAGCCGGATTCGAAGATACATTTCGCGTATAACCAACATGCACTGAATCGTATAAACAATTTTCTCCCATGTAAAACTCGCAGTCTTCGGCATCATAAACATCCAGCATTAACGGATAAAACATTTTACCAGCCTGTTGGGGAGATTTTACAACCGGTTCTTTAAACTGAACCGCAGTTGTAAGTTTAGAGGTATTACCATAAGCATCCTTCACTACGATCTTTATGTAATGAATGGCAGCATCGCTTATATCAAGCACTCCATCTCCTTTGCCTTTATATATAGAATTAAGATACCCTGGTAACAATGATAGATGCTGCAGGAAAGAGCCGCCGCCAGTACGCGTTTTGTAATCTATATGCGCGTTTACGTATCGGGTATTATTGTAGCTTATGCTCTCCATTTGAAATGCTGAGATAAGCTGATCGTTATCATATAACCACGCTTCATAAATACCAAGCTTATTACTGGCGCCATTGTGTGTGTCAAAAGCATTTATTGCAAAACTCACTTTATGAGAAACACTTTGAATAATCAGCGGCGTTGTATTATATCCATCAGCAGACATTTTTACCGGAACCAATTTTGGAGATTGTTCATAAGTGCTTTTACTTCTGTCGTACATAGCAAGCTTCACTAAAACAGGTTTGGTATTATCCAGTAAAGGCACACCAAATAATAATGGATTAAAGTTTACATCATCAAAAGTTCTGCGGATTTCAAAATGTAAATGCGGCGCCTGTGAACCACCTGTAGTGCCACTGAATGCTATAAAGTCTCCCTTCTTTACAGGAAAAAGATTAGGCGGGATATCTAAGAAAACTCTCCATGACTCTTGTTTGTACTGTTGTTGTTTTACATAAGATTCCAATGCAGGATTGAAATCATTTAGATGAGCATATAAAGTGGTGTATCCATTTGGATGATTAATATAAATAGCTCTTCCAAATCCTGCTGGTTCAATCTTAACCCTTGCTACATATCCTTCTGCTGCTGCATGTACCGCTAGGTTTACCCTTGCCATTGTTTTTATATCTAGTCCCATGTGAAAATGGCCTGGCCGGATTTCTCCAAAATTACCAGCCAATGTAATTGGAATATCAAGTGGATCACGAAAGTATCCTAGTGGATAATTTTTTACCGGAAATGTCTGCGACTGTACATTGAAATTTATAAAAAGAAAATATTTTACTATAAAAAAAAACTGTTTTCTATTAATCATTCGCACTTTGGATGAATTACAAAAATAGGGAGATCGAATGAGGTATGAGCTATGAGCTATGAGGTATGAGGTATGAGGTATGAGGTATCAGACATGAGGTATCAGACATGAAAAAACTTAAAGACTCAGAACATTACAAAAAATACTACCTACGCATTTTTAAATTATCTTAGCAGACAATTATCTCATACCTCATACCTCATACCTCATACCTCATACCTCATACCTCATACCTCATACCTCATACCTCATACCTCATACCTCATACCTCATACCTCATACATCATAAATCATACCTCATACCTCATACATCATACAACATA
>JAABUN010004834.1_pt1 | contig 17619 bp, 16 predicted proteins | sample 5559311 | NCBI WGS metagenome assembly JAABUN01 (sample SAMN10711877, study PRJNA513370) | rock metagenome | isolation source: Antarctica rocks | place: Antarctica: Victoria Land, Siegfried Peak sud | reverse complement strand
GACGGGTTTTTGCCTGTCGGCTTCGCAACCCGACATGATAGAAATCCCGCGCGCGTTCGTGGAGCGCTTGACCGACGCGCTCTGCTACGCCGCCTGATTCACCCCGAACGGCCAAAGTCGAGCTAAGGTCGCTGCCACCGCACACGCACCCGCAACCGACCCCCGACAGGCCACACCCGCCACTCCGGCAGGCCCATCCCGCACCCGAAGGAAAGGTTGCCATGCTCGCCCTGCTACGCCGTCGCAACGTCGCCTTGCTCTGGCTGGCCGGACTCGTCTCGATGCTCGGGGACTGGCTGCTGCTGATCGCGCTCCCGTTCTTCGTCTACGACCTGACCGGCTCGGCGCTGGCGAGCGGCGCGACCTTCATGGCGAGCACCCTGCCGCGCGTCTTCCTCAGTTCGGTGGCGGGGGTCTTCGTCGACCGCTGGGATCGCCAGCGCACGCTGGTCCTCAGCGATCTGCTACGCGGGGTGCTGCTGCTGCCCCTGCTGCTGGTGCGCTCGACCGACACGCTCTGGATCGTCTACATCGTGGCGATGCTACAAGCGTCGATCGCGCAATTCTTCGTCCCCGCCCAACGCGCCCTCCTCCCCCATATCGTGACCGAGCGCGAACTTCTGCCCGCCAATGCGCTGCTTTCGCTGACCGAGAATCTCACCCGCCTGCTCGGCCCGGTCATCGGCGGCGTCCTCTACAGCACCTCTGGACTGGCCAGCGTCGTCGCGCTCGATGTCGGCTCCTTCCTCCTCTCCGGCGCGCTCCTGACCTTGATCGTGGCGGGGGCCACGGTGTCCACGCGGGCGGCTGGCGTCGCGGCGGGAACAACGAAGCTGCGCGACGCCTGGCTGGTCGGGCTGCGACTCGTCGGGCACAATCGACTGCTCACCCGCATCTTCACCATCGCCGGGCTGGCGATGATCGGCGAAGGTCTCTTTGTCGCGCTGATCGTCCCCTTCACCAGGGTCGTGCTGGGCGGCGACGCGACGCAGCTCGGCTGGCTGATGAGCGCGCAAGCGTTGGGCGGCATCGTCGGCGGCATCGTGCTCGGTCGAGTCGGCGCGCTGCTCCCGCCGCTCAGGCTGATCGCCATCGCCGGGATCATCGTCGGCACGTTACTCCTTATCATCGTCAATAGCGGCAACCTGATCGTGTCGCTCGTCCTGATCGCGCTCGCCGGGCTGCCGCTCGTCGGTTTCTTCGTCAGCCTGCAAACGCTGCTGCAGCAACACACCGCCGATGGCTATCGCGGTCGCGTCTTCGGCGCGTTCGGCACCGTAACGGCGCTGCTGACCGTCGTCGGCATGGGCCTGGCCGGTCTACTCGCCGACCGTATCGGGACGGTCCCGACGCTGAGCCTGGCCGGTGTCGCCTACGCCCTGGCCGGGGCCGTCGCCCTGCTGACAACACCCACGCCCGCCGCAGCGCCACGACCCGCGACGGAACACATCAACATCCCGGTGACGGTGCAAGGCGACGCCTGAAACGCCCGACACGAACGCCCGACAACATCCGCGACGACGCACGCAACCACACACAAAAGGAGCCCAGCAATGGATAACGAGACCTTCATGCGCGTCGAGTGCGCCATCCGCGAGCGCCAGGAGCAGGTGTCGCGCGCCGCCGACCGCTGGCACCTCACCGGCGACCTCCCCCAAGACCCGCCCCTGCGCGAGCGGCTAGCCCGGTTGTTCCTCGCCCTAGCAGTCTGGCTCGACCCCTCCGGCGCGACCCCCATCCGCCCACAGATGCCGCTCGGCCATGCGGGCCACAGCTGAAGGCTGCGCTTCACACATCTGTGTCGAATTGGCTGGATCCGTCCTCCCCTCCCTTTTAGGGGAGGGTCGCCGCCGCAGCGGCGGGGAGGGGTTCGTCACCCGGCGCGCACACGCAACGGCGCATACGAGGAGGGTTCGATGGGCCAGCCCCAGCAAGAACAGCAACCCCCAGACGCCACACCCATTGGCGCGAGTGACGGCGCGACCGACGGCGCAATCATCGTCACGCACCTCCGCCGGGTCTACGACACCAGACGCCGACCGTTCAGGCCGCGCCGCGAGGTTGTCGCCGTGGACGACGTCAGCTTCGTGGTGCCGCGCGGGACGATCTTCGGGCTGCTCGGCCCGAACGGGGCGGGGAAGACCACCACGATCAAGATGCTCTCCACCCTCCTGGTCCCGACCGGCGGCACCGCAACGGTCGGCGGGTGCGACGTGACGCGCGACGAGCAGCGGGTGCGCCGCCAACTCGGCGTCGTCCTCGGCGGCGACCGTGGCCTCTACGCCAAGCTCTCGGCGCGCGAGAACCTGCGCTACTTCGGCACCCTCTACGGCCTGACCACCGCCTCGATCGCGCGACGGATCGAGGAAGTCCTGGAACTGGTGCATCTGCGCGACCGCGCCGACGAGCGGACCGAGCGTTTCTCGCGCGGCATGAAGCAGCGCCTCCATCTCGCCAAGGCGATCTTGCACGACCCGCCGATCCTTATCCTCGATGAGCCGACGATCGGCCTCGACCCGGCCTCGGCGGTCGATCTGCGTCGGGCGCTCGCGGCGCTCGTCCCCAACCACACGGTCCTCTTGACGACGCACGACATGCACGAGGCCGACCAACTCTGTCGCGAGATCGCGATCGTCGACCACGGGCGGATCGTCGCCCAGGGCTCCCCCGCCGCCTTGAAGGCGCGCGTGGCGGGCGAGCGGCGGGTGATCATCACGACCGGGGCGTCGCTGAACGGGCACGCCGCCACCGTCGGCGGGCAGCTGGCCGCACTCCCCGGCGTGCGCGGCTTCAGCCAGACGCCGACGGAGACGGGCGGCAGCGAACTGACCCTCCTCTGCGCCGACACCGCCGCGACCCTCGATGGGGCGCTAGCCGCCCTGCGCGACCACGGCACGGCGCTCAGCAGCGTGCGCGTCGTGGAACCGACGCTGGAGGACGCGTTCCTGGCGCTCGCAGGCCGGTCGTTCGAGGGGGGAAGGGAGGAGGGATGAGTGCCGAGGGATGAGTGCCGAGCGTCCGCTGCCACCGCACGCGGGGGCATATCGCGCACGCCCCCACGTCATATAGCACCCACCCCGCCGCGCCCCACCCACCTCGCCCCCCGTAGGGGCGTTCCCTGCTGCGGCAGGACCGGGCAACCGAACGCCCTCCCGTCGTCTCCGCCGCCAACGCCCGAAGATAGCCGACGAAGCATGAGGTTATATGAGCGCATCGCCACACCGACCCGAGCTGGCCTTCCTCGGCCCCGCCGCCCATGTGCGGGCGGTCGTCCTGGCGACCGCACGGCGCTACGTCGCCACGCGCTACGCCTACCCGATCGAGCTGCTGCCGTGGGTAACCACCGCGCTCGTGTCATTCATCACCTGGAGCATCACCTACGCCGCGTCGGGGCGTGCCGAGGTCGGCGGGACGAACGCGGCGGCCTTCCTGACGATCGGGATGCTCGGGCTCGGCACCTGGACCTCCACGATCTGGTCGAGCGGCTACACCCTGGAGTATGAGCGGAGCGAAGGGACGATCGGCGCGCTCTTCCTCGCCCCAGCCAGTCGCACGGCGGTGATCGCGGGCTACGGGCTCGGCTCGCTCCTCTGGCTCGCCCCCTCATTCGTCGGCATCCTCGCCCTGGGCCTGCTGAGCGGCGCACGCTTCGCCGTGGCCGATCCGCTGACGCCGCTCCTCGCCGTGCTGACAATCGTGGCGGTGTCGCTGGCGACCGGCTACGCCTTCGCGGGGCTCTTCATCCTCTCGCGGCGGGCGAACATGCTGGCGAACTTCCTCCAACCGCCGGTCTACCTGCTGGCCGGGTTCATCGTGCCGCGCGCCGAACTGCCGGACTGGCTGCGCGCCGTCTCGAACATCATCCCGGCGAGCCACGCGACCGACGCCTTGCGCGCCGCGACCCTGCAACGGGCGGGACTCGGCACGATCGCGCCGACCATGCTGACGGCGCTCGGCGTCGCGGCCCTCTATGCCCTGATCGGCTTCGTGAGCTTGCGGAGGGTGGAACATGCGGCCAAGCGTACCGGCGACCTCGATCTCTATTAATCGCCGCGACCCCGCGAATCGTCGCGACCCCGCGTCGTTCGGCGGCGTGTTCGCCATCATGGCGGCGTCCGGGCGGGTCATGCTCGCCGAGCGGCTGCGCGGGCGCGGGGTGGGCGGCTATGTGGCGCTGGTAGCGATCCGCCCGATCTTCGAGGTGGCGATCGCCGCGCTGGTCTACCGCGCCCGCCCCGAGCTAGTGCGCTACGTGGTCGTGGCGCTGGCGGCGAACGCCCTCGTCTTCAACATGAATTTCTTCGTCGGCGAGATCTTGGACGGCGAGCGCCTGAAGGGGACGCTCGTCGGGCTCTTCCTCGCCCCGGCCCCGCGCTTCGCCTGGTTGGGCGGCTTCGCGCTCGTCGGCCTCTGCGATGTCGCGCTGGCCGGGGCGGCGGTGCTGCTGTTCGGGCGCTTCGGCCTCGGCGTCCGCTACGACCCCGACTGGCCCGCCATCCTGCTGACGCTGCTCCTCTTCATCGCGGCCCTCTGGGGGCTCGGCTTCGTCTTCTCGGCGCTCGGCCTCTGGGTCAAGAAGGCCAACCCCCTCTCCAACATCGTCGCGCCCTTCATGATCCTGCTCGGCGGGGCCTACTACCCGGTCGAGCAGTTGCCGGAACCGCTCCGCTCGATTGCCCGCGCGCTACCGGGCGGCTACGGCCTGGGGGCGCTGGCCGACGCCACCCTGCACCACGCCGACGTCGCGACGCTGGCCCCGCGCCTCCTGCCGCTGCTCGGCTTCGCGATCGCGCTGCCGCTCGCCGGGATCGCGGCCTTCGGCTGGATCGAGCGTTCGGTGCGCATCCGAGGAGAACTGGACCTCTACTGACCACACCGGCGACCGGGTTACCGGAAAGGAGGAAGGGCACCATGGGCGCATCTCGCGAACGTCAGGCCCGCCCGCGCGATGGCTGAGGCACGAACCATGACGCGCGCCGCTGACACCACCAACGCGCTACGTGACCGGGGGATACCGATGAGCTTCTCAGATGCCGAACAAGGCGCGACCGCCGCATCGCGCGACGATCAACACGCCGACGAACAGACCACCGCTGCGGGGGCGCGGCGCTTCGAGTTGCACGGTGCCGCAACGCCCCGCGTCAGCATCACGGCCAGCAACGGGCCGCTACGCGTGCTCGGCGAGGAGGGCGAGACGGCGGTGACCGTGCGCGCGGTCAAGCCGAACGGCGAGACGGTGCCGCTCGACCTCGTCGCGGAGGTGCAGGTGCGCTCGAACGGCGAGATCAGCATCCGCACCCGCCCGGCGGGCGACATCGAGCGGCAGGTGCGGCGGATCACCAAGTCGTTCGAGTTCGGGCGGGGCGACATCTTCGACAATCTCGGGGATGTGATCGACACGCTGGCCTCGATGAAAACGGTCGGCAATCAGCTCGATCGGGTGCGGCTGGACGTGACCGTGCCGCGCCGCTGCGACCTCGTCCTCACCACCGCGAGCGGCGCGATCCAGGCCGGGCGGGTCGCGGGAAACGTCCAGGTGCAGTCGGCCAGCGGGGCGATCAGTTGCGCGCGCATCGACGGCAAGTTGAGCGTGAAAACGGCCAGCGGCCCCCAGCGGGTCGGCGACATCACCGGCACGACCTCGCTGCAGACGGCGAGCGGCCCGGTGCAGACGCGCGAGATCGCGGGCAACCTCGTCATCCAGACGATGAGCGGCGATGCCGAGGGACAGGGACTGCGCGGCCAACTGGGCTTCAAGAGCCAGAGCGGCACCCTACAGGTACGCGCCAGCAGCCTGACCGGCTTCTACCTCAACACCACTAGCGGCGACTGCGCGGTCGAAGCGGCGCTGGCAGCGGGCGAGTACGAGGTCCGCACCGTCAGCGGCGACATCACCCTGCGCCCGCAACCCGACCTTAGCGCGATCCTGAGCGGGCGCACGGTCAGCGGCACCCTCCGCAACGCCCTCCCCCACCGCCACGCCGCCGAGGACCCTCGGGCGACGGCCGATGACGACGACGACCGGCGCGAGTCGGGTTTCGACGCCCCGGAGATCGCGCTGCCCGGCCTGCGGATCGGCAAGGAAGGGATCGACATCGGCGGCTTCCTGCGGATCGACGACGAGGCGTTGGACATGCCCGGTATCCACATCGGTTTCCAGCGCGACAAAGGCGACCGCGACCGCGACCGCGAGCAGCGGCGCGAGCGGCGGCGCGGGCGCAACCGCTGGGAGTTCCTGATCGGCGATCCGACACTGGCGGCGGCGGGCACGACGCGCCTGCGGGTCCGCACGGTCAGCGGCGACCTCACCATCCGCCCGGGCCGCGACGACGCGCCCGCCGCGAGCGACGGGCCCCGCACCACCCCGGCCACCCCGGCGCAGGCCACCCCCGCGACCGACCGGCGCGGCTGGCCCGACTCGGAGCTGTGGCCCGAAGCCACAGTCGCCCCGCCCGCCCCGCCGACGGCACCGGCACCACCAATGCCGCCCGCCCCGCTCACGCCGCCCGCCACTTCGGCCACGACACACGACCCGGCGGTCGAGCGCGAACCGCAAAGGACGGACTCCTACCATGCCCAAATCACGCAGAACCCCGGCAACGCAGCAACGCACAACGCGCCAACTGCCGCGAACATCGCCCCCATCACCGCCCCTAGCAGCGCCACGACCGACGCACCCGACGCCGAGCAAACACGCCTGGCGATCCTGGAAGCCGTGCGGCGCGGCGAAATCACGACCGACGAGGCGCTGCTCCTGCTGCGCCAGCTCGACGCGTAACGCCGTGCGGCGCTGCGATCGGCTGTGCACCCTCACCCCCGGCATCGCTGCGGCACTTTTCCCCCTCTCCCCATCCGAGGGAGAGGGGGAAAAGTGCTGCCGAGGCGTGTCGCGAAGGCCCGCCGCCCTGTCGCGCCACTATCGCCTCCCCAGACCGGCACCGCCTCCTCACGGGACTCCCCCCTCTCCTCGGATGGCCGGGTGCCCCCTGGGCGGCGGGGTGGCGAGCCACAGCGATGCCGGGGGTGAGGGTGGTCGCGTGCCGCCACAAAGCATCCGCGCCCCAGCCCTCCCACCACCCCCCGCACCAACATGTGCCACGCCCCGCCGCTATACTCCCCACACACGAGGCGCGAGACGCGAGCGAGGGCGGGAGGGGCACGGCGAGGAGGGGCGATGACCGGACTCTGGGACGACACCGATCCGCGCGCGTGGACGCGCGCGCTGGCCGCCTACCCCGAGGCGGTGGCGACACGGGAGGTATCGCGGCTGGCCGATCTCGACCTATGGTATCGGGAAACCTTGCCCGGAACGATCGCCGAGCGCACACCGCCGCACCTGACGCACGAGGAACTGGTCCGCGTGACCGAGTGGAAGATGAAGCGGGGCACCTGGCGCGCGCGTAATCTGGCGCTGGTGCGCGGCAACGCGCCCGCCGAGGTCGCGCGGCTCGCCACGGAGGCGCTGGCGCTCATCCCGGACCTGCGCAAGCCGGTCGCGCGGCTGGCACAACTGGCCGGGGTCGGCCCTGCCACCGCCTCCGCCGTCCTCGCCGCCATACGCCCGGACCTCTACCCCTTCTTCGATGAGGATGTCGCCCGGCAGATCCCCGACCTCGGCCCGGTCGCCTTCACCGCCGCCTACTACGCCCGCTATTCTTACCACCTGCGCGAACGCGCCGCCGCCCTCGCCGCCCCCTGGACGGCACATGCGGCGGGGTTGGCGTTGTGGGCGGTGGCGGGCGTGAGGCGTGAGTCGTGAGTCGTGAGTCGTGAGTGGTTGCGCGGTGGTATCTGGGCACCGCGCCGTATAGCTAACCTCTACTCACGACTCACGACTCACGCCTTGTCTCACGCCTTGTCTCACGCCTCACGCCTCGCCCTGCGCCGCAGCCACGGCCCTAGCACCCCCTCACTCGTCGGCAGGGGAATGAGGACGTTGAGGGCGGCGGGGAGGACCTCGGCGATGAAGGGGGTCGTGCCGACCGGGTCGCCGTCGATCTCGACCTCCAAAGGTGGATCGGCGTGGATCTCGATCTGACGGCCCCGCTCGTAGCGCAGGTAGGGCGACTGGTAGCGGCGCACCAGGATCGAGAAGAAAGACAGGAGCGCGTCGAACGGCGTGGGCGCGGTGAACAGGACGAGATTGAGCAGGCCATCGGTCGAACTGATGTCGGGGCCGATGCGGACGCCGCGCACGAAGATATCGCCCCCATTGGCGATCAGCGCCATCCCGCCCCGTTCGCGGATGGTGCGCCCATCGATCCGGATCGTGAAATCGACGATCGGCTGGTCGAAGAGGCCGCGCGCGCCGAAGAGCACATAGGCGCTGAGGCCGAAACCGCGCTTCACGGTCCGCGATGTCATCGACATCAGGTGCGCGTCGTAGCCCGCGCCGCCGATATGCAGCAGATAGCGCTCGCCGATCCGGGCCACGTCGATCGCGATCACCAACGCCTCGCCGCGCAACAACTGGCAGATGGACAGCGGATCGGCGGGGATACCGAGACCCTGCGCGATGATGTTGGCCGTGCCGCCAGGCAGGATCGCCAGCGGGGTCGCGAGTCCCACCAGGCCGCTGGCGACAATGTTCACCGTGCCGTCGCCGCCACACGCGAGGACGGCGGCGGCCCCCTCGGCCAACGCGCGCACCTCGGCGGCGGTGTCGCGCTCGGGATGGGTTTCCAATACATGGAAGTCGTAGAGATCGTCGAGTTCGCGCTTCAGGAAGCGCAGCAGATCGTCCTCGGAGAAGCGCCCCGTGCTGGGATTATGGACGACGACCAGGAGGCGCGAGCCGGGGACGAATTGGCCGGGCGCGGCGTCTGCCACCGGACTCGCGGGGCCTTCTCGCATCGCTAGCGCCGCACGGACGCGATCGAACGAGCCGACCGTGCCTGTCGTCGCCTCCCCGTGCTGCCTAATCGTATTCTTCCTCGGGACCGAAGATCCGATCGATCAGATAATTCGCCAACCAGTTGGCGGCGGCGGCCAGCACGATGCCGAGAACGCCACGCGCCGTATTGCGGGCCAGACTGTTCATGCGTCTCTCCACTTCCATTCCCGCTAACGGGGGTGGCAACATCGTCGCCCGCATCGTCCACATCGTCCCATGGAACCAGGGTCGGGCGCGCTACAGGATAGCATGTCGCCACGCGCGGTTCACGCGCCGACATTCACCGGCTCGCGCTCGGCCTCCGCCCCGCCGGACACGCCCTCGCCGTATTCGAGGATGCGCGACTTGAAGGTGGAGGAGGCGGTGAAACCGGGGGTCAGCGTCGAATCGATCACGATCCGCTCGCGGGTCTGCGGGTTGATCCCCTGGCGTTGGCTGCGACGGCGCATCTCGAACGTGCCGAATCCGGTCCAGACGACTTTCTGCCCGCCCACCAACGAGCGCAGCACGACTCGCACCGCCGCCCCGAGCACTTGTGCCACCACGGTCTGCGGAATGTCGCTCTCGCGCGCCACCTGGCGGATAAACTCATTCTTATGCACGACCGTCCCCCGTGCGGTGTCTCACTGGCCGACCACGCGCGGCGTGCGGGATACGCGGTTACGAGAAGAGCCGTCGCCGATCGAGCCAGGAGATCATGCCGATACAGAAAAGAAAGAACAGGCCATAGCCGAGGATCGCGACACATTGCTGCGCGAGTGCGGCACCGGATCCGGGTGCGGTGCCGATCAGCACCGCCGCCGGGCTGAGGAGCAGATCGTTGAGGCGCGAGAATATCGCCACTGTGGCGCTCCCCGTGCCGACACCACCGATCCGCAAGGCCAGGCCAGTCACCAGGATCGCCTCGACCGCTGCGGCCAGGAGAACCAGACCCTCCGTCGCACCGACCAAGGATGCATTTCCCGTGCCACGAGGCGCAATTCGTTCCACCGCTCAACCCCTCCGACCGGCACCCGCGACCGGGAACTTTCTCCCGCTCGCGGCGTTAGATAGTGTAGGGACACGAGAGCGAGTGGCGAGTTTGCTCTCTGGACCATCCTTCGGGCGATCGGTGTGGCTGGCACCGATCGCCTTCTTTTTTGCACGCCGCGTTGCGCGTCAAAAGTGCCGCGTGGCGCTCGTCAATCGCCGCTCGCCGCGTGCCACGCGCCGCCGGTGTCGCGCGGTTGGAAGCGGGCCTCGAGATCGCGCCGCATCTCGCCGAAGGCGCGTTCGAGGTGCGGGAAGGCGACCCACACACACGACAGGGCGAAGAGTGCCCCGGTGATCACGCGCAACTCCCAGGTACTCTCGCGCAGGCCGAAGAGTTGGGTGAAGCCATCGAGCGCCATCGGCAGCCAGAGGACGAACATCCAGCGCCAGCGCAGGGGCCGCAGCCGTCCCCCGAAGAGCGGGAACAGCAGGCCCAAGGCGAAGACCACGCTGTAGATGGCGCAACACCGCTGGCAATAGCACATCTTCTGGCCGAAGACAAAGAACGAGCGCTCCGGCAGCTGATGACAGGTGACGCGATAGATGGCGTAGATCAGGGTCGCGGGCAGCGTCAGGCCCTGCGACAGCAACCAGGGGCCGAGCAGCGGCAGCCCGGCGTACAACCCCCCGATGATGTTCACCGCCAGGACCCAATGGCGCACGATCGCCAACACGCCCCGATCGACCTTCAAGACAAAGGCGCGCGTGCGCGGCGACATCGTCGGCGGCGACACCACCACCCCGCCCCCGCCCTCCGGCACCGCCCCCGCCGACACGCCGATCCGCGCCCGCAGCCGCGCGCGCACCTCCTCCGGCAACTCCTGCCAGGCCGTATCGGCCTGGCTCGGCGTCGCCGCAGTCGGCGTGTCCAGCGGTGTGGAACGTTCGTCCATCTGCTGCCTCGGGGGGGGAGTAGTCGTCGGTCGTCGGTCGTCAGTCGTCAGGGGGTTGCGCAGTGTTATACCAGCACTGTGCCGACGACGAACTTCTACCGACGACCGACGACCGACGACCGACGACTCGTTCTCAGTCGTCAGAGGCGGCGCGGTGGTATGCGGGCACAGCGGTCTCTGACGCACCGTCCTTACCACTGACGACCGACGACCGACGACCGACGACTCGTTCTAAAAGTCCAGCGGCGCTCTGCAAAGCCCGCTCGATGTCGGCATCGGTGATCTGATAGTGGGTCACCATCCGCAGGCCACGCAGGCCGTAGTTGGAGACGCGCACCCCGCCTTCGCCCATGCCGGCGATGAACTCCTCGCTGGAGATACGCACCGGGTCGGGCCGGAAGATCACGATGTTGCTCTGCACCGTCTCCAGATCGACCGCGACGCCCGGCAGTTGGGCCAGCCCCTCGGCGAGGCGGCGGGCGCGGCGATGGTCCTCCGGCAGGCGCTCGACCATCTCCTCCAGGCCCACCAGCGCGGCGGCGGCGATCACCCCGGCCTGGCGCATCGCCCCGCCAACCAGCTTGCGATTGGCGCGCACGCGGGCGATGAAGTCGCGCGAACCGACGACGATCGAGCCGACCGGCGCGGCGAGCGCCTTCGAGAAGCAGAACTGGACCGAGTCGACCGCCGCGACGACCGCGCTGGCGGGCAGCCCCAGGGCGGCGGCGGCGTTGAAGATCCGCGCGCCGTCGAGGTGGACCGGCACGCCGCGATCGTGCGCGACCCCGGCGATCTCGGCCATGTATTCCGGCGGAAGGACCGTGCCGCCGCAACGGTTGTGGGTGTTTTCCAGGCAGAACACCCCGGTCCGCTGGTAACCGGGACGCGCGACCCGGATCAGGTCGGCGACCTCCTGCGGATCGAGGCGGCCGAGCCGATCGGTGCGAAGTTTGTTGAAAGGCAGGCCGCCGAGGGTGGCCGCGCCACCGCTCTCGTACCAGAGTACATGGCACTCGTCGCCGAGCAGCACTTCGTCGCCACGCCCGCAATGGGCCAGAATCGCGATCAGGTTCCCCATCGTGCCGGAGGCGACGTAGCAACCCGCCTCCTTGCCGAGCTTCGCGGCGGACGCTTCTTCGAGACGGCGCACGGTCGGGTCCTCGCCGTATTGGTCGTCGCCGACCTCGGCCTCGGCCATCGCCCGGCGCATCGCGGGCGTGGGGTGGGTCACGGTATCGCTGCGCAGATCGATGAAGCCGTCGGGGTGCGCCATCGCCGCCCTCCTCTCGCGCTGTCGTCGCTGTCGTCATTCGCGCGGCGCGCGGCTCCGCCACACACCCCTCGTCCGTTATTCCAGTATAGCCTATCGGGCAGGACGGCAGACGCGGGCGCGGCGAGGATCGGGACCTTTGGGCGAGGAGTACTATTGGGCGACTGGGGCGGATGCTTCGCGGCGGCTCAACATGACAGCTCTTCGGTGGTCGGCCATCCGCGCAAGTGGCGGTCGCCTCGAACGTCGGCGGTCAGCGCACAATATACGGAATTGTCATGCTGCGCCGCCGCGAAGCATCCGCGCCCGCCACTCCCCAGGGAAGCCTGCCACACCGCCCGCACCCCCGCCGCACAAGAGCCTGAACCGCATCCCGACGCGACGGTGGGGAAGCTGCACCGTCTGGTTCCATGATCTCCGCCTTACCCCCGCGACCGCGCCTTGCTCGTCGCCACGCCGAGCGTTGTGCCGCCGAGGCCGACGAGCAGACTCAGCAGCGCCGCAACCTGCCAGGCATCGCCGAGGAACGCATAGCGCCCGCTGGCGAGGCCGACACCGATCCCCAGCGGCCAGGGGAAAGCCGCCAGGATGAGCGCCCACCAGCGCCCCACCACGAAGCCGAGGCCGACCGCGACGAGGAACCAGAGGGCGATCCCGCTCCCGAAGCCCCGCACGACCCACGCGTGCAGCGCGACGCCCCCGAGGAGCAGGACCGGGACCGCAGGCCACCGCCACGCACCGGACCTTGCCATCGGTCGCCCCCCTTCTCCCCATCAACCACAACCAAGCCAAGGCATCTCGCGCAGCATCGTCGCGTTCGCCGAAGCATGACTATCCCAGCAGCGCCGCGCTGTGCCCCGGCACGGTGATCCGATCTCCCGCGATTTGCGGCGCGACGGCGTTGCCGCCGAAACGGGGTTCGTCGGTGTGGATCAGCGGGCGCAAGCGTGCCGCGCCGGGGCAGGCGAAGATCGCCTCGTCGCCGAAGTTCGCGACGAGGACGCGCCGCCCGGACGCCCCGGCGATGCCGATCAGGATCGCCTCGTCGCTCGTCTGCGTCGTCAGCGCGGGGCGGCCCCGGCGCGCGGCGGCGAGGATCGGGTCGTCCGCGCGCAAGCGGAGCGCGGCCCGGTGGAAGTCCTGCACCAGCAGGCCCGCGCCATAGACCGCCTCGTCCAGATTGAGGATCGAACGGCGGAAGGTGGCCGGGTCTTGCGGGTCGGGGATACGGTCGCGCACGGTGGGGTCGCTGAACTGCGCGAAGCCCGCGAACTCCTTGCGCCGCCCCGCGCTGACGAGCCGCCCCAACTCCTCGCCGTGATCGGTGAAGTAGAGGAACGGGCTGGACGCGAGGAACTCCTGCCCCTGGAAGAGGAGCGGGGTTTGCGGCAGCAGCAGCAGCAGCAGCGAGGCCGCCAGGAAATCGGCGTGCGCGGCGGTGACATTGAGCCGTTGCCCGAACGCGCGGTTGCCGATCTGGTCGTGATTCTGGATGCAGTAGACGTAGCGGGACCATGGCTGCGCGCGCGCAGAAAGGCCCTTTTCCTCAAGAAAACCCTGGGCGATCCCGCGCGCCAACTCGTCCACCGTGCCGGAGTAATCCGCGAGGTAGCCCTGGCGCTCGGGCTGGAGAATCGTGCGCACGCCGTGGTGGAAATCGTCGGCCCAGGCCGCGTCGAAGCCGTAGCCCCCCTCGGCGGTCGGCAGGAAGTAGCGCCCGTCGTTCTCGGGGGTCTCGGCGATCAGGTAGGCGCGGCGGTCGCCCCGCCGCCGCGCGGCGAGGGTGTCGGCGATCTCGGCCAGGATGTGGCGCGGCGAGGAGTCCACGATCGCGAAGGTCGCGTCAAGGCGGAAGCCGTCGATGTGATATTCGTGGACGAAGTGGAGCAGATTCTCGAGCACGTAGCGGCGCACCTCCGCCGCGCCGACATCGTCGTAATTCACCGCCTCGCCCCACGGGGTATGGTGCTTGTCGGTCAGGTAGTGCGCGGAATAGAGGCCGGTGTAATTACCGTCCGGGCCGAAGTGGTTGTAGACCACATCCAGCAGCACCGCGAGGCCGTGCGCGTGCGCGGCGGCGACGAAACGCCGCAGGCCCTCCGGCCCGCCATACGGCGCGGCGGGGGCGAACGGCTGCACACCGTCGTAGCCCCAGTTCCAGCGCCCCGGACAGGAGGAAACGGGCAGCAGCTCGATCGCCGTGATGCCGAGATCGCGCAGGCGTGCGAGCTGGCCTATCCCAACGTCGAAGGTGCCCTCGGGCGTCAGCGTGCCGATGTGGCATTCGTAGAGCACCAACTCGGTCGGCGCGGGCGGGCGCCAGTCGGCATCGGGCCAGGCGAACGCGGCGGCGGCGACAACCTCCGACGGGCCATGAACCCCTTCCGGCTGGCTGCGCGAGCAGGGGTCGGGGAAGGGGCCGTCGCCGTCCAGGCGATAGCGGTAGCGGATGCCGGGGCCGATCCCGGCGACATGCGCCACCCGATACTCCCCATCGCGGTCGGTCGGCACGACCCGATCGCCCCCCGGCAGGTGCAGGACCAGCGCGACGTCCTGCGGGCGCGGTGCCCAGACGCGGAAGGTGACCCCCTCAGGCCCGGCGAGCGCGCCGAGGGTCGGGGTCCAGGCAGCGGCGGTCGGCGTCTCGTGCGGTGCGTTCATCATGCGGCAACCCCATCGTGCGTCATGGTCACGTCATGCTGCGTCTTCACACGACACAACGCGACACCATCGAGATCATCCATCGACCGCGACATCGACCGCGACATCGACCGCGACATCGACCGCGACATCGACCGCGACATGCGCCGACCTCACTCCGCCGCGAGCAGCAGGGCGAAGGGCAGCGCGGTGAAGAGTTCGGCGCAGGCCACGGTGCCGGTCGCGCCGCCGAGCGCCGCGCCGGTCAGGGCGTCGCACCAGCGGGCGACGTCGTCGGGTAGCGCAAGCATGGTGTCGCCCCAGGCACCCACGAGCGGCGCGGCGTCGCCCGCCACGGTCAGCCGGGTCGTCAGGCGCGGCACGGCGACGACCAGGGTCGCGTCGCCGTGCCGCCGGGCGAAGGCGAACAGGGAATCCGCGTGCGCGCCGGTCGTCTCCAGCGGTCGGTAGTCGCCGTCGGCGCAAAGGACGGGGTGCGCGGCACGCAGGCGCAGCAGTTGCCGAGTCAGCCAGAGCTTCATCGTCGGGTCGGCCAGCCCGGCGGGCGGCCCCGCGCCCAGCGCGGTCAGGAGCACGCGGCGGGCGTCGTAATCGACCGGGCGGCGATTGTCGGGGTCGGTCAGGCTGCGGTCCCACAATTCGGTGCCCTGATAGAAGTCGGGGAAACCGGGCGCGGTCGCCTTCACGATCAGCGCGGCGAGCCCGTTGAGGGTCGCCGCCGGTTCCAGGCGCGCGACGAACTGCGTCACGCGCCGCTGGAAGGCGCGACCGTGCCGGGGATGGAGCAGCGCCGTTAGGAAGTCCTGCGCCGCGCCCTCGATCCGCTCATTCGTGTTGGTCCAGCTCGTGTAGGTCTTCATCTCGCGCATCGCCTTGGTCAGATACTCGGCAATGCGCTCGCGGTAGGCGTCGTCCAGGCGCTCGTCGCCGGTCGGCCAGGAGGCGACGAGCGCCTGATAAAGCAGGTAGGCGGTGTTCGCGTCCGGGACCGGCTCGCCCGCGACGACGGCCCGCTGGCGGGCGTTGATCTCGGCCCAGCGTCCCACCTCGCGCCGCCACAACGCTGGCCGTTCGCTGAGGACGTGCAAACGGGCGCGAGCATCCTCGCTGCGCTTGGTGTCGTGGGTGGAACTGGCCGACATGGCGCGCGGCCAGGTCGCGGCACGCGCGGCGAGCCAGGCGTGGACCTCCGCCGGGGCCGCGCCGAAGAGGGACGGGTCGCTGCCGACCTCGTTCAGCGAGAGGAGGCGGTTGTAGCGATAGAAGGTCGTATCCTCGAAGCCCTTCGCCATGACCGGGCTGGAAAGCTGCTGGAAGCGCTGCCGGAATTGAATGCGCCGCTCCCGCTCGTCCGGCTCCAGTTCCCCTTCGAGCAGCAGCACCTCGGCCAGGAAATCGACCGCCTCATCGCTGAGGGTATTATCGCGCCGCCGCGCCTCGGCGATGGCGTCCGCGATCAGCGCGCGGTCGTCCGGCCCCCCCGCGCCGTCCGTAACGTAGGTGCGGTAGACCGGGAACGTCGCCAGAACCGTCTCGATCGCGCGGCGCAGCGCGCGCAGGGTGTTGTCGCGCCGCCGCCGATCGCGCTGTGCCAGGGCGTGCAGGCCGTTCGCCAGGACATTGATCTCGCCCGCGGACGAGGTACGCGCGAGCTGCCGCTTGGCGTCGTAGCGCAACTGGCGGAAGCGCACCGGCTCGCCGATGAAGCGCTCGTAGGTGCGGGTCGTCTCGAGGACCGCGCCGCGATCGACGAACAGCCCATCGTTGTGCGCCATGAAGTCGTAGCCAGTCGTCCCCGCCACCGGCCAGGTGTTCGGCAACGGCTCGCCTTCTTCGAGGATCTTCTCGACATAGATCGGGAGCGGGCCGTCGGTCCAGCGGGCGCTCGCGGTGCCGAGCCGGTCGCGCAGGCGCAGCAGATAGCCCTCCGGGTCGTAGAGGCCATCGACGTGATCGATGCGGACCCCGGTGACGATCCCGCGCTCCACGAGCGAAAGGAGCAGGCGATGGGTCTCCTCGAAGACCTCCTCGCGCTCGACCCGGATCGCCGCCAGTTCGTTGATGTCGAAGAAGCGGCGGTAGTTGATGTCCTCGCCGGAGACGCGCCAGTAGGCGAGGCGATAATGCTGCTGGGCCAGGATCGCCTCCAACCGATCGAAACTGGCCGGTTCGCCGACGCGGCCATTCAACTCCTCCAGTCGCCCCGCGACGTAGGCGGCCAGCGCCGGTTCGGACGCCAGCAGGCGACGGAAGCGTTCGAGCAGGCGTTCGGACTCGGCGGGCGACACGGCGCGCAGCCCTTCGGGGAGGCCCAGGAACTCCGTCAGCGCGGCGGGGTCGCCGAGTTGGGCGCGCAGGTCCACCGGCGGCAGCCCGACGATGGCGGCGTAGGAGCGCGGCGCGAGGGGCAGGTGGTGGTCGTAATAGCCGAGGGCCAGGTCATCCCCCGTCAGCAGCAGGCGCAATTCGCCCGCTTCCAGCGCCGCGCCGAACGGTTGGCCGAGGATCGGGTAGACCAGCACCCCGGACGGGAGATGGGGCTGGCTGGACCAGTTGATGTCGAAGAACGGCGCATGTGGGGACGACTCGCCGTGGCGCAGGACATCGCGCAGCCACGGATTCGTGCTGGTCGCGAGGCCGATATGATTCGGCACCATGTCCGCGATCAGCCCCATATCGCGCGCCACCAACTCCTCGCCGAGCGCGTAGAGGGCCGGGAGGCCGCCGAGTTCGGGGTTGACCTGATTAGAGTTGCGTCGTAGTAGTGCAGCGGGGATGTCATCCCCTTCCCCCGCCGGGGTGATTAGGCGGCGAGCTGGCGGTTGACCAGGCCGACCACCGCGCAGACCCGCCCGGTGTGCCCGGTGCGG
>JAABUN010004833.1_pt1 | contig 17621 bp, 16 predicted proteins | sample 5559311 | NCBI WGS metagenome assembly JAABUN01 (sample SAMN10711877, study PRJNA513370) | rock metagenome | isolation source: Antarctica rocks | place: Antarctica: Victoria Land, Siegfried Peak sud | reverse complement strand
GCGCAAAATACCCAGTATCTGGGCTTCGCTGAATCGGCTTTTTTTCATAAACAGTCAAAAATAGAAAAAGTGAAAAGTTACTACTTCTCTCTACTTTTGACTGGCTCACTTTTGGGGGAAGCTTATAATGTTACGCACTGGTTGCGCCTACGCTTCAGAAAGAGACTTCAGTTGCTTCAGAAAAGGCCCTTTCCAAGCAATACATCAAGGTGGTGCGTAACATCAGTTACTTAAGTCATCCTTTTGCGTAAGTCCCAGAGCGGCTCTCAGGTTAGGGTACGAGCCGGCAGACCGCCTTAACCGGCTCGTACCCTAACCTGAGAGCCGCTCTGGGTACCTGCGGAAAATTAGCTAATTTTGAAAAATTACAAATTTTATCCTCAACAATGACTACTGCACAAACAATAGTAACTGTCTTAAGTGTCGGCTATTTATTCGTTTACGGGCATTGTTGGCTACTTGGCCTCGGTGGTGCGCAAACACGCTTCATTCGCTGGCTGCTTCATCTTAAATCACAGCGTGACCTCAATAATTTGATGGAGTCTTTAAAAGACTTTCAGGCAATAGTAACTCTAATGTATCCGGTAGTTCGAATGTATTCCGACAATCGGTAGAAAAACTCTATTTCCGGCTTTGGCAGGAAATTCTTGCCGTAGCGGTCGGGACGTGCTTTGCGCTGCTAGCTGGTTTGGTATTTACTTGGCTGTTTCTTCTCCGTGATTCCGTAGGAATAGCTTTTGCAGGTGGGATAATTCTTGCTTTAACTGCTTATGCACAGTAGAAGTGGATACGTCACCTAGCTTGATGCTGAAGCTATACGTTGCGTTAGTTTTGACTACGCGCCCCTACACCAGGCCTTCGCGCAGCAGGTCGTGCAGGTGAATGAATCCCGCGAACTGCCCGGCTTCCAGCACTACCAACTGGGTGATGTTGCGGGCCTGCATCCGGGCCAGGGCCTCGGCGGCAAACTCGGTGATGTCGATAGTGGCCGGCTGGGGCGTGAGGATGTCGCGGGCCGCGAGCTGCTCCAGCGCGGCCAGGTGGCTGCGGCCCAACATGCGGCGCAGGTCGCCGTCGGTGATGATGCCGGCCAGCTGGCCCGCCTCGTCGAGCACGGCGGTGGCGCCGAGGCGCTTGCCCGATATTTCCAATAATACCTCCTGAAGTGGTGCGGCCAGGCCCACGTGCGGGCGCTGGTTTTGGCGGCTGAGGTCGCCTACGGTCAGGTAGAGGCGCTTGCCCAGCGTGCCGCCGGGGTGCAGGCGGGCAAAATCCTGGGCCGAAAACTGGCGGCTTTCGAGCAGGCACACGGCCAGGGCGTCGCCCAGGGCCAGCGCGGCGGTGGTGCTGGTGGTGGGCGCCAGGTCGTGGGGGCAGGCCTCGCGGCGCACGGGCGTGTGCAGCACGTAATCGGCCTGCTTAGCCAGGTACGAGTCGGCGTTGGCGACCAGCGCGGCCAGCCCTACCCCTTTGCGGCGCAGCAAGGGCACCAGCACCTTGATTTCGGGCGTGTCGCCGCTCTTGCTGATGGCAATGACAAAGTCGCCGGTCTGAATCATGCCCAGGTCGCCGTGGATGGCGTCGGCGGCGTGCATAAACAAGGCCGGGCTGCCGGTACCGTTAAGGGTAGCCACGAGCTTGGCCGCGATGTGCGCGCTTTTGCCCACGCCCGTGACCACGATGCGGCCCCGCAGCGCCAGCAGCGCCGCCACGCAGGCGGCAAAATCGGGGGTAGCACCCACGGCCCGCGCCACGTCGCGCAGGGCCTCGGCCTCGGTGAGCAGCACTTGCCGGGCCACGGCCAGCACATCAACGGGCACCGCGGTAGCAGAAGGAAGGGAAGTTGGTTGCACGCCCAAAAATACGCGGGCCAGCCGACACCAGCCGGGCAAACTGCTCAGCGCGAGGTATGGGCGCCCGTTCGGAACTTTTCCAAAATGTTACGTGTAAATGACGCTTTTTTCTTCAAAAAAAGTGGTTCCTGCTTATCTTCGTTCATAACCTACACGCCCGTTGCGCCTTACCCTACTAGTTTATGCCACTGACCGCCGTCGAAGAATCAGTTGTCGCGCCCCCCGAACTCAAAACCAAGCTCAAGGAAGTCTTTGGCTTTGGCCAATTCAGGGGCACCCAAGAGGCTGTCATTCAGAATATTTTAGCTGGCAATAACACCTTCGTTATTATGCCCACGGGGGCCGGCAAAAGCCTGTGCTACCAGCTACCCGCATTGGTGCTACCGGGCACGGCCATCGTCATTTCGCCGCTCATCGCCCTGATGAAAAATCAGGTCGACCAGCTTTCGGCCTTCGGCGTGAACGCGCAGGTGTACAATTCGACGCTGACCAAGACGGAGATGAACCGCGTCAAGAAAGACGTGATGGCGGGCACGGTACGCCTCTTGTACGTGGCTCCGGAGAGCCTGACCAAGGAGGACACTATTGCTTTTCTCCAAAAAACCAGCATCTCATTCGTGGCCATTGACGAGGCGCACTGCATCTCGGAATGGGGCCACGACTTCCGGCCCGAGTACCGCAAGATTCGCGGCATCATTGACAACCTGGGGGGTAGGATTCCGCTCATCGCGCTCACGGCCACGGCCACGCCCAAGGTGCAGCTCGACATCCAGAAAAACCTGCAGATGGATAATGCGAGCGTGTTCAAAACCAGCTTCAACCGCACCAACCTCTACTACGAGGTGCGCGCCAAGCGCAACACCAAGAAGCAGCTCATTCAGTACGTGCAGTCGTACAAGGGCAAGGCGGGCATCATTTACTGCCTGAGCCGCAAGAAGGTGGAGGAAGTGGCCGAGCTGCTGCGCGTGAACGACGTGCGCGCCCTACCCTACCACGCCGGCCTCGACCCGCACACCCGCATGAGTAACCAGGATGCGTTCCTGAGTGAGGACTGCGACGTGATTGTGGCCACCATCGCCTTCGGCATGGGCATCGACAAGCCCGACGTGCGCTTCGTGATTCACTACGACGTGCCCAAGAGCATTGAGGGCTACTACCAGGAAACCGGCCGCGGCGGCCGCGACGGTATGGAGGGTAACTGCCTGATGTTCTACAGCTACGATGATATTCTGAAGCTCGAAAAATTCAGCAAGGACAAGCCCGTGACCGAGCGCGACAATGCCCGGCAGCTGCTGCTGGAAATGACGAACTACTCGGAGAGCGCCGTGTGCCGCCGCCGCCAGCTGCTGCACTACTTCGGTGAGCACCTGGATAAAGACTGCGGCTTTTGCGACAATTGCCGCCACCCGAAGGAGAAATTCGACGGTACCGAGCACGTGGGCCTGGCCATGCGCGCGGTGGTGCAAACCGAGGCCCGCTTCGGGCTCGACCACGTGGCCCAGGTGCTGCTGGGCCTCAGCAACCCGCACATCGAGAGCTACGGCCACACCGGCCTACCCGTGTATGGCCAGGGCAGGGCCCTGAGCGGCGATATGCAGCTGTGGCAGTCGGTGCTGCGCCAGTGCCTGCTCAACGGCTTGCTGGCCAAGGATATCGACTCGATTGGCCTGGTGCACATCACGCCCAAGGGTATCGATTTTATTGAGAATCCGCAGCCTTTCACGCTCACCAGGGACCACGATTTCGAGGCTGAGAAGCAGGAGGAGGAAGACGGCGAGAAGATTCAGCAGGCCGCCGGCCACGACGAGGCGCTGTTTACGCAGCTTAAGGAGCTACGCCGGCAGCTGGCCAAGCAGAAAAACCTGCCGCCCTACGTGCTCTTCCAGGACCCGAGCCTGAAGGAGATGGCCACTACCTACCCCACCACGCTGCACGAGCTGACGCACATCGCGGGGGTAGGCCAGGGCAAGGCGCAGAAGTTTGGCGCGCCCTTCGCGGCGGCCATTAAGAAGTACGTGGAGGACAATGACATCGAGACGGCCGCCGACGTGGTTATCAAGTCCACGGTAAACCGCTCGAAACTCAAAATCTACATTATTCAGCAAATTGATAAGAAGATGGACCTGCCTGGCATTGCCCGCAGCCAGGGCATCTCGATGACGGATTTGATGGAGGAAATTGAGCACATCTGCTACTCGGGCACCCGCCTCAACCTGAACTACTACATCCGCGAGGCCGTGGATGAGGACAAGCAGGCCGAAATTTTTGACTACTTCATGACAGCTACTTCCGACAGCATCGCCACGGCCCTGAACGAGCTTGGGCCCGATGATTTCAGTGAGGAAGAAGTAAGACTAATGCGCATCAAGTTCCTGAGTGAGGTAGCCAACTAGACCGCAGATTCAAACGGATTTAACGGATGAAACGGATACGGGGCTGCGCCCCTGGCTGGCACTTCGCTTGGTTTTTTGGGGACTGCGTCCCTGCTGCTAGTTTTTGTGTGCGGCGCCTCTTTGGCTGAGAGGTGTCTAAGCTAAAAAAGGAAAGGCTGCCTACTAGGCAGCCTTTCCTTTTTTAGCTTAGTGGAAATGGGCGAAGCGGCAAGTAGTCAGGGGCGCAGCCCCGTATCCGTTTCATCCGTTAAATCCGTTTGAATCTGCGGTCTAGCAATACTCTTCGAACGCCCCTTGCAGGTTATTCACGATGCGCATGAGGTCGGAGCCTTCGATGTGGTAGCGCTCAATCATGTGCACCAGCTCGCCGTCTTTGAAGAGGCCGATGCAGGGCGACGAGGGGGGGTAGGGCAGCAGGTGCTCGCGCATTTTGGCCACGGCGTCGGTTTCCATACCGGCAAAAACGGTCACGAGCTTGTTGGGCTTTTTGTCGGAGCTGGCGAGGGCCAGCTTGAGGGCCGGGCGGGCCTTACCGGCCGCGCAGCCGCACACCGAGTTGACGGCCACCAGCACGGTACCTTCGGTATCAGCCAGGGCCGAATCGACCGCCTCGGGGGTCATGAGTTGCTCGAAGCCCGCCTCCGTCAGGTCCTGGCGGATAGGGGCAACCATGTATTCGGGATAAACAGCCATCTCTTTACAGCAAAAATTAAAATAGAACCGGTCGGAAAACGTATCGGCGCGTGCAAAATTACAGCAGCCGCGACGTTAGTTAGCATAAGCCTGATGGGTAGCAAAAGGTTTGGGCCGCCCATGCTTGAGCTGGCAGCCGGGCTGCCACCTGTCTTAGGTAAGCGCAACTGGCAGCTGAGCCTGGCTACCGGTTTGTATGATTTGCGGTGCCAGCCCGCGGGTGGCCCGTTGGCGGGATGCCACATTGTATTTGGGCAAGAAGAAGCGGCCGGCGTAGTACCGTGCAGACGCAGCATTTCGCTGTGAATTTGGGGCCGCTCGGCGAGCCCCAAACGCAGGTCGGCCAGAAGGCGGCTAGAAGCTGGCGCGAGTTGGTAACTTGCGGAAACTGGCTGTTTTAGCCAGCTGAGCCCAATCCTTTTTTCTGCGTGGTTGCGATGTTGTTTGAAAGGCTGCGCTAGCCGGGCTGCTGGTGACCGTGGTGCGCACCCGCGAAGGCGTGCTGCGCCGCCAGAAGCCTCAGCTGGAAAATACCGTGCGGGAGCGCACCAGCGAGCTGGTGCGGAAAAACCACGCCATTGAGCAGATAAACGGTGAGTTGCTGGTGGCCCGCGACGCGGCGGAGGCGTCGCGCCGGGCCAAGGCGCAGTTTCTGGCCAACATGAGCCACGAAATCCGCACGCCGATGAACGCCGTTATCGGCCTCACCAACCTGCTGCGACACACGCCCACTACCCCCGAGCAGAGCGAGTACCTCACGGCCATCGGCTCATCGTCGCAGAATTTGCTGGTGATTCTCAATGACATCCTCGACTCGTCGAAGATGGAAGCCGGCAAGCTGACGCTGGAGCAGGTGGCCTTCCGGCTGCCCGAAGCAGTGCGCGGGCTGGCCACGCTCTTCCGCTACGCCGCCGACAGCAAGGGCCTGCGCGTGGAAGTGGCCGACGAGGTGCCCGCCGCCATCGTGGGGGCGACCCCGTGCGCTTGCAGCAAGTGCTGGTCAACCTGGTCAGTAACGCGCTGAAATTCACCCGCCAGGGCGGCGTGATGGTGCGGGCGGGCCTCGCGCCCGAGCCGGCCGCGGCGGGCCACGTAGCCCTGCGCTTTGAGGTAACGGACACGGGCGTCGGCATTCCGATGGACCAGCTGGTGGCTATTTTCGAAGACTTTTCGCAGGCCAATACCAGCACCACCCGCGAGTTTGGCGGCACCGGCCTGGGCCTGAGCATCGCCCGCAACCTGGTGCGACTGCACGGCGGCCAACTGGGCGTGAGCAGCGAGGAGGGGGTAGGCTCGACGTTTTACTTCGAGTTGACCTATCCCGTGGCCGACCCTAGCCAGGCGCAGCCCGGCACCGTGGCCGGGCCCCTACCCCCTTCAAGCCGGCCTTGCGGGTGCTGGTGGCCGAAGACAACCAGCTCAACCAGCTGGTGGCACGCAAAACTATGGAAAACCGGAACGTGCAGGTCTTTATTGCCGAGAATGGCCGCCTGGCCGTGGAGCAGGTAATTGCCGCCGCCGAGCCGTTCGACGCCGTATTTATGGACGTGCAGATGTCCGAGCTCGACGGCCACGCCGCCACCCGCGCCCTGCGCCAACACTTCCCCGATGCGGCCCGGCTGCCCATCATTAGCCTCACGGCCTCGGTGCTGCCCAAAGACCGCAGCCTGGCCCTGGCCGCCGGCATGAACGACCTGCTGGCCAAGCCCTTCGAGCCGGCCGTGCTCTACGCGCGGCTGGCCCACTTTACCGGCCGCCTGACCGCCCCAGCCGACACCGACGACGCCTGCCCGCCGCCCTACCCCCCAGCGCGCCCCCACGCTGCACCCCAACTGGCAGCAGCTGGAAGAGCTGTCGGGCGGCAACGCTGGCTTTATCCGTCAGATTGTCAATACTTTTCTGACTGAGGCACCGGCCATTAAGCAGCTGCTGGTGGCGGCCTGCCCCCACGACCCCGCCGGGCTGGCCGCCGCCCATAACCTCAAGGGCCAGGTGGCGTACTTCGGCGTGCCCGACCTGCACGCCCAGCTCGACGAGCGGGAGCGCAACGCCCGAACGCACGCCGAAAAAACCTTCGACGTGGACCTCACGCGCAAGCCGGTCCTCAACTTCAGCGTGGGCCCTACCCTCACCGTGCACGTGGGCCAGGCGGTCGCTTTCGACGCGCTCGACTCGGTGCTGCCCGATTGCCAGTCGGTGGTGGTAGTCTGGGATTTTCGCGATGGCTTTATTCAGCAAGGGCGCCGCGTCGAGCACAGCTTTCGCAAGGCCGGTCGCTTTCCGGTGCGCATGAGCCTGCGCGGCTACGGCCCCGGCGCCGCCAGCAACTGGGTGAGCCAGGAGGTAATCGTAGAGCCCTAGCCAACGGCTTGCTATTCAGGCTCGCCAACGGCCAGAATGTCCAGTACCAGCTGCCACAGGTCTTCGTAGGGAATAATCTCTACCTCCGAATCGGCTTCGCCTACTAAAGGCGCTTTTTTCAGAATCGCCACGAACGGCTTGCCCTGCTCTGCCAGCACTACGGGGTCGAAATTGGCCTCCGGCAGCAGCAACAGCAGGCGCAGCAAGGTGCGGCTGCGCAGGGTAGCCGCCTCGCGCAGGTGGCGCTGCTGGTACTTGCGCAGGCGCTCCAGGCGCGACAGCACCGGCTCCAGCAGCCGCTGCTGCAAGTAGTGCACCAGCTGGAACACCAGAATAGCCACGTTGAAGCCCAGCTTATCGCGGCTATACTCGGGCACCGTGAGGGCGGCAAAAACGGCAATCTGGCTGCGCCGCTTCACCGACATGCGCTCGAAGGGCAGCATCAGCTCGGTGTAGGCCGCCAGCAGCTCCCAGCGCTCCAGTGCCGCTTGCCGCTGCTTGCCGTACGAGGGGTTTTTCTGCGCGGTGTGCAGCAGCACCAGCGCCCGCTCGTATTCGCGCGCGTGCAGGGCCAGAAGTAGATAGTGCTCGTAGAAGTAGAACCAGTTGCTGGAGGTAGGGTGAATGGTTTGCGCGAATTCCTTGGCCAGTTTCAGGCCTTCCATGGGCCGGCGGCTGCGCAGGTGCGCATACACGTTCATAAACTGATTGAACCGCTGGTCGAAGCGCCGCTCATTAATAAGCCCCGCCTTCAGCATTTCGCTGGCCTCCTGCGTATCCAGTATAATATTATCGTACTGCCCCGCCAAGCCGGCACTGGTCAGGCGCACCCGGTAGCGGGCCGAAAACGTGGTGAAGGTGGGTGCCAGCTTATACAGCTCTTCCAGCCGCGCCAGGTACTCGGGTATCTTCAGCTTGACGGCTTGGCGCTTCGATACTGCCTGCTCCATGCCAATAAGCACGGCTAAGCGAATTTCTTCCGCCTCCTGCTCATACGCTAGCAACTTTCTTATTTTCAGCAACCTACTATTGACTTCATCGCATTTAATTTGCTGACGCTGTGCAGCATATATGGCGCGCATTCTTTGTAGAGCTTGCTCTTCATAAGTAGTAAACTCACTTTGAGCAGCCAGTTTTACGCACCTTCTCAGTAGTCGTTCAGTAAGTCTATACTCCCCTTCTAAATATAGTATGGTGCACTTATGAAGCAGGTCCAAGCACTCAACCTCGTAGCGCCTAGATACTAGCAGGCGGGGGTCCGAGTGGTCTAAAAAGAACAGATGGTTGAGTAATTTGTCCTGCACCCTACCCCGTAATTGACGCATTGCAGCTTGGTTACTAGTAGAATTGGCTCCATAAAGCACTTTAGTAAGTTGAATAGCAGTTATTTTAGGATTACCCGCTATTTCCTGCATCAATCTCTCCTCTTTCCCCAAACGGGTAGCATCCAACTCTAAAAGGGGTCGTTGCCCTGTGCGCCTCAATGTCACAATTCGCGCCAAATTCGCAATCTCTTCCATCAAAAAAGTGCTTAAAAACCGTTTAAAAGGTATTTTCTGCTGGTAAAATAGCCAAATCTTAAACTCACAAAAATATGCACAATGTCCTTTACAGTGCAGTAATTTTTTAAAACCTTTGCATCTTGGTATAGTATGCGCAATTTAAACGATTGAATGTCACAATGGCGTGCGATTCAGGCTCAATATCCCTAAGCACATTGGGTAAAACGATACATGAAAAATGAATGCCATCTATTTTTATAAAAAAAATGCTATTTAATATAAAATTAATTATTGTCACGGGCATGATAGCTTTTTCCTTTTACAGAGGCGTTTGAGTGTTGAGCTTTGCATCATCAATTCACCACCAACTTCAAATCTCTCCCCATGTTTGAGCTCCTTACCTTCGCATTTCTACAATTTTTTGCTCTTTCTGGCCAGCCAGCCTCTACGGTAGGTGGCACTGGCTGGGGTGATGATATTACTGCGCGTACTGCATCTAAAAATATGACAGTAGGTGGCACTGGCTGGGGCGATGATGTTACGAAAACCTCAGCTTCCACTCTCTCTGCCGTAGGCGGCACGGGCTGGGGCGACGACTAAACCGCAGCTAGATGGTAATAACCTAGTCGTGCTTAACTTGCCAACGGCATTTTTCCGCCGTTGATGAATGAGATATTACTGGCTTGGCAGCTTGCTCGCTTCACTGACCAGCGCCTGTTCTACAGCCTCACCTGAACAAGTTCAGGAAACTGCCCCAATTCATATTCGCTGGTCTTACGACCCGATGACTCTTGATCCACTGGCAGTTCCCAATCAGAATGCGTCTGATGCGGCTAGCCTACTGCATTTAGCTTTACTTCAAGTTGATTACCAGGCCAATGCCTACGCACCTTCCTTGGCCGAGCGCCTACCCGGCGTCCAGCTGATTGGCGATTCAATCATGCGGCTTGACTACCACCTGCGGCCAGCCGCGGCGTGGGATGATGGCCGCCCGGTACTCGCTACTGACGTAGATTTTGCGCTGAAGCTCATGCAATGTCCGGGTTTGCCCAATGAGGTGGCCCGCACGCAGTTCAGCTTTATCCGGCAGTTGCTGCCTGACCCTACTAATCCGCGGCACTTTACGTTGGTGTGCCGCGGCCAGGCTCAGGAGCTTATTAATACGTCGGGCGATTTCCCTATTTTGCCAGAAGACGCGCTGGACGCGCAGCATACCCTGCGGCCCTTGTCCCTGGCAACATTGCAGACCTGGCCGGCCAGCCGGGCGCCCCACGCGGCGGTAGCGGCGCTGGTAAGCCGATATCGGCAAGCCAATATTGCCCGCTATCCCAGTCATTTGCCAGGTTGTGGACCCTACCGGCTGGCCGGCTGGGAACACAACCGGCATTTGCTGTTTCAGCGCAAGGCGCACTGGTGGGCCGATGGCCTGCGCCCCGCGCCTTTTGCGCTGCAAGCGCGGGCCCAACTGCTCGACTACGTTATCGTACCCGATGACGCGGCGGCTGTTCTGGCGCTGCGGCGGCGGGAGCTGGATGTGTTTCCGCACATGCCGGCCAGCTTATTTCAGCGGCTGCAAAACTCGGCGGCGGCCCGCCAGGAACTGGCATTTTATACTGACCCATCGTACGACCTGGTTAGTGTTGGCTTCAACACCCGGCGCGCGCTACTGAATAACAAGCTAACGCGGCAAGCACTGGGACGGCTTTTTGACTCGGCTGGCTTGCTTACCGCTACCCAACTGGGGCAGGGTAGCCTCACGGTGGGCCTGGTTCCGCCAGACAGTCGGTTTTACAACGATAGCCTGCCGGTTTTATCCTATGCCCCAGCGCGGGCAATAGCTTTGCTGCGCCAGGCTGGCTGGCAAAAGCAGCCCGATGGTGGCTGGTATAACCCTACTATTGCGCAGCCCTTAGCCCTTACCCTGCGCTATCGGTCCGACGAATCAACGTTTGCTACCATCGCGTTGCAGTTTCAGGCAGCAGCGGCAAAGCTTGGTATTCCCGTTAAGATACTGCCGCTGGAAGCCTCGGCGCTCACTACTGCTCTGAAAGCGGGGGACTTTGACGTATATATCCGCACGACTAAGGGCAATCCTTTCGGATTTAATTTTGCGCCGTTTCTGCATACCGCCGCTATTGGCACGGGTAATCTCACGGGTTTTGGCCGGCCGGATACCGACCGGCTACTAGAAGCGATTTCGGTGGAAGGCAATTTGCCACGTAAACGCCGGTTACTTCGCCGTTTTCAGGTATTGATGCGCGATGAGATGCCGCTGGTTCCGTTGTTTTATCTGGCTAATCACCTAGCGGCTAGCCGGCAGCTTCGCCCTGTAATTACTTCGGGCCTCAAGCCTGGTTATGCGGCCGGGGCACTTTCCTGGGCCGACAGCTCAGCTACCGTGACTGCTCCTTGATATGGGACGCTGGCTACTGGTCCGGCTTGGGCGGGCGGCGCTGGCAGCCTGGGGCATTGCTTCGCTGGTATTCCTGGTAAGTCGGCTCCTGCCCGGTGGCCCCGAGCAACTAGCACTGGGCGAGGCCAGTGAATTGGCCTACCCCACTACCCCAGCTCAAACCCTAGCCAGCCAGCAGGCTATCCGCCAAAGGCTCGGGCTGGCAGAGCCCGTTTTTTACGCTACGCGCTCGCCTGGCCCGGATGGGCAGTGGCACTGGCACGGGCGCCATAATCAGTACCATCAGTGGGTCAGCCAGTTGCTACGGGGTAACCTGGGTCAATCATACGTATCGGGGCAACCCGTGGCTACGCTCCTCGGCCAGTCTTTAGCCTATAGTGTGCCGCTGGCGGGCAGCGCGGCAGTGTTGGCTACGGCCTTAGCGGTGGGAATAGCGCTGTATTTAGCCCGTACGCCGCGGGGGCGCTTGCGCGCTCTGGTGCAGGCCAGCCTAGCTTTTTTGCAGGTGATGCCGCTTTTTTTACTGGCGCTGGCACTCCTGCTGCTACTGGCCAATCCTGATGTCGTCAATATTCTGCCAGCAACCCGCCAGGGGCAAGGAACGAGTGGATTAGCCGGCCTGGTGTACTGGGCCGCGCGGGCCGGGCTTCCCATCCTCAGCCTGGTGCTGGCGGCGCTTCCAGAGCTGACTCTCCCCTTGGCGGCTAGCCTGCACCACGAGCTAGCCACTGCTTATGCTACCACGGCCCGCGCCAAAGGTTTGCCTATCGGCCGGGTGTTGCGGCAGCATCTGCTGCCCAACGCGCTACTGCCACTCTTCACCACGCTCACCGACCTCCTACCCTCCCTGGTAGCCGGCACGGTGGTGGTGGAGGTGGTATTTGCCCTGCCGGGCAGTGGCCGCCTGCTGGCTGAGGCGGCGGCGACCCACGACTACCCGGTGGTGATAGCCAGCGTATTGCTGATTGCCGGCGTGCGCCTGCTGGGCCTGGTACTTGCCGACATACTCTATTTCCTGGTCGACCCCCGCCTGCGTCCTTCCGCATGAAGCTGGCCCACAGCACACCATACCGCGCAGGCTACTGGCTGGCTATCAGCTGGTTATTGCTTTTGCTGGTTATTGGCCTGCTCGCGCCCTGGCTGCCGCTGCCCTACCCCGCCGCCACTCCCGACCTGCTGCACATGGCTACGCCGCCCAGCCCGCCCCACTACCTCGGCACCGACCCGCTCGGCCGTGATGTTCTGGCCGGGCTGGTAGCCGGCGCGCGGCGGCTGGTATTGCTGAGCCTGCCGGCCGTGGGGCTGGCTACCCTCCTGGGGGCAATAGCAGGCAGCGCGGCCGGCTTTTGGGGCGATAAGCAGCTGCGCCTGCCGCTGGCCAGCGCGGGGTGGCTGCTAGCCGCGGGCTGGTGGCTGGCCGCCCTACCCGCCCGGGTTTTAGTGGTCAGCATCCTGTTGGCAATTGCCGGGGCGGCTAGTTGGTATTCGTCGCGCCAGGCAGCAGGTGGCAGGCGCACGTTTCCGCTGCCGCTCGATAGCCTGGTCCTCGGTGCTACCGCCCTGCTGGGCGCGGTGCCTCGGCTCATCCTGCTAGTGGCCCTGGCCGCCGGCCCACCGCTTGGCTCCGTGCAGCTGCTGAGCCTGCTGGCGCTGGTGGCCTGGCCCGAAACCGCGCGCCTGGTACGGGCACAAATGCTACGGGTGCGGGTGCAGCCCTTTATTGAAGCCGCGCGGGCGAGTGGGCTACCGGCCTGGCGCGTGTGGCTGCGTCATGCCCTACCCCACGCTTGTCTGCCATTATTTTCATTTGCCCCGCTCAGCCTGGCTGGCCTGGTTGGCCTCGAAAATGCCCTGGCTTTCCTGGGAGTAGGCCAGGCACCAGACCAGGTAAGCTGGGGTAGCCTGCTAACTACCGTGCGCCAAGACCCCACCGCGTGGTGGGTAGCGGCGGCCCCAGGATTGGCCCTGCTCTGCACGCTTCTGGCCCTACAGCAGTTGGCGCAGGCACTCAACAAGCGCTTTAACACGGAATAAACCGGCCATAAAAGCTGCCTGTAGAGAAAGAAAATTGTCACAAAAGCAGTCAATAACTTCTATCCGCATTTCTAAAATAACTCCTACAAATTTCTTTCAGTCAAGCTTTTAACTATTTTTCTAACAACTCAACAAAAGTCTTTTTATCTTATTTTTAGTATTATTTTGTATTTTTTCATTAATATCGTAAACGGCCAATGTCACAAAACAAGGGATTATGTCCTTTTATAGAGTTGAAAGCATCGCTAATCTTGTATCGGATTACTGCTTAACAATACATCACCCTCCTGTATTCGCAACCCTATTTCATTCATTTCCGATGAAAGCCGCCTATTCATTCCGCCAGGATTTTTCGCACTCGAGTTCGTCTTCGGTCGATTATACCTCTCTCGCGGCGGGCCGCGACTTCACAACGTTGGATGGCCGCCTGGTACCCCGTGCCCTTGGTGAAGCTGCTCTGCGTCAGCGCACGGCGCTCCTGGTAGGCGGTCTGCTCATCGGCGAATGGCCCGACCATCTGTAGAAGAGCAGGGGTATGCATCGAATTTTAACGTGCGTATTACCAGTCAATTACCAGATGTCCAATCTGGTGCGAAATATACAAAATTAGTCCCTTTATCAGCGTCCAATTATCTCAGAACAAGTATTTTAGAAGCGGAAGGCTTATAGTTGAAAAGCCCACTGGCAATGCCAGCGGGCTTTTTTGATGGTCACTCAGTAGCTTTTGGCTACGTGGCAGCGGGCTCCGTTTGCTGGGCCAGCAGGGCTATGCCTTCGGCAAAGGAGCGCGGCTGGTAGCCCAGCTCGCGCTCGGCTTTGGCAATGTTGAAGCCGGTGCGGGCTGGCCGCCGGGCCGGTTGCGTAAACGTGCTGCTATCCACGCGCTCCAGCAGCGACTGGTCAAGCCGAAAAAAGCTGGCTACCTGCTGTGCCATCTGGTAGGGCGTCAGCAGCTCGCGGCCACTGAGATGGTAAATGCCCTGGGCCGACTGCCGGGCCAGCAGCCAGCAGCCTTGCGCCAGGTCTTCGGCCAGGGTAGGCGTGCGCCACTGGTCATCTACCACTTTGATTTTCTGACCTTGGCGCAACGAGTCGCGCACCCAGAGCACGATGTTACTGCGGCTACCCGCCGTGAGCGTACCGTACACCAGCACCGTGCGGGCAATGGCCCACCGCAGGCCGCTGGTAGTCTGCACGATGCGCTCGGCCGCCAGCTTGCTCGCCCCGTAGTGACTGATGGGGTCGGGGGTAGCGTCTTCAGTTAGCAGGGATTCTTCCCCGTTGAAAATAAAATCGGTGCTAAGGTGCGTGAGGTGAATGCCGAGCTGTGCGCAAGCGGCAGCTACGTGCGCTACGGCCGTCACGTTCTGGGCCCAGCAGTCTTCCTGCCGCTGCTCGCACTCATCAACCTGCGTCAGGGCGGCGGTGTGAATAAGGTGGGTAGGGCGCTCAGCGGCCAGCACCTGCCGCACTTGGGCCGTATCCGTCACATCGAGCGGCACGAAGCGGAGCGTGGGATAAAGCTCAGCCAGCCGATTGAGGCCGCGGGCGGTGGCTACCAGCTCTACGTCGGGCATCGTGTGCAGCAGGGCCACGAGCTTTTGCCCAAGCAAGCCGTTGGAGCCGGTGAGCAGAATCTTCATGGTCGGTTAGTAGTTATAGCCATACAGCTCCGTGATTTTCTTTTTCTTCAGCTTCTCCACCGTCATCGTCATTTTGAGGTCAGTGATGGGCCGGTCGCGGTGGTCGCGGGGCAGGGCCGCTATCTTATCCACTACATCCAACCCACTGATTACCTGGCCAAAAACCGTATATTGACCATCGAGAAAACGCGTGCCCTGGTGGTTCTCTACCAGGTAGAACTGGCTGGAATTGCTGGCCCGCCGCGGGTTCACGAAGTCGGCCTGGCGGGCGGCGGCCACGGCGCCGTAATCGTGCCGGTGGCCTGCTGCCAGCTCAGCCGGAATCGTGGTATCGTTGGGCGGCCCCTGGCCGTCGTTGGTCGGGTCGGTGTCCTTGGAATTGGGGTCGCCACCCTGCACCATAAAGTTAGGCACGACGCGGTGAAAGGTGGTGCCGTTGTAGAAACCATCCTGGGCTTTCTTCAGGAAATTGGCTCGGTGCAAAGGCGTGTCGCTGAATAAGATGAGTCGGATAACTCCCAGGCTGGTCGTAATCGTAACCACCTCATCTTTCTTGCTTTTCTGGGGCTTGTCGGCAGCCTGGGCGGCCAGGCTCAGCAGCAGGCAACTTAGAAACACGACGCGACGCCCGGTGAGCAACAGCTTCATACGCATAAAAGACAGGAAAGAAAACCGACCCACTTACGGAATTACTACCCCCTATAGTTCGCCCCGCTGCTCGCGGATGCTGGCCAGGATGGCCGCGCCACCGTGACCCAGCACGTAGTCGGCCACGGCCATGCCGAGGCCTTCGGCCTGCGCGGCGGGGGCAGTTTGGGTAAAATCAACGTACTCCTCGCCGCTGAGGCTGATGAGGCCGCCGTGCAGGTGTAAGTCGCCGGCTTCGGTGAGGGTAGCCAGCGCAAACGACGGGATGCTGCATCCGCCTTCCATCGTGCGCAGGAAGGCGCGCTCGGCCAGCAGGCAGCGGTGGGTATCCGGGTGGTCAAGCGCGGCTTTTATCTTCTCTTTCAAATCATTATCTAAGAACCGCGAGCACTCGACCGCGATGCTGCCCTGACCCACGGGCGGCACGAACTTATCGCTAGGCAGCACGTGGCGAATGAGGTTGTCGTAGTCCATTCGGTGCACGCCGGCATAGGCCAGCACCAGGGCATCGTACTGGCCTTCTTCCAGCTTGCGCAGGCGCGTCTGGAGGTTGCCACGCGCCTCGGCCGTATTGGCCAGGGGGTAGAAACGCCGCAGCAGCGCCTTGCGCCGGGTGCTGCTGGTACCCAGCAAAATACCGGATTTCGCGATATCAAAATCCTCCTGAAAGCTGATAACCACGTCGTTGACCTGCTCACGCTCCAGAAACGCGACCAGCTCCAGGTCGGGGGGCAGGGAGCTTTGCACGTCCTTGGCCGAGTGGATGGCCAGGTGGGTTTCGTTGCGCCGCAGGCTTTCTTCGAGCTCTTCGGTGAAGACGCCTTTGGCGCCAATCTTGGTCAGCGAGCGGTCCAGCACCTTGTCGCCGATGGTTTGCATGGGCACGATTTCGGTGGGTAGGCCGGCTTGGTTAAGCAGGCTGGCCACGTGCTCGGTTTGCCACAGGGCGAGGCGTGAGGCACGGGTAGCAAGGCGGATGGGAGTCGAAAGCATAATTTTTTTTTAACGCAGAGTTTCGTAGAGTAGGCAAAGTTTCGCAAAGTTTGGGGTTCGCCTCCGCGAAACTTTGCCTACTCTGCGAAACTCTGCGCTTAGTCTTTAGGCAGCAGCAGTGGGTGAAAGCGCAGCCCGGTTATCTTATTGAACTCCAGCGACGGAGCCGGAATTTTAAAGAATTGCCCGGCACTGACCAGCGGCTGCGCCAGGGTACCGTTGATGCCGGGCAGGCGGGCCAGGCTAATATCGGGCGACACGTAAAACTGACGGTAGCGGGTGAATTTCACCTCCTTACCCTCGGCGTCGAAGTAGGGCGGGTTGGCGTGGCCGCCGGTCATGCCGCTGCCGCTGTAACCCACATCCAGGTTGAGCCAGCGCGGAAACGATGGCCTCACCGGCAGCACCGAGGCCATATTGAACGACAGCCAGTACTGCTGGCCATTGTAATCCTTTAGCATCTGATTGCCAACGCTATGCCCAAGCAAATTGGGCCGGTAAGGCGGGAAGATGCTCTGGCGCCAGCCGTAGCGCAGGCTGGCCTTTTGCTCGCCAAAGCCGTACTGTTGGCCCATAAACAAGCCAATGCCGCTGAGGTTGGCCACCATGTCGCCCTTCGAAAAGCCCCAGCCTTCGGAGCGGCCGTCGAATAGCTCGATGGTTGTTTGATAGAGCAGCGCGATGAGGCCACCCGTGAGCACCGAGGCGCGCTCATTGACGCCGCTCCAGCGAAATAACTCGTACTCGCCCCGGCTGATGGCGTAGGCCGTGGTGGCGTGGCCCACCTTGTCCATTTGCAGCCACTCGCCGTTGTCATTGAAGGTGTGAAACGGCACGCGCTTGGTGTACCAGGTCTTACCTAACAGGTAGGAAGTCAGGGCATAAACCACCGTGGTACCCACCACTACCCCAATGAAGCGCCCCTGGTGAATGCCGGGGTTCGCGGCCGGGTCGGGGGGTAGGGGCAGCGGCGCTTGCGCCCGCGCCGGGTTCAGTATAAGGAGCGGGACTAGGGCAAGCAGGCAGCGCATAGCACAAAGGTCGGCAGGAAGTAGCGCGAAGTTTCCACTTCGTGCGCGAGCGCAGCG
>JAABUN010004832.1_pt1 | contig 17624 bp, 16 predicted proteins | sample 5559311 | NCBI WGS metagenome assembly JAABUN01 (sample SAMN10711877, study PRJNA513370) | rock metagenome | isolation source: Antarctica rocks | place: Antarctica: Victoria Land, Siegfried Peak sud | reverse complement strand
CCGTAACCTGCTCACCTCTCCCCTTGCGCCGCTGCACCAACCCGACATAGGTTCCCTTGCCGTCGTCCCCCAGGAAGGCCCTCTGCTCATCGAGTTCGATTCCCTCGGGAAGCCCCGCAGGTAGTGCTTGGTCGATGCGGGGCAGCCGTAGCGCATGCTGGGAAATGGCATAGACGTCAAGGAAGCTATCTACAGCCGCTTCAAGTTCAGCTTTCTTGGCGCTACCCTCCCGCGCCGCCTGGAGTCGCGTAACGGCCTGGTGCAAGGGTGCCGCTATCCCACGGGGCTTGTGTGCCCTGGGTTTACCTATCGAGATACTGGCACGCCAGGTATCCAAAAACGCGGCGTATTTGTGGTCGTTGTCGACCGCCCAATCGGTCAACTCCCGGTCGCGCCTAAGGGGTGTCTGCTCTCCGGGTAGTAGCGCCAAGAGTTCGTTCAGGCTGGTCGGCAGCGCGCCTACCTTCCGGCGTCAGCCGTCCCTCCTTGAGGGCAGCTTTAAGCGCGTCGTAAAAGGCCAGCAAGTCTTTGCTACCGGTGATAGACAGGTGAGGGGCGTTGTGCTCAAGAATCTCGCTTAATCGTAGAGCCATAGCTCATGGTAGCAGCGACCAACGGTTATAGAGGGGACGATAGCTTAAAAACCTGACACTTATTAACCGTAATCCCCACACACTCGAGCCTTATAGCTCCTCGTCTTTCCCGCTTTAACCGAATAGTTTTCTCGTTAGCAAACTAAAAGGTACACCACAAAAAACCAGAACTGTAAAACTCGACCCGGGCAACAGCTAAGCGAATGGTTTGAGGGAGGGGAGGTGTGGGAATTACGGTTAATAAGTGTACTCAGTGCAAGTGAATGAGGTCGTTCACCTATAGGGGCTCGAGCCTCTCTCTTTGGCGGGCTGTGTATTTTGGTTAACCAAAGGGTTAACCAAAATACAAGCCAGATGGAGATGGGGGAAAGGCTCGAGCTCTTAGGTTTAGCACTTCCAGCTTTCACAGCCACACAGTAGGCTAAGTCATGGCAAGCTACTCACTGGACCTGCGAGAACGGATTGTAAAAGCACATGTCGAGGAAGGGCAAAACAAGAGCGCGGTAGCAAGGCGCTTTGGGGTGAGTCGCTGGAGCGTCCATCGCTACGTCAAACGCGCTTCAGCAGGGAGCTTGGCAGCGACGCCGCATCCGGGTAAGAGGCAACGCCTTAACAGCGCACAGTGCGAGGTGCTGAGGCGTCAGGTTCGAGAGCATCATGATTGGACACTCGAGCGCCATGCCGAAACGTTGACAAAAGCAACGGGTGTGTCGATCAAGAAGTCGTCGGTGGGCAACTACCTGAAGCGCCTGGGGATCACCTATAAAAAAAGAGCTTCAGTGCTACAGAACGAGATGAGCAGCAGCGAGCAACGTACCTAGAAGACGTTGACTACAAAAAGACGAAGACGCTTGTGTTCATAGACGAAACGAGTGCCTATGTCGGGCAGAGCCGCGAGTACGGCTGGGCGTCAAGCAATGAGCGGGTACATGACAGCAGACCCAAAGGTGAAAAGGAACGCGTCAGTCTAATTGCCGCCGTCACCATAAACGGTCATATGGCTGAGCAAGCCTTAGTCGTCACCGACACGGTCAACAAAAATGCTTCCCTGGCTTTTCTTGACACGCTGTTGCCGACCCTTGCCAAAGGCAGTGTGCTCATCATGGATAACTGGACGGTGCATCGTCTTGGGCAAAACGGACGCTACCGCGCCTGCCCGCATGGTGATGACGTTGGAGACCTGGTAGAAGCCTGCGGCTGTGAACTGTTGTATCTGCCGACGTACTCGCCCGACCTAAACCCCATCGAACATCTGTTTGCCAAGATCAAGGCGTTCATCAAACGTATTCGTCCCAACACAACCGACAAGCTTATCAACGCCTTCTGTGATGCCGTCAAAACCGTTACCCCTGAAAACGTCCTTAACGCCTTCGAGCACTGCGGCTATAGTGTGGAGCAGTGAAAAGTGGGAATGCTAGTTACTGGGTGGGATGAGGGTAGTACTGTTTAATTAGCGGATACCTAATTACGTTCTTGTTGTATTCATCATAGCTAGTAACCGCTACTCGCTACTTCTGCGTAACTGACTCAATAATTGCTCTAAGTACGAACCACTATTCCCTGGCACCCGAGGTAAGTAGGTATAGCGGATAAACGATGTGGCATCGCGGAGTCCCTGATGCCACAAGCGGTATGTCAACTTGCGCGGTCGGTCCACAACACACAAAAGCCCCTTACCTTCAGGTAAGGGGCTAGTTGGTGATCTTATACCGATCAAACTTGCATCCAACGGTTTGGCGCGCTCATTTGTAGCGGTCAAACCGGATGACGTCGCTGTACTGGCGTTTTGAGAAGTCTGCAAAGGTGAGCGTACCTTGCTTCCCCTTGGTGTCCAAACCACCTAAGTCGAACGTGTAGCGGACGACGCCCAGAAAGCGAAACTCTGGAGTACCACTAAAAGGTGAAAACTGATCCTGGTAGGGGCCGTCTACCACCCTTTTTGCGGTCAGCGTTTGGTCCCCAATCTTGAGCGTTGCGTCTGAGTAGAAGTCCATAAAGCTCTGCTGCTGAGCATCGTCTCCTTGCGATTCGTCTTCATAGGCTTGCAGAAACTGTTCTAGCTCCTCCTCGACCGTGAACGGGCTATGTGCGTAAACGTTGGCTGTCAGCATGTGGGCTGTTTGAGCCATAACTTTCTGCACCTTTTCGGGAGAGAGTTTTTTGCGCTGGTACCTGGCGACATACGCACTGTAACGCAGGGCCTCAAACGGCGTACTGAGGGTGATGGCGTTTACTTCAGGATCGTTGGGCCGCAGCCTGACATCTTTGATGTACTCATGTAACAGGTAATCTTGAACGTGGTAGCCGCTGCTCGGGGAGACCATCTCGGTTCCCGTTTGAACGGCGCGTTTGACCATGGCGGCGTCTAGTACGGGTTCGTACGCGCCGACCTGAGCAAAAGCCATCAGCAAAGCAGCTAACCAAAGTGCTTTTCTTAAGCTTCTGCTTTCTGAATTAGAAAGAACCGTGAACACGCGCTACTCCTCTGCAGGCAGCGTGTAAATGGCAACGCGCGACTTCACGGCGTTGACGCCAGTCGCACCCCTAGACGAGTTACCCGCCGCGACAGCCAGGTACTGCTGTCCGTCTACCTCATAGGTCGATACGCCGCCGCCAATCGGTGCGTTGTCGATGTTATCCATGTAGAGAAGTTGGCCGTCTTCAGCATTGAGCGCGTAGAAGTTGCCGAGCATGTCCCCCGTAAGGACAAGCCCACCGGCAGTCGTCGTGACCCCGCCGACGACGCGGGTGCCTTGCCGTTCGTTTTTCCACAAGACCTCGCCCGTTGCTGCATCGACCGCCGAGGTAATCCCTACAGCCTGGTTCTGGGGGTCGAGTTCCATAGCGCCCCCGAGGTAGAGCTGAGCTCTGACGTAGCGCACTTCACCGAGGGTTGCGATACCGCACCAGTCCACCGAGTTAACGACAAGCATGTTGTTCGCGGGCATGTAAGCAGGACCGGACCACTGCGAACCACCAGACCAGTTGGGACAAACTTTCGTTCCTTCGACCGTAACGGGGTCGTTTTGCCCATCGGTGCTAATGAGCGGCACCTCGTAGAGCTGGTCGGTGGCTGCGTCATCGTAGGTAAAAAGACGCCCCGCTTTTGTCGCTACGCTCATCATGAGCTTGCCGTCGTGCCGGTAGATAACAGGCGCTGCGGATGTATCGTAATCTTTGTCGTCATTAGCGATCTGCTGGTAGTAGTGATCGAGCTTTCCGGTTTTTGCGTCTAGGACAATCACGCTGTCGGTATAAAGGTTGTTGCCGGGACGGTATTGGGAGGAAAAGTCGGGTGCCGGGTTGCCGACCGAGATATAGAGCTTGCCGCTCTCCCGGTTAAGCGTGTAACTCGTCCACATGCTGCCGCCGCCCGTGCTCGTGCTATCCGCGACTTCCCACGTCTCCGCGCCAGCCTGGTCGCCCGTCGGTATGACATCGAAGCTCCACACAGTTGAGCCGTCGGCCACGTTAAACGCGTGCATACGAGCTTTGATGCCCCAGTCCGCACCGGCGTCCCCCATAAAGATCATGTCGTTATAGATGATGGGTGCCGAGCTGTGAAAAAATCCTTTCGATGAATCTCCAAGTTTGACGCGCCACAACTCTTTGCCTGTGTTCGCATCGAGAGCTAGCAGGTGAGCGTCGGGCGTACCGCGGTAGAGTTTCCCTTGATAGAGCGCTACTCCACGGTTAGTCGACAGTGCCGATGGAAGCTGAGTGACGTACTCGTTTTCCCAGATGACAGAGCAGTCCGTCGCGTCTAGCGCCACCGTCCGGTATTCCTTGGTGATGAACATGACGCCCTTATAAACCTGCGGCGTCACCTGGAAACCGCCCGTCTCGCTGGGGTCTTCGTAGGCGCACTGCCGCTGGAGGTTGCCGACATTCCCAGTATTCACCTGCTCGAGCGCCGAATACCTTTGCCCCATGTACCCTTTGTTGTACATGAGCCACGAGTCCGTGGACTGATCCGCACCGTTCAGCTCTTCCTGAGTCGGACCCGTCAGGCTGAGCGTCCGCGCAGGTGTGGGGGCTGTCGCTGGCTGAGCAGAAGCAGCTTTTTGAGCGGGTGGCGCGGAAACCGCGTTGTGCATGGAATCTCGTTTGGTTTTCTGGGGCATTTGAGCCAACATCGCAATCTTCATGTTGTCGGCGCTTATCGATGTCCCCGTCGGCTCAAAGCCGTTTTCCTGCAAGATGTAGGCGACCACATCCAAGTACTGCTTATTAGTTAAACTGCCCGGTGCGGTAAGCGGCATAGCCGTGCTGATGATGTAGTGAAGGTCCGACACGGTATTCGCCGACCAGTTCTGCTGGAATCTCGGTCCGGAAAGAGCAGGTCCGGAAATCCCCTGGAGCGTCTTGCCGTGGCACGAGGCGCACTGACCTTGCCCCTGATATACCTGTTTACCACCTTCGGCCTGCTCCTGGGTAAATTGTGGTTGGGCCGCGAGAGCTGGAGCTAAGCCCAGCGCCACTAAAAAAATGCCTGCGTAAAACGGTCTCATCGTGCCAACCCTCTTTCAAGTTTCCAAAATTTAACTGACCCCACTGCGGTCTCTCCCCTGCCGATTGCAAATTGCTGATCGCCATCTGGTGATGGACGTCAGATACATACCTCCAACGTGAGTTTGCGTCACGGGTACACTCTGAGAAGCGAACGACGAACCAAAAGCTTCGACCTGAGCGCCTGCTCCTCTCTGCTATATGATTTGGCGTCTAGCGTAGTAAGCTAAATAATACTGCTATTGTCTTCTGGGATACATTTGGGTTTTAGAAACGTAGATCGAGGACAATTTTTGCCACTGCGTTTTGCTCTTTCGACGTGACGCACCGCTCGGCGAGTCTTACAGCGGTTAGGTGTCTCAGGCAGCCCATTCACTGACCTACCTGCAGTTAGCATCAATGAAGGGTGCCTGCATCAGCAGTGTTACTTTCCAGCTGGCGCTGCTCTGGAGGGGCGAGAAACTGGGTAACATACTCTAATCCTTCACTGAACATAGGAGCCCACAGGTTCCGATCATGGCGTCCGCTCGTAATACGGAGCGTTACCGCGCTGCCCGATTCCTTACACAGCCGTTCAAAAAGAAGCACCGCCTGATACTCGACGTTGTACTGCCACCCCGCAGGCTCGTTACCATTCGTCATCACCGGCTGCAATAAAAATCGGTACCTCAAAGCCCTTCTTGGCGTAGCTTTTTAACATCTCAGGGTAGTTGAGCAGAGACCACAGCGCCGGGTCGAAGGGGGTACCGAATGCTCCCGTCGTTCTAGCGCTCGAGTCCGGCGGTGGAAGAACGTTATAGAGTGCCGGACTCAGCAAGATGGCGGCGGCAAACCGACCCGGGTACGTCAGCGCGTACCGCAGGGCTCCATACCCACCCATAGAGAGGCCGGCAACAGCCTTTCCGCCTCTCGAGGGGATCGTCCGGTACGTTCTGTCAATGAACGGGATGAGGTCGCCCATGAAGGCACGTTCAAACGGTTCCACCGTGTCTACCCACCAATGCGAAGCGCGAGGCGCTACGGCGATCGTGGGTAGTATCTTGCCTGCGCTTATAAGCGCGTCGAGTACCTCTATACCTGTACACCACGACGTCTCATCGCCGCCGCTGCCGTGCAGGAGGTATAAGACGGGGTACTCGAGCCCAGAACCTACATAGTCCGGCGGCAGGTAGACGTTAAGGTCCCACGACCGTCCAAGTATCTCAGAAGTGAATCTCACCGTGTCTACCTCAAACGTGGCCATACGCCCTCACACTACCCGTTTCAGCATCCCCGCAAGTACAGGTGTTTCTTCGATGAAACGTTTCACCGGAAATTGCGGAAATGCGCGATTTACTTCGGTAATGCGAGTGTGTTTCACTCACCTGTCGTCCTGGACACTTAACTTGGCCCGTATCTAAAGACCGGTCTTGACATTGCGCGGTGAAACGTTTTAAGTTGTGCGTAATCAATCCGTAGCCAGAAGCTCGAGTTGTGCAGGTAGCTTCATAACGCAGGTGCATCCGTCGGTATCGGTTCTGTAGCGCACGTCCCTGGAGGGAGTGATGGCTAAAAGTGATGGCTAAACCCGTTAAAGCAACGATTACAGACGTCGCTAAGCGCGCGGGCGTCTCGGTTGGTACCGTCTCGCGGGTCGTCAACGGCGCGAACAACTGTAGGCCTGAGACGCGAACGCGTGTACAAAGGGCGGTGGACGCACTTAACTACGTGCCCAACCACGCTGCGCGCAGCCTCAAGCGCCGACTTACCGAGCAGATCGAGTTGGTCGTTCCGGACATCGCCAACCCTGTCTATGTGGCGATGGCAAAGGCCATTCAGGGGTCGGCCAAAGCGCGCGGCTACCGGTTGTCGCTGATCAGTACGGACGGGAGTCCGCTCGAGGAGAGCTTGGCGGTAAAGAGCCTGGAGCGGCAGCAGGTAGACGGCCTCATCATCTGCTCGCTGAGGGTGACGCCCAAGTTTGTAAGGGAGGTCGAGGCGGCCTCATCGCGGGTGTGTGTGATCGGGAGAATGCCGCCGGAAGCGCGGGTCGACAACGTCCGCGTCGACTCCGCCTATGGCGCTGCGCTCGCCGTCAAGCATCTAGCGCAAGGGGGACGCAAACACATCGCTTTTATCAACGGGGAAGCCCACACCGCGCCTGCCGAGGCGCGTCAGGAGGGGTACACGCGGGGCCTTATCGAAAACCATTTAGCCTACGACGCTCAGCTCACGACGCGCGCCGACTTCACGATGGCCGGTGGCTACACGGCGGTAGACACCCTCTTAGCCCAAAACGCCCGTATCGACGCGATCTTCTGCGCTGACGACGTGATCGCGGTGGGGGCGCTGCGCCGCCTGCGCGAACTTGACAGGCACGTCCCAAACGATATCGCGGTCGTCGGTATGGACGACATCGACTTGGGCAAGGTTTCCAGCCCCACACTCACGTCCGTTTCGCTGCTGGCGAGCGAGCGTGGGCGCGTCGCCGCCGAGCTTCTCTTCGAGCGTCTGGAGAATCCGGAGCTCGAGCCCCGAAAGGTCACCGTCATGCCGAAGCTGATCGTCCGGGAGTCGTCTGTGGACTACCTCGTGCTCGAGCCAAAAGAGTTGACCTATGCCGCGATCTAAAGGACTCGGCATCCCACTGTGGCTTCTGTTGCCCGCCTTTGTACCCATTCTCATCTTCTCAGTCGCGCCTCTTTTGCAGGGCATCTACTTGGGCTTTACAGACTACGAACTCGGCAACCAAGTCACCAACTTCGTCTGGTTTGAAAACTTCCGCTTTTTGCTGACCGACTACCTCTTCTGGGAGTCGTTTCGCATCGGGGCCATCTGGACGGTTCTGGTCACCGTCGGCGAGGTGGTGCTGGGATTTATCTTGGCGTCGCTGTTAAACGCGCGGCTGCCCGGACAGACGCTCGCGCGGGTTCTCGTGCTGGCTCCCTGGGCCATACCGCCTGTTATCAAGGGGCTGATGTGGCGGCTTATCTATCACCCAGAGGCAGGTTTGCTCAACACCACGCTTCAGCAGCTGGGCATCCTCAACCAGCCGGTAAACTGGCTCAACTCGTTTGTCTGGGCGCTGCCCGCCGTTATTTTGGTGGGTATCTGGTCGTCTCTGCCGACAACCACCATCGTGCTCTTAGCCGGGCTTCAGTCGATCCCACAGGAGTTGCGGGAGGCTGCCGCCATAGACGGCGCGGCGGGCCGGGCGCAGTTTCGTAACGTCACGCTCCCGCTCATGAAGCCCGTGCTCATCTCGATTTCGGCTTTGCAATTTATGTGGAACTTCAACTCGTTTGGACTCGTGTTCGTCCTCACCGAGGGAGGGCCGTCGGGTTCGACTCGGCTGCCCATGCTTTTTGCCTATGAAGAAGCGTTTCAATTCGGCAACTTGGCGTACGCGTCCGCGCTCGGCACGGCGATGACCCTCGTGGTCGGCATTGTGCTCGTCTTGTACCTGCGTAGTCAGTACCGGTCCGATGCGGGAGGTGCGTAAAGGTGGTCGGAGAGCGCAAGGTTGTCCCTAGACTGTTCATGACAATCCTTTTATACACATTCGTCTTCTTTCTGGCATTTCCCTTTTTATGGCTGATCTTCACCTCGCTCAAGTCGAGCAGCGAGATCATGATGCAGGGCGGAAGCTTGTTACCTCAGCAGGTGACGTTCGGCAATTACCTCACCGCCGTACGTGAGGAGCGCATCGTGCAGTCCGCGCTCAACACACTTAAAGTCAGCGTCGCTTCGGCGCTCCTCACGCTTTTAATTGCTACGCCCGCAGCTTATGTGCTCGCGCGCAGGCCCAAAGGCATCAATCAGCCCATCGTCGGCTGGATTCTCATCTCCCAAGCCTTCCCGCTTATCTTGATCATCATCCCGCTGTTTTTAATCCTCAACCGCCTCTCTTTAGGTAACACCCACCTCGGACTCGTGCTCGTCTATGTGGTGTGGAGCTTACCTTTCGTGATCTGGATGCTCCGTGGGTACGTTCAGAACATCCCCGTAGAGATCGAACTCGCGGCGGCCATCGACGGTGCGAATCACGTGCGGATCATCACCCAGATTCTGATTCCGCTGATCCTGCCCGGTCTCGTCGCCACCGGGCTATACGCCTTTATCAACGCTTGGAACGAGTTTTTCTTCGCACTCGTACTTCTTAAATCGCCCGAGTTGCAGACCATTCAGATCAACCTCGCCCGCTTTAGGGGCATCGAAGGGCTGGCGCGGTGGGGCCCGCTCGCAGCGGGCAGCGTGATTGCGACTATCCCCACCTTGATTTTATTTGGCTTTATTCAGCGGGGCTTGGTTTCGGGCCTTTTGTCGGGAGGTGTCAAGCAATGACGTAGTGCCGACCTGACCGTGTACGTCAACCCAGAATCTCTTCCACAGGAGGGTCAAACCCTATGAAATCAGCTTTTCGCACTTTTATAGTTCGCACCGTTGTAGCAGGTTTGTTTGTCAGCCTTTTCGCCTCTGTGTTCGCTCAGGAACCCACCAAGTTGAGGTTTGTCAGCCTCGCCTGGCAAGAGCAGGCCATCGCCTCGGTTAAAGAGATCGTGGCAGCGTGGAACGAGGCCAATCCGGACGTTCAGGTTGAGTATCAGCAGGTCGACTGGGGTTCGATCAACGACTACCTCATCACCTCGTTCGAGACGCAGGCCGTACCCGACGTGTTCCACTACGAGTCCACGCAAATCAAAGATTTCGGGGGGCGCGGCTACCTCACCGACCTCGCGCCGGTAATTTCTAAAGACCTCCAGAGTGACGTGGTCGAAGGTGCGTGGGCCACCGTCGCGGGTGAGAACGGCGAGTACTGGGGCGTGCCCTTTTTATGGGAATCGCGTATCGTTCTGTATAACCAGGATCTGCTCGAGGAGGAGGGCATAGAGCCGCCCACCGTAGACGACCCTTGGACCTGGGAAGAGTACCGCGACGCCTCTTTGCAGCTGACCAAAGACACCGACGGAGATGGCGAGATTGATCAGTGGGGCTCGGCGGTCGGCCTGAGTTCGCCCGTCAACTTTGTGCTCAACCTGAGTGTCGGCTTCGGCGGTCAGTATTTCTATGAAGAGGACGGTGAATGGGTCGTCCGGGTCGGGGACGCCGAGAAGGCATTTCTCACCCTGATGATGGACATGCTGTACGAAAACCCGAGCATCGCGCAAGATGGCGTTGGACTCTCCGGGCCGGAGCTCTTTCCAGGCTTTTTCGAGGGCCGCTACGCCATGCTCCCGGGCATCGGGGTATGGGCGCGCCAGCAGATTGTGGAAAGCGGACCCCAAGACTTCAACTGGGGCGTGTTGCCGCCCCTCAAGGCCGAAACGCAGAACCAGGGCTCGTCGACGCAGACGCTGAGCATCCCCGCCGCCTCGCCCAACCAGGAGGCCGCCGCACAGTTTGTAGAGTTTTTCTTAAACAGCCAGAATATGGCGACGCTGGCGCAGGGCGACTGGCTCTTCCCTACCCGCGTCTCTTCTTTTGAGCGGCCCGAGTTTCAGACCGAAGAGGCGGGCTGGAACGTCGCTACGGAGTCTGCAAAATACCTCACGATGGCGAACTGGCAGCGCGTTCCAAACTTTGAGGAGTTCTCGAGCCGGGTCGCGCAACCTATATTCCAAGAACTGTTCGCCAACCGCATCACGGTCGACGAAGCGGCGGAGCGCCTCGAGCGCGAGGGAACCCGCGTCCTGGGCCGCTAACGGGGTGCTAGACGCAGCACGAGGGTGTTTAGTGGGGCTGGCCGTAGGAGACGCGCTCGGCCAGCCCACTGAAGGCTGGACTCCGGAGGCTGTTCAAGCCAAGTGGGGCTATATAGAGGGCTTTACGGGTGACGCGGCGGTCAGCGACGATACCGAGTACACTCTCTTCTCTGCTGGAGTGCTGCTCGAGCACGGCTACGGGGTCACAAGCAGCCATTTTGCCGAGGCGTGGCTCGCGCACATCGTCCCAGCCTCAGGCCCTTTCAAGGGGGCGGGGTTCAGTGAAATGGCGGCCATCGAGAACCTCCGGGGCGGTCTCCGACCGCCCCTTTCGGGTCAGCACTACCACAGCTGGAGCGACGGCTTCGCCATGCGCGCCGCCCCTTACGGCGTCGTCTGTCCTGGACGTCCCGAGGCCGCGTGTCGGCTCGCCGCCGAAGACGGTGTGGTAAGTCACGCGGGCGAAGGCGTCTATGGCGGCCTGGCGGTTGCAGCCGCCGTAAGCGTGGCGATGGGAGGCGCGCCCCTAGTTGAGATCATCGGGGCGGCGCTGTGCGCGGTACCGTGTGAAAGCTGGACGGCGAGGGAGATGCGCCGCGCTCTGGATATTGCGAAAGGGAGTGAGGGAGCTCGAGCCGCCACTCAGCCTCTACACGACGCGCTGGCTGTGACCTATTACCCGTGGGCAGACCTAGCGCCGGAAGCCGTCGGGCTGGCCTTCGGGCTGCTCGCTGCGGGTCGCGGGGATTTCCAGGAGACTGTGCTCGCCGCCGTGAACCTGGGTCGTGACGCCGACACCGTAGCCGCCATCGCCGGAGCTGTTTTGGGTGCTAAGTTGGGGTACAGTGGACTTCCCCCGGAATGGCGCGATACGGTCGGAGAGGCGACCGGACGCTGCCTGCGGAGTGTCCGCGGCGTGAGCTTGCATACAGTGGCAGATGAACTCGCCAACCTCGCAGATAAGGCTGCGCCGTGAAGCGCGTAGGGAGCCGTACAGCGGCGGTTCTCAGCGGGTTGGTCTTGGGGGAGCAGCTCTCGTGGGCGAGCCTGTACGAGCGCAGTTTCCTGCTGCCCTTCTGGACGAGGCGGAAGCGGCGCGAGCTTGACGTGCAGGGTGAGGTGGATGGTCTGCTCGAGGTCAACCTGCCGTTCGCGCTCAACCAACCAACCGAGGCCCTTAAACCCGGCCCCGGTCCCCGCGCCGAGTGGTTTATCTTTCAGCTGAACGTGCTTAAAGGTGAGGGCTATTCGCTCGAACGCGCTACCGACGCTTGGCGGGGGCTTCTAGCTGAGGAGAACCTAAAACTGACACTGGCGCAACGCGCCGCACTTACGAACCTGCGTCACGGGAAGGTGCCGCCCGTCACGGGACACGACAACCCTCACTATTTCGACGACACGGCCTGTTTTCGGGCGCTCGCCATGGCCTGTGTGGTCGCCGACGACCCCGGCGGAGCGCTCGAGGCCACCCGGCAAGACGCGGGTATCACCAACGCCGAGGACGGTGTCTGGGGCGCGCAGGCGGTGACAGCGGCGCTCACCACGGCGCTGCAAGAGGCTGACCCGGATGACTGTGTGGACGCCGCGGTTCGGCAGCTACCCGAAGGGAGCTGGATTTTTGAGGCGGCGCGTCGCGCGCTGGGGTGTGCCCAAGGGGGGCAAGGAACGTTTGGCTTTATCGCGCAACTCGACCAATGTGTCTCCAACAGAGCCTACAACTACGGTAGCGCCGCCGCCGAAACGGTGCCTGCTGCCCTCTCCATTCTAAAGACCACGCGGGGCGACCACGAACGGTCGCTTTTTATGGCGCTGGCGTTGCCGCGCGTCGTCGGACTCGCGCCTTTAGTCGGCGCGCTCTGTGGCGCGCTGGGACGTGTGCCCAACGAAGCTTTAACTAACCTGAACACCCCGCTCCGGGGTATCGCTTTGCCTTTTTTAGCAGGGACAAACCTAGCAGAGAAACTCGAGCAGTTACCAGAACGTGCCGGGGAAAGGACACATGGCCCATACACTTATTGACGGCGTTCGCGGGTGCCTATACGGTCTGGCGGTCGGCGACGCACTCGGCGGCTCGACCGAAGGCTATCCGCCCGAAGTAATCCGTGAGCGCTTCGGCGGCCCGGTCACCGATATTGTCGGACCGTTTTTAGAAGACTGGGAGACGGCGCGGCCCATCTCACCCTTTCACAAGGGGGACGGTCACATCACCGATGATACGCTGATGACGCTCGCGCTCGTCAACGTCTACGGCGTGGTGCGCGACCATCTATCGGCGTTCGACATGGCGGACTATATCGTTCCCGAAATTGCCGACAAGGTCATCTTTATCCCGGAACTGGGGCGCGAGACCGTCCTGGTCAACCGCCTGTTCTACGCCGAAAAATATCTTTTGTTACGGCTCAGACACGCCCACATCGACCCGCGTGAGGCAGGCGTCGGCAACGTCGTGAACTGCGGGGCCGCGATGTACATGTCGCCGGTAGGGATCGTCAACGCGGGACACCCCAGGGGTGCGTATGGAGAAGCGGTCGAGATCGCCGGAGCGCACCAGTCGAGTTTTGGCCGGGAGGCCGCCGGGGTGATGGCGGCGGCGGTCGCGGAGGCGCTGCGGCCCGGCGCGACGGTAGACTCGGTGATCGAAGTGTGCCTCGAGCTGGCCCATGACGGCACGCGCGCGGCTATTCTCGCTGTGACGGAGGCGGCTGGCACCTGTTCGAGCTGGGAAGAAGCGATCCCTGTCCTACGGGACGCCGTCAGACCCTTTGACAGCGTCGGTGAGGCTTACCGGAACCCCGATCTCGACGCCCGCAAACCGAGCCGCCGAAACGCCATCGAAGAATTGCCCGTGGCTCTAGGCATGTTGAAAGTTACCGGCGGCGACTACGTCGGTACCGTACTGGGCGGCGTAAATTATGGCCGCGACTCCGACTCCATCGCCCAGATGGGCGGCGCGGTCGCGGGCGCACTCCACGGCGAGATGGTGGTGCCGGCAGGGTGGCTGAGCCGGGTCTCAAAGGCCAGCCGTAGGGACTTCACAGCGGTTGCCGACGCCCTAGCAGCCATCGCCACCGAAGTATTCGAGCGGGACCAGGCGCGCTGGGAAGGGCGTGTGCAGGGGTTCCCGCGTCTTACGGAAGAACTCACAGGAAGAAAGGTCTAGGGTGGTCCGCATCACCTGGCTCAGACCTGAAGAGCGTTTGGAGCACGAGTTCAAGCAGTTGCGTGAGCAAGGTCTCGACCCTTCTCCGCTCGAGGCCATCTGGCAGCAGGCGACACCCCAAGAGAAACCCGCTCTGGCAACGTCACTCCTCGACCGGGCGGGCGAGCTGAGCGGCCACGCCGAAACGGACGTCGAGGTGTTTTTGCGCAGCCTGCCCGAGACGACACCCTCGAAGACGTGGTCACGCGACGCCCTCTACGACCGCCTGCTTGGGGGCTGGACGGGGCGCGCCGCAGGCTGCTTGCTGGGCAAACCCGTCGAGAAGGTGCCGCGGGAGGGTATCCGCGCGCTGCTTGAGAGCATAGGCGAGTGGCCTCTGCGCGCGTATTTTACGGCGGTCGGCGTGCCTCCCAAGGTGACGGGCGCGTACCCGTGGAACCGCGCGAGCTACCCTACGAGTTTGCGCGAAAACATCGTCTGTATGCCCGAAGACGACGACACCAACTACACCATGCTGGGGCTCCACATCCTCGAATCTAAGGGGCCGGACTTTACCACCGACGACGTTGCCACCGTCTGGCTACAGACCCTGCCGGTGCTCACGGTCTTCACCGCCGAGCGCGTGGCCTACGACAACCTCTTGTCCGACATCGAACCACCCGAAACGGCGCGGTTCAGGAACCCGTACCGCGAGTGGATCGGAGCCCAGATCCGCGCGGACATGTGGGGTTACACCGCGCCGGGCGATCCCGCCAAGGCGGCGCACGCGGCGTGGCAGGATGCGCGGCTGAGCCATACCGATAACGGTATTTACGGCGAAATGTTTGTAGCTGCAACTATAGCGGCGGCTTTTACTACCACAAACGTGAGGGACGCTATCGAGCAGGGCCTCGAGGTGGTGCCTCCCGAGAGCCGTCTGGCGGAGGCAATCCGGTTCGCGCTCGAGCTACCTCGCCAGACTCATGACTGGGAGCGCGCCCTCGACCTGCTCTACGCGCGCTACGGCCACCTCCACTGGGTCCACACGATCAACAACGCGGCTTTGGTAACGGCGGCGCTCCTTTACGGCGAGGGTGACTATGCGCGCACCGTCACCCTCGCTGTGATGGGCGGTTGGGACACCGACTGCAACGGCGCGACGGCAGGCTCGATTATCGGCTGTATGTTCGGGGCGGACGCCATCCCGCAAGCGTGGTCGGAGCCGCTCGCCAACCGGGTAAGAAGCAGCCTCAAAGGGTTTGACAACGCCTCTTTGACCGACCTCGCACAGCGGACGCTGGCGGTCGTTCCCGAAGCGTATCTCGAGGCGTCGCGGTGACGCCTACAGCTACGGGGCCGTTACAAGGCCTCAAGGTGATCGACCTCGCTACCATGATGGCCGCGCCTTGGGCCGCCACCTTTTTAGCAGACTTCGGGGCGGAGGTGCTGAAGGTCGAACACCCCGAGCATGGCGATCACGCCCGGCAGTTCGGGCTGTCCAAAGACGGGCAGCCGGTATTCTGGAAGACGCTGGCGCGCAACAAACGCTCCGTCACCGTTAACCTTAAAGACGAACGGGGTCAGGAAATCGTCCGCAGGATGGTTAGAGAAGCGGACATCGTAGTTGAGAATTTCAGACCGGGGGTGCTGACCGGTTGGGGACTCGGCTACGAACGGCTTGCGCTTGAAAACCCCCGCATCATCATGCTGAGCGTTACGGGTTACGGTCAAGACGGCCCTTACGCGTCTCGAGCCGGGTTCGGCACCCTGCTCGAGGCCATGAGCGGTTTTGCGTACACCAACGGCCATCCGGACGGCCCGCCGACGCTGCCTGCGGTGCCGCTCGCGGACGGCGTTGCGGGAGCGTTCGGCGCGATGTCCGTGCTCGCCGCCGTATACGAGCGCGATGTGGCGGGGTCAAATAAAGGCCAGCAGATCGACATGTCGCTGTTCGAGCCGCTTGCGCGCCTTCACGAAGGGCATCTGCTCGAGTACAGCGCGCTCGGGCTAGTCCGGGGGCGTTTGGGCAACCGGAGCTTATCGTCCGCGCCTCGCAACGCCTACGAGGCCGCAGATGGCCGGTGGGTGGCACTCTCGGCGAGCGCACAACCTATATTTGAGCGGCTGATGGTAGCCGTTAACAGGCCAGAACTCGTCAGCGACCCCCGCTTTCTCACAAATCACGACCGTATCCAAAATTCGGCTGTGCTTGATGAGATCGTGGGCGCGTGGATAGCGCAGCGGCCACGGGACGATGCGATCCACACGCTTTCTCAAAGCGGCGCTGCGGTTGGGCCGATCTATAACGTTGCCGAGCTGCTCGAAGATCCACAAGTAGAGGCGCGCGGGTCGTTTGAGACGTGGCAAGACCCGGACCTGGGCGAGATCATCGTCCCGTCGGTCGTGGCGAAGTTTTCGCGGACGCCGGGTGCCGTGCGGCATCTGGGTCAGGGAAAGGGCGAAGCGACGCGCGTTGTGCTCATAGAGCTCGGCTACTCGGCTGACGAGATCGACGCTCTCAGTGAGCGGGGGGCGATATGACGCCCCCTACGCCCCTAATGCCCTGGCGCTCGCTGCTGTACGTTCCCGCACACAACGAAAAGTTTATAGGAAGTGCGGCCCGACGGGGTGCCGACGCGGTGATTTTGGATCTCGAGGACGGCGTGCCGCCCGCTCACAAAGACGCGGCGCGGCGCGGGCTGGAAGAAGCAGCCGCGAGTGTTGGCGTGGACGGTGGCAACGTGCTGGTGCGGATCAACCGGCCCTGGGGGTTGGCTTGGCGCGACCTCGAGGCGGTCGTGGCGGCGGGCGTTGGTTGGGTCATTCTTCCGAAGGTCGAGACCGCGGCGCAAGTGGGCGTCGTCGCGGAGTATCTGGGCGAACTCGAGGCGATTTACGAACGGGAACCGACGCGCCTGCTACTGCTTACCGAGAGCGCCCGCGGGCTGCTGGCCGCACCAGACATTCTCGGCTCCAGCCCTCGCGTTTGCGCTGCAATACCTGGCAACGAGGACCTAGCGACCGAGCTGGGAATTGAGCCCGACCCCGCCTTCATGCTCTATACCCACATGCCGCTGATCTTGGCGGCGCGCGCGGCAGGCGTCGCACTTTTGGGACTTATCGGGAGTGGCGCGAACTTTCGTAACGCGGAAGCGTACAGGCAGCGTGCTCAGCTGGCGAGGAGTTGGGGCTTCGGGGGCGCGACCTGCGTTCACCCGTCGCAGGTCGCTATTCTTAACGACGTGTTCGCTCCCAATGTGAGCGAAGTCAATTGGGCTCGAGCTGTCGTGGCGGCGTTTGAAGCGTCAGGTGGTAACCCGACGAGTGTGGCGGGCAGCATGGTGGATACACCGGTAGTCGAGCGCGCCAAGCGCCTGCTGAAAGCGTTGGATAATGACAGTTAATCTCGGCAGTCTTGGTAGCTGGCAGCGTCGATAAGCCTATCATCAGCTACGGAGAGTTATCTCGCAGGCTGGAGCAGCGCATTGTTGTACCGATTCAGCCTTTTGATATCTATAGACGAAGCAAAGTTTTCATAGGCAATGCGCTGGGTATCATATTCATTAAGGCGTTTTTGATCAGAAATGGTTACTTACACAACCACATATTTTCTGCACGTGCAGCTCAGGAGGTTTGCGTTGGATTTTGGCAACTTCTACGTCGGTAAACCACCGTACCAGATGTACGTCGAATACTTTCGAC
>JAABUN010004831.1_pt1 | contig 17625 bp, 11 predicted proteins | sample 5559311 | NCBI WGS metagenome assembly JAABUN01 (sample SAMN10711877, study PRJNA513370) | rock metagenome | isolation source: Antarctica rocks | place: Antarctica: Victoria Land, Siegfried Peak sud | reverse complement strand
AGCCTTTGGGCGGCGGTCTGGCATCGAGCGTGTCCTTCAACACGGTGTTAAGCACGCCGCTCGCTCCGGGCGAGAAGCGCGCTTTCAGCTTTTTGTTCAACATCGCCAAGGCCGGAAGCTACAACGTCCTGCTCAACGTCGAAGCGCTGCCCAATCCGTAACTGGAGTCACTCGCCAGCCCAAGGGCCGGGACAAGCACTGCTTGTCCCGGCCTTTTTGTTTCCTTCTATTTTGTTCAAATGACGAATCCGTCAGGTTTAGGAGTTTCGCTCCCGATTCATCTGCGGATCCGAACTGTCAAAACATCGTAACCGAAAGCAAAAATGGCATCGCTTTCCCAATTTGCTATCGTCTGTCCAAACGCACTTCCGCTGTGCCCAGGACGAGGAGTGACTAAAGAGGAAGCGGACACGCCGCGCGCCAGCGGCTTTGTTCTCCGGGATTAGCGAGTTTCCGACTGGGTGCCTCAGACACTTGACACGCCACGTTTCCCACGGTGTTATTATCAGCAGGGCTAAGGTGCGAACCAGTTGGCCACCGCGTGAATTTTGCCGGTTAAGGGTTGGACGCCGCGCTTTGGGGTGATTCTTCCGCGTTTCACACCGAGGCTCAATCAATATCAATATCCCGGTCTTGACCGCCACGGGCGATGATTAAAGCCGACGGAGATGCCAAACTGCAAGGTTGGTTCGAGAAAATAAATCCATGAATAACATTTCGACATCCCGTTGGGGCATTTTAGGAGCGGGTAAAATCGCCAGAACTTTCGCACGCGGACTGGGCGAATCCAAAACCGGCACGCTGGTCGCCATCGGATCGCGCACTCAGGACTCCGCCGACAAATTCGGCGCCGAGTTCGGCCTGGAAAAGTGTTTCGCGTCCTACGAAGCGTTGCTGGCCGACCCGGAAATCGACGCGGTTTACATCGCCACGCCGCATCCCTTGCACGCGCAATGGGCCATTGCAGCAGCTGAAGCGAAAAAACACGTTTTGTGCGAAAAGCCGCTGACGCTCAATCACGGCGAAGCGATGGCGGTCGTCGAAGCGGCGCGCGAAAACGGCGTGATTTTGATGGAAGCGTTCATGTATCGCTGCCATCCGCAAACCGCCAAAATCGTCGAATTGGTGCAAAACGGCAGCATCGGCGAGGTGAAACTCATTCAAGCCTCGTTCGGTTTTCAGGCCGGTTTCAACGCAGAAAGTCGTTTGTTTAGCCCCAATTTGGGCGGCGGCGGGATTTTGGATGTCGGATGCTACTGCACTTCGATAGTGCGTCTCATCGCGGGCGCCGCGGGTGGAAAAGCGTTCGCCGAACCGCTGCAAATTGTGGGTGCGGGGCATTTGGGGCAAAGCGGCGTCGACGAAGTGGCCGCCGCGACTTTGAAGTTTCCCGGCGACATTTTGGCGCAGATTTCAACGAGCGTTGCGCTCAATCAAGAAAACGTGGTGCGGGTTTTCGGCACCAAAGGCCATCTTGTGGTGCCTTCGCCGTGGTTTTGCGCGCCCGGCGAAGGCAAGCCGAACCTGGTTTTGAATCGGGACGGCAAAAATGAAGAGATTTTTACCCCCGCCGAGCGGAATTTGTATGCCTATGAAGCTGATGCACTTTTTGAAGCCACGCGGAGCGGTGCGGTGCAATCGCCGGCAGTGTCGGGCGAAGACGCGCTGGGCAACATGGCGGCGCTCGATGCATGGCGCGCGCAAATCAAGCTGATTTATCCGGCGGAAAAGCCGGAAAATCATCGGCCCGCGCGCGGAAAGCTGCAAAAACGCGCCGACGCCAAGATGAAATATGGCCGCGTTGACGGCATCGACAAGCCGATTTCGCGTTTGGTGATGGGCTGCGATAATCAGCCGAATTTTCCGCACGCCGCGGCGATGTTCGACGATTTCTGGGAGCGTGGCGGCAACGCTTTCGACACCGGCTACATCTATGGCAGCGGGTTGATGGAGCGTTTGCTGGGCCAGTGGATTGGGGCGCGCGGTCTGCGCGAAGAGGCGATGATTATCGGCAAGGGCGTGCATCCGCCGCACTGCAATCCCGAAAGTTTGACGCGGCAACTGGGCGAAACCCTCGAACGCTTGCAAACCGAATATGTCGATCTCTATTTGATGCACCGCGACGATTTGGATGTTCCCATCGGCGATTGGATGGAAACGCTCAACGAACATTTGCGGGCGGGCCGAATCCGCGCTTTTGGCGGCTCCAACTGGTCGATTGCGCGCGTCGAAGCCGGCAACGCTTACGCAAAAGAGCGCGGTTTGGTCAGCTTTGGCGCGCTCAGCAACAACTTTTCGCTCGCCCGCATGGTCGATCCGGTGTGGAGCGGCTGCGTTTCGGCATCGGATGCCGAGTCGCGGGCGTGGCTGACCGAGCATCAACTGCCGGTTTTCGCGTGGAGCAGTCAGGCGCGCGGTTTTTTCGTGCGCGGCGACCGCAGTTTTACCGACGACAAAGAACTGGTGCGCTGCTGGTATAGCGACGACAATTTCGCGCGACTGGAACGGGCCACAGAACTGGCACGGCAAAAAAACACCACGCCGATCAACATTGCGGCGGCTTATGTTCTGGCGCAGCCGTTCTTGATTTTCGCCTTGATTGGGCCGCGCTTTTTGACTGAAACGCGCTCTTCAATGGGCGCTTTTGATGTCGAACTTTCGCCCGAAGAAGTGAAATGGCTGAATTTGGAGTAGATAACTGCGGATTCAGCGAATAAATTCGCCGCAAAGAAGAGCAAAACCTGCCTTCGCAGGTTGGGAAAACTGTAAGTCTTCCGAAACCTTGCGGGTTGACAGTCCGCGCAGGCGGACTTGGCTCTTCTTTGCGGCGAATTTATTCGCTGAATGCGAGATTTCTTCCTGAATACAGCCACATCTGGCAAAAGCGTGGCAAGTCGAAATTGACGCATACTAATAAGAGCAAATCGCTTGGCGACTGCTTTGCTTCCCCACTTTATCTCATGGCTGTTAAACGTTCCCCCTCTGCCGCCCCATCCACCGGGCCTGTTGCTACTCAGACTTACACCACCGATCAGTTGCTGCCGCTTCTTGAAGCACTTCAAGCGGCCCGCGAAGGCGACTTTTCGGTTCGTTTGCCGATTTCCAAGCGCAGCGACAAAGGCGATGTCCTCAACTCGATTTACCAGGTTTTCAACGATGTCATCGGCCTCAACCAGTCGATGGCCGACGAAATCGTGCGCGTGGGCCGCATCGTGGGCCGCGAAGGTCGCATGACCGAGCGAGCGCATCTCAAAAACGCGACCGGTTTGTGGGCGACTTCCAACGATTCGATTAACCAGCTCATCGAAGATTTAGCGCGTCCCACGACCGAAGTCGCCCGCGTCATCACTGCGGTGGCCGAAGGCGATCTGGCGCAGAAAATGGCGCTGGAAATCGAAGGCACGCCGGTCAAAGGCGAGTTCCTCCGCATCGGCACCACGGTGAACACCATGGTCGATCAGCTTTCCACTTTTGCCGGCGAAGTGACGCGCGTGGCGCGTGAAGTCGGCACTGAAGGCAAACTGGGCGGACAGGCCGAAGTGAAAGGCGTGTCCGGCACCTGGAAAGATTTGACCGATAACGTCAACTCCCTCGCCGGAAACCTCACCAATCAGGTGCGAAACATCGCTTTGGTGACAACGGCGGTGGCTAATGGTGACTTGAGCCAGAAAATCACCGTTGACGCCAAAGGCGAGATTTTGGAATTGAAAAACACCGTCAACGTGATGGTGGATCAGCTCAACTCATTCGCAGCCGAGGTCACGCGCGTGGCGCGCGAAGTGGGAACCGAAGGAAAACTGGGCGGCCAAGCCGAAGTCAAGGGCGTGTCGGGCACCTGGAAAGATTTGACCGACAACGTCAACCTGCTGGCGGGCAACCTCACGGTTCAGCTGCGCGACGTGTCGAAAGTCGCGTTCGCCATCGCTAACGGCGATTTGGGCCAGAAAGTCACCGTCGATGTCAAAGGCGAAATTCTCCAGATCAAAGATGTCATCAACCAGATGGTGGACAGCCTTTCGACCTTTGCCGGAGAAGTCACCCGCGTGGCCAAAGAAGTCGGCACCGAGGGAATCTTGGGCGGTCAGGCGAAAGTGCCAAACGTGGCCGGAACTTGGAAGGATTTGACGGATAACGTGAACTTCATGGCTTCGAACCTGACAACTCAGGTGCGCGGCATCGCCAAAGTCGTCACCGCGGTCGCTAACGGCGATCTGGATCAAAAACTCGTCGTGGAAGCCAAGGGCGAAGTCGCGGCGCTGGCGGACACCATCAACTCGATGACGGGCACGCTGTCGATTTTCGCCGAACAGGTCACGACCGTGGCGCGCGAAGTGGGAACCGAAGGAAAACTGGGCGGACAGGCCGAAGTGCCCAATGCGGCGGGCACCTGGAAAGATCTGACCGATAACGTCAACTCCCTGGCCGGAAACCTCACCAATCAGGTGCGAAACATCGCACTCGTCACGACGGCTGTCGCCAACGGCGATTTGAGCCAGAAGATTACCGTTGACGCCAATGGCGAGATTCAAGAACTCAAAGACACCATCAACGTGATGGTGGACCAGCTCAACTCGTTCGCCGCCGAGGTCACCCGCGTTGCTAAAGAGGTTGGAACCGAAGGAAAATTGGGCGGACAAGCCGAAGTTCGCGGTGTTTCGGGCACCTGGAAAGATTTGACCGACAACGTCAACTCGCTCGCCTCCAATTTGACCAACCAGGTGCGAAATATTGCGCTTGTAACGACGGCTGTTGCTAATGGCGATTTGAGCCAGAAAATCACCGTCAACGCTAACGGCGAGATTTTAGAGTTGAAAGACACCATCAACATCATGGTGGATCAGCTCAACTCGTTTGCGGCTGAGGTCACGCGCGTGGCTAAAGAAGTCGGAACCGAAGGAAAACTGGGCGGACAAGCTGAAGTCAAGGGCGTGTCGGGCACCTGGAAAGATTTGACCGATAACGTGAACTTCATGGCGGGCAACCTGACCGATCAGGTGCGAAACATCGCTTTGGTGACGACGGCGGTTGCTAACGGCGATCTGTCGAAGAAAATCACCGTTGACGTTAAAGGCGAGATTCTGGAATTGAAGAACACCATCAACGTGATGGTAGATCAGTTGAACTCGTTCGCGGCGGAAGTGACGCGCGTGGCGCGCGAAGTGGGAACCGAAGGAAAACTGGGCGGACAGGCCGAAGTCAAGGGCGTGTCGGGCACCTGGAAAGATTTGACGGATAACGTGAACTTCATGGCTTCAAACCTGACGACTCAGGTGCGCGGCATCGTTAAAGTCGTGACCGCGGTCGCCAACGGCGATTTGAGCCAGAAACTGCGCGTCGAAGCCAAAGGCGAAGTCGCCGCGCTTGCCGAAACGATCAACAACATGACGGACACGCTGTCCACCTTCGCCGAACAAGCTACGACCGTGGCGCGCGAAGTGGGCACCGAAGGAATCTTGGGCGGACAGGCCAAAGTGCCCAACGTGGCTGGAACTTGGAAGGATTTGACAGAAAACGTCAACTTCATGGCTTCGAACCTGACAACTCAGGTGCGCGGCATCGCCAAAGTCGTGACTGCGGTTGCGAATGGCGATTTGAACCAGAAATTGGTCGTGGAAGCCAAAGGTGAAGTCGCGGCGCTCGCGGACACCATCAACTCGATGACCGATACGCTGTCGATCTTCGCCGATCAGGTCACGACCGTGGCGCGCGAAGTGGGAACTGAAGGCAAACTGGGCGGCCAGGCCAAAGTGCCAAACGTCGCGGGCACCTGGAAGGATTTGACCGAAAACGTCAACTTCATGGCTGATTCGCTGACGACTCAGGTGCGCGCGATTTCCGATGTGGCGACGAGCGTGACCGAAGGCGATTTGACGCGAACCGTCACGGTCGAAGCGCAGGGCGAGGTGTCGTTGCTCAAAAACAACATCAACCAGATGATCGGCAACCTCAAAGACACCACGCAGAAAAACAACGAGCAGGACTTCCTCAAAACCAACCTCGCGCGTTTTTCGCGCATGATGCAGGGCCAAAAATCGCTCGAATCGGTGGCGCGGCTCATTATGAGCGAAGTGACGCCGCTCGTTTCGGGCAATCACGGCGTGTTTTTCATCAACGACACTCCGGTCGCGGGCCGCGAAGCCAGCCTGAAACTGATTTCTTCCTACGCTTATCAGCAGCGCAAAAGCGTCGGTAATCGCTTTGGCCTGGGCGAAGGTTTGGTTGGACAATGCGCGCTGGAAAAGAAAAGCATCCTGCTGACCAGCGTTCCGAGTGACTATATCCACATTTCGTCGGGACTTGGCGATGCGCCGCCGGTCAATATCATCGTTTTGCCGGTTTTGTTCGAGGGCGAAATCATGGCGGTCATCGAACTGGCGAGTTTTCAGGCCTTTTCGGAAATTCACCGCACCTTTTTGGATCAGTTGGCCGAAAGCATCGGCGTGGTGCTGAACATGATTCAGGCCAATGTTCGCACCGAGGAGCTGCTCGAACAATCGCAGTCGCTGACGCAGGAACTGCAATCGCAGTCGCAGGAACTCCAGTCGCAGCAAAGTCAGCTTAAAAGCACTAACACCGAATTGGAAGCGCAGGCGCGCGAATTGGAAGAAAAAGCCACGCTTCTGGCCGACCAGAACACCAAAGTCGAGCAGAAAAACGCCGAGGTCGAACTGGCGCGCGCCGCTTTGGAAGAAAAAGCCGAACAACTCGCGGTTTCGAGCAAATACAAGTCGGAATTCTTGGCCAACATGAGCCACGAACTCCGCACCCCGCTCAATTCGATGCTGATTCTGGCCAAACTGCTGGCCGACAACCCGGAAGGCAACCTCACGCCCAAACAGATCGAATTCGCTCAGACGGTTCACGGTTCGGGCGGCGATTTGCTCAATCTCATCAACGAAATTCTCGATTTGTCCAAAGTCGAGGCGGGCAAGATGGAGCTCGAAATCGCCGATGTCAACGTCGCCGAAGTCGGCGAATACGTCGAGCGCACTTTCGGTCAGTTGGCGCAGCAAAAAGGTCTCGATCTGCGCGTTTCCATCACGTCCGACGTGCCCGCCACGCTGCAAACCGATGTCACGCGTTTGCAGCAGGTTCTCAAAAACCTGCTCGCCAACGCGTTCAAATTCACCGCGCAGGGCTATATCGAACTCGAAATCGGCATCGCCAGCCGCGTCGACAGCGACCTTTTGATGCGTGGGCTGCGCCTTTCCAACGCCGAGCGGCGTCGCAGCGGACACGTTTTGAGCTTCGCGGTGCGCGATTCGGGCATCGGCATCGCCAAGGACAAGCAGCGCCTCATTTTCGAGGCGTTCCAGCAAGCCGACGGCACCACCAGCCGCAAATATGGTGGCACCGGTCTTGGACTTTCGATTTCCAAAGAAATCACCCGTTTGCTGGGTGGCCGCATCCAGGTCGATAGCGAACTGGGCCTGGGCAGCACTTTTACGCTGTTTTTGCCGCAGGAATACCTGGGCGAAACCGATCCGGGCGCCCCGCTTTCGGCGCAGGAGTTGTCCAGTGGAAATTTCGGCGGAAATGGAGGCGGAGACGGCTCCGCTTTTTCCGGGACGACGTTTCAGGGCAGCGAAATCCGCGCTTCGCTGCCGCCGATTTTCAGTCCGGCACCTGCGCCTGTCGCCGAGCGCGCTGCGGCGCCCGCTGCTGCGGCACCGATTTCCAGGTTGGCGCCACAAAAAGCGAGCGACGCCGCGATTTCGGCCACGGCGGCGGCGCTGCGCTCGCAGGTTTTGGCGGCGCAGCGCGACACCATCAACGCCAATCCTTTGGACGACGACCGCGACCGCTTGCAGCCCGGCGACCGCAAACTGCTGATTGTCGAAGACGATGTCGCTTTCGCGCGTATTTTGCTCGAAACGGGACGCCGCCAGGGTTTCAAAGGGCTTTGCGCCCTGCAAGGTGACACCGCGATTGCGATGGCGATGGAGTATCAGCCGCACGCCATCACGCTCGATTTGCAACTCCCGCTCATCGACGGCTGGACGGTGTTGGATCACCTCAAACGCGATCCGGTGACGCGTCACATCCCGGTTCAAGTGATTTCGGTGATGGATCGACAACACGGCAGCCTGGTCAAAGCGATTTCTTATCTCGAAAAGCCGGTTTCGCGCGAAGCCATCGAAGGCGCCCTGGCGCACATGAAATCCTTCGCCGAGCGCGAAGTGCGCGAACTTCTCATCGTGGAAGACGACGCCGTGCAGCGTCAGAGCATGGTCGATCTCATCGGTAACATGGACGTGAACACCACGACCGCGGCGAGCGGCGAGGAAGCGCTCGAAAAACTCAAAAATCAGCTTTTCGACTGCATGATTCTCGACCTGGGGTTGCCCGATATGGCGGGCTTCGATCTGCTCAAGAAAATCAAAAAACAGGCCCGCTTCAAGAACCTGCCGGTGATTATTCACACCGGGCGCGACCTCACCAAAGCCGAGGAAACCCAGCTCAAACGCTACGCGGTGACCATCATCACCAAGGATGCCACCTCATCCGAGCGGCTTTTGGACGATACCGCGCTGTTTTTGCACCGCGTTCTCAAGCGGGATGCGGGCGTGCCGGATGCGCCGCCGCAGAAAGCCCTGGTTGAGGAAGCCGTGGTCGAGTCGGTCGGGGATGCCGCGAGCGAAAAAACGGCGCCCACTGCAAAAAGCTCCGCCAAAAAATCTCCTGTCGCCGCTTCCAGCAAGGCTAAAACCCAGAGTGGCGCCGAAACCGAGGTCGGCACGTCGGGTTGGAAGGTGTTGGTGGTCGATGACGATATGCGGAATATCTTCGCGCTCACCAGTGCGCTGGAAAACTACGGCATGACCGTGCTTTTCGCCGAAAACGGGCGCGAGGCCATCGAAGTTTTGCAGGGTTCGCCCGATATCGACCTGGTTTTGATGGACGTGATGATGCCGGAAATGGACGGCTACGAAACCACCACCGCGATTCGCAATCTGGGCGGTTTCGAAAAGTTGCCGATCATTTCGCTGACCGCCAAGGCGATGACGGGCGACCGCGAGAAGTGCCTTCAGGCGGGCGCCACCGATTACATCACCAAACCGGTGGATCTGGACGCGCTTTTGGCGATGATGCGCCTCCACTACCGGGCGCCTGATTTATGAAAGCCAACATTTTAACCGTCGATGACCGGCCCGAAAATCTGCTCGCTTTGCGGGCGATTTTGGATTCGCTCGACTGCAACATCGTCGAGGCGCATTCCGGGATGGAAGCGCTCAAATACCTGTTAAGCGGCGAGTTCGCGCTGATTTTGATGGACGTGCAGATGCCGGGATTGGACGGTTTCGAAACCGCCTCACTCATTAAAGAGCGGGAGCGAACTCGCCACATCCCCATCATTTTCGTGACCGCGATCTCCAAAGAGCAGGAATACATTTTTCAGGGCTATTCGGCGGGCGCGGTCGATTATATCGCCAAGCCTTTCAACCCGGATATTCTGCGTTCCAAGGTCGCGGTTTTTATCGAATTGTGGCAAAAAACCGAGCAGGTCAAGCGTCAGGGCGAATTGGAGCGGCGTAACGAGCAATTGGAACTTTCACAGCGCCATTACGAGGAACTGGCGCAGTCTCAGGCCGAGCTGGGGCGTTTCAAAGAAACGCTCGACGCCACACTCGATGGCGTTTCCATCTTCGATGCGCGGCGCTTTAAATACTATTACGTCAATCAGGGTGCGCTCAGTCAGCTCGGCTATGAACGCGAGGAAATGCTCGCCAAAACACCGTATCAAATCAAGCCGCAGTTCGATGAAAAGAGCTTTCGTCGCCTGGTGAAACCGCTGGTAAACGGCCAAAAACAGTCGTTGACTTTTGAAACTCTGCAGCAACGCAAAGATGGCAGCCAGTTTCCCGTCGAAGTGTTTTTGCAATACGTCGCGCCGCCACTTGGTTCATCGGAGGGCGCGGTAGGCGGCTACATTTCGATTGCGCGCGACATTACCGAGCGCCGCCGCGCCCACGAACAACTGGTTGTCGCCAAAGAGACCGCCGAACTCGAACACGCCAAAGCCGAGCGTGCCAACCACGCCAAAAGCGATTTTATCGCCGGAATTTCGCACGAACTTCGCACCCCGCTCAACGCCATCATCGGCTTTTCCAAATTGCTGCTCAATCCGCGCGTTGGGCCGCTCAACGAAGACCAAACCGCTTACACCACCGATGTGGTGCAAAGCGCCGAGCATTTGTTGCAACTCATCAACGACGTGCTGGATTTGTCGAAAATCGAGGCGGGCAAAATGACGCTTGAACTGGAGAGTTTTTCGGTTCACGAACTGCTCGAACAAAGCCTTATCGTGGTGCGCGAAGGCGCCTCCGCTCGTCATTTGCAGTTGTCTGTCGAACTGGGGCCGGGCGTCGAAGCGATGGAGCCGATTGTGGGCGATGCCCGCAAAGTCAAGCAGGTGATGTATAACCTGCTTTCCAACGCGGTCAAATTCACCGGCGACGGCGGCCAGATCGACGTGACAGCTTCGCTGGAGCCGCCCGCCATCGAGTCGATCGCGCAACTCGCGCTGGAAAAGGAAAAACAAAGCGGCCACAAACAACTTTTCGTTTGTGTGCGCGACACCGGAGTGGGAATCGCCGAAGAGCATCAAAAACGCATTTTTAACGCGTTTGAGCAGGTCGATAACTCCTATACTCGCCAGCAGCAGGGAACGGGATTGGGGCTGGCTTTGACGCGGCGCATCGTGGAACTTCACGGTGGCGGCATCTGGCTGCACTCCGAGGTTGGTGTCGGCAGTAGCTTTTTCTTTAGCCTTCCGGTGAAGCGCGACGGAGAGCCGAGCGGTGAAACGGTGAGCGGTGAAACGGTGAGCGCCGCGCCCGAACCTCGGCCACAAAAGGACGGCAAAACGAAGATTGCCCTTTCCCGCTCCAAAAATGGCGTCTCCAAAACCGCGAAACGCCCGGATCGCAGCAAACGCCCGCTCAAAGAAGCGCAACCATGAAATCAGAGAAAGAAATGTCGCTCCGTGGAGTGCGAGTTTTGGTGATCGAGGACGCAGTGGAGAATATGCGGCTGTTTCGCGCCATTTTGCGGCTCGAAGACGCGACGATGCTGGAAGCCTATCGCGGGGCGGAAGGGATCGAAATCGCCAAAAGCGAGGTGCCTGACGTGATTTTGGTCGATATGCAGATGCCGGAGATGGACGGCCTCACCGCGACGCGCTTGCTGCGCGCCGACCCCAAAACGACCGCCATTCCCGTCATCGTGGTCACCGCCTCGGCGATGGCCGAAGACCGCGCGCGCGCTTTCGATGCCGGTTGCAGCGGCTATATCACCAAACCCGTCGATCCCGTCACACTGGGAAAGCAAATCGCCGCGTTTTTGCCGCCGCGCGTCGCCAATTCCGATTGAACCCATCCCGCAGTGTTTGCTATGCCTTCTCTCCCCGCCGCGCCCATTGCCGCTCTCACCGTCGTTATCGACCCGCCGGGTCGCGTTTTAGTGGTCGATGATCTCGCGCCCAACGTGCGCCTTTTGTCGGGCATTCTCAAAATCGAGGGTTTCGAGGTTTTCAGCGCGCAAAGTGGCCCGGAAGCGCTCAAAGCGATGGCCGAAATTCGGCCCGATGTGGTTTTGCTCGATGTGATGATGCCCGGCATGGACGGTTTCGAAGTCTGCACCCAGATCCGCGCCAACGCCGCGACCGCGCACGTTTCCGTTGTGATGGTGACGGCGCTGCGTGAAACCGCCGACCGCGTGCGCGCCATCGAAGCGGGTGCCAACGATTTTTTGACCAAACCGGTCGAGGACATCGAAGTCGTGGCGCGCGTTCGCTCCTTGGTGCGCGCCAAGCGCGACCACGACGCGCTCGAAACCGCCTACCGCGAACTCAAAACCGCCGAAGAACTGCGCGATTTCCTCTCCGAGATGCTGGTTCACGACTTGCGAACGCCGCTCACCACGGTTTTGGCTTCGCTCGACCTGCTGCAAACCGGAAAAATCGGCAAACTCGACGCTTTGCAGCAAGAAGTGACCGAAATGTGCGCGCGCAGCGGGCGGCATCTGCTGGATTTGGTCAACGAACTGCTCGATATTTCCAAATTGGAGAGCGGACAGATGGAATTGCAGCACGAATCCATCGACTTCGCGGCGCTTTTCAAGGATGTTTTGTCGCACGTCGAAACCCAGGCCCGTTACAACTCGACTTCGGTTGCCCTCGAAATCGCGCCCGATCTGCCGATTTTGCAGGCCGACAAAGATTTGTTGCAGCGTTTGCTGATCAATTTGCTGGGCAACGCGCTGAAATTCACCCGCAACCGCGGCCAGGTCAAAGTCGCAGTCACCCCGTCGCTTGCCGAAAACGACGCGGATTCGCCCGGTGTTTTGCTGGCGGTGCGCGACAATGGCGAGGGCATCCGCCTCGAAGACCAGGAGCGGATTTTTAGCAAATTCGGCCAGGCGCAAAGCCGCCGCGCCGGGCGCCGCACCTCCACCGGCCTGGGCCTCACCTTTTGTCAACTCGTGGCGCAGGCGCACGGCGGGCGCATCTGGGTGGAAAGCGAAGTCGGGCAGGGCAGCACCTTTCTTGTGAGCTTGCCGACTCGCAGCACCGCTGACGCCGCATCAAGTATCAATAATACTTAAGCCACTATTTAGACCAGTTATGGCCACTCTTTCGCTTCAAAACCCGGAAATCACCCTCAAATTTTCTCCCTCGGAACTTCAGCAACTCGAAGCTATCGCTACGCTGCACGGTGTGTCGGTGACGGCTTTCGTGCAACGCGCGGCTCTGGAAGCGGCCCACATCGGCGCTCCCCCAAACAACGCGCCGAGCGATGATGCCCTGTGGTTGAGCGAAACGTGGCGGCAGAACCCGCAAAAAGAAACCTTGGCGGATCTTTTCGCACCCGAAGAGCCAAAAGTGCAGCCCCAAACGGTTCCGCCTTTCGTTGCGCCGAAACGGGGCGTGGCGGGCGAGGCTTCGAGTCTGGCCAAAGGTCAGGGGCCGGTGTGGGAAATCCGCCGCGCGCTGGGACAGCAGCGCGTTCACGGCTTGGGCTGGACGCGCGAACATCTGGCTTTCGTGTTGAAACTGAGCGTGGTGGGCGTGCGGAAAATGGAACATCTGGGCACCGCGCCGATAAAAAGCCCGGAGGCGCGCCGGAATCTGCTGGAATTGGCCCGCTTACTGGAAAATCCAAGTCCCGCAATCGTCGATTACATCCACGCCGAAGCCGCGGCGCTGGTTTGATCGAAAGCCGCTTCCACGCCGCGCGTTCGTCCACTTTTGAGCTAAAAAGTGAAATATCGCTATGGATATTGCCTCCCCCGACGCAACCGAAATCGCGGATTTCCCACTGAATTCGGCCCGGCCCGTCACGATTCAACACATCGCGCTCGCGCTGGGCATTCACAAATCGACGGTTTCCAACGCGCTATCGGGCAAAGGGCGCATCTCGCCTGAAATGCGCGAGCGCGTGCTGAGTTTCGCCGCCGAACTCGGTTATGCGCCCGATCCACTCGCCCAAAGATTAGCCAGCCGCGCCAAAAGCCGCGTGGTGTGTTTATGTTCCGGCTCGCTCGATACCGGGCGCGGGTCAGAAAAAATCGCCCTGATTCAGAGCGCGCTCACCGATCTGGGCCTCGAAGTGCCGCTTTATACGCCCGCCAAAAGCACTTCGCGCTCGCCCGATGCCCAACTCGCGCTGTTTCGCCAGTTGCGGCGCCAGAGGCCGCAGGCGATCATTTGTTCGGTTCACGCTTTTCACGATGTCGCTTTTACCGAACTCGAACAGTTTCAAAACGAAGGCGGCATCGTGGTGACCTATGATTTGCCGGTTCCTCTCGCCTGTGACCAGGTGATTTTCGACCGTGTCGATAACGCCTATCAGGGCGCGCGCTACCTGTTGCAGCGCGGCCATCGCCACATCGGTTTGGGCATTTCGCGTCTGGTGGGCGCCAAAATGTCGAATCTCAACTCGACGCAAAACCTGCGCGCCGCCGGGTTTCGCCAGGCTTTGCGGGAATGGCATCAGCCGCTTCACCGCGAATGGGTTTTTGAAAATCCGACCCATGAACGCGGCGGCGCCGAGATGGCGCAGCACTTTCTGAGCCTCAAAAAACGTCCCACCGCGCTGTGCATCGTCAACGATTACGTCGCGCTGGCCTTCATGGTGGAAATTATGCGCGCCGGCGTGCGCGTGCCCGAAGATGTCTCCATCGTCGGACACGACGACCAACCTATCGCGTCTTACTGCCCGGTTCCGCTCACCTCGGTTTCGCAGCCCGCCGACCAGATCGTGCAGGCCGCGGTTCGGCTGCTCTCCCAGCGCCTCGCCGGTGAAAGCGGGCCGCCGCGCACTGTCACCATTCGCGGCACTTTGATCGAACGGCAAAGCGTCGCCTCAATTTAAATCCACTCTTTTCCTGACTTGGATCGAAAAATTGAAAAAAATGTTTGAAATTTCATCCAGAGGGGTATAATGAGTTTGCACAACCGGTTGTTCAGAGGATTTTAATTTTGCGAGCGAGCATCGGTTGGAGCGAAACCATGATAAAAACACGCTTATCGAACCGAAAAAACGGGTTTACTTTGATCGAATTGCTGGTGGTCATAGCCATCGTAACGATCCTCGCCGCGATTCTGTTTCCAGTTTTCGGGCGGGCGCGCGAGAATGCGCGGCGTTCGGCTTGTCAGAGCAATTTAAAGCAAATCGGCCTCGGCATTTTGCAATACGCCCAAGACTACGACGAAAATATGCCGCCGCTTTCTTTCCAGAATGCCACTACTTTCATCGGTTGGGACACGCTCGCAGCAGCCTACTTTGGCGTCAAAGTGCAGCGAAACGGCGCGCCGTCGCTTTTTCAGTGTCCCAGCGATACGGTCACGCGTTTAGCGGGCGATACAGCGCGCTCTTACGCGCTGACCGAAGGTCGCCACGGCTTCGTGCGCCGATGAGCAAACCATTCAGGACGGCAGTGGCACGCGGTGGCGGCCTTCGCCACCGCTCTCCGTGATCGTCGCGCCAGCGACTAAGATCATGGTCACGGAATTTCACAACGACACCAACTTTTTTGCTCGCCAAGCCAACGCTTTCGTGCAACGCCCCATCGATTACGGCGCCAACATCCGCTCCCAAAACTGCACCAAAGGCCAGGGAAATGGGTGTATGACCGATCCCTCTGCCGTTGGAAAACCAGCCCATCTGGAAGGCTATAATTACCTCTTCACGGATGGTCATGTCAAATGGCTCAAGCCCGAAGCGACCGTTAGCACTCCCGGCGTCAGTTACAGCCCCAGCAAAACGATAAATAAATGGTGGTTCCCAGCCCAACCCGGTTCAGCTTTCAGCAGCAGCGGCGTTGGAGCAACTACCAACTGCAACGGAACGATTCAGTTCCCCTGCGGGATGTGGACGATCAACGAAGACGACTAAAAAGTGAAGGAATCCTATGCTCCGCACTTTCTCTTTCTCTGTTCTGGGTCAGTTCGCCGCGCTCTGTTTTTTGGTGAATTGCAGCCAAAGTTCGATGGCGCAGCAAACGCCCGCCGCCCCGCAACGTGTCACAGTCGCCGCCAACGGCAGCGGCGATTTCCAAACCGTTCAGCAAGCGGTCAACGCCGCGCCAACCGACAAAGCCAAACGCTTCGTCATCGCCCTCAAGCCGGGAATTTACCGCGAAAAACTGGTGATCGCGCGTGAAAAAGGCCCAATCACCTTGCAGGGCGACGACGCTGCGACGACAACCCTCACTTTCGATGATTCCGCCGGAAAATTGGATGCCGAAGGCAAGCCCCTCGGAATCGGCGGCAGTTATAGCGCCAGCATCGCCAGCGACGATTTTATCGCCGAAAATCTGACTTTTGAAAACACCCACCAAATCGGCGGCGGAGTCGGCAATCAAGCAATTGCGCTTTCATTTCAAGGCGACCGCGGCGTGTTTCGCAAATGCCGCTTCCTTGGCAAGCAGGACACGCTTTATCTGGCGCGCAATCGTCAGTATTTCGAAGATTGTTTCCTCCGAGATGAATGGTTTGCCGGAAATGCCGGTCGAAGGCATCACCATCGAGAATTTCCAGGGTTTCAGCGAACACGGCGCGCAGTTGCAAGGCGCGAAAAACATCCTTTTGCGCGATGTTTGCCTCGAAGTGGAGCAGTTGCCCGCGCTCGAAGCGCTCGATGTCCAAAACCTGAGTCTGGTTGGCTTTCGGGGACAAATCTCAAGCGCTTATGCCCACGAAAGCAAAGCAGAAAATGGAAAAGACAGCAGTGGTGGTGGGCCATTGAACGGGAAAAATCACCGCTAACCCGCCTCGGAAGCGGGGCGATGGCGTCCAAGTCGCTCCCCTTCGCACCATGCCCAAACCATTGAAAGCGGCCATCATCGGCCTGGGCGGGTTCGCCCGCCACCATCACGATTCGCTTCTCGCCCTGCAAGAAGAAGGCATCGCGCAACGGATTGCGACCTGCGACTCGCAGTTGGAACGCTTCGCCGAATCCGATGTGCTGACTGACCTTTCGACGCGCGGAGTGCAGGTTTACCGCGATTATCTAGAAATGCTCGACGCGCACCACAACGAACTCGATTTCGTCACGATTCCAACGCCGATTCCGCTCCACGCGCCGATGCACCGCGCCTGCGTCGAGCGCGGCCTCGCGGTTTATCTCGAAAAGCCGCCCACGCTCGACTGGCGCGAGTTGGAACGCATGATCGAGGCCGAAAAAACCGCGCGTTTTGGGACGCAGGTCGGCTTCAATTTCATCATCGAACCCGCGCGCCAGAAGCTCAAAGCGCGGCTTTTGTCGGGCGAATTCGGCGCTCTGAAGCGGGCCGTGTTTACCGGCTATTGGCCGCGCTCCGCGGCGTATTTCCAGCGCGCGAATTGGGCGGGGCGGCTGCGCGTTGACGATGGCTTGATTTTGGATTCCTGCGTTGGCAACGCGCTCGCGCATTACGTCCACAACCTGCTGTTCTGGTGCGGAAAAGACGCGCTTTTGAGCTGGGGCGAGGTCGAATCGGTCGAAGCCGAACTGTATCGCGCTCACCAGATCGAAAGTTTCGACACCGTTTTCGCGCGCGGTCAAAGCGGCGATGTCGAGATTTTGCTCGGCGCCACCCACGCTGGAAGCGGCGCGGCGTGGCACCGCGAATCGTTCAGTTGCGAGCGGGCCGAGGTGGTTTACAACGCGCGCGGCGGCGGATACGAAATTTCCTACCGCGATGGACGCCGGGAAGTCGGCGAAACCTCGACCTGGCCGACCACCGAGTTTTTGACGCGCAATCTGCGCTCTTTCGCCGCCTATTTGAACGGCGAGGCGCCGCGCCCGCTCACCACGCTTGGCGATTCGCGGCCTTTCGTCCACCTCAACGACCTGATTTTCGTCGCAGCGAAACAGATTTGCGATGTGCCGCAAGAGTTTTTACGGCGCCAGACCGGTGCGCGCGGCGAAAACTTCGTCGCCATCGAAAACATCGAAACGACGCTTGCAAACTTCGCCCGCGACGGGCATTTGCCGTCGGAAAACGGAACGGTGTGGGGCCGCAGCGGAGGCCGCGCGACGCGCGCGGAGTTGCCGCAACTGGAAAGCGTGATCGACCAACTCTGCGCCGCTTCGCCCATGAGCGGGCCTTAGAAGCTGTTTTGGAAGTCGGAGCGCGGGC
>JAABUN010004830.1_pt1 | contig 17626 bp, 13 predicted proteins | sample 5559311 | NCBI WGS metagenome assembly JAABUN01 (sample SAMN10711877, study PRJNA513370) | rock metagenome | isolation source: Antarctica rocks | place: Antarctica: Victoria Land, Siegfried Peak sud | reverse complement strand
CTGTCAGCAGGCGCTCATGCAGAAGATGAGCCTCATCGTCGAGCGCGCGGGCGGCACTGTGCAGGTCCTGCTCGAGAGCGCGGGTGATCGCGGCGGCGAAAAGTTCTTGTTTGGACGCGAACAGGAAGTACAGGCCGGGCCGTGAGATGCGCGCCGCGCCGGCAATGTCTTCCATGGACGTCTTGCGGTAGCCGTAGCGGACGAAGGTATCCAGCGCGGCGGTCAGGACGACGTCGCGGCGGTCCACGCCACTGCCCCTCCGCGCCTCGACCCCATCGACTCGCTGCGCCACATGGTCACAGTACCCATTGCATGTCTGCACTTTACAGAATTAGTCTAGTTTGTATAGTGGCGCAATCTCAGCGCCAAGCCTTCAAGGAGTCCACATGGCGCCCACGTCCCTGATTACCACCCGGTTCGACGCGACCAGCACGGCCGCCGACGTCGTCCACGGCGCCAACCTGAGCGGGCGACACGCCCTGGTGACCGGCGCGTCCTCCGGCATCGGCGCCGAGACGGCGCTGGCCCTGGCGGCTGCGGGCGCCGCAGTGACCCTGGCCGTACGCAACGTCGACGCCGGCCTCGCGGTGGCCGACAGGATCGCGGCAGCTACCGGCCGGTCACGACCGCAGGTCCGTGCACTGGACCTCGCGGACCCCACCAGCGTTGCCTCGCTCGTCAGCCAGTGGGACGCGCCGCTCGACATCCTGGTGAACAACGCCGGGCTCGTCACGGCAGGACTGGAACGGACCCGGCAAGGTTGGGAGCTGCAGTTCGCCACCAACCACCTCGGGCACTTCGCGCTGGCGCTGGGCCTACAGCCGCACCTGGCCGCAGCAGCGCACGCGCATGAAGGCTCACGGATCGTGACGCTGTCCTCCACCGCGCACATGCGCGCCCCGGTCGACTTCGACGACATCCACTTCCACCGCCGGGCCTACGACCCGCAGATCGCCTACGCCCAGTCCAAGACGGCGAACAGCCTCTTTGCGGTCGAGGCAACGAAACGCTGGCGAGCCGATGGCATCGTCGCGAACGCGGTGAACCCAGGCGGGGTGGCCACCGGTCTGCAGCGCAACTTCCCCGTCGCTCAGCGCGAGTCCCTCGACGCCGCCGAAGCCGCCGGGGTCTTCACCTACAAGACCATCGGCCAAGGAGCGGCGACGACGCTCGTCGCGGCCATCGCCCCCGAGTTCGCGGGCGTGGGAGGCCGCTACCTCGATGACTGCCGTGAGGCCTACACCGTGCCCGACGAGGCCACTCTCGCCGAACACCCCCACGGCGTGAAGCGGTGGGCGCTCGACCCCCAAGCAGCATACCAGCTCTGGCACCACTCCCTCGACATGGTCACCTGACCCCATCAGCTCGTACAGACGAGAACCTATTCCGAGCCGGCGAGCAGCCGCTTGGCCGGGGCGCCGAGGACGGTCACCGGCAGCAGGGTCTTGCCGGTGGGGCCTACCTGGATCTCGGTGCCGAGCTGGGGGCAGACCCCGCAGTCGAAGCACGGCGTCCAGCGGCAGTCCTCGACCTCGACGTCAGCCAACGCGGCCTGCCAGTCCTCCCACAGCCAGTCCTTGTCGAGTCCGGAGTCCAGGTGGTCCCAGGGCAGCACCTCGGTGAACTCGCGCTCACGGGTGGTGTACCAGGCCACGTCGACGGGCAGATCGGTGAGCGCCTGCTCGGCGGCCGACATCCAGCGGTCGTAGGAGAAGTGCTCGCTCCAGCCGTCGAACCGACCGCCGTCGCGCCACACCTGCTCGATGACCCCACCGACCCGACGGTCGCCGCGCGAGAGCAGTCCCTCGACGATGCCGGGCTTGCCGTCGTGGTAGCGGAAGCCGATGGCGCGGCCGTACTTCTTGTCGGCCCGGATGGCGTCACGCAGCTTCTCCAGTCGCGCGTCGGTCTCGGCGGCGCCGAGCTGCCCGGCCCACTGGAACGGCGTGTGGGGCTTGGGCACGAAGCCCCCGATGCTGACCGTGCAGCGGATGTCGTTGCTACCACTGACCTCTCGGCCCTTGGCGATGACGTGGGCAGCCATCTCGGCGATCTGCAGGACGTCCTCGTCGGTCTCGGTCGGCAGGCCGCACATGAAGTACAGCTTCACCTGGCGCCAGCCGTTCGAGTACGCCGCGGCGACCGTGCGGATCAGGTCGTCCTCGCTGACCATCTTGTTGATCACCCTGCGCAGCCGCTCGCTGCCACCCTCGGGCGCGAAGGTCAGGCCGGACCGTCGTCCGCCGCGCGACAGCTCGTTGGCGAGGTCGATGTTGAACGCGTCGACCCGGGTCGAGGGGAGCGACAGACCGGTGTTCGTGCCTTCGTACCGGTCGGCCAGCCCCTTGGCCAGCTCGGCGATCTCGGAGTGGTCGGCACTTGACAGGCTGAGCAGCCCGACCTCTTCGAAACCCGTTGCGGCCAGGCCCTTCTCGACCATCTCGCCGATGCCGGTGATGCTGCGCTCGCGCACCGGGCGGGTGATCATGCCGGCCTGGCAGAAGCGGCACCCCCGGGTGCAGCCGCGGAAGATCTCGACACTCATCCGCTCGTGCACCGACTCGGCCAGGGGCACCAGCGGCTGCTTGGGGTAAGGCCACTCGTCCAGGTCCATCACGGTGTGCTTGCTGACCCGCCACGGCACGCCGGACCGGTTCGGCGCCACCCGCTGGATCCGCCCGTCGGGCAGGTAGTCGACGTCGTAGAAGGCGGGGACGTAGACGCCGCCGGTGCGGGCCAGCCGCATCAGCAGCTCGACCCGGCCACCGGGGCGGCCCTCGCCCTTCCAGGCCTTGATGATGTCGCTGATCATCAGCACGGCCTGCTCGCCGTCGCCGACGACCGCCGCGTCGATGAAGGTGGCGATCGGCTCGGGGTTGAACGCGGCGTGGCCACCGGCCAGGACGATCGGGTCGTCCTCGGTGCGGTCGGTCGCATGCAGCGCGATGCCGGCGAGGTCGAGCGCGGTCAGCATGTTGGTGTAGCCCAGCTCGGTCGAGAACGAGAGCCCCAGCACGTCGAAGGCACCGACCGGCCGGTGCGCGTCGACGGTGAACTGCGAGACCCCGTGCTCGCGCATCAGCGCCTCGAGGTCGGGCCACACCGCGTAAGTACGCTCGGCCAGGACGTCGGGTCGCTCGTTCAGCACCTCGTACAAGATCATCGTGCCCTGGTTCGGCACCCCCACCTCGTAGGCGTCGGGGTACATCAGCGCCCAGCGGACGTCGACCGCGTCCCAGTCCTTGACCGTCGAGTTCAGCTCTCCGCCGACGTACTGGATGGGCTTGTTCACACGCGCGAGGAGGGGTTCGAGCGCGGGGAACAGCGACTGGACGGGCATGGTGGCGGCTGCCTTCCGATCGCGGAGCTGACCCAGTGAGCGTAACCCGCCCGCCCCGGTGGCTCACGGGACGGCGGGGGCGCGCCCTACCGCAGCGTCGGGAACCAGATGGCGATCTCGCGCGCAGCCGACTGCGGCGAGTCCGAGCCGTGCACCAGGTTCTGCTGCACCTTCGACCCCCAGTCGCGCCCGAGGTCGCCGCGGACCGTGCCGGGCGCGGCGGTGGTGGGGTCGGTCGCCCCCGCCAGGGAGCGCCACCCCTCGATGCACCGCTCGCCCTCGATGACGGCCGCGGCAACCGGGCCGGACATCATGAACTCGACGAGCGGCTGGTAGAACGGCTTGCCCTCGTGCTCGGCGTAGTGCTCCGCCAGCAGCTCACGCTCAGGCACCCGCAGGTCCAGGCTGACCAGGATGTAGCCCTTGGCCTCGACCCGCCGCAGCACCTCACCGACCAGACCCCGGCGGACGCCGTCCGGCTTGACGAGCACGAGCGTGCGTTCGGTCACGAGAGGGCCCTTCGTCGGCGGTCGGAGTGACCCAACCCTAGGCCGCGCTCAGCCCGCGCTGTGCGCCCGCCGAGCCGTCAGCGCATCGGCCTTGCTGCCCTGCACCAGCGCCACCACCCAGAGCGCGGCGAACGCCAGACCGATGAAGAGCATCACCGGCACCCACAGCGCGCTGGCGACCAGCAGCAGTTGCACCAGCCAGCCGCCCAGGTAGCCGACCCTGGACCTCAGCGAGCCAGCGGCCAGGACGCAGAGCAGCGCCAACGCCCCGCCCGCCGTCAGCGCCTGGGTCCGGGTCACGTCGGCGAGGTCCTTGGCCACCAGCGTCGCGAAGCCCACGACGAGCGCCTCGCCGACGAGCACCAGCAGCGCGAACAGCCGGCGGTAGGACCGGGCGGGCGGCGGGCCGGCGACCTCGCTCACGACGCGCCCAGCAGGGTGCGCACCTCGGCGGCCATCGTCACCGAGCCAGTGGCCAGGACCCCGGCGCCGACCTCACCGTCCTGCTCGGCCAGGGTGACCGCCAGGTCGAGGGCGTCCGGCAGCGACCTGACCACGTGCACCCGGTCGTCACCGAACACGTCCTGGGCCACGGCAGCGAGGTCATCCGGGTCGGTCGCCCGCGGTGACGTCGTCCGGGTGACGACGACCTCGTCGAGCACCGGCTCGAGGGCCTCCAGGATGCCGGTGGCGTCCTTGTCCCGCAGCACCCCCACGACGCCGACGAGCCGACGGAAGGAGAACGCCTCGGCGATGGCCTCGGCCACCACCGTTGCCGCAGCTGGGTTGTGGGCTGCATCGACCACGACGGTGGGGCTGGTGCGCACGACCTCGAGCCGGCCCGGCGAGCTCATCGCGGCGACCGTCGTCCGCACCAGCTGGGTGTCGAGCGGCTGCTCGCCGCCGCCGAAGAACGACTCGACCGCGGCGATCGCACAGGCCAGGTTGTGGGCCTGGTGGGCACCGTGCATCGGCAGGAAGAGCTCGTCGTAGTCACCGCCGAGACCGCGCACGCTCACGACCTGACCGCCCACCGCGACCTCCCGGTGCAGCACACCGAACTGCTGCCCCTCGACCAGCGCCCGGGCGCCGACCGCAGCGATGCGCTCACCCAGGACGTCAGCGGCCTCGGGGGGCTGTAGGGCGATGACCGCGGCGGCACCGGCCTTGATGATGCCGGCCTTCTCGGCGGCGATGGCGTCGACGCTCGAGCCGAGCAGCCGCTCGTGGTCGATGCCGATCGGCGTGATCACCGCGACCTGGCCGTCGGCGACGTTGGTGGAGTCCCAGGTGCCGCCCAGACCCACCTCGACCACGGCGACGTCCACGGGCGCGTCGGCGAACGCCGAGAAGGCCATGGCCGTGAGCACCTGGAAGTAGTTGATGACCGGCTCGTCCGCCGCCCGCGAGCGGTCGTCGACCATCGCCAGATACGGCGCCACGTCGTCCCACGCCGCGACGAACCGGGCCGGGTCGATCGGCTCGCCGTCGAAGGCGATCCGTTCGCGCACGTCGACCAGGTGGGGACTGGTGAACCGGCCGGTGCGCAGGCCCAGCTCGCGCAGCAGCCGCTCGATCATCCGGGCGGTGCTCGTCTTCCCGTTGGTGCCGGTGACGTGGATGACGGGATAGGCCCGCTGCGGCTGACCCATCAGGTCCATCAGGGTGGCGATCGCCTCGAGCGAGGGATCGACGTCGTTCTCGGGCGCCCGGGCGAGCACGAGCTGCTCGACCTCGCGCAGCCGGGCGGTCTGGTCGCTGTCGGTCACGTCGAGCACCGTACGCGGCGCGCGATCATGTCTTCTCCACCCGCACCCGCACGGTGAGTCCGTCCCCCACGGTCGTCTCGGTGACGTCGTCGCCGAGCGGCAGGTGGGCCAGGTCGCCCGACATGCCCGCCTGGACGGCGAGGGTCTCGCTCATCAGCAGCCCCTGGTGCTCGGTCAGCGCCTGCCAGACGAGGTCGTCGGTGGCCACGGTCAGCCGGATCCGGTCGCTGACGTGCAGACCCGCCTCGCGCCGAGCCTGCTGCACCGCCCGGACGACGTCCCGCACCAGGCCGATCGCCTCCAGCTCGGGGGTGACCGCGGTATCGAGCACCACGAAACCCTCGCGGGGCAGGGTGCCCACCGCTCTGCTCCCCTCGGCATCACCGCTCGCCACCACCATCTCGAGCTGGTACTCGCCCACGGCCAGCTCGACACCGCCGGCAGTGACCACCCCACCCTCGACCTGCCAGTCCCCGCTCTTGCTGGCCTTGATCACCGCCTGGACCTGCTTGCCGAGCCGCGGGCCCGCCGTCCGGGCGTTGACGGTGAGCCGCTGCGTGACGCCGAAGCTCTCAGAGGCGGCGTCGTCCAGGCCGACCAGACGCACCTCACGAACGTTGACCTCGTCAGCCACCAGCGAGGCAAACCCTTGCAGCGCAGCGGCCGCACCGCTCACCACGGTCAGCGACTCCAGCGGCAGCCGCACCCGCAGGCCCTCGGCCTTGCGCAGCGCGAGCACCGACGAGCACACCTCGCGGGCACGGTCCATCGCCTGCACCAGCTCGGGGTCGGCCGGCAGCTGCGCCGCCACCGGCCAGTCGGTCAGGTGCACGCTGCGCCCCCCGGTCAGGCCGCGCCAGACCTCCTCGGCCGTGAGCGGCAGCAGCGGCGCCGCGACGCGGGTCAGGACCTCGAGCGCGGTGTAGAGGGTGTCGAACGCAGCCGGGTCGTCCTCGCCCCAGAACCGCTCGCGCGAACGCCGGATGTACCAGTTGGTCAGCACGTCGAGGACGTCGCGCACCGACGCGCAGGCCGCGCTGACGTCGTACGCGTCGAGCTGGGCGGTGACCGCCTCGACACACACCCGCAGCTTGGCCAGCAGGTAGCGGTCGAGGACGTCGGTGGACGCCGTCGACCAGGCGGCCTGGTACCCGGCTCCCCCGTCGAAAGCGTTGGCGTACAAGGAGAAGAAGTACCACGCGTTCCACAGCGGGATCAGCACCTGGCGGACGCCGTCCCGGATGCCGCGCTCGGTGACGACCAGGTTGCCGCCGCGCAGCACCGGCGAGCTCATCAGGAACCAGCGCATCGCGTCCGAGCCGTCGCGGTCGAACACCTCGCGCACGTCCGGGTAGTTGCGCAGGCTCTTGCTCATCTTGCGGCCGTCGTCGCCGAGCAGGATGCCGTGGCTGACGCAGCTGCGGAAGGCCGGCCGGTCGAACAGTGCGGTCGCCAGCACGTGCATCGTGTAGAACCAGCCGCGCGTCTGGCCGATGTACTCGACGATGAAGTCGCCCGGGTAGTGGTGCTCGAACCAGTCCTTGCTCTCGAACGGGTAGTGCACCTGGGCGAACGGCATCGAACCGGACTCGAACCAGCAGTCCAGCACCTCGGGCACCCGGCGCATGGTGGAGCGCCCGGTGGGGTCGTCGGGGTTGGGCCGGGTGAGCTCGTCGACGTGCGGCCGGTGCAGGTCGGTGGGGCGGACGCCGAAGTCGCGCTCGAGGTCGTCCAGCGAGCCGTAGACGTCGACCCGGGGGTAGGTCGGGTCGTCCGAGGTCCAGACCGGGATCGGGCTGCCCCAGTAGCGGCTTCGGCTGATCGACCAGTCGCGGGCGTTCTCCAGCCACTTGCCGAACGAGCCGTCCTTGATGTGGTCGGGCGCCCAGGTGATCTGCTGGTTGAGCTCGAGCATGCGGTCCTTGATCGCCGTCACCTGCACGAACCAGCTCGACACCGCGCGGTAGATCAGGGCGTTGTCACACCGCCAGCAGTGCGGGTAGGGGTGGTCGTAGGTCTCCAGCCGCAGCAGCAGGCCCGCCTCGCGCAGGTCGCGCGCGATCACCTTGTTGGCCTCGAAGACGTGCAGCCCGGCGTACGGCGGCACCTCGGCGGTGAACTGGCCCCGGCTGTCCACGGGCACCACCGGCTCGATGCCGGCCGCGTCGGTGACGACCTTGTCCTCCTCGCCGAACGCGGGGGCGATGTGCACGATGCCGGTGCCCTCGTCGGTGGTGACGTAGTCGGCCTCCAGCACCTGGTGGGCGTTGGTGCGCCCGGCGAAGAAGTCGAACGGCGGGGTGTAGCGGCGCCCGATCAGGTCGGTGCCGCGGAGCCGTTCGACCAGGCGGCCCTGCGCCTCGGCATCGGCGACGTCGGTCAGACCGAGCTCGCGCTCGTAGTGGCCGACCCGGTCGGCCGCGAGCACCAGCTTCTCACCGGCGAAGGCGCCCTCGGTCGGTCCGGTCACGACGACGTACTCGACGTCGCGGTTCACCGCGGCGGCCAGGTTGCTCGGCAGGGTCCACGGGGTCGTCGTCCAGATCAGCGCAAACTCCCCGGTCTCGAGCCGCAGGCCCACGGTGACGGCCGGGTCCTGGCGCTGGCGGTAGACGTCGTCCATGCGCGTCTCGGTGTTGCTCAGCGGGGTCTCACAGCGCCAGCAGTAGGCCAGCACGCGAAAGCCTTCGTAGATCAACCCCTTGTCCCACAACGACTTGAACGCCCACATGACCGACTCCATGTAGTCGGTGTCGAGGGTCTTGTAGTCGTTCTCGAAGTCGACCCAGCGGGCCTGGCGGTTGACGTACTCCTCCCAGTCCTTGGTGTACGCCAGCACCGACGAGCGGCAGACGTCGTTGAACGTCTCGATCCCCATGGCGTCGATCTCGGACTTGTGGGTGATGCCCAGCTGCTTCTCGGCCTCGACCTCGGCGGGCAGACCGTGACAGTCCCAGCCGAAGCGTCGTTCGACCCGACGTCCGCGCATCGTCTGGTAGCGCGGGACGACGTCCTTCACGTACCCGGTGAGCAGGTGGCCGTAGTGCGGCAGGCCGTTGGCGAACGGCGGCCCGTCGTAGAAGACGAACTCGTTGCTGCCGTTCTCGCCCGCCGGGCGGTTCTCGACGCTCGCCAGGAAGGTGCCGTCGGCGTCCCAGTAACGCTGCACGCGCTCCTCGACCGCCGGGAAGCGCGGGCTGCTGGGCACCTGCTCGTCGGTGTGTCGGGGGTAGCTCATCGCGCGGGCCTCTCGTGGCGTCGGACTGGGCCACGAGGACGACGTCACCCGGCTGGACCCGGACGGCACCGCGGTACCACCTCGCTTGCCCACCCCGAGGGTGGGCCACTCGTTACCGGCTGCTGCGCGGGCCGGTCCGCCCGGTTCTACTGAGGGCTGGCTGGCCCCGTTCTTCCGAAGGCTCACCGGTGATGGCCGGGTCGACGCCTTCGGCCAGTCTAGACCCGCCACGGCGGCGGGCAGAAGTCGGTTCTTGTCGGTTGGATCGTGCTCAACGCCTGGCGGGTTCGCGACTTCTGCCCGTCGGTATGGCGGCTGGCCCTGGTCTGGGAGGATCGGGGGATGCACACCGGCACCCTTGCGACGACGTTCACCGTGCCCGACAAGCCGTCCCTGGACGGGCTCGAGGCCAAGTGGGGCGCGGTCTGGCGCGAGCAGGGCACGTATGCGTTCGACCGGACCGCGACCCGCGAGCAGGTCTACTCGATCGACACCCCTCCCCCCACCGTCTCGGGCAGTCTGCACGTGGGGCACGTGTTCTCCTACACCCACACCGACCTGATCGCCCGCTACCAGCGGATGCGCGGCAAGGAGGTCTTCTACCCGATGGGGTGGGACGACAACGGCCTGCCCACCGAGCGTCGGGTGCAGAACTACTACGGGGTCCGCTGCGACCCCTCGATCCCCTACGACGAGCAGTTCGTCGCACCCGAGAAGCCTGACCCCAAGCGGCAGGTGGCGATCAGCCGCCGCAACTTCATCGAGCTGTGCAACGGGCTCGTCGAGGAGGACGAGCAGGCGTTCGAGGCGCTGTGGCGCCAGCTGGGCCTCTCGGTCGACTGGGCCCAGACGTACACGACCATCGGGGACGTCGCCCGGGCCACCTCCCAGCGGGCCTTCCTGCGCAACCTCGCGCGTGGCGAGGCGTACAGCCAGGACGCACCGACCCTGTGGGACGTGACGTTCCAGACGGCCGTCGCCCAGGCCGAGCTCGAGGCGCGCGACTACCCCGGCGCCTACCACCGGATCGCCTACCACGGGCCGGAGGGACCGGTCTTCGTCGAGACCACCCGCCCCGAGCTGATCCCGGCCGCCGTCGCGTTGATCGCGCACCCGGACGACGAGCGCTACCAGCCGCTGTTCGGCAGCACAGTGCGCTCGCCGCTGTTCGACGTCCAGATCCCGGTGCTCGCCCATCCCGCCGCCGAGCGCGACAAGGGCGCCGGGATCGCCATGTGCTGCACGTTCGGCGACCTCACCGACGTCCAGTGGTGGCGCGAGCTGCAGCTACCCAACCGCACGGTGATGGGGCGCGACGGGCGCCTGCTGCGCGACACCCCTGACTGGATCACGAGCGAGCCGGGTCGCGCGGCGTACGCCGACCTGGCCGGCAAGACGGTGTTCTCCTCCCGTGAGGCGGTCGTGACCGCTCTGCGCGCCAGTGGTGACCTGGACGGCGAGCCGCAGCCCACCCAGCGGATGGCGAACTTCTTCGAGAAGGGCGACAAGCCGCTCGAGATCGTCAGCTCGCGGCAGTGGTACATCCGCAACGGGGGACGCGACCAGGACCTGCGCGGGGCGCTGGTGGCCCGCGGTGACCAGATCACCTGGGCGCCGCCGTACATGCAGAGCCGCTACACCAACTGGATCGACGGCCTGAACGGTGACTGGCTGGTCTCACGCCAGCGGTTCTTCGGTGTGGCCTTCCCGTTCTGGTACCCCCTGGACGCCGAGGGTCTGCCCGACCACGACCGCCCGATCGTCGCTGACGACGCCGACCTGCCCGTCGACCCGGCGTCGCAGCCGCCACGGGGATACGACGAGTCGCAGCGCGGGGTGCCCGGCGGGTTCGCCGGCGACCCCGACGTGATGGACACCTGGGCGACCTCGTCGCTGACGCCGCAGATCGTCGGGGGGTGGCAGAGCGACGACGACCTGTTCTCGCGCGTGTTCCCGATGGACCTGTGCACCCACGCGCACGACATCATCCGCACCTGGCTCTTCTCGCGGGTCGTGCGCTCGCACCTGGAGTTCGGCGTGGCGCCCTGGTCGCACGCCATGATCTCGGGCTTCGTCGTCGACCCCGACCGCAAGAAGATGAGCAAGTCCAAGGGCAACGTGGTCGTCCCGTCCGCGATCCTGGACACCTTCGGCGCGGACGCCGTGCGCTGGCGGGCAGCGATGGCCCGGCCCGGCGCCGACTCGCCGTTCGACGAGACCCAGATGAAGGTCGGCCGGCGCCTGGCCATCAAGGTGCTGAACGCGAGCAAGTTCGTGCTGGGATCCACCACCGTCAGCCCGGACCTGGACGCCGTGACCGAGCCGATCGACCGCTCGATGCTCGCAGCCCTCGCCTCCGTCGTCGAGGAGGCGACGGCCGCCTACGACGGCTACGACTACACCCGCGCCCTGGAGGTCAGCGAACGGTTCTTCTGGACCTTCTGCGACGACTACCTCGAGCTGGTCAAGGAGCGCGCGTACGGCGCTCAGGGGCCGGCTGCTGCCGAGTCGGCGACCTCGGCCCTGTCGCTCGCGCTCTCTGTGCAGCTGCGGCTGCTCGCGCCGGTGCTGGCTTACGCCACCGAAGAGGTGTGGTCGTGGTGGCAGCAGGGTTCGGTGCACCGCGCGAGCTGGCCCACGTCGTCCGAACTGGCGACGAGCGAGCCGGGTGACCCCGTGCTGCTGGACGTGGTCGCAACGGCCCTCGCGGCGGTGCGCGGGGCAAAGTCGAAGGCCAAAGCCAGCCAGCGGAGCACCGTCACCAGCGCCGTCGTGAACGGCTCGGCGGACGACCTGACCAGGGTGCGGTCTGCCGAGGCCGACCTGAAGGCCGCGGGACGGGTCGAGCAGCTCGAGCTGCGCAGCAGCCAGGCACAGCTGGCCGTCACCGACGTCGTCCTGGCCGAGCCCGGGTGAGCACGGCGCGGGCGGCACGCAGTCAGGCGCAGAACGAGCCGGCCGGCCAGGGCGCGCCCGCATAGCGTTCCTGAGCCGGTCCGACCAGCGGCCTCGACCGGCCGATCAGGCCGGCACGCACGGCCAGGTGCAGCGGCCGGCCGAGCAGCCGGAACGGGTCGTCGGCCAGTCGCGCCCGGTCGTCGACGACCCAGAGCGAGCCGGCGAAGTGCTGGCTGTCGACGGTGAAGGTGGACACCGCGCGGGGCGCGGGCAGGCGCCGGGCGGCGCGGCGGGCCGCGACGACGGCCGGGTCGTCGAACAGCGGGAGCGCGTCCCGGTCGGGCCACAGCAGGCTCAATTCGGCCGGGGCGCCCTGCGGGTCGAGGACCTGCGGGTCGAGCCTGGGGATGCGGTCGCCGGTCACTGTCCAGCCAGGCCACCAGCAGGTGCTCGCCGGCCGCGGCCGCCAAGTCGCCGACGTCCGGTGACGAGGAGCCGCGCAGCAGCGCCAGCCAGGCGCTCACCTGCCCTCGTCCGGCTGCGGCGGGTCCCAGTCCGGTCGAAGCTCTGCGGTGAGCTCGCGCAGGCCGAGCCGCAGCTCGTCCAGCGTGGGGCGTCCCCAATACCAGTAGCCGAGCCACCAGCGGTGCACGGTCAGGTCGGGGCGCAGCAGCCACACCGTCGGCAGGTACGGATCGTGGGCGGTGTCGGTCGTCTCCCGCAGGCCGAGCTCGGTCAGGGTGGTGCGGCCGGGGTCGGCCAGGAACGGCCAGCGGGCGTCAAGCCCTGCCCGGAAGGCCGCGGACACCTCGGGTGGGTCGATGCTCAGGCTGGCGAAGCGGGTGTACGCCACCTCCGCCTCGTCCTGCAGGACCACTAGGCGGCGCAGGAACGCGCGCTCCTTGGGGCACCACCAGCCGCGGTAGGTGTGCAGCACCAGTGGGTCGCCACCCGCCAGCTCGGACAGTCGCCGAGGATGCCCGTCGTGGTCGGGCAGGACCAGGTCGGGGAAGCGGTCACCGGGGCCGAATGCGCGGGCGCTCGTCGGGCCGGCGGAGGTGGGTGTCATGACCGGTCGGACGCCGGTCAGGCGGACTTCTCGCGAGGGGCGCGCTTGCGTGGCGCGGGCGCGTCGCGGCGCACGATCGTGGGGTTGACGTTGTCGAGGACGACGGCCCGGTTGACCACCACGCGGGCGATCCCGTCGTCGCTGGGCACGTCGAACATCACCGGCAGCAGCACCTCCTCGACGATCGCCCGCAGGCCCCGGGCGCCGGTGCCCCGCAGGATGGCCTGGTCGGCGACGGCCTCGAGCGCGTCGGGGGTGAACTCGAGCTCGACCCCGTCGATCTCGAACATCCGCTGGTACTGCTTGATCAGCGCGTTGCGCGGGGTGGTCAGGATGCGCACCAGAGCGTCCTGGTCGAGGTTGGACACGGTGGTGATGACCGGCAGGCGGCCGATGAACTCGGGGATCAGCCCGAACTTCATCAGGTCTTCGGGCATCACGTCGCCGTACAGGTCGTCCGGGACGTCGGCGGCGATGTGCAGCTCGGCGCCGAACCCCAGGCCCTTGCGACCCGACCGCTGCTCGATCAGCTGGTCGAGCCCGGCGAACGCCCCGCCGACGATGAACAGGACGTTCGTCGTGTCGATCTGGATGAACTCCTGGTGCGGGTGCTTGCGGCCACCCTGCGGGGGCACCGACGCGGTCGTGCCCTCGAGGATCTTCAACAGCGCCTGCTGCACGCCCTCGCCGGAGACGTCGCGGGTGATCGACGGGTTCTCGCTCTTGCGGGCGATCTTGTCGACCTCGTCGATGTAGATGATGCCCGTCTCGGCCTTCTTGACGTCGTAGTCCGCCGCCTGGATCAGCTTGAGCAGGATGTTCTCGACGTCCTCGCCGACGTAACCGGCCTCGGTCAGCGCGGTGGCGTCGGCGATCGCGAACGGCACGTTCAGCATCCGGGCCAGGGTCTGCGCGAGGTAGGTCTTGCCACAACCCGTCGGACCGATCAGCAAGATGTTGGACTTGGCGATGTCGATCGACTCCTCACCCTTGCGGGTGGGTTCGCCGGCCTGGATGCGCTTGTAGTGGTTGTAGACCGCCACCGCGAGCGCCTTCTTGGCCGGCACCTGGCCGACGACGTACTGCTCGAGGAAGTCGAAGATCTCCCGCGGCTTGGGCAGCTCGTCCAGGCCCAGCTCGCTCGTCTCGGCCAGCTCTTCCTCGATGATCTCGTTGCACAGGTCGATGCACTCGTCGCAGATGTAGACGCCGGGACCGGCGATCAGCTTCTTGACCTGCTTCTGGCTCTTGCCGCAGAACGAGCACTTGAGCAGATCACCACCGTCTCCGATGCGCGCCACGTCCGAGCCTCCCTCGATCACCATCGGTGCGGCCGGGTCAGCCCGGGCACCGGTCACGCGACGCTACCCCGACCGAGGCGACGCCATCCCCATTGAACGCCGGTGTCGGCGCATCCGTCTGCCCACTTCGCGCAGAGCGGACGGACGCGCCGCCACCGTAGGGGCTCAGCTGGTCGAGGCCTTGCGACTCGCGAGCACCTCGTCGATCAGGCCGTACTCCTTGGCCTGGTCAGCGGTGAGGATCTTGTCGCGCTCGATGTCCTTGCGCACCTGCTCGGCGGTGCGGGTGCTGTGCTTGACCAGCGTGTCCTCCAGCCAGGTGCGCATCCGCAGCACCTCGTTGGCCTGGATCTCGAGGTCACTGGCCTGGCCGCCCAACCCCTCCATCGCGGGCTGGTGGATCAGGATGCGGGCGTTGGGCAGCGCGAACCGCTTGCCCGGTGCCCCGGCGCCCAGGATGACGGCCGCAGCCGAGGCCGCCTGACCCAGCACGTACGTCTGGATGTCGGGACGGACGTACTGCATCGTGTCGTAGATCGCGGTCAGCGCGGTCAGCGAGCCGCCCGGGGAGTTGATGTACATCAGGATGTCGCGGTCGGGGTCCTGGGACTCCAGCACGATCAGCTGGGCGATCACGTCGTCCGCGGACGCGTCGTCGACCTGCACCCCGAGGAAGATGATCCGGTCCTCGAACAGCTTGGTGTAGGGGTCCGTGCGCTTCATCCCGTAGGACGTGCGCTCCTCGAACTGGGGCAGGATGTAGCGGCTGCTGGGACCCGGCTGGGCCAACCGGCCGCTGGGCAGCTGCGGGCCGCCGTACGGGGTGGGGATGTTCATCGCACTGGTCTCCTGGGGATCGTCTGTGGGGGTGTGCGGACCGCTCAGGGGGCGGTGCCGCCGGCGCCGGCAGCAAGCGTCGCGTGGTCGTAGACGTGGTCGACGAACCCGTACTCCTTGGCCTGGTCGGCGGTGAACCACCGGTCACGGTCGGAGTCGCTCTCGATCTGGTCGATGTCCTGCCCCGTGTGCTGGGCGATCAGCTGGGCCATCTGCTTCTTGATGTGCAGCATCTGCTCGGCCTGGATCTTGATGTCGCTGGCGGTACCGCCGATGCCACCGGACGGCTGGTGCATCATGATCCGCGCGTGCGGGGTGGCGTAGCGCTTGCCCGGTGCGCCCGCTGAGAGCAGGAACTGCCCCATCGAGGCGGCCAGGCCCATCGCCACGGTGGACACGTCCGGCTTGATCCACTGCATGGTGTCGAAGATCGCCATGCCCGCGGTGACCGACCCGCCTGGGGAGTTGATGTAGAGGAAGATGTCCTTCTCGGGGTCTTCGGCTGCGAGCAACAGCAGCTGGGCGCAGATCGCGTTCGCGTTGTCGTCGCGCACGTCCGAACCCAAGAAGATGATCCGCTCCTTGAGCAGCCGGTTGTAGACGTTGTCGTCCAGGCCCATTCCCGGCTGGGGGGCTCGCGCCGTGACGGTGCCGTTCTGGCTCACGCTGGTCTCCCGTGGTCTCGCCCCGGCGCACCGGGGGCGTGGGTTCTGCTGTCCTGACGTCGACCCTAACGTCAGCCCCCGACGCTCCACTCCCGTGCGTGACCGGTGTTCGCCGTGGGCGCAGCCGCCCGCGCGGTCAGGCCTTCGGGGCGATCTCGGCGTCCTGGACGTCGTCCGCCGGGACGTCTGCGGACGTCGGCTGCTCACCGTCGACGTCCTCATCGACGACCTCGTCGGTGGGCGGGCGCAACGCCTCCAGGTTGACCACGTTGCCACTCGCGTCGGTGACCACGGCCTGCTCGAGCACGACCGCCAACGCCTTGCGGCGGGCCACCTCGGCGACCATGCCCTGAACCTGACCGGCCTCGTCGACCGCCTTGGCGAAGGCGTCGGGAGCCATGCCATACTGCTGCGCCGACATCACGAGGTACTCGATCAGCTCGGGCTGGCTGACCGAAACCTGCTCCTTCTCGACGATGGCGTCCAGCAGAAACTGCGTCTGCAGCGCCTTGGTGGCGTTCTCGCCGACCTCGGTGCGGTGCTCGTCGTCCTCGAGCCGGCCCTCACCGTCCAGGTGGGAGTGCACCTCGGCCTCGACCAGCGCCGCGGGAACGGGGATGTCGGTGGCATCCAGCAGCGCGTCGAGCACCTTGTCGCGAGCCTGCACGCCCTGCTGCAGCCGCTTGCCCTGCTCGGCCTTGGCGCGCAGGTCGGCGGTCAGCTCCTCGAGGGTGTCGAACTCGCTTGCGAGCTGGGCGAACTCGTCGTCCAGCTGGGGCAGCTCGCGCTCCTTGACCGAACCGACGGTGACCGTCACGTCGGCGGTCTGACCCTCGCGGTCGCCACCGGCCAGCGGCGCGCCGAACTCCTTGGTGTCTCCGGCGCTCATGCCCACCAAGGCGTCGTCGAGACCGTCGAGCATGTTCTCGCTGCCGATCTCGTACGAGACACCGGTGACCGCGTCGATCTGCTCACCGTCGATCTCGGCCGCCAGGTCGATCGAGACGAAGTCACCCTCGACGGCGGCCCGCTCGACACCGACCAGGGTGCCGAAGCGCTGGCGCAGTCCGGTGATCTCGTTCTCGACATCGGCGTCGGCGACCACCACGTCGTCGACGTCGACCGCCAGGCTGGCGTAGTCAGGAAGGGTGATCTCGGGGCGGACGTCGACCTCGACGGTGAACGTGAGCTCACCGCCGGCGGCCGGGTCGGGCACCCCGGTCACGTCGACCTCCGGCTGGCCCAGCGGACGGATCTTGGACTCGTCGACGGCCTGGCTGTAGAACTTCGGCAGCGCGTCGTTGACGGCCTCCTCGATCACGGCGCCGCGACCGACGCGCTGGTCGATGATCCGCGCGGGCACCTTGCCGCGGCGAAAGCCCGGGATCTGCACCTGGGCGCCGATCGTCTTGTACGCCGCGTCCAGGCTGGGCCCCAGCTCATCGAAGGGCACCTCGACGGTCAGCTTGACCCGGGTGGGGTTCAGGGTCTGGACGGCGCTCTTCACTGCGGTGTCTCCTGGCGGGATCGGGGCACTCGCCTGCGGCAGGCGGGCGGTGTGGCGTGACCCGCAATGCTAACGGCCCGCCGCCCGCCGCCCAACCGCGCGGCGGCGGGACTGGTCGGGGTACCCGGATTCGAACCGGGGGCCTTCCGCTCCCAAAGCGGACGCGCTACCAAGCTGCGCCACACCCCGTGCGCCCGCTCGTCGCGGACACCGTCAGGCTAGTGGACGTCGGTCAGGCGGCTTCGCGGTCAGGCGCGGTCGAGCACCACGACGGGGAGCTCGCGCTCGGTCTTGGTGGCGTACTCGTCGTACGTCGGGAAGATCCCGGCCATCAGCCGCCACAGTCGCTCACGCTCCTGCCCGTGGGCGACGCGGGCCCGAGCGGCGAACACGTCCGCGCCCACCTGCAGCTCGACGTCCGGGTCGGCCACGAGGTTGAGGTACCAGGCGGGATGTGTCGGCTCACCGCCGCGGGAGGCGACGATGACGTACG